>Ga0213872_10000753_pt1 | contig 23976 bp, 19 predicted proteins | sample VelepicomBERX_R2_FD_160071 | JGI IMG/M metagenome (GOLD analysis project Ga0213872, IMG submission 160071) | Rhizosphere microbial communities from Vellozia epidendroides in rupestrian grasslands, the National Park of Serra do Cipo, Brazil - RX_R2 | ecosystem: Host-associated > Plants > Roots >...
ACTTCGTGATCGCCACGGGCGTGCAGTACAGCGTGCGCCAGTTCGTGGAGTTTGCGGCGGCGGAGTTGGGCATCGAGATCGCGTTCCAGGGTGAAGGCGTCGATGAGGTCGGCATCGTCAAGGCGGTGAGCGGTGAAAAGGCCAAGTGCAAGGTCGGCGACGTGATCGTCAAGGTGGACCCGCGCTACTTCCGGCCCACCGAAGTGGAGACGCTCCTGGGCGACCCGAGCAAGGCCAAGGCCAAGCTGGGCTGGGAGCCGAGGACGACGCTCAAGGAGCTGGTGGCCGAGATGGTCGAGGCGGATTACACCTCGGCGCGGCGGGACAGCCTGGTCAAGACTGCCGGCTTCCAGGCTTACGACTATCACGAGTGACCCCGAAGATGACCGACGCATCCATCCACGATCGCCAGCCCGCCCGGACAGACGCGGCTCAAGACGAAGCCATCGGCCTGATCGACGTTTTCACGGCGCTAGCGGCACGCTGGCGGCTGCTGGTCGCAACCCCGGTCGTGGTCGGCGCGCTGGCCCTGGGCGTCACGACGCCAGCCTTGATCCCGCCCACGTTCACCGCGCGCACGACCTTCCTGCCGCCGCAGCAGACGCAGAGCGCGGCCGGCTCGGCCATGGCCTCGCTGGGTGCCTTGGCGGGTTTGATGGGCGGCGGCGTCAAGACCACCAGCGACCAATATGTCGGGCTGATGCAGAGCGTCACGATGGAGGACCGTATCGTCGATCGCTTCGATCTGATGAAGGTCTACAACGCCAAGTACCGCGTCGATGCGCGCCGCTCACTGGAAAGCAAGGTCCGCATCACGATCGGCAAGAAGGATGGCCTGATCTCCGTCGAGGCCGATTCCGACTCGCCGACACTGGCGGCCGACATGGCCAACCAATATGTGGTTGAACTGCGGCGCATGACCTCCGAACTGGCGCTGACTGAAGCCCAGCAACGCCGCGTTTTCTTCGAGACCGAGCTCAAAAAGACTCGCGTCAAGCTCGCCGAAGCTCAGCAGGCCTTGCAAGGTGGCGGCTTCAACCCCGGCGCGCTGAAAACCGAGCCACAGTCCGCGGCGGAGACTTACGCGCGCGTCAAGGCCGAAACCACGAGTGCCGAAGTCGCGCTGCAAGCCATGCGCAGCAGTCTTGCCGACACCGCGCCAGAGGTACAGCGCCAAGTCGCCCTGCTCGGAGCGCTGCGCGCGCAGCTCGAGCAACTCGAGCGCGACACCCCCACTACCGGCAACGCGGACTACGTCAGCCGCTATCGCGAGTTCAAGTACCAGGAGAAACTGGTCGAGCTCTTCTCGCAGCAGTACGAAATGGCACGCCTCGATGAAAGCCGCGACGGCGCCGTGGTGCAAGTGGTCGATCCGGCCACGCCTCCGGAAAAGAAGAGCGGCCCCAAGCGTCTGAGCACGGCCATTGCCGCCGCGGTGTTCTCGGGCGTGCTGCTGGTGCTGTGGATTCTTGTGCGCTACTTCTGGCAGCGAGCACGTGCCAACCCACAAATGGCAGGCAAGTTGCAGCATTTGCACGAGGCCTGGCGGCGCTGACACCCTTGGGAACTCATGCTAGAGTCCGTCTGTTCATCAATTGAACAGACTCATGAGCACCCCCACCTCCGAGCCCGCCGACAGCGGTCTTGACTACGAACTACTGCGACAAATTGCGGAGCAGCACAACGCCACTCCGCAAGCGACGAGCCAGCGCGCGCTGGCCGAGCGCCTGGGTGTGAGCGTCGGCAAGATCAACTACTGCCTGCGCGCCGTGATCGACAAAGGCTGGGTCAAGGCTGACAACTTCCGACGCGCTGACAACAAATGGGCGTATAGCTACCTGCTCACGCCCAGCGGCATGCGAGCCAAGGTGCGCATGACGCGTGACTTTCTGGGACGCAAAGAGCGCGAATTCGAGAAGTTGCAAGCCGAAATCGCAGCGCTGCGCGCCGAAGTCAATGGCGAGCATCACGAAGATACGCCGCCATGACTATCGACCAGATTTCCCGACCTCTTTGCAAGTCATTACCGCAAGCGTGATCACCCGCAGTCCCCCTTTCCGCATCGCTTTCACCGACACCTCGAAGCAACCATCATGTTCGACAACAAATCTATCCTCATCACCGGCGGCACGGGGTCATTCGGCAAGAAGTACGTCAAGACACTGCTGAGCCGCTACAAGCCGAGCCGAATCGTCGTGTTCTCGCGCGACGAACTCAAGCAGTTCGAAATGCAGCAGGAGTACAACGCTCCGGCAATGCGCTACTTCATCGGCGACGTACGCGACCGTGAGCGTCTTTCACAAGCGATGAAGGGCATCGACTTCGTCATCCACGCCGCGGCGTTGAAACAGGTGCCTGCCGCCGAATACAACCCGATGGAGTGCATCAAGACGAATGTGCACGGGGCTGAGAACGTGATTGCTGCGGCGATCGAGAACAACGTCCACAAGGTCATCGCGCTCTCGACCGACAAGGCAGCCAATCCGATCAACCTGTACGGCGCCACCAAGCTCGCGTCGGACAAGCTGTTCGTCGCGGCCAACAATATGGTTGGCAAGTCCGGCCCGACTTTCGCCGTCGTCCGCTACGGCAACGTAGTCGGCTCCCGCGGGTCCGTCGTTCCGTTCTTCCAGAAGTTGGTGGAAGAAGGCGCTGCGGATCTGCCCATCACTCATGAATTGATGACGCGCTTCTGGATCAGCCTCCAGGAAGGCGTGGATTTCGTGCTCAAGAACTTCGACCGCATGTGGGGCGGCGAGATCTTCGTGCCCAAGATCCCGTCGATTCGCGTGACCGATCTGGCCAAGGCGATCGCACCGAACCTGCAGCAGCGGGTCATCGGCATCCGCCCGGGCGAAAAGTTGCATGAAATCATGTGTCCGGCCGATGACTCGCACCTGACGCTGGAGTTTGCCGATCACTTTGTGCTGCGGCCAACCATCAAGTTCCATCACTCGGACCTCGATTTCACGAGCAACGCTCTCGGCGAAACCGGGCGGCCGGTCACCCAGGGCTTCGAATACAACTCCGGCACGAACCCGCATTTCCTGACGATCGACGAGATCCGCGCCTTCAACGCAAGGGCGATGGCATGATTCCCTACGGTCGCCAACACATTGACGACGGCGATATCGACGCCGTCGTCAGCGTCCTGCGCTCGGACTTCCTGACGCAAGGCCCCCGTGTCACGGACTTCGAACAGGCCGTTTGCAACTACGTTGGCGCCCAACACGGCCTTGCCGTCAACAGCGCCACGTCCGCATTGCATATCGCATGCATGGCCTTGGAACTGGGCCCCGGCGACGCGCTCTGGTGCCCGGCCAATACCTTCCTCGCTACCGCCAATTGCGCGCGCTATTGCGGGGCCGACGTCGACTTCATCGACATCGACGCGCAAACCTACAACCTCAGCGTGCCAGCACTCGCTGCCAAGCTGGCCGAGGCCGAAGTCGCCGGACGACTCCCCAAGGTGGTCGCAGCCGTCCACTTCGCCGGGCAGAGCTGCGACATGCAGGGCCTCGCGGCCCTCGCCAAGCGCTATGGCTTCCGCGTCATCGAAGACGCCTCACATGCCATTGGCGGCCGCTATCAAGGGCGGCCCATCGGCGATTGCCGCTTCTCTGACATCACCGTCTTCAGCTTCCATCCGGTCAAGATCGTGACCACCGCCGAGGGCGGGCTGGCAGTGACCAACGACGCAGTCCTGGCCGAACGCATGGCGCTCGCGCGCAGCCACGGCATGACCCGCGATCCCGCACTGATGGAGGGCGCCAGCGAGGGCGCCTGGTACTACGAGCAAGTCACGCTCGGCTACAACTACCGCATGACCGAGCTGCAAGCGGCACTGGGCCTGCAGCAGATGAAGTCGATCGACCGCTTCGTCGCACGCCGCCACGAGCTCACGGAACGCTACGACCGATTGCTGGCAGGCCTGCCGCTTCAGACGCCGTTCCAGGCGCCTGACAACCATTCGGCGCTGCACCTCTACCCTGTCGTGCTGCATGACGTTGCGCGACGCCGCGAGGTGTTCGACGCCATGCGTGCCGCCGGTGTGCTCGTGAACGTCCACTACATCCCGGTGTACTTGCAGCCCTACTACCGCCGGCTCGGCCATCAGCCGGGCAAATGCCCGCAGGCCGAGGCCTATTACGCGGGCGCGCTCAGCTTGCCCTTGTACTTCGACCTGAGCGATGCACAGCAGGACCAAGTCGTAAGCACCCTGGCTGCGCTGCTGGGCGCAAAGTAAGACGGGTCGAGAGTCAGCATGCAAGAGCCCCGGGTCGTCGCCGTATTTCAGGCGCGCACATCGTCATCACGGCTGCCTGGCAAGGCGTTGCTACCCATCGCCGACCTGCCAGCCGTTGTACTGGCGGCTCGGCGCGCCGGCAATACCGGCGTCGAGGTCCGCGTTGCCACCTCCGATGACCCCAGCGACGATCAATTGGCGGCGACGCTGACGCGATACGGCCTGACCGTCTATCGCGGTTCGCTGAACGATGTGCTGGCGCGATTCGTCGGTGCCTGCCGCGATCTGTCTCCGCGCGACCTCGTTGTCCGCCTCACTGCAGACAACATGCTGCCCGATGGCGAATTCATCGACCGCTTGCGTGCTGCGTTCGACCCGGACCGGATCGACTATCTTGGCACCCACTCGCCGCTCGATGGCCTTCCCTATGGCATGAGTGCCGAACTGTTCACAGTCGAGGCCTTGCGAACGGCCGCAGAGCACGCCGAGACCGCAGGGGACATCGAGCATGTAACGCCATGGATCCGACGGCACTTGCGCACTCAGCGCTGGACGGAACCGGGGGCACCGGCGCATTGGGCGCGCCTGCGTTGCACCATCGATACCTTTGCCGACCTGCAAGCAGTGGCTCGGCTGTTCGACACGGAGAAGCAGCCCGTCGGCGTTGGGCATGTCGAGCTGATCGAGCGCCTGGCCTTGGCAACTCCCATGGCGCATGCTGCACGCACGCCGTACAGCTTGGTATCAGGGGACCGGATTTGCTCCCGATTGACGCTGGGTGGCGCTCAGCTGGGCTTGCCCTACGGCATTGCAAATACCCACGGCTGCCCCGGCGACACCGAGCTCCATCAATTGCTGGGACTGGCGGTCGATGCAGGCATTACCGCCATCGATACGGCGCGCGCATACCGGCAAAGCGAATCCCGGATTGGTCGCTGGATGCAGTCGCAACAAGAATCGAGGCTGCAAGTCATCACCAAGTTGGACGTGCTGAACGCCTTGCCGCCCGACGCCCCGAGCGCCTGGGTCCATTCAGCCGTTGATGCAAGCGTGTTCCAGTCGCTGGCCGCGTTGCGAACCCCCAGGATTGGCACCCTGCTGCTCCATCGCTGGTCGCACCGCACGGACTGGGGCGGCGAAGCCTGGAAGCGCTTGCTGGAACTGCGAGATGCGGGCGTCGTTGCGGCCTTGGGGTGCAGCGTCAGTTCGCCCGCCCAGGCCATCGAGGCCATGGGTGATCGCGACATCGTGCACCTCCAGTGTCCGGTCAATTTGCTCGATCAACGCTGGCACGAGCCGGCATGGCTATCCGCAGTTCAAGCCAGGCCCGATGTAACGATCCACGCGCGCAGCGTCTTTCTGCAGGGGCTCGTAACGCTTCCGCCAGAACGTTGGCCAGTCTTCGACAGTAGCCACAGCCCCGCCGAGCTGCTGGCTCTTCTTGACGATCTGGCCGGGCAATGCGAACGTGAAAGCCGCGTAGATCTGTGCATGGCCTACGTAGCATCGCTGCCGTGGGTCCACAGTCTTGTGGTGGGCGTTGAGACGGAATCCCAACTCTGTGAGAACTTGCGGCTGATCGCTCGCCCCGCGATGACGGCCGCCCAAATCGGCCTAGTTCGCCGCACGCTGCCCGCAATGCCGCTGAACGTGCTGGACCCCTCTCAATGGAATTTCGACCATGCAGGCTGACGCCATCCAATACCAGTTGCAGGACCGTGTCGTTCTGATCACCGGCGCTGCAGGTTATCTGTGCGCACCAGTCTGCCGCGCTATTGCGATGCTCGGCGGCATCCCGATGCTGGCCGGACGAACGCACTCCAAGCTGGAAGCGCTGGCCGACGAGATTCGCCAGGCCAACGGACGCTGCCACACTGCGGTTCTTGATATCGGCAACCCCGACGATTGCCGCAAACTCATCGACCGTCTCGCCGCTGAACATGGACGTCTGGACGGCATCGTCAACGGCGCCTACGGCGGGCGCTCCGTCTCGCTGGAAATGGCGTCCGATGCGGACTTCGATCTGGCCGCCCGACAAAACCTCACGGGACCGTTCGCACTAATCCAGCGCGCGATCCCCCTGTTGTCGCGTTGCACCGCCAAGGGTGGCGCTTCGATCGTCAACATCGCCTCCATGTACGGCAAAGTCAGCCCGGATCCGGCCATCTACGGGGATTCTGGAAAAAACAATCCGCCGTTCTATGGGGCCAGCAAAGCGGGCCTGCTCCAGCTCACGCGCTACCTTGCCGTACATCTGGCGGACCGCAACATCCGCGTCAACGCCGTGAGCCCGGGCCCTTTCCCGCCCGCGTCCATCGCCGAGACGTCGCCGGACTTCCATGCCCAACTCTGCCGCAAGACTCCGATGGGCCGGATCGGCAATCCCGACGAACTGATCGGCCCTGTTTTGTTCCTGCTGTCCGACGGTGCGTCCTACGTCACGGGCGCGGACATTCCGGTCGACGGCGGCTGGACGGCCTGGTGACTGGCGTCGCCGCCACCTGAATGAAGCCGGAAAGCTCGGATCGATAGCCATGAAAATCGCGTTCCGCGTCGACGCCAGCGAGGCCATTGGCACCGGCCACGTGATGCGCTGCCTGTCCCTGGCAGACGAGTTGACTCGATTTGGCGCCAGCTGCCGTTTCATTGCGCGCGCACTCACGCCGCAGTTGAAGCTGGCGTTGCAAGAGGCCGGCTACCGCGTCGATATCCTCCCGGCATCACGATACCAATCATCAGACCGGAGCGGGCTCGCTCACGCGTCCTGGCTCCAGGCGTCCCTGAGCCAGGACGCCGCGGACACGGCCGAGGCCCTGGCCGGCGAGGTCATGGACTGGATGGTGATCGATCATTACGGCATCGACTCAAGATGGGGCGAGCGACTCGGCGGCCATGCCCGTCGTTTCGCCGCCATTGACGATTTGGCGGATCGCCAGCTCGGCGTCAATGTGCTGGTCGACCAGAATTTTCACCCCGGACATGAAAACCGATACGCCGGTCTGGTCTCGGGGGATTCGATGCAACTGCTCGGCCCGCGCTTCGCACTATTGAGACCGGAGTTCAGGAATTCCGCCAGCAAGAGCGACCGCGTGCATGACGGGTCTCGAAAGGTATTTGTCTGCCTTGGCGGTGCAGCCCCGAAGTCCGCGGTATCGAAAGTTGTTGCGGCTTTGTCCGCGGCCAACATCGAAGGCCTGGTGACACTGGTCGCGCCGGGCTTTATGCCAGCGGATTTACCGTCGACCCAGGCGCTTGAGATCAAGCTTCTCGGACATACCAAAAACATGTCAACGCTGCTGCAGGAGCACGACGTAGCCATCGGCGCCGGCGGCGGGATGCTGTGGGAGCGCCTGTGCCTCGGCATTCCTTCCATCGTCATCGGCTACGCGGCCAATCAGCGGCAAGGCATCGCGAGTCTATTGAAAGCCGGGTTGGTAAAGGGCAGCGATGATCTCGCATCGATCTCGGTCGAGGCGCTGGGAACGATCATCCGCGACGCCTTGGTTGATGTCGATTGGCAAGCGCATGCGCGCACCCAGGGAAAGATGCTTGTCGACGGCTTTGGCGCGCCGCGTGTGGCCGCGGCATTGCTGGGCGCGGAGCTACAGCTGCGGCGCGCGAAGCACGACGATGCCCTGGCGATCTGGCCGTGGCGCAACGATGCCAGGACACGGAGGTACTCCTCCAATCCCGCTCCGCTTCAGCTCCAGGAACACATCGATTGGTGGGCCCGGTCGGTCGACAACGACAAGCGCCATCTTTTCATTGGTGAAATAGGGTCCATTCCCGTCGGTGTGATTCGGTTCGACTTAGATGCCAATCAGGCAACGGTCTCGATATATACCGACCCACATCTCTCCGGCAGTCGGATTGGCACGTGGTTGCTGCGCCAGGGGCTCATCGCCCTGGCTGCCAGCAGCCCAGCCACGCGGTCGGTACTTGCGGAAATCAACAAGGCCAACCATGCCTCGCTGGCGCTGTTCCGTAGCGCCGGCTTCGAGCCACAAGGCGAGAATATATTCAGACTGGATCTGGCATGAGCACGCTTGACGCCGACGGTTATCCACCTGCCTTTCTCAGGCACGGCAACACCACGAGCATGGATTCAGTCGATTTGCTTGACGTCGTCAAGGCCATCGAGTCTGCCGTCGCCACCTGCAGGCCTACGCCTCGGAAATGCGAGCGTTCCCGCATCCACGCTCGACTGACGCGGCAGAGCATCTTGCGCGCTGGCGCGGCGCATCGGTTGGTGTGGCTGCCGCGGAGGCGTTCGTCGTTGGGCGAATCGTTCGCTAATTCAGATCGAGAGTAAAAAATGAATATGTTCAAGATTGGTGATTTCCAGATCGGGCGCGACACCAAGCCCTTCGTCATTGCGGAGATGTCCGGCAATCACAATCACTCGCTCGAGCGGGCGCTGGCCATTGTGGACGCCGCTGCCGACGCGGGCGCGCATGGACTGAAGATCCAGACCTACACCCCCGATACGATGACGCTGGACATCGACACCGGCGACTTCTTCATCTCCGACAAGAAGAGCCTGTGGCAGGGAACCTCGCTGTACAAGCTTTATGCCGAGGCGATGACACCGTGGGAGTGGCATGCGCCGATCTTCGAGCGCGCGCGCGCGCGCGGCATGGTGCCGTTCAGCACGCCGTTCGACGCAAGTGCGGTCGACTTTCTCGAAACGCTCGACGTCGCCTGCTACAAGATCGCCTCGTTCGAGAACACGGACCTGCCGCTGATCCGCCGCGTCGCCGCAACAGGCAAGCCGCTGATCATCTCGACTGGCATGGCTTCGATCGCCGAACTCGACGAAACAGTGCGCGCCGCGCGAGGAGCGGGCTGCCAGCATCTCGTCCTGCTCAAGTGCACGAGCAACTATCCGGCTACGCCTGCCAACACGAACATCAATACGATCCCGCATTTGCGCGAACTGTTCGGCTGCGAAGTCGGCCTCTCCGACCACACGATGGGCGTCGGCGTATCGGTCGCCAGCGTCGCCCTGGGCGCGACCGTCGTTGAAAAGCACTTCACGCTGGCGCGCGCCGATGGCGGCGTGGACTCAGCCTTCTCGCTGGAGCCGGCGGAAATGCAATCCCTGGTCGTGGAGACCGAGCGCGCCTGGCAGGCTCTCGGACAAGTCAGCTACGGACCGACAGAGGCCGAACGCCCGTCACTGAAGTTCCGGCGAACGCTCTATGTGGCAGAAGACATGGCGCCAGGCGATGTTTTCACCGAGAAGAACCTGCGGGCGATCCGGCCGGGCACCGGTTTGCCACCCAAGTACATCGACCTGTTCATGGGCAAATCCATTGCCGTCAAGGCTGCTCGCGGGACGCCCGTGTCGTGGGATCTTTTGGGCACGGCCGATCGCGGCGTCTGACTTCATCGATCACAGCCTCGATATTCTCGTGATTTCCAAACTCGCGCGCGCTGCACGACGCCTCGTCTCGCGTTACCCCGCAAACCCGAACGTGGCGCAAGTTCGGCGGGCTTTGCTTTCCGCCTCCAAGCCGGCCCGCGCACAGGCGCCCGCAACCATCGCCGTCGAAGGTGTCGAAGACCCGCTCTTCTTTGGACTTTTTTCCGCGCTGATCGACGATCTTCGCTCGCGCAGCGGTGTCAAGGCGGAACTCCTGCAGATCCGCTCCATCAATGGCGCCATCGGGACAGGGCGTCGCGCCGCGTTCGACCGCTCCTGGCCAAAAGCCTGGCTCCTCAACGGCCAATGGGCGCGTGCGCATCGTGAGTTGGTGGGGCCCGTCGCGTATCGCAGCCAACCACCGCTCCTCTCCTTTGCTGGCCGCGACCGCCTGCGCGCCAAGCAGTTGTGGCTGGCCCTGCAGCAGAGCGAGCGCCCAGACCTGCTCGAAGTCGACGGCATCCTCGTGGGCGATTTGTTGATCGACTCGTACTTGCGCTTCCGCCCTTCGCCACGCTTCGATGCCCGCGATCCCTTTGTTCTCAAGTTGATCCGGCAAGCGCTTCGCGATCTTCGGCTTGCCAAGGCATATTTCAAGAGTCGCCGACCAGCGGCCTACCTCAGCACTTACACCACTTACGTGGAGCACGGCATCGCCGCCCGCGTTGCCGTCGCCCAGGGCATCCCGGTCCGGGTCTACGGCAATCTCAATACGTTCGGCAAGAAGCTGACGCGAGAGAACACGTACCACACGCCGGAAATGTCCGGCTACCGGCAAGCCTTCGAACAACTGCCCGATCAGCCCGCGGCCCTCGCCGCTGCGCGGGAGTTGCTCGATGCGCGCCTCTCCGGCGCCATCGACGCCGCCACCAGCTATATGCGCGTTTCAGCCTACGCGCGCTCGGACGAGGTGGTGCCGGATGTTCGTGGTGCGGTGGTCATTTTCCTGCACGATTTCTACGACAGCCCGCACATCTACCACGACCTGTTCTTCCCGGATTTCTGGACCTGGGTGAACTTCACGATCGAGACATTGGATGCAGCAGGCATCCCATATTGGCTCAAACCGCACCCGAACCAGATCGACCTCAGTTCGGACGCCCTGGCGCAACTCCGGGAGGCGCATCCGCATCTGCGCTTTCTTTCACCCAGCATCACCAACGCGCAGTTGGCCGAGGCGGGCATGCTTTGCGGTGTGACCGTGTACGGCACGGTAGCGCACGAACTGGCGTACATGGGTATTCCGAGCATTGGCTGTGCCCGTCATCCGCACCACAGCTTCGACTTCTGCCGCACCGCCGGGAGCCTCGACGAATACGCTGCCATGCTGAAGTCGCCGGGCGTCAAGCCCGTGCCCGACGAACAGATGCGCGAACAGGCGCTGGCCTTTTACTACATGCACAACCTGGAAGGTGGCGCTGACAAGCTTGCGTTCCGCCAGGCATTCACTCGATTCTGGAAATCCTGCAATTCAACCGACGTCGGCTCGCAGCAGATGATCGAGGACTTGATGCAACTGCGGTCCATGCCTTGGTGGCAAGAACATCTGCGCAGCATTGAACAGGACATTCATCATGCAGGCTGAAGCCCTAGCTACCCCGTTCGGCAAGTTGAAGTCATGGGCTCGGAATGGCCGCGCCGTATTGATGTTTCTCTGGGGCTTGATCCAATACCGATACACACGGCGAACATCGGATGCGGCTTACCATTCGATGATCCAGCTGTTTTGCGCAAGCGGTGGGCGTTTCAATGATTGGATCTCCCAGAGGATTGGCGCGCGCCAACGTAAGTTGACTCTTCCTTCCCGGCGCGGCGTTCTTGGCGACATGGAAAATGCCGCAACGCTGAGTAGCACCGTCGAAGCATTGCGTCGCGACGGCTGCGTTGTTTTTTCGGGCGCACTGAGCCCCGACAGCTGCGACCGTCTGGCTGGCTTTGCCCAGCAGCAGCCGGCACTCGTGCGGCGCATGGATGGGCAGAACACGGCGCTTCATACCGGCACGGCGGTGTTCGACGCCGCCAACCCGGTAGCCGTGCGCTATGACTACAGTCCTTCCGACTTGCTGGACCTGCCGGACGTGCAAGCGCTGCTGTCGGACGGCTCCTTGCTCGCGGTCGTTCAGGAGTACCTCGGCAGCGCGCCCGTCGCCGATGTCCTGAGCATGTGGTGGCACACCAATTTCAACAAGCATCCTGATTCGGAAGCCGCGCAGTTCTTCCATTTCGACATGGACCGCTTCAAGTGGGTCAAGATCTTCATCTATCTGACCGACGTTGGCCCCGAAAACGGCCCGCACGCGTTTGTCGAGGGTTCGCACGCCACAGGCGGTATTCCTGAAAACATCCTGCGCCGCGGCTACGTTCGCGTCACCGACGAGGAGGTGGCGTCTACCTACCCGGCCGAGAAGATCCGCTCGTTCACAGCCCCCCGCGGCAGCATCATCATCGAGGACACACGCGGCCTCCACAAAGGCACTCACGTCACCGGCGACCCGCGCCTGCTGCTGCAACTGCAATTCAGCAATTCGCTGTTCGGCACCAATTACCCGAAGGCCACGGTTTCCAAAGTCTGCGACGAGCAATTCCGCGCCATGCTCGAATTCGCGCCGCAGGTCTACAGACAGTACACCTGAGATCGCCCCAACGCTTCGCGGGCGGCCTTGCCATCTGACGATATTTGTATCTTCATGAAGAACTCATCCAACCAGCATGGCCTCCGTTCCGTGGGGCCCTTCCTGCTGTACGTGCTGCGGCGGTTTCCGCTGTCATGGCTTGCGTTCGCTCTGACATTTGTCCTGCTATTGCTTGAGTATCTCGGCATCAGTCTGATGATCCCGTTGGCAGCCTCGAGCAGCGGCTCCAGCGGCGGCCGCGTCGTTGCATTCTGGGCAAAGGCGGTGAGTCTTGTCGGGCTCTCGCCCAGCCTGCTCACGTGGGTTTGGCTGTTTCTCGTGTTCCTGGCCCTTAGGACTTTGGCCGGCTATGTTCACGGCTTGATCGCGTTCTACGTTGCCAAGCAAGTTCACCGGCAGCTCAGCAGCGATGTTTTTTCCCGCGTATTGCTGTCTGTGCCGATGAGTCATGTATACCGGCGCACGATCGGGCACTACGTCTCGCTCGCCGGGGACGACACCTTCCGCGCAGGGACGCTTATCAACTCTGCGTTCACCATCCTGGCGAACATCTTTTCAGCTGGTGCAGGCCTGGTTCTGTTGCTCCTGTTCTCCACGCAGATCTTCGGCGCCACGATCGCGTTCCTGGCCATCTCGGCCCTGATCGTGCTTATTGGCATCAAGGCCATGCTGCGCTTCAACGCCCGATCTATTGCCATCGCAAGAGAGACGCACACCACTTTTCTGGAGGGCCTGAATGGCTTGCGATCGATTCGCTCGCTGTCCAGTGAGCGCTATCTGCTAAGTACCTACGGCGAGCAAACGATGCGGTACACCCGACTTCAGTTTGAAATTGAGGCCGTCAGAACCGGTACTCGGGTCGTTCCCGGCCTGCTTGCCTTGTTGACCGGCGTGATCCTGTTTGGCCCATGGTTTGCCGACCGCGTCACCCTGACCCCCGAAACGGTCTTTGCCGGTACGACGATCCTGCTGCGTGTCTTCGCGGCACTGGGCGTACTCATGTCGGCTACCAATGTTTTTCTGGCGGATGCACGCGCTGCCAAAGACCTGGGCGAGCTTATCGCGGCTCATGAAGACGCAATTGACGGGTCTGGCGACATCTCCGTTGCAAAACAGCCTGGAGACTTCTCGAGCGTCGGCCTTTCACAGGTGACGTATGCGTACGCGGGCGATAGGCCTGTCCTCGACAAGCTCAGCTACAGATTTGAGCACGGTCGCACTTATGCCATCATCGGTCCGTCTGGGTCCGGAAAGTCAACACTTGCAGATTTGCTGCTTGGCTTGCTTGAGCCGGACAGTGGGCAGATTCACCTTAGCGACCAGAGCGATGTCAGCTGCAGCCCCAGTCGCTTGAAGGGCCAGGTCGTACTGGTCGAGCAGCAACCGCGCATTTTCTCGGTCTCAATCCGCGAGAATCTGTTACTTGGCCTCGCCAGAGACGACCAAGCATTATGGGAAGCGCTGGATATCGTGGACATGCGAGATACCGTCCAGAGCATGCCGGCCGGCATCGAAACAGTGCTCGAATACCAGGGCGCCAACCTGTCGGGCGGACAGCGTCAGCGGCTTGCCATTGCACGCGCGCTGCTGCGCCAGCCGCGTGTGCTGATCCTCGACGAAGCCACCAGCGCACTGGACTCCGGCACGCGCGACATCGTGGTCGAGCGCATCAAGCGGCGCTTCAGCGCCGGCATCCTCATCTTCATCACGCATGACCACAAAATTGCAGACCTGGTCGATGAAGTCCTAGAAATTCAAGCCCCGTCACGCAGCCCTTCCCCGACTTCAGCATGAGCCACGCACCCATCATCGTCTTCGCCTACAAACGCCTGGATCACCTGCGCCGGGCGATCGAATCGTTACGCTCCAATCCTGAAGCCGCACAGAGCGCCCTGGTTATCGCCTGCGACGGCCCCAAGCGCGAGGAAGACAAAGCCCTTTGCGCTGCCGTTCAAGAGTACGCCCATGCGGTGCGCGATGGCTTCCAGTCCGTCGATGTCTGGGTCGCGCCACGCAATCGTGGGCTGGCGACGTCGCTCACCTCCGGTGTGACTGCCATGCTGGAGCGCTACGAACGCGTCATCGTCGTGGAAGACGATCTCGAGGTCGCGCCCCACTTCCTGCGCTTCATGAACGATGGCCTGGACTGCTATGCCAACGACGACCGCGTTGCCAGCATCCATGGTTATTGCTACCCGGTTCCCGACGCCTTGCCCGAAACATTCTTTTTGCGCGGCGCGGATTGCTGGGGCTGGGCCACATGGCGGCGCGCGTGGCAGCATTTCCGTGCTGACGGCAAGCAGCTTCGGGACGAACTGCTGCGCCAAGGCTTGCGACGCCGCTTCGATCTGGACGGAGGCTACCCGTTTTTCAGAATGCTGCAGGACCAGATTGCCGGCAAGAACGATTCGTGGGCCATTCGCTGGCACGCCTCTTGTTTCCTGGACGGGATGTTGACGCTCTATCCTGGCCGGTCCCTGGTTCACAACACGGGTTTCGACGACAGCGGTACCCACTGTGCGCCGACCACCATCTACGACACGACACTGTCTCAGAAGCCCGTCCAGATCAATCGCCTGCCGCTCGAGGAATCGGAGCTCGCGCGGCAAGCATTCGCCGGCTATTTGCGCCCGCTACACGGGAAGAGTCTGCCCCGAAGGGCGCTGGACGCCCTTCGCAGGCGCATCAAACGTTTCATCTCCAAGTCAGCATGAGCACGAGAGAAATGAACAGGAACAGCCACTTCACCGTTTTGAACCTGCCCACATTCACCGATCCGCGCGGGGCGCTGACCGTAATGGAGGGCGTCCTGCCCTTCACTCCGGTACGTACCTACTGGATCTACGGAGCGGACGGGCACACCCGCGGCGGCCATCGCCATCAGCACACCCGACAGGGACTGGTGGCCCTGGCGGGCAAGATTTCGATTTACATGAACGATGGCCGTGCCATCGAAACCGTCGAATTGGACTCGCCCTCGCTATGCCTGCTTGTCGAGCCGAAGGACTGGCACACCATGACGTTCGGCCCGGGCTCGGTACTGCTGGTCATGTCCTCCCATCCCTACGACCGTAGCGACTACATCGACACCCCGTATGAGTGAACAACACACCATCGAATACGAGAGCCTGGCCAACTCCAATGCCGCCTTCATGGGGGAGCTCGAGGCTGCGGCATGCAAGGTCATCCGCGGTGGCTGGTATGTGCTCGGGCAGGAAGTCAGCGCCTTCGAGGCCGAGTTCGCCGCTTATGTGGGCGCGCGGCATTGCATCGGCGTGGCCAATGGTTTGGATGCGCTTGTCCTGTCCATCGAAGCGCTGATGCTGCCGAAGGGCAGCGGCATCCTGGTGGCATCCAATACCTACATTGCCACCATCCTGGCCATCGTTCGAGCCGGGCATAAGCCCGTGCTGGTAGAGCCGGAGTTGGAAACGTTCAACATCGACCCGGCGCGCATGGCTGCCGCGCTGACATCCGACACGCGCGCTATCTGCGTCACGCACATGTTCGGCAAGGCTTGTCGCATGGACGCCATCGAAGCATTCGCGCGCGAGCATGGTCTCAAGCTGGTTGAAGACTGTGCGCAGTCGCACGGCGCTCGGTTCGGTGGCCGCATGACCGGAACCTTTGGCGACGCCGGCTGCTTCAGCTTCTACCCGACCAAGAACCTCGGCGCGATTGGCGACGCCGGTGCCATCGTGACGGACGACGACGCCCTGGCCGACCGCCTGCGGCACCTCCGCAACTACGGCTCCAAACAAAAATACGTGAACCGCTACGTGGGCGTCAATTCGAGGCTGGATGAACTCCAGGCCGCGCTGCTGCGCGTGAAGCTGCGGCGACTGGATGACATGACGGCCCACAAGCGCGCACTGGCGGAACTCTACTTTGAGCATCTTCCGGATTGGGCAAGCAAGCCGGTTCGCCGGGCCGATGAGTTCGATGTCTTCCATATTTTCGCCATTCGCCACGCCCAGCGTGATGCGCTGCGGCAGCACCTGCTGGATCAGGGCGTGAAGACGGAAGTCCACTATCCGATTCCGCCGCACAAGCAGGAAGCCATGCAAGGCATCCTGTCGGGCAGCTATCCCATTGCCGAGGAACAACACGCCACCGAACTGAGTCTGCCGATTTCGGTAGGCCACACGCCGGAGAGCATCCTTGCCGTATGCGATCGCATGCGCTCATTTTCCAAATAAATCGGGATGGAACACTACGTCACCCTGTTCGACAGCCTGTACCTACCGCAAGGGCTGGCGCTGCATGCTTCGCTTGAGCGCCACGCAGGTGCCTACAAGCTTTGGATCTTGTGCATGGATGACATCGTCCATGAGCAACTATCACGCCTGCCCCTGCCAAATTGCACCCTGCTCAAGCTCTCGGAGCTTGAAACGCCGGAACTGCTGGCGGTTAAGCCCGGCCGCAGCAAAGGCGAATACTGCTGGACCGTGACGCCGTTCTCTGCACGGTTCGTGTTCGAGGCCGATGCAGACGTGCAGCGCGTCACTTACGTTGACGCCGATGTCTGGTTGCGCAAGAGCCCCGCGCCGCTGTTTGCAGAACTCGAAGATGCCGGGGCACAGGTGCTGATCACGGATCATGGCTATTCGCCCGAGTACGACGAGTCCGCCAAGCTGGGCCAGTATTGCGTTCAGTTCATGTCATTCACTCGTGGCGGTGAGCCTGTCCGCCGATGGTGGGAGGAGCGCTGTGTCGAGTGGTGCTTCGCACGCCCGGAGGATGGGAAATTCGGCGACCAGAAATACCTGGATGACTGGCCCGAGCGGTTCAAGGGACTGGTTCATGCACTGCGTCAACAGCACCTGACGCTTGCCCCATGGAATGCCACGCGCTACCCGTACGGCGCGGGGGCCCTTTATCACTTCCATGGCTTGCGCATCCTGTCTGACCGGAGCATCTACTTCGGCCACGATTACGCGCTACCGGCTCCACTGGTGAAGCAGGTGTACGGCCCGTACGTGAATGACCTGCGCGAAGCACTCGCGAAAATGGATTCGCACGGCATCGCGCTGCGTCCACAGGGTCCCAAACTGAGCTGGGCTCAGATGCTCTATCGCGTCGGGCGGGGCATCGCACGCCGGCTGTGGCGAACGAACCAATTCAGTTTCAGAAGAGGCTAAGGCGCTAGCGCGTGGCCGCAGCCTCTAACGACCCTATGGAAACAAAAGCCTCATCGCCCTCCTGCCGGATCAGCGTCATTGTCGCCGTTCGCAACGGCGAGGCGCTGCTGCGCAAGACCCTCTTGTCGCTAAGGCAGCAGACCTGCCAGGACTTCGAGATCATTCTGGTGGACGGTGGCTCGACGGACGGCACGCTGCGTGTTGCGGCGGAGTTCCACGACGCCATCCGCGTGCAAATCTCCGAACCCGACGACGGCATCGCCGATGCATGGAACAAAGGGGTGCGGCAAGCAAGCGGCGAGTGGATCATCTTTGTCAATGCAGGCGACCTGCTGCACCGTGATCACTTCCGGCGGGCCATGGAAGTCCTGCGAGACCCTGCCGCGAAGCGCGTCATCGTCTATTGCGACGTCCTCAAGTTCGATGCCCGCAACGAACCCACCATCAAGATCGTTGGCCGCGCGCCCTCCCGCTCCGGCATCGCTCGCGGTGGGTTCGGCTTTGCGCATCCGGGCAGCCTTGCTCCGAAATCCTGCTTCACGGAAGTCGGCCTGTTCGACACGAGCCTCAGGATCGCCATCGATACGGACTGGTTGCTGCGGTGCTTCGTCGCGGGCATCGATTTCCGCAAGTTCCAAAGCTGCGCCTACATGGGAGAGGGCGGCGTCAGTGACCGTAAGTTCGGGAAGGCGATGCGCGAATACTTCGCCTGCACAAACCGCCTGGCGCTGACAACTCCGCGCCGTGCTGCGCTGGCTGCAACGCTGCTGCCGGCAGTACGCAAATGCCTTCATGCCTACCGGGCTGTGGCGCGGACCCCGCTGCGCACCCTGAAACATGCCGCCGTCAGCCTCGGCAATAGCGCAGCGCAGCTGTTGCCGCTCTTCTGGTTGCGCCGCGCCTATTTCAAAGCACTGGGCTTCAAGCTATCGCCCAATGCCTCGATCGGCATGGGATTCGGCTTCTACCGAACGGGCAAGGTGCACATCGGCGAAAACTCGGTCGTCAACCGAGACTGCCTGTTCGACAACCGCGACGAGATCGTCATTGGCAGGAATGTTTCCATCGCGCGCGATGTCAGCATTTTTACTGCGGGACATGATCCTGAATCTCCGTTCTTCGAAATGACAACGGCGCCCGTGGCGATCGAGGACCACGCCGTCGTCTTCGCCGGCGCGACCATCATGCCCGGCGTCAGAATTGGCCGAGGCGCCATCGTCTATGGCGGCGCCGTTGTCACCCAGGACGTGGCACCGCTGGCCATCGTAGGCGGCGTGCCCGCGCGCCCGCTGGGCTCGCGTTCGATCGATCCTGACTACCGCCTAAACTACCCATTTCCGCTGGCCATGTGATGTGGTTCATCTACGTAGCGCCGCTCTTTCTATACTTTCCCCCGCTTTTTCCTGGCGTGGAAACGCAACCTCTGGTGGCGGTATGCGCGGCTGCCTACGGCTTGATGAAAGGCGGCAACCGCAAAGCGCCGGTGAGCTTTCTGGTGCTCGCCTTGGTGCTGCTGCTGTGGATCGCCTTCAGATTCCTGATTGGTGACGCGCCGACCCCGTCCGTGGGCCTGCTACAGATCCTCGTCGGGCCGATCATGCTCTTCGGCGCCATGGCGCAAGGCGCGCCCCCGCCTTCGCGGCGAGTCATGGCCTGGATCACCATCTACTTCGTGGCCTCGGCCGCTTTTGAAATCGCCCTCCCGGGCGCGTATGGAGCACTGGCCAAAAGCATCTTGAGTCGCGCCAACGTAACGGACGGCAGTCGCGGCGTTTCGCTCTTCACACCCGAGCCGACCTACGCAGTCATTACGGCCATCTATTTTCTGCTGGTGGCCCGATGGTCGGGCGAATACTGGGGCTGGCGCTACCGATGGATCGAACCCATGCTCGCCCTGTGCCTACTGGCGACTGGTTCGACCTACGCCGGCCTGTTGCTGCTCGTGCTCGCGTATGTTCGCTGGCCACGCGTCATGCTGCTGAGCACGCTGGCAGGAATGGCGATCATCCCCGTCCTGGGTATCGTCGCGCTCGACAATGAAGACTCCATCCGTGCGGTGGTTGCGATCTCTCGTGTCATGGCCTCGGACTTCACGGACTTCCTGCCCTCCATTTCGCTCATCGACAGCAGCCTGGGAAGCCGTCTTGCGACCAACACGGCCAGCTTCCTGACCCCGGTCCACAGCCCGCTGGGCCTCGGCCTGGATTGCAGTTCAGTGCCGAGCGCGTTCGACGCCGCAGGGTTCAGCTTCGTCTACGACAACCCTGTACTTCGGGAAGTGATGGACGAGGGCTGTCTCAAGCCGCAGTCATACGCGGCCAGCATTGCACTGGGCCTCGGTGGCCTGTCGCTCATCTTCGTCGGACTCATGACGGGTCTTGCGCGCTATGCCCGCGGCGCCATGCGGCGTTCGTTGTGGCCCGCCCCTGCAGCCGTTGCCCTCGTTATCCTGATCGTGCAAGGGCAGTTGACCAGTCCGGTTCCCTGGCTGCTGGCATACATGGCCCTGTGCGCGCGCCACTCGCCCCAACGGCCTGTGCCGGTCGTGGGTGGCCTTACTTACTCTTGACGAAATGCCCCATCGCATCCTCGTTCTTACACCGCGATTCCCATTCCCGCTCTATGGTGGCGACGTTCTGCGCATTTACAGGCTTTGCGAAGCGCTGCCACACCATTTCCAGCTGACCCTGTTGAGCATCTGCCAGACGCGCGCGGAGATGGAGACGCCTCTGCCTGAAGGCAGTCCATTCTCCGAAGTGCATCGGATCTATCTTCCGAAATGGCGTTCGTATATCAACACCCTGCTTGCCCTCGTCACCGGCCAGTCGATGCAGACGGCCTACTACGAGAGTCGTGAATTTGCGCGGGCGGTCAGCCGACTGCAGGGAACTCACGACCTCCTGCTGTGCCATCTTGCCCGAACGGCCCCCTATGCCAAGGATTTCAAGGGCCCGAAGGCCTTGGAATTGACCGATTTCATCCCGCTGACTTACGCGCGCTCGAACAAGCTCAAAGGGAAGAATCTGTCCATGCGACGGTTGATCTACACCTTGGAGCAACGGCGCGTCGAGAAGGCGCAGAACGAACTGGCCCGAGACTTTGACCTGGTGACCTTCGTGTCAGAGGTCGACCGGGCCATGTTCCTTGCGTCGTCGGGCATGCCGGAAGGCAAGGTTGTTACGTTCAGCAATGGCGTTGACCTTCAAGAACGCCCGTTTTCCGAGGTTCGCGCCGGAAAGACGCTGGTCTTCATTGGCACGCTCAAAGCAATGCCCAATGCCGATGCCGTTTCTCACTTTATTGTCGACGTGCTGCCGGCAATCCGCCGTCACGACCCCGAGGTGAAGCTCAGGGTGATTGGCGCCGTCGACGAGAAGTTCAAAGCTCGCTTCGAATCGCCGCACGTGCAGTTCACGGGACCGGTGCCTGATCTTGCACGCGCAGCAGAAGATTGCGTGATCGGCATTTGTCCTGTGCGCATTGGCGCGGGCATGCAGAACAAGATGCTCGACTACATGGCGCTGGGCCTCCCGGCCGTCACCTCGCGCGTGGGCGCCGAAGGCCTTGACGGCAGTGATGGCTCCACGTTTGTCGTCGCGAGTACGCCGGAGGAGTTTGCCGACACGATTCTCTCGTTGCTTCAAGACGAGGGGCGGCGGCGTGAGCTCGCGCAATCCGCACGCATGATGATCGAGGCCAACAGCTCCTGGAGTGCCCGACTGGCTGGCCTGCCAGGCAGGCTGCTCGACATCCTCCCCTGAGTCGCGCGGCAGCGTGTCGATCCGGGGCTGCATCCCCACGCCGGGACTCGGCGGGGCGACGCTAGCGCCAGAGTCGCTTGCGCTTAGACTATGCCCAGCGTGTTCTCGGCCCAACCATCGATGCAGGCATCTCACCAAAACAAATTCGACTTGCTGCGAGGCATCGCCTCGATAGCAGTCCTTGTGCCACACATCGCTGCGGTTTTCCTTTACCGACTCATCGGGTCTGATCACCCAATTGCGTCGACCGCCGGCACCGTCGCGCGCCATGCCGTATTGGTGTTCTTTCTTTTGAGTGGCTACCTGATCACGCTGAGCATCTTCGTCAACGTGCAAAGAAACGGACGCTTCAACGTGGCCGAATATTTGACAGCGAGAGTCGCTCGTATCTATCCGCCGCTCCTGGGCGCGATTGGCATCGTCCTCGCTGCATTTGCAATCATTCACGGCTTGGGTCTTCCCGGGGCTGAGCACTATGGCCTCCCCGGTGACCTCTATGCAGCTCGCGATCGATTCACCGTCAGTGCCAAGGATGTGCTGTTTGCCTTGCTGATGCACAACGGCATGCTCGAGGCGGATGGGCCGCTCTGGTCCCTGTGCATCGAATTCAATCTCTACATCGCCGCGCTATTTGCCGCCCTTGCAGTGACAGCTTCAACTGCCAAGAGGCGACTTGTCACCGCCGCTGCCGCGATCGCCTGGGTGGCTTGGTGGATCAGGGCGGATTCGCAATTTGTCTTCTACCTGGCAATCTGGGCGCTTGGTGCCAGCCTGTGCATCTGGCGCGCCCTGCTGGCGCGGCCCATCGTCGCGAAGTCGTTCTCCGTACTGGCGTGGACAAGCCTGGGGATCTACCTTGCCCTGCTGTTTCTCGCACCCGGCTGGTTGGTGATTGACAAGCCTGGCCACTGGGCTTCGTTTGGTCTCCAATTCATTGCCTGCGTAGGCTACGCGTATGTTCTCTTCGTTCCGACCTGGGGCGAGCGGCCGCCGCGGTGGCTGGCGAGGAGTGGGGATTACTCATACAGCCTCTACGTCATTCATTTCCCGATCCTTCTGCTGATTCTTTCTTTGACTCAGACCTGGATGGGGAGCTCGCTCACGCGGGCATGCATCGTGGCCGCGCTTTCCGGCGTGATCGCTATTGCTGCGTCGAGCGTTTTCTCTACCTTCTTTGAGAATCAGCGCCTCTTCAGGCCCTTCATCCGCTCAGCCCTTGGATTCGTCCTGAGATCCGAAGCTCGCGTGCAAGCTCGCAATTGAGGTTCAGGGGTTTGGGCCGCGTAGTGCGCGGTATTCAGGTAGCAAGCGTGCCAGCGCCGCCCGCACCGCCGCGTCAGGAAGCACGCCGGCATCGCCCAACAGTTCCTGCATCCAGTCCAGCGTCTCGCGAGCCGTGCTGCCATCGTTCAGGCGCGCGATCCGAAGCCGCTCGAAGCGCGTCAGCAAGGTCGCGTCGGAATCGGCGAGCAGTTCCTCGTAGAGCTTCTCGCCCGGTCGCATGCCGGAGAATTCAAGCCGAATTTCGTCGAGATTGCTGCCGGACAGACGAATCATGTCCCGAGCCAGATCGACGATCTTCACCGGCTCACCCATATCGAGCACAAGCACCTGCCCCGTCTCACCGATCACGCAGGCCTGCACCACCAACCTCGCCGCCTCCGGAATCGTCATGAAGTAGCGCGTGATGTCCGGATGCGTCACCGTCACCGGCCCGCCCTTCGCGATCTGCTCCTTGAATTTCGGAATCACGCTGCCGCTCGACCCCAGCACATTGCCGAAACGCACCGCCATGAACTTGGTCGCATGCCCCTGCCCCGCCATGTGACTGATGACCAGCTCCGCCGCACGTTTGCTGGCACCCATCACATTCGTCGGATTGACCGCCTTGTCCGTCGAGATCAGCACGAAGCGCTCAACGCTGGACTCCGCCGCAGCCTGGCAAGCGTTGTAGGTGCCCAGCGTGTTGTTGCGCACGCAGGCCCAGGCGTTCTCCTCCTCCATCAGCGGCACGTGCTTGTACGCGGCTGCGTGGAAGACGATCTGCGGCTTGTACTTGCCGAACACGAAGCGCAGGTGCTCCAGGTCCTTGACGTCGCCCACCAGCCGCACGAGCGGGATGTGCGGGAACTTCTCGCTGAGTTCCTGCTCGATCGTGTAGAGCGCGAACTCGCTCAGTTCGTAGAGCACGATCTTCTGCGGACCGTAGCGCGCGACCTGGCGGCACAGCTCGCTGCCGATGCTGCCGCCGGCACCCGTGATCAACACGACCTTGCCCGACAGGCATTCGCTGATACCGCCTTCGTCAAGCTGCACCGGCTCGCGGCCGAGCAAGTCTTCGGGCTCGATATCGCGCACCTGGTCGACGCGGCGGCCTGTCAGCAGCTCCTCGCTACTCGGCACGGTGAGCACGTGCAGACCGGTGCTGCCAGCGATGTCGAGCGCCCGGCGGCGCGCGGCGCGGTCGGCCGAAGGCATTGCAACGATCAGGTGCGTGATGCCGTGCAGCTGTGCCATCGCCGGCGCGTCCTCGAGCTTGCCGATCACGGGGATGCCGGCCACGCGCGCGCCGGCCTTGACCGTGTCGTCGTCCAGCCAGCCCACCACCGTGAAGCCCTGGTGCTGGATGCCCGCCACGGCCAGGCGCCCAGCCTGGCCGGCGCCCATGACGAGCGCGCGGTGCGTTTCCTTGGCCGTGCCGCTGATGCGTCCGCGCATGTGCTCGTAAAGCATGCGGTAGCCCATGCGCATCATGGCCAGGCCGATGACG
>Ga0213872_10000754_pt1 | contig 23974 bp, 19 predicted proteins | sample VelepicomBERX_R2_FD_160071 | JGI IMG/M metagenome (GOLD analysis project Ga0213872, IMG submission 160071) | Rhizosphere microbial communities from Vellozia epidendroides in rupestrian grasslands, the National Park of Serra do Cipo, Brazil - RX_R2 | ecosystem: Host-associated > Plants > Roots >...
GCCCAGGTCGATGGGTTTGGTCAACTCTTCGACGTCGCCGGTCGAGATGCCCCGGGCCGCGAGCCGCTCCTCGACGAGCGCATGATTCACCGCGTTTTGAACACGCCCCTCGGTGGCGAAGTCTCCAGAGGAGCGTGACTCGAAGGTAGCCTTCGTCGGCCCGTTCGCCGGCGCTTCGAGCCATAGGAATCCGTCGATCTGCTTCTGATCGACCTCTTCGAGAAGCCTGTGGCGGTCGTTCTGTGTCGCAGGAGCCAGCACACCGACCGTCATCTGTGCGTCTTTGTCGGCGATGAGCGGCTCGCGGATGCGCTTGGCGAGGGCCGGGTCAGCCGTCGCGATCACGATATGCTTGCCCACTCCCGAGTTCTTCCCGGCGATCGCGATCAGGGCGAAGATGCCGATGAAGACGAGCGGAATAAGGACGGTCGTTACCTTGAAGGCCTTGCCCCGAACCTGCTCCAGGTATTCGCGCTTGGCGATCAGCCAGATGTCACGCATCGACGTCCTCTCCCACGGTGCGGATGAAAATTTCTTCCAGCGACGGTTCCATCAATTCGAATTTCGTGATCACGGCTTTGCTGACGGCCTCACGCAGCAGATCCTGCGCGTTCGCTCCGGGCTTCAGGTCGATCTCCACCTGTCCTGAATAGTCCTTGTAGTTCTTGACGGCGGGGTGCTGCAGGAACGAGCTGTCACCCTCGAATGTCATGACGACGTGGTTGCGCTCGTAGCGCGACTTCACTTCGCGCATGCTGCCCTGCAGCACGGGGTGGCCTTTGTTGATAAGGCAGATGGCGTCGCAGAGCTTTTCGACCTGATCCATGCGGTGCGTCGAAAACAGGATCGCCTTGCCGGTCTTCTTCAGATCGACCAGCGTGTCCTGCAGCAGCGTGGCATTCACGGGGTCTAGCCCGGAAAACGGCTCGTCCATGATGACCAGCTCGGGATCGTGCAGCAGCGTTGCGATGAACTGGATCTTCTGCTGCATGCCCTTCGAAAGCTCTTCGGTCTTCTTGCCGGCCGAGTCGAGAATCTGCATGCGCTCGCACCAGTCGTGCGCGCGGCGCGCCGCGACCGCAGGTTCGAGTCCGCGCAGCTGACCCATAAAGACGAGCTGGTCGATCACCTTCATCTTCTTGTAGAGGCCGCGCTCTTCGGGCAGATAGCCCACACGCTTCAGGCTCTCGCGTACGAACGGCTTCCCGAACAGACTCACCGCGCCTGAGTCTGGCATCGTTATGCCGATCATCATGCGGATGCTCGAGGTCTTGCCCGATCCATTAGGCCCGAGCAGGCCGAACATCGTTCCTTCTTCGATCTGGAGGCTTAATTCGCTGACTGCAATTTTTTGTTCGTATGATTTGGAAATTCTATCCAGGCTTACCACCGTGGACATGCGGTGTTCTCCCCGATTTCTTCCAAAGTCTAACAGGCAGACCACGGTGCTCGAACAAACGAATTAGTACTCATTCCTAATTCGGTGCGGCCATTACCAATGTAGGAGATCGGTGCTTTTCATCCACTGGGCGAGAGTTCGAAACCCTCAACTCGATCCCCGAAGGATTCGGTTGTTAGCACCCCAGTAATTGATCGTCCCCGACAATCGGGAGTGGCACGCGCGAAGCGCGTGTGCCTGGAACGGCCAGTCCCGCCGTGCGCGCAGCACTGATAGCATCGCAATGTGGTTCAGCTCGATACCCCTGTTCAGTTTGTCAAAGGCATTGGCCCGCAGATCGCAGCGATGCTCGCGGAAAAGCGCATCGCCACCGTCGAGGACCTCCTCTACCACCTGCCCTTCCGCTATGAAGACCGTCTTCATCCGCGCGCGCTGACCGAGCTCACCCCCGGCGAAATGGCCAGCGTCATCGCCGAAGTCCGCGGAGCAGTCCTGCTGCGCACTCGGTCGATGCCGATCTTCGAGATGACCGTCGGGCAGGGCACCTCCACGATGAAGTGCATCTGGTTTCACGGGACGTATCTCGATGGCAAGTTCAAGACCGGGCAGATGATCGCGCTCTATGGCAAAGTCGAGCCGTCGCGGTCGTCGCGCAACTTCAAGATGATCCAGCCGCAGTTTGAGATCCTGCCCGAGGATGAAGCGGAAGACGAGACGCGACTGCTCGAGGTGGGGCGCATCACGCCCGTCTATGAATCGCTCGGCGGCAGCCGGCTCGCCTCGCGTTGGATTCGCCGCATCGTCTACTACCTGCTCCAGCAGCTCGAAGGGCACGTGCCGGAGACGCTGCCCGCCTCGCTGCTGGCGCGCCTCGACATGCCCGGCCGCGAAGAAGCACTCCGCTGCGTGCATTTTCCCGTCGCCGGGACTCCGATGTCACAGCTCCAGGCATCGGCCACGCCGGCGCACAAGCGGCTCATCTTCGAAGAGCTCTTCTATCTCGAGTGCGGACTCGAACTCAAGCGCCGCAAGCTGCAGCAGCGCACCGGGTTCGCCTTCGAAACCAATGAAAAAGCGCGCGAGGCCATCCGGCAGATTCTGCCGTTCCATCCCACAACGGCTCAGAAGCGCGTGCTCGGCGAAATCGTCGGCGACATGCGCAAGCCTACGCCGATGCGCCGTCTGCTTCAGGGAGACGTTGGCTCCGGCAAGACCATCGTCGCGCTGCAGGCGATGATCGTCGCCATTGAGAACGGCTGCCAGGCGGCGCTCATGGCCCCCACGGAGATTCTTGCAACACAGCATTACCTCGCCGCGCGCAAAGTCCTCGAAAAATCGTCGCGCCGCTACCGCGCGGTCTTGCTCACAGGGTCACTCGATGAGGACAAGAAGAAGCTCGCACGGCGGCGCATCTTCCACGGCGAGGCTGATCTGGTCATCGGCACCCACGCGCTTATTGAGGAGAAAGTGGAATTTGCGAACCTCGGTATCGTCGTGGTCGACGAGCAGCACCGCTTCGGTGTCCTGCAGCGCTTCAAGCTGATGAAGAAGCCGAATGCAGCCGAGCCCGATGTTCTCGTCATGACCGCAACGCCGATCCCGCGCACCCTGGCGCTCTCGCTCTACGGAGATCTCGACCTCAGCGTGCTCGACGAGCTGCCGCCCGGCAGAACGCCGATCATCACAAGGCGGGTCTCCGACGAGCGCGCCGAGGATGTGTGGAAGGTGGTCCGGGAACAAGCGCGGCGCGGTCATCAGGCATACGTAGTGTATCCGGTGATCGAGGGACAAAAGGACGACCAGCCCGAACTCGACTTCGCGGAGCCTGAGCCGGAAGAGACAAAGCCGGCGAAGAAATCCGCCGCAAAGAAAGCGGCGCAGAAGAAAGCCGAGTCCCTTTTCGAGAAGCCCACACTCAAGTCCGCGACAGAGATGTACGAGAACCTGCAGGCCACTCATCTCGGCGGGCTGCGCCTCGGGCTGCTGCACGGCCGCCTCGATGCCGACGAGAAGGAAATCATCATGCGGCGCTTCCAGCGCGGCGAAATCGATGTTCTCATTTCGACCACGGTCATCGAAGTCGGCGTCGATGTGCCGAACGCCAGCGTGATGGTCATCGAACATGCCGAGCGCTTCGGCCTGGCCCAGTTGCATCAGTTGCGCGGCCGCGTAGGCCGTGGAGCCGCAAAGTCCTATTGCATTCTCATGACCGGTGGCCGGATCTCACCCGCAGCTGAGGAGCGTCTGGCCGCCATGGTGCGCACGCAGGACGGCTTCGAGTTGGCCGAACTGGACCTGCAGTTGCGCGGCCCCGGAGAGTTCTTCGGAACGCGCCAGGCCGGCTTGCCCGATTTTCGTGTCGCCAACCTGCTGCGTGACCGCGGTCTGCTTGAATTAGCCAAGCAGGAAGCGGCGCGATTCGTCGAAAATCCCGGAGCCGACGCCACCGACGACGAGAAGCGGCGCGTCTGGGCACGCCTGCGTGAAGCCTGGCAGCGCCGCTACGGACTCGTCGAAGCCGGATGAACCGGGCCGGATGAACTGGGCCGGGCGAACTGGACTGGCCGAAGCTGCTCGGCTGAAGACCGGTTAGCCGGAGAGCACCATCGAGTGGTCGTCTCCGGCGTTCTGCGAACGGTTGTTGTAGACAACCAGGTCGATCCGCGCAATGTCGAACGCCCGGGTCTCGATCAGGTTTTTGGTGCAGTGGCACAGCTCAGCCATGCGCAGGTGCGACTCGCGGCTCAGATCCAGCCCGCAGCCGATCATCACGGCATACACCTCCACGCAGGTAGCGCGGGCGAATTCAAAATCCAGTGCAAAGGCGCCCTTTTCGTGGCTGCGCGTCAGCACCCAGCCACCACAGGCCAGCAACGCCCCAGTCAGCGTGCGCACCGTCTTCGCCGGATCACCGGCACACAGCGCGGTCAGCCGCAGCAGCCAGCCCGGCGACTCCTCGGATTCGTAACCGTGACGCACACATCATTGATCGGAATCGATGACGGTTTCGTTAGTTTGTCCCGGACTGATACTGGGTAATGCGCTACTTCTTCATTAGATTCCCGCGTGAGAATGATGTAATTTGCCCTCATGCTCGTCGGAACCGGAATCGATATGATCGAAATCCACCGCATTGCGCAATCGATAGAGCGCTTTGGGGAACGCTTTCTCTTCCGGGTCTTCACTCCCGGGGAAATCGCCTACTGCCAGTCCAAAAAGAACAGCGCCGAGAGCTTCGCGGCGCGTTTTGCGGCCAAGGAGGCCGGCGCCAAGGCCCTCGGAACCGGCATCCAGCACGGGGTCACCTGGAAGGAGCTGGAGGTCCGCCGCGAGCCCGGCCGCCGTCCCCACCTGCACTTCAGCGGACGCGCTAAGGAAATTGCCACTCGGCTGGGAGTCCGGCACGTGTCGCTCTCCCTCACTCACAGTATGACAACGGCGATGGCCGCCGTGCATCTCGAGAATTAACGTTGTTCCACATCGGGACGGAGTCGCCAGGATTCGGACCGGCTGGTTTGATATGCTCACAACCAGAGCGGTTTGAGCAGTTCCTAAGAATCTTTCACCACGAGGGAGTCATTGCCCAGCCAGCAGCAGGTCCATTGGTCTCAGCTTAAGGTCGGCGTGCTGGTCCTGGTAGCGATCGCAACGCTCGTCGCGCTGATCTTCCTCATGTCCGGCAACACAGGCGGCTTTCTGAGCGGAAAACTGACGCTTGTCTCTTATTTTGAAAACTCTGCGGGACTCAAGATCGGTGCGCCCGTGAACCTTGAGGGCGTGACCATCGGCACTGTCAAGGCCATTCGCATCGTGCCGGAGCGCAGACTTACTCCCGTCGAGGTCATCATGAAGGTCGGCAAGCAATATTCACCTGCGCTTCACACCGATTCGAAGAGCAGCCTGGAAACCATTGGCGTTCTGGGTGACACCGTCGTGAATATCGACAGTAAGTTCGCCACCGGACCTCCGCTGCAGAACGGATCCGAGCTCAAGACGAACGAGACCCCGAACCTCAGCGACGTAATCAAGTCGAGCCAAGGAACGATTGAGCAGCTCAACACGATTCTTGCCAAAGTGGACAATCTGGTCGACTCGATGAACGCTGGCAAGGGAACCATCGGCCAGCTCATCAACGATCCTATGCTTTATAACAATGCCGTATCCGCAGTGAACGAGATCAAGAGAATGGCCGATCAGCTGAGCAGCGGAAAAGGCACCATCGGCAAGCTGATCGCTGATGACACCCTCTACAACCGCCTCAACGACACGGTTGGCCATGTTGAAAACATCACCAAAGAGGTGGACGCCGGACATGGCAGCATCGGAAAGATGCTCAAGGACGATACCCTTTACAACAACCTGAAGCAGTCCAGCGACAGCCTGAACAAGATCCTGGCCGATGTGAATGCGGGCAAAGGCTCATTGGGACTCCTGGCCAAGGATCCGAAGTTCGCGGCGAAGCTGAACGACACTGTGAACCAACTCGATACGCTACTTGCTGGCATCAACAAGGGCGAGGGCACGATCGGCCAGCTAGCGAAGAACCCCTCCGTTTATCAGAACACTGACAAGGTGCTCACGAACGCCAGCGAGCTGATTGACGCTATCCGTAAGGATCCCAAAAAGTACCTGACGATCCACCTGAAGGTCTTTTAGGGAAACGTCTCCAAAAGTCCACGACTGGCCTTAGATAACCCTTCAGCGCGTCCCGGCTCCTGTGCGGTCTGTTCCATCTCGCTGCGATGCCGTGATATTTTTTCTTCGTACGTCTTTGGGTATCCAGTCCCATCTATCCGCCGGTTCATGAAAAACTCTCCCGCTCACAGGACATATTGCTCCCGAGGAAATGCAATGAAATTGTTCCGTTTTGCCAGTGTGCTTTTCTTGTCTGGAGGTCTCGCCGTGGCGCAAAGCGCGCCTGCGCCGGCGAATCAGTCTTCGAACGCCGCTCCTGTTCCGCCGAAGCCTATCCAGAGTTTCGACCTGAACGCAATCGACAAGTCGGTGGATCCTTGCGTTAATTTTTATGAGTACGCCTGCGGCAACTGGCGCAAGAACAACCCTATTCCTGGCGACCAGGCGCGCTGGGGCCGCTTCAATGAGCTGCGCGAGCGCGACCGCTACCTGCTCTGGGTCGATCTGAATCGCGCCGCAAACGACCCGAAGACGCCGCTGCAGCGCAAGTACGGTGACTTCTATGCAGCCTGCTTGAACACCGACCTCGCCAACCAACTCGGGGAGAAGCCTCTCCAGCCGGTGCTGGCCAGCATCGACGCGCTTTCTGACAAGAAGGGCCTCGCCACTCTCGTCGCCCGCCTGCAGGTTGACGATGCCACCGGCGCCTTCTTCCGCTTCGGCAGCGAGCAGGACCAGAAGGATTCGCAGAAGCAGATCGGTGCAGTCTTTCAAAGCGGACTCAGCCTTCCTGATCGCGACTACTACATCCTCGACGACGAGCGCATGACTAAAATCCGCAAGCAGTACAAGGATTACGCCATTGCGCTCTTCAAGCTCGCCGGCGACAACGACGACAAGGCCGCCGCCGAAGCCGACAGCGTTCTCGCGATCGAAACGGCTCTGGCCAAAGGCTCGATGCCGCGCGTCGACCTGCGCGATCCGGCGAAGCGCTACCACCTGCTTCCAGTGTCAAACCTGAATACGCTGGCCCCGGACTTCGATTGGAACGCCTATCTCGCGGGCACACCCGCCCCGGCCATTCGCGAGCTGAACATCGGTACGCCGGACTTCTTCAAGACGATGAACGAGGTGATCCAGAACCAGAGCCTCGACAGCATCAAGAGCTATCTGCGCTTTCATGCGCTCAACTCGGCCGCTCCGTGGCTCTCGCAGCCCTACGTCGACCTGAACTTCGACTTCTTCCGCAGGACTCTCCAGGGCCAACAGGAGCAGGAGGCACGCTGGAAGCGCTGCACCAGCCTCACCGACAACGCCATGGGCGAAGCCGTCGGGCAGGACTGGGTGAAGGAGAACTTCCCTCCTGAAGCCAAGGCCAACATGGAGAAGCTGGTCGCCGCTCTGGAAAAATCGCTCGATGAAGATATTCAGTCGCTGCCCTGGATGACTCCCGAGACAAAGAAGCAGGCCGAAGCCAAACTCGCCGCCTTCCGTCAGAAGATCGGCTACCCGGAGAAGTGGCGCGACTACTCGAAGCTCGAGGTGAAGCGCGACGACCTGCTTGGCAACATCCAGCGCGCCGATGAATTCGAGCTTGCGCGCGATCTCAAGAAGATCGGCCAGCCCGTCGACGAGAAAGAGTGGACCATGACGCCGCCCACAGTGAACGCCTACTATCAGGCCAGCAACAACGACATCAACTTCCCTGCCGGCATTCTGCAGCCGCCGTTTTTCGATAATTCAAAGGACCCCGCGGTCAACTTTGGCGCCATCGGCGTTGTCATCGGCCATGAGATGACCCACGGCTTCGACGACCAGGGCAGCAAGTACGACGCTCAGGGCAACGTAAAGAATTGGTGGACGCCCTCCGACCGCGCTGCTTTCGACGAGCGTACCGGCTGCGAGGTGAACGAATACGGCAGCTTCGAGCCGGTTTCCGGACAGAAGCTGAACGGAAAGCTAACGCTCGGCGAAAACACTGCAGACAACGGCGGGCTCCGCATCGCATACCGGGCGCTCATCAGCGTGCTGGCGAAGGAAGGCGGAAACACCGAGACGCAGAAGATCGATGGCTACACGCCGGCCCAAAGATACTTCATCTCCTTCGCGCAGGTCTGGTGCGAGAACCGCACCGATGAGTACGCGCGCGTCGCGGCCCGCACCGACCCGCACTCCCCTGGCGAGTTCCGCACCAATGGCGCTGTGCAGAACTTCGACGAATTTGGTAAAGCGTTCGGCTGCCATAAGGGACAGCCGATGATGCCCGAGAAGCCCTGCGTCGTCTGGTAAGTCCCTGGCAGCGGTCAGCGGTCAGGGTTCGGCGAATCGAATACTAATCGCTGGTATATGACCAAGCCGCTATATTTGCGTCCAACTTGCAGCTTTTTTAAATACTGTTTTTCGAATGCCGAACGCTGATCGCTGAGCGCTGTTGTGTTGAACCCTGAGTAGTGTAGCCTGAAAGCACAAGTAGCTTTTACAATTCAAAAACGGGAGCGATCCCGATCCAGTTGCCTGGCCGCATCTCGTCACGCCAGGATGAAGGAAGCGCATGAAGTTTAAGAAATTTGGCCGGGTCACGCTGGCTTTGGTTGTGTCCCTAGGTCTCGGATTTGGAATTACCTCCTGCAGCACTGATTTCACCGCGGCATTTCTGTATGTGACCGGCACCCAGTACAACCAGATTGGCGCTTTCCAGGTTCTGAACAACACCGGGAACCTCCGCGTGGTGAATGGCTCGCCGTATGGCTCCGGCGGCACCAATCCGATTCGCTCGCTCGTTTCGAGCACGGGGCGTTACCTCTACGTGCTCAATAACGGCAGCCCATCCGCCGACTCTTCGGGCAACATTACCTATAGCGGGGAAAATATCTCGATTTTTTCCATCGGCGGCGGTGGGAACCTCGCCTTCCAGCAGTCCTACACCAGCCAGGGAACCGGATCTATCCGGATGGGTTTCAACTCCACCGGCTCCTATCTCTATGTGCTGGATGAGTACATGCCTCAGAAGAATGCTGCCGGGCAGATCGTTAACGCTTCTTCCTCGCAGAGTACGGCATTTCCGTGCCCCGACCCTTCGGCCCCGGGCATCTGGCGTCCGGTCGGAGCCATCACCGCATTCTCCGTGGACACGAACACAGGGCGGCTCTCGCTGATTACGAATAACCAGCAGACAGACTCGAGCGGCGCACAGCTCACGACATTCCCGGTCGGCTGCTTCCCTATTGACATCAAGGTTTCGGCCGGTTTTATTTTCGTTCCCGATAACGGCCCCGCGCCGGGAAGCAATAACACGCTCTTCCAGAGCGTCTTCGTCTACGCTCTGAACGCGACCAACGGACAGCTGACCCTGACGCAGAACTCCGAGCTGCCCACCGGCGCCAAGCAGATCAGCACCATCGGCAGCGATCAGGCGAATAAGTACATCTACATCCTCGACACCGGCGACAACCAGATTTTCTACTACACGATCGGCACCAGCGGACTCCTGCAGGCGGTCACTGGCAGCCCCACGCCCAATGTTCCGGCCTCTGCTGTGAATCCGGTTGCGCTCACGTCGGACAGTAAGGGCAAGTTCCTCTATATTGCGAATGCCGGGCCCTCTTCGGGCACGACCAACCCGAACAGCCAGATCACGGCTTACACCATCCAGGCAAACGGAGTTCTTGCACCTATCGCCAGCCCCAACCCGATCACCACGGGATCGGGGCCGCAATGCATCATCGAGGATCCTTCGAACCAGTACATCTATACCGCTGACTCGATCAGCAACACGGTCACCGGACACGTGCTCGATCCCAACTCGGGCCTGCTAACGGATCTTCGTAACGCAACCAGCTATGCGACCGTCGGAACGCCCACCTGGTGCGTCGCCAGCGGGCATACCGACTAGTTGAAGAACGACGCTCGCAGGGCGGCTTGCGTGTGTGCATGCCGCCCTCCCGGAGCGCATGACAAACTGCCCGCCGCAGCTAGCCGAAAGCGGCGCTGGCTTTTACAATTCAAGCGGGAGCCATCCCAAAACCGCAGCCTGTGCTTTTGGCCAGGACGAAGGAAGCGCATGAAGTTCAGCAAATCGGGCCAGAGACTGTTGGCCGCCGCAGTCTCCGTTGGCATTGCATTTGGAATCACCTCCTGTGGCCAAAGCAACACCGTCGACTTCCTGTATGTCACGGCCTCGAAAAATAATCCCGGTCAGATTGCTGTCTACAAGGTTGACCAGGAATCCGGCGCACTGACTCAGATTCCCAGTTCGCCTTACAGCTCCGGCGGTCGCGATCCTGTTGCCGAGGTGACTTCGCCCGACGGCAAATACCTTTACGTCGTCAACCACGACGACAACACGATCGTCGAGTTCGCCATCGGCACCGATGGGAAAATCTACCCACAGCACACCTACAACACCCCCGGTACGGAGCCGCAGGCCATTACCATCAACTCCACCGGTACCCTGCTGTTCGTGGTCGACACCTTCCAGCCCGGGTACGGCGTAGCCAATCCGGGCCCCGGCGGCCTGGTTGTCTTTCCGATCAACTCTGACGGGAGCCTGGGATCGGCCATCACCAATACCAGCGTCACGCCCAACGTCTCTTTCTGGCCCGTCGAGAACAACCCCTCCAGCATCACTGTAACGGTGCCGCTATCGAACTCATCTGTGGACTACGTTTACGTGGTCAACACGAACACCTCCACACAAAAGGGAACCGTCTCGGCCTTTTCTTTCTCGACCGGCAGCGGTGGCGGAGCGCTCACGCCAATCGCCAGCAGCAGCCCCTGTGCAGCGAACCCAGCGGCTGGCAACAACTGCTTCCAAGCCGGTGTCGCGCCGAATGCAAGCGCCAGCGATCCTACGGGACGCTTCTTCTACGTAACCGACGGCTCAACGAACCAGCTGATCGCTTATGCCATCACGCCGGGCGGTGTCCTGATCCCGCTCCAGAATGGCCCCTTCAAGACGGATGTCTTCCCCGATGCGGTCACGGTTGACCCCACCGGCACCTACATCTACGTGGCCAACTACAACTCGAACGACATCAGCGGCTACCAGATCGACCCGGGCACGGGTGCTCCGTCGAGCCTGGCTACCAACACCTTCGCCACGAAAACCGGCCCCACCTGCGTGATGATCGAGCCGGCGCTTGGCCGTTACCTGTATACGTCCAACTTCCTCGACAGCTCAATTACGGGATATCAGAAGAACCCCAACACCGGCATCCTGACCGGGACGGAGAACAACCCCTACCCGACTGCCGGCCAACCGACCTGCACCGCTGCGATCACGCACGGGAACCACGCCACGCAGCATGTCCAGCCCACCTCGGGCAACGGCGCTCCGTAATCGAAGAGCCAAAGCAATCACCCCAGAGCCCGCTTCCGAGCGGGCTCTCTGCTTTAGTACTTGCCCTGCTTCTCGGCCAGCTCGCTTACCAGCGCTGCGATACGCTCGGCTCGCCGGGGACTCACATTCACAAACGAAATCCCTGCACCGCGCTTCTGTCGCACTTCGGTGATGTTACCCTGCACCCGAAGCTGAAGCTGGTTGGTCACGAAGTACACCTCGACCAGCGTGCCGCGCTCCAGGTTCGGCATTGCGGTTTCGATGAAGCAGCCGGAGACACTCAGGTCCAATATCCGCCCACGAAAGAGCAACCCGCCATGGGTAGAAAGACCTCGGCGTATCCGTCGCAGTTGTAACGCGGATGCCGCCGCTTCTCTCCGATCTGAGCCGGGCAAGCAGGAAGGTCCGGGTCCGGTAGTTCTCCGCCCTGCATCACCGCAGGCGCGGCGGGTATCTCGGGTCTGGTTACATGGTTCATGCGGATCCGATGCTCCGTATGAAAGCGGAATTCCACCCGAAAAGGGTGCTTCCAACTTGATCGGCGCGAGATGACGAAAGTTTAGGCGGAGGAAAGACTAGGGCCTAGGCTGCACCCGCACCTTCGGCGTGCATGAATCCGCGAATCCAGCGCTGGGAGGGCTTCTCGACGAAGCGCATCACCAGCAGCGCCCCGCCCACCAGAAGTCCGTAGCTGAGCCAGGGATCGAACTGCGTGAGGTGCAGCTTCTCCAGCACATGCGAATCGTGGATCAGCAGCCACAGGTTGAAGTGCAACAGATAGAGGCAGTAGCTCGCGCGTCCGATGGCAGCGAAAGGCGCAAATCCAAAAAAGCGCGCAATCAGGTTCTGTCCCGCCAGCCCCAGGATCGCCAGCCCGAAGAGCGGCATCAGCAACCCGTCGTGCATCAGCGGATACGGCATGCGGTCGCCGTAGTACAAAATCACATAGAGCCCGCACATGCCGAGCAGACCAAACACGAGGCGCTTCCAGCTGTCGCGACCGATCATGCCATCCAGATCAGCCAGTGCAATCCCGAAGAGGAACGACGGGACATGCGGCGGAGGCGAAAATTTCAGCGCTCGCATCCAGAAGCCGTCCGTGTAGCGCCCCGGATGCAGATCTCCATCCGGATGCAGCCACATGTAAAGGCTGGGCAGGATCATCCCCAGCACCCACAGCCCCGCCATCACCCCCAACAACGGCCAGAGCTTCTTCGGGCGCTTCCACAACACGACCACCGGGAAAATCAGGTAGAAGAAGGCTTCGGTGCACATCGTCCACGCGGGTGTATTCCAGAACGTCGCCAGGGGTGGCACCCATCCTTGCACAAGCAGAGGAGTCAGCGTCACTCCCAGCGCAAACTCCGCATGGGTGCGGACATGCCACTCGTCCATCAGCATGCCCAGCGAGAGCACCAGCGCGAACAGGTACACGGGATACAACCGCGAGAACCGCGCGATCCAGAAGTTGCGCGTGCTCAGTTGCCCTGCTTCCGCACGATCGGCATAGTTGTAGGCCAGGATGTAGCCCGACATCAGCAGGAAGAAGCTGACCGAGGTGTAGCCGTTGTCCACGATCGGCGCAAACGGCCCGAACCACTTTGGGTTTGAAAAGTGGAAGAAGACGATATTCAGCGCGGCGAAGCAGCGCAGCCCGGTGAGCGCTGGCAGGTTTGGCTTCTTTACGCGTGCCACGCCAGCCGCGCGGCCTGCGGTGCGGCGATCCTCTATCTCCTCTGCGACGGAAACGGGGGATGCCTGTACGGGTTGAACTGACGCGTTCAGGCAATACCTTCTACGGCATCTTCAGAAAAATCCGACAGGACTGGATACAGCATCTCTGAAAATGCACATGCTGGATTGGACGCAGACTTGCAGGCGACAGACGCAACTCTTACGCCGTAACCAGCGAGCCGACCTTCTCACCGCAAATCACCCGCCGGATATTTCCCGGCTCGTTCATGTTGAAGATGATCATGGGGAGATTATTGTCCTTGCACAAGCTCACTGCGGTCGTATCCATCACCTTTAACCCCAGCCGCAGGATGTCCATATAGGTAATCTGCTCAAACTTCACAGCGTCTTTTGAGATGACCGGATCGGCATCGTAGATGCCTTCCACCTTGGTCGCTTTAAGCAGCACATCCGCCTTGATTTCCATCGCTCGCAGAGAGGCGGCAGTGTCGGTCGAAAAATAAGGATTACCAGTGCCCGCCGCAAAGATCACCACGCGGCCTTTTTCCAGGTGCCGGATCGCCCGCCGCCGGATATACGGCTCCGCGACCTGGTTCATCTCGATGGCCGTCATCACACGGCAGTGCTGGCCGCGCTTCTCAATGGCATCCTGCAGCGCCAGCGCATTAATCACCGTTGCCAGCATGCCCATGTTGTCCGCGGAGACACGGTCCATCGCCTTGGCCTGCTCGGCGACTCCACGAAAGAAATTGCCGCCGCCCACCACAATGGCCACTTCGACGCCCAGTTCTTGAACCTCGACAATTTCAGCGGCTATTTCGTGGACCCGGACCGCATCCACGCCGAAGCCCCTGCCGGCGGCAAGCGCTTCCCCTGAAAGCTTCAAAACGACCCTTTTGTACATTCACTTTCGAGTATCGCATGCAGCACGCCGTTCGCGAACCTCTCTTACGGGCCAATCGCGCGTCTGCTCCGCGAGCCGAGAACTATCACCGCTCTGCACGCGTATTCCAGAGAGATTTCCGTCGGCCGCGGAAAGTCGCTTGCAAGATCTCCTCAACTAATGTTACGCTGTGTAGCGTTATGGCAAGTAACATCACGTTCGACCACGACCCCGCCGATCTCGGAGAACTCGAGCGCGCCGTCATGCGCCTCGTCTGGCAGTACGGTGAAGTCACCGCCGAGCAGGTTCGCGAGCAATTAACCGAGCAGGACCGCCCCCTCAAGGATTCGACCATCCGCACCGTCCTCCGCCGCCTTGAAGAGAAGGGCTACGTCACCCACACCGTCGAAAGCCGGACCTTCCGCTACCGTCCTGCCGAGAGCCGGCAGCTTGTTGCCGGACGCGCCGTGAAACGCATCATCGACCGCTTCTGCGACGGCTCCGTCGAGGCTCTGCTTGTGGGAATGGTCGACTCCGAAGTACTGGACCGCAGTGAGCTGCAGCGGCTGGCCGAAAGGATCGCCGCGGCGAAGAAAGGAAGAAAGGCATGATGACCCCCATGACGACTTTGATTCTCGAGTCGGCTGCACGGACGTTTGTGCTTGCGACTGCGGCCTGGGCCGCCCTGCGCCTGCTGCGTGTGACCAACGTAGTCGCTCAGAAAATCGCCTGGACCATCGTGCTCACCGCAGCCCTGGCCATGCCGTTTCTCGTGCGCCAGCACTGGATGAAGCTGCCCGCGATCACGGTTCCGGCTTCATGGACGACGCATGCCCTTGCGGCTGAGCCTGCCGTTCACGTCACGCCTTGGCGCGTGGATCAACCCGTCGCAGTTCGCGCGATCTCGGTACACGAATTCGTGCCGATTCCACCCGTTCCGACGCCATCCGTGGCAGGGACGCGGCCTGCTCCGCGCCGGTGGACGCTCGCTCAACTCCGCGCACTGATCGTTCTGGTTTACCTCGTCGTCAGCGGAATCTTCCTGCTCCGGTTGCTCTTCGGGCTCGCATTGGCCTTCCGCGTCTGGTATCGCGCCGAGCGGGCTTCCGTGCTGGTTGATCCTCGTGCTGATGTGCGCTTCAGCGACCGCATCTGCACGCCCGTGACCATCGGCCTGAGCATCGTTCTGCCGCGTGGTTTCCAAAACTGGCCCCGCCGCCGCCTCCATCTCGTTCTCGCGCATGAGCGCGCTCACGTCCGCCAGGCCGACTTCTATCTGCAGCTTCTGGCGCGCCTGCACACGGCTGTCTTCTGGTTCAGCCCTGCGGCGTGGTGGATCCAGAAGCATCTCTCGGACCTCGGTGAAGCGATCAGCGATTACGCTGCCATCAGCGAAGCCAGCGACGCACCGTCGTATGCCGAATTGCTGCTCGAAGTCGCCGCGATCCCGCGCCAGCCGCTCTTTGCTGTCCCCATGGCGCGCTCAACCCGCATCGAGCGACGCATCGACCGCATCCTCACTGACGGCCTCTTCCGCCGCTCGTTCGTCGAGCACAAGGGACGTGCTCTCGCCGTTGCGGCGACACTTCCCGTGATCCTCGCGCTCTCATCTTCATTTCTGGCCGTACGCGCGGCTGAAATCGCGCCCGTTGCGCTTCCGGCGATGCATGTCGTCGCGCAGGAGGCGCCACCGCTGGTTGCTCCGACGACAGTCCCTGCTGGGCTGCCTGCTGTGCCAGCCACGACGCCTGCCCAGGTTGTAATTCCCAATACGCCTGCTTCGGCAGTCACGTTGCCCGCCGCGCAACCAGCCAACGTGAAGCTCGAAGCTCTCCCATCACCCGCAATCCCGCAATCACAGACTTCCTCTCAGGACTCCGACACCTACTACTCCGATTCCGGCGAGCAGTCCTTCATGATCGTCATCGGAGACCAGAACCATATGTTTAACTTCCGTGGCGATTCAGCGGAGATGGAGGCGCTCCGCAAAAAGCTTCACGGCAACTACATCCTCACCGAGCGCGCAGGCAAGTATTACGTCATCGACGACCCGGCGCTCGTCGAGCAGAGCCGCAAGCTGATCGAGCCGATGGAGGAGCTCGGCCGCCAGCAGGAATCTCTCGGAGCGCAGCAGGAGAAGCTCGGCCAACAGCAGGAGCAGCTTGGCAAACTGCAGGAGCAGGCGCACATCGACACGCCCGACATGTCCAAGGAGATCGCCGAACTGCAGGACGCCATCAAGAAGCTTCAGGATCTCGAAAAGAGCAAGACCGTCACCCAGTCGGAGTTGGCGGACATCCAGGGCCGCATCGGCAGCATCGAAGGCCGCCTCGGCGCAATGCAGGGACAGATTGGCGCACAGGAGGGTGAGCTCGGACGGCAGCAGGGAGAACTGGGACGGCAACAAGGCGAACTTGGACGCCAGCAAGGCAGGCTCGCTCGCGAAGCATCCCGCCAGATCAAAGGCATGATCGACCAGGCCTTCAAGGAAGGGAAAGTAAAGCCAGTCCAATAAGCTGTGGATAAGGCTAGCAACATCCCGCCCCGGCCCCGCCTCTTACTCCATAGGGAACATAAAAACCTATGGAGTGTGATTCATGGCTGAACAGCTCAAAGGAATGAAGATCGCGATCCTCGCCATCGGTGGCTTCGAACAGGTCGAGTTGACCGAGCCTAAGAAAGCCCTGGAAGAAGCAGGGGCGACTACCGAGGTCATCTCGCCGAAAAACGGCGAGATCCAGGGCTGGAAATTCAAGGAGTCGGGCGACATGGTCAAGGTCAACAAGACCTTGGACGAGGCTCAACCCGACGATTACGACGCACTGGTGCTCCCGGGCGGCATAATCAATCCCGACCGTCCGCGCATGGAACCAAAAGCAGTCAATTTCGTCAAAGAGTTTGCCCAATCCGGCAAACCAGTTGCCGCAATCTGCCACGACCCCTGGATATTGGTCGACGGAAACTTCATCACCACCAGCCGCAAGACGGATGATATTCCCGCGTTCACCCACAAGATCATCGAGATGGTTGCCGATAAAAGACAGCAGATGCGGGCTGTATCCTGAAACGGAGGACGCGCCGGCTCACAATCGCCGGCTCACAATCCCAGCTCACAATCAATGTTAAGCGCGGACAGCCGCCTGCAGATGTTTCGACCCTTGCGGGCCGCACCGCGCAAAGAGAAAGCGCGCCTAACCCGGCGCGCTTTTCCTCTTTTGACGGCCATCTCTCGATTTTTCGCTGAACCATTTCTATACACGCACGTATACTTCCGTAACGCTCCCCCGGTCTAAAGCTCTAACTACCCCTGAAACGTACTCAGGAGATACTTTGTGCCTCTAACAATTTCCGGCTTGTCGAAAACCTATTCGAACGGAGTGCAGGCCCTCAAAGACCTGAATCTGACCATCGGCAACAATATGTTTGGGCTGCTCGGTCCAAACGGCGCCGGCAAAAGCACGCTGATGCGCACCATCGCCACCCTGCAGGAACCCGACTCGGGCGAAATCTGGCTGGACAACATCAACGTCGTCAAGCAGAAAGACTCCGTCCGCCGTCTGCTCGGCTATCTGCCGCAGGAGTTCGGCGTCTACCCCAAGATTTCCGGCCTGGACATGCTCAATCACCTCGCCATCATGAAAGGCGTCACCAGCGCCGGCGAGCGTAAGGCCATGGTCGAAGCCCTTCTCAACCAGACCAACCTGTGGGATGCCCGCAAAAAAGCACTTAGCACCTACTCCGGAGGCATGAAGCAGCGCTTCGGCATTGCCCAGGCGCTGCTGGCCAACCCCAAGCTCATCATCGTCGACGAGCCGACCGCCGGCCTCGATCCAGCCGAGCGCCACCGCTTCCTCAACCTGCTCAGCTCCATAGGGCGCGACGTGATCGTCATTCTCTCGACGCACATTGTCGAGGACGTCCGCGAGCTTTGCAATCGCATGGCAATCATCAGCAATGGAGAGCTGCTCCTCGAGGGTGCTCCCGCCGACGCTCTCGCGACTCTGGCCAATCGTATCTGGAGCAAGCTCGTCACCGACGAAAGCGAGTTGGCCGGCATCGAGGCGCAGTTGCAGGTCGTCTCCGTGCAGTTGCTGGGCGGCGCGCACGAAGTCCGCGTCTACTCGGAGACCGACCCCGGCAACGGCTTCCGCCAGGTCGATCCTAACCTCGAAGACGTCTATTTCCTCAATATGGAACGCCATTCGGCGAACGGGCCCGTCAACTAAGAGCACAGGAGACCGCCGATGTTCCTGGATTTTTTTCTGTTCGAGTTGAAGCTGCGGTTCAAGAGCATCTCCACCTACGTCTACTTCACGATGTGGTTCCTGCTCACCTTTTTCGGCGTGTCGGCGGAGGATTTCGGCCCGATCGGCGCGGGGAAGACGCTGCTCAACGGCCCTTACGCAACACTGCAATACTTCGTGCAGCTCACCGCCTTTGGCATGATCGTCATGGCGGCCATCTTCGGACCGTCGATTCTGCGCGATTTCCAGCGCGACACCTACCAGATGGTCTTCACCAAGCCCATCTCCAAGCTGGCCTACCTTGGAGGACGCTGGGCCGGCTCTATCGTTATCACGCTGCTCGTTTTCACCGGCCTCCCGCTGGGCGAAATCGTCGGCTCCTTCTCGCCCTGGGCCGACCACACCCGCATCGCGCCTATCCACCTGGCTATGATGGCGAAGCTCTGGGTCTCCATTACCGCCGTTCAGATCTTCTTCCTCGGCAGCCTCTTCTTCTGTGTCGCCGCCCTCACGCGCAAGATCATTACCGTCTACCTGCAGGGCGTGGTGCTGTTCATCGTCTATCTCATCCTGTTCGTTTCCGTCATCCAGGCGCGGACTCTCGACCGCTTCTGGCCTTCAGTCTTCGATCCTCTCGGCGTACTGCTCGTTGACAGCGTCACCCGCTACTGGACCGTGGTGGAGCAGAACACTCTCACTCCCACCTGGACTGGCATGTTCCTCTGGAACCGCCTCCTCTGGCTGGGTGTCGGCCTCCTAGCGCTGGCGATCACGTGGATCTTCTTCCCCATGTCCGCCGAGGCCCTCACCGCGCGTGCCTCGCGCAAGAAGAAGAAAGTCGAGCAGGAGGAAGCCCGTCCGCCGCGGCCCGTCTTCGGCGTCCTGCTGCCGAAGGTGCACCAGTATTTCGGAGCCGGCACTACATGGCTGCAGTTCTCGACGCTGGTGCGCATGCGCATCCGCAACATCACTCGCGAGATCGTCTTTTGGGCTATCGCGCTGGTGATGGTCGCCTACGTCCTCATCAACGGACACTTCGCCGGCCGCATCATGGACCGCGACGTCTGGCCCGTAACCTACCTCATGCTCCAGGCCGTCGAAGGCTCGGCGATGCTCTTCTACATCGTCGTGTCCACGCTCTATGCCGGCGAGCTCATCTGGCGCGAGCGCGACACGTCCTTCGAGCAGATCCACGACTCACTGCCCATGCGCGAGGGGATCGACTGGCTCAGCAAATTCTGCGCCCTGGCTGTCGTCGAGGCCATCCTGCTCACCATCGTCATGTTCTGCGCCGTCTTCTCGCAGACCATCCAGGGCTACTACCACTACGAGTTCCTGCAATACTTCAAGGAGCTCTATCTCATCACCTTCGGCCAAGTGCTCATCTACGCGCTGCTCGCGCTGTGCGTGCAGACACTGGTTCCGAACAAGTTCCTCGGCCACGGCATCGTCATCGGATTCTTCATCCTGATCCCGATCCTCTACCGCTTCGGAATCGAGAACCGCCTCGTCATGTATGGCGAAGTCACGCCCTACACCTACTCCGACATGAACGGCTACGGACATTTCGTGCCCGCGCTCTTCTGGTCGAGCGTCTACTGGCTCGCGTGGGGTGGACTGCTGGGCATCTTCGCCACCGTCATGGCGCGGCGAGGCAGCGACCTTTCATGGAAAGCGCGTTTCCACAGTGCCGCGGAGCGCATACCTGCAGTCCTGTCCGCAACCATCGTACTGGCCCTGATTGTCCTCGGCAGCGGAGGCTGGTTCTACTACAACGCCCATCGCCTGAATGTATTCCAGACAGGAAAGCAGCGCCGCGAACTGCAGGCGCAGTACGAAAAGCTCTACAAGAAATACGAGAAACAGCCTCTGCCAAAGATCGTTGCCGTCGACACGACCGTCAACATCTACCCCGAGCGCCGCTCGTTCTCCGCAACCGGCTGGTACATTCTGCAGAACAAGACTTCGCAGCCCATCTCCGACATTCACATCACCGGGCAGCGCGACTCCATCGACGAAATCCGCTTCGACCGGCCCGCGCAGGTAGTCCTGAACGACAAGCCGCACTGGTATTTCATCTATCGCCTCGCCCAGCCCCTCGCTCCCGGCGAAAAGATGCGCATTGATTTCCGCTGCTCCTGGACATCGCACGGCTTCAAAGATGGAAATGAGCGCCCGGAATTCGCCTACAACGGAACATTTTTCGACTCCGACTACTTCCCTTACCTTGGCTACAACCGTGGCGTCGAGCTCGACAATCCTGTGCGCCGTCGCGAAGAGAAGCTCGGGGCCTATGAAGAACTTCCCCCGCGCGGCGACCCTTACTATTCGCAACTCAATCTCTTCCGGCCCGATTCCGACTGGATCACGTATCACACCGTCGTCAGCACCAGCGGAGACCAGATGGCCCTCGCTCCTGGATATCTGCAACGCCACTGGACCCAGGACGGCCGCAATTACTACGAGTACAGCATGGGCTCGACCGACATTAACGACTTCTTCTCCTACATCTCCGGACACTACGCGATCAAGCGCGACAAATGGCAGGATGTGAATCTGGAGATTTACTACGAGCCGCAGCATACCTACGACCTCGACAAGATGATCTCGTCATCGCAGCGCGGCCTCGGTTACTACACGGTCAATTACAGCCCTTACCAGTTTCAGCAGTATCGAATCCTCGAATTCCCGCGCTACCGCCAGTTCGCCCAATCGTTCCCGAACACCGTCCCCTACTCCGAAGACCTGGGCTTCATCGGCCGATTGAAGAAGCCCGACGACATCGACTTCACTTACTTCGTCACCGCGCACGAACTTGCGCATCAATGGTGGGGACACCAGCTCATCGGAGCCATGGTTGAGGGCTCGAACATGATGTCCGAGAGTCTCGCCGAGTATTCGGCGCTGCGCGTCATGCAGCACCAGTATGGAGACGCACAGATGCGCCGCTTCCTCAAGTACGAGCTCGACGGATACCTGCGCGGCCGCGCCGGCGAAGTCCGCCACGAGCCTCCGCTTGTGCTCGTGCAGAACGAGCCGTACGTCTGGTACCAGAAGGGCTCGCTCGTGCTCTATGCGCTGAGCGATTATATCGGCGAGGACAAGCTGAACGAGGCGCTCGGCAACTATCTCCGCCAGAACCGCTACAGTCAGCCGCCCTATCCCGACACGCGCAGCTTTGTGGCTGCCCTGCGCACGGCGACCCCACCAGATCTGCAATATCTCGTCACCGACATGTTCGAGAGCATAACTCTCTACGACAATCACGCAGTCTCGGCCACCTGGCAGGAGACGCCCGACCACAAATACAAAGTCATGCTTACAGTAAAGTCGCGCAAGCTCAAGGCCAATGGAGAGGGCGTCGAGACGGAGGTACCCATCCACGACCTGATCGAGGTGGGCGTCTTCTCCGGCAGCAAGGACCACGAACAGCCGATCCACGTCGAGAAGCAGTGGATCACGAAGAACGACGAGACCATTGAGTTCGTCGTCGACGAGAAACCAACCCGTGCAGGCATCGACCCTTACAACAAGCTCATCGACCGCAACCCCGACGACAATATGGTGGATGTGAGCAAAATGTAACTTCTATAGTTACGATGCTGCTGGTGCCCCATCCTTTCGAACCTCAGTTGCCCCAAAGGATCCCTTGTGCAACTTGATTCGGCAACGAACGCGACACTACCATCACGAACATGATGGACAGCTTTCGCGTGCGATCTATGAGCAGTGCCGATTTGCCGGCGGCAGCGGCAGCGTTCAGCAGTATTGGCTGGATTAAGCCTGTCACATTGTTTGAACGCTATTTAGCCGAGCAGGCGGCAGGAACCAGGTCATGTTGGGTGGCACATCTTGAGGCTGTTTTTGCGGGATACGTAACAGTCAATTGGAAACCGACTTACCCGTTCTTCGCGGAAAAGAGAATTCCGGAAATCCAAGACCTGAATGTCCTTCCGCCCTTCCGCCGAAAGGGCATTGGCACAACCCTGTTGGTTCAAGCCGAAGCCGAAATCGTCACCCGCTCTGACGTTGCCGGATTAGGCGTGGGCCTGCATCCCGGCTACAACAACGCACAGAGACTGTATGTGAAGGATGGTTATGTTCCTGATGGCCAAGGTGTCACGTACAAAGATCGCTATGTGCGGGAGGGCGAACTGGTGCGCCTCGACGATGATTTTTTGTTACACATGCTGAGGCGCATCCGTCCCTGACTTTGAAAACGGCCCGTGGCGCAAAAACGGTGGGATTCGCTTAAACCCCATCCCCACCCCCTATACCTTCCTGAAGAACTCATTCAACTCTTGACCCGAGACCAATCCTTCAAAACCCGCAAAGCTTCCCGCTTCCGCGATCAACTTCGCCGCATGAATGAATCCCGTCCACGCAGCCCTTGCCAGCGAAGAACCCACACTGATCCGCCGCACACCCATCGTGGCGAGATCGGCGACGCGCAGCCCGAAATCTGCGTGCATGAGCACATTAACTGGCTTTGGGCTCACCGCCGCCACAACCGTCTCAATCTCCCATCGGTGCTTTAGCCCCGGAGCATACAGCACATCGGCGCCCAACTCAGCGTAAGCCTGAAGCCGCTTCACCGCCTCGTTTAGCGGATCAGGATGATCCACCAGAAAGCATTCCGCCCGCGCCGTGAGCATCACACCGGCTTTCGACACATCGATGGCCTCGCGCGCGGCCTTGAGCCTCTCAAGAGCGAGCGGAAAATCGTACAGAGGCTTCCCGCGATCGCCCGAACGGTCTTCGATCGAGAGCCCGGACACGCCCGACTCGACGCACAGCCGGACGCTCTCGGCAACATCCTCGGGCCTTTCGCCGTAGCCCGCCTGAAAATCCGCATTCACCGGCAAATCCACTGCGGCCACAAGCTCTGCGATGTGGTGGAGCATAAGATCGCATGGCACCGCCCACTCCGCATCCGGCAGCCCACACGAGAACGCAAACCCCGAGCTCGTCGTCGCCAGCGCCTTGAATCCCAACCGTTCGAGATACCGCGCCGATCCCGCATCCCAAGGGTTGGGAATCACAAAGCAACCGCTCTCATGAAGCTTGCGAAACGCCGCCCGCCGCGCTGAAACGTCCATGGTCCCTCCTGCTGCTCAAATCCCCAGCCTGCTATAAACTGTTGCGCATGGCAAGCAAAGATAAAGGTCGGAAAGAAGTCAAGAAGAAGCCCAAGCCCAAACCCAAGGTCGAGCCGGGCCGCAAGCGGGAGGAGTGGATCTCCGCCGCGAAGCCCCCAGCCCAGAGCTAAGCCCTGAGGTCTCAGGGCGAGCTCAAAGAGAAAAGCCCGGGAGCGAATCCCGGGCTTCCTTGATTGCTTTCCTGAAAGCTAAGCCTGCGCCTCGTCCGTCGGCTTGGTCTGCGCGACGGTCCACGTGGGATCGCCCACCTTGAAGCGCGCGAACCGGCGAACCGTAATGTTCTCGCCTAGCTTGGCTACCTTACCGGCAATCAGGTCCTTGATGGCCAGCGACTGGTCCTTGATGAAGGGCTGCTCAAGCAGGCAGACCTCCTCGTAGAACTTGCTCATCTTGCCCTCGACGATCTTCTCGACTACAGGAGCCGGCTTGCCGGTCTGCGCCGCCTGCGCGCGGTAGATCTCCTTCTCGCGCTCGAGGTCCTGGGGCGTCACATCTTCCTTGCGGATGTAGCGCGGATCGGTCGCCGCGATGTGCATGGCGATGTCCTTCATCAGCTCCTGGAAATCCGCCGTGCGCGCCACAAAGTCGCTCTCACAGTTAACCTCGACCAGCACACCGATC
>Ga0213872_10000755_pt1 | contig 23918 bp, 16 predicted proteins | sample VelepicomBERX_R2_FD_160071 | JGI IMG/M metagenome (GOLD analysis project Ga0213872, IMG submission 160071) | Rhizosphere microbial communities from Vellozia epidendroides in rupestrian grasslands, the National Park of Serra do Cipo, Brazil - RX_R2 | ecosystem: Host-associated > Plants > Roots >...
ATCGCGCGCTGCTGGCGTCTGGTGCGATCGTGGCGCTGGCGGGCGCGGGCCTGGCCTGGGCGATCGGCTCGAACTGGGCCGCCTGCGTCGCGGCGGCCAGCCTCTCGGGCTCGGCGCAGGCGCTGACGGCCGCGCTGGGGCTCGTGCTCATCGGCGCGGCGCTGGGCTACGCCGGGCGGCCGCAGCGGCGCTAGCTAGCGGCTGTGCGAGGTCAGCCGCGACAGCGGTGAGGCGCCGCTGTCGCTTTCCGCCGTGCGCGGCGCGGCGCGCTTGGGCCGCATCTCGCCGATCACCTCCGCCAGTCCCGCGACCTCGGCCGGGGCGGCGAACTTGTCCGGCTCGCTGCGCATGGCCACGCCGACGGCGAGGATGTCGATCACCAGCAGGTGCAGGATGCGGCTGACCATGGGCAGGTGCGTCGTGACGTCCTCGGCGTGATCGATGATCAGCGCGGCATCGGCCTTGCGCGCCAGCGGGCTCTGGCTGGCCGTGATGGCGATGACCTGGGCGCCGAGCGCGCGCACCGTGTCGGCCACTTCGAGCAGCTCGTTCACATGCCCGCTCGAGCTGATCAGCACGGCCACGTCGCCGGGCCGGAAGACACGCGCGGCAAACAGCTGCTGGCGCGGGTCGGTGCGCGCGACGCAGGAGATGCCGAAGCGCAGGAACTTGTACTCGGCATCGTTGGCGACGACGCTGTAGTGCCCCTGCGCGAAGAACTCGATGCGCGTGGCCTTGATCAGCATGTCGATGGCGCGCTCGGTCGCCTCGCGGTTCAGCGCGGTGCGCAGGTCGAGGATGGCCGAGGCCGTGTTGCCGAGCACCTTGGCGCCGAGCTCGATGGTCGAGTCCTCCAGCCGCACCTGCGTGTGCGTGACGGGCACCGTGCCCGTCAGGCCCGAGGCCAGGCGCAGCTTGAAGTCCGGCATGCCCTCGCAGCCCAGCGAACGGCAGAAGCGCAGGACGGTGGGCGGGCTGACCTGGGCGGCCTTGGCGATCTCGGCGATGGGCTCGCTGAGCACGTCGCGCGGGCGCGCCAGCACGTGGTCGGCCACGCGCAGTTCGGCCGGTGAGAGCTGCTCGCGCACGCGCCGGATCTGGCCGAGGATGGATGCGCTCGGGTCCGGCTGCAGGGTGCGGAGCTGCGAGTCCAGGATCGTCGAGACCCCGATGAACGTGGCGTGTTCGTTGGTGATGACGTAGGTCGGGATCGACGCCATGTAGTCGTGGAAGCGGCCACGGTCCTCGAAGCGGGCGCGGAACGGCGAGCGGTCGAGGAACTCGCCCAGCAGCGGCGCGATGCGGCCGCCGATGTAGATGCCGCCGAACGCGCCCAGCGTCACGGCCAGATTGGCGGCCGCCGTGCCGAGCACGCTGCAGAAGATCTCCATGGTCTCGACGCAGCGGGCGCCCTCGCCGGCCAGGGCGCGACGCGAGATCTCGGGGGCGCTGAGGGCGGTGGCGGCAATGCCGTCGCGCTCGCACAGCGCGGCGTGGATCAGTTCGATGCCCGGCCCGGAAAGCAGGCGCTCGAAGGACACGTGCGTGAAGCGCTCGAGGCCGTGGCGCAGGATGGCGATCTCGCGCTCGTCGCGCGGCGCGAAGCTCATGTGGCCGCCCTCGGCGCCCAGCGCTACCCAGCCGTCGCCGGCCGGGATCAGGCCCGAGACGCCCAGGCCCGAGCCCGCGCCGATCACGCCGACGACGCTCGGCACGCGCGCCGCACCGCTGCCGATCTGGCGCTTGTCCTTGTCTTCCAGCCGCGGCAGCGACATGGCCAGCGCGGTGAAGTCGTTGGCGACCACGAGCGTGTCCAGCCGCAGGCGCTCGCGCATTTCCTCGATCGAGAACTGCCAGTGGCAGTTGCTGATGTGGATCTGGTCGTGCTCCGGCGAACGATCGCGGCGCAGGCCACTGTGCCAGTGGTAGTTGGTCATGCGCACCTGGTCGCCTTCGACGACGTTGGCGATCGCGATGGCCATGTGCGCGATCTGCTGCACGCCGCCGGGCAGGTCGCTGATCGACGCGAGGTAGCTGCTCACCGCGGCATGGAAATCGACGAAATCGGCGCAGCGCAGCGACGCGATGTGCCCGAGCTGGCCCGGGCCGAACTCGATGGCGAAGCGTACGTAGGTGCTCCCGATATCGCCAAGCAGGCGGGGGCTGTCGTGGAGGGCTTGCATGGTCTGAGTGGGGGTGCCCTGCGGGCGCTTTGTGCCGTTGTTACACCCAATGCGATCTGCACAGGAGGGCGGGCGCGCCGATTGACCGGACTTTCATTGTCGTTCGCGCCATTTTGCTGCTTGCTAGCGCTTCAGGCGGCGTTTCTGGCCAGTGCCATGTAATGGGATTCCATAGTGCGCCGATTCAGCGCGCCTGGGTTCGTCACCCGCTCGGTTTTCTCGCCGCGATCTGGTCGTGATTGTAATTTCATTCCAACTCAAGCATGGATTGGCCTATGCGCAGCTGTTTTCTGCTCAAAAAACAGGGGTAAATACCTAATTTACGCAATTTTCGTTGACTGGCGCCATGATTTGAAGAAAAGTCGCGCACCTAATTTTTTTACACGAACATCGGCAAGGCATGCGCCAAATGAGGATCGACCGCGACGCGAAGTTTTCATCCTGCTTGCTGAGACGGGCGGCGCAAGCCTCGCTCGTTGCGGTCGCCTGCATTGCGGCGGTTGAGGCGCCAGCGCAATCAGCCGCGGGCGATGCCGGTGGCGCACCGAGCGCGCGCGTGCAGGGCCTGCTCGCCCAGATGTCGCGCGCCGAAAAAATGGCCGTGCTTCGTGGCGCGAGCGAGCCGGAGAAGCAGTCCCTGGGCGAAGCCGGCTGGACGGCCGGCGTGCCGCGCCTGGGCATTCCCGACCTGCGCTTTGCCGATGGCCCGCCGGGCGTGCTGGTGCGCCATGCCTCGACCGGCATGCCCTCGACGCTCTCGATGGCGGCGACCTTCAGCCCGGCCGACGCCGAGGCGACGGGCGCCCTGATCGGACGCGATGCGCGCGCGCTGGGCGTGGACGTGATCCTGCAGCCCTTCATCAACATCTATCGCGATCCGGCTTTCGAGCGCGCCTACAACACCTTCGGCGAAGACCCGGCGTTGACGGGCACGCTGGCCGCCCGCTTCGTGCAGGGCGCCCAGGCGCAGGACGTCATGGCCCAGGCCAAGCACTTCGTGGCCTATGAAGGCGGCGGCGACGTCCAGGTGGACGAGCAAACGCTGCGCGAGATCTACGTGGCGCCGTTCCGCGACGCCGCCAAGGCGGGCCTGGCGTCGGTCATGTGCTCCTACAACAAGGTCAACGGCGTCTACGCCTGCGGCAACGAGGCCGCGCTGAACGGCATGCTGCGCCAGGAGGCCGGATTCCGCGGTTTCGTCACCTCCGACTGGGGCGCGGCCCACGGCGCCGAATTCATCGCCCGCGGCATGGACATGGAGCAGGCGGGCATCGGCCCGTCGGCCTATTTCGCGCTGGGCAAGGAGCCCGCCGAACCGGAGATGACGGACGCCGAAAAGGCCGAGCTGGACGAGATCCTGACGACCGGCGCGCCCGAGGAGCAGCACTACGCCGTCGACAAGAAGGACGATGCGGCGCCGCCGCCGCTGGCGGACGTCTCCAAGAACCTGGGCGAGGCGCTGGCCAAGGGAACGGTCAGCGACGCCGACATCGACCGCGCCGCCGCCCATGTGCTGGGGCAGATGGAGCGCTTCGGCTGGCTGGATCGCGCGCCCAGGCACGAGCTCACGGCGCAGGCCGTGGCCGACAACGCGCGCGCCGTCCGGCGTCTGGCGGAGCAGGGCGCGGTCCTGCTGAAGAACGACGGCGTGCTGCCGCTGCAGCCGCGGGACCTGCAGTCGCTGGCCCTGATCGGGCCCGGCGCGCAGCAGACCTTCGCCATCGTGACCGGCGAGGAGCAGTCCTTCGGCCGCGCGGAGCGCGAGATCGGCGCCTTGCAGGCCCTGAAGGAGATGGGCCTCGGCAAGGGCCTGCGCTTCGCGGTGGCGGACGACATGACCGGCGCCGCGATTCCCAGGGAAGTCTTCGTCCACCTTGTTCGCAAGGATGCGAATGGCGTGGCTCAGCCGGCCGGCGGCAACATCGACTTCACGCTGCGTACGGGCCGAGCGCTGCCGGCCGGCACCAAGGTGCGCTGGGAAGGCGCACTCTCGGTCAGCGAGAGCGGCGAGTACGACATCGACCTGCAATTGCTCGGCGCCACCGGCAGCTTCGCTATCGACGGCCGCAAGGTCGGGAACATGGGCTGGTGGGGCGGCCACGGCGACATCGTGTTCGCCAACCGCGACAACGTCGTGCCCACGACCGACGGCCTCGACAACGTCCGCCGCCTCGTCAAGCTGACCGCCGGCGTGCACGCCATCGCCGTGGACGTCACGGCCGACGCCAGCGGCGCACCGGTGCAGGCGCGTCTTGCCTGGGTCACGCCCAAAAGGCGGGCGCAGGCGTTTGCCGAAGCCGTCGAGACGGCCCGGCACGCCAAGGTCGCGGTGGTGTTTGCATGGGCGCGCGGGCGGCCGCTGTTCGGCCTGCCGGGCGATCAGGATCGCCTGATCGAGGCGGTGTCCGCCGTCAACCCGAACACCGTCGTCGTGCTCAATACCGGCGAGGCGGTGGCGATGCCCTGGCTGGACAAGGTCCGCGGCGTGCTGGAGCTCTGGTACACGGGCGACGAAGGCGGCTGGGCCGCCGCCGACCTGCTGACGGGTCGTGCGAATCCGGCCGGGCGCCTGCCCATCACCTGGCCACGCCGCGTCGAGGACGGGCCGGCCACCGATCCGCGTCATCCCGAGCGTTCGTCCAAGGGTGTCGACGGCAAGACGGTCTATGGCGAGGGCATCCACGTCGGCTACCGCTGGTTCGACCACGAACAGCTTTCGCCCTTGTTCCCCTTCGGCTTCGGCCTTTCGTACACGCATTTCGACTATTCGGCGCTCAGCGTCGAGAAGGCCGCGGATGGCGGCCTGGATGTGAGCTGCGTCGTGAAGAACACGGGCGAACGCGCCGGCGACGAAGTGGTCCAGGCCTACGTGGGCGCGCCGCAACCGGCGCCCGCAGGAGTCGAGTTCGCGGTGCACGCGCTTGCATCGTTCGATCGAGTGGCGCTTGCGCCGGGTGAGCAAAAGCAGGTGCGCCTGCACATCCCGCGTGAACGCCTGCAGTACTGGTCCTTGGCAGACAAGGCCTGGCATGACGCGCGTGAAGGCAGAACCGTGTACGTGGGCAAGTCATCGCGCGATTTGCCGCTGTCAGCGGCGGTTCGATAAACAAATCAATCAATCAACGGAGACATAAGTGGTTAGCAGACCTAAATTGATTTCGCTGGCGATCGTGCAAGCCATCGCCACCGGTGCCTTCTCGCTGGCGATGACGCCGGCCATGGCACAGCAGGCCGATGGCAGCGCACCGCAGGCCGACACCAACCTCGGCCGCGTCGAGATCACCGGCTCGAACATCCGCCGCGCGGATGCCGAGACGCCCAGCCCCGTGCAGGTGCTCAAGGCCGAAGACTTGAAGAAGTCCGGCCTCACCACCGTGGCGCAGGTCCTGCAGAACCTGACCTCCAACGGCCAGGGCAGCGTCAGCAACGCCAGCCCGTGGTCCTGGACGCCGGGCGGCAGCGGCATCTCGCTGCACGGCGCGGGCGTCGCGGCGACGCTGGTGCTGATCGACGGCCACCGCATGGCCGCCTACCCGCTGTTCGACGCGGGCCAGAACGCCATGGTCGACATCTCCAACATTCCTTTCGATGCGATCGAGCGCATCGAAATCCTGAAGGACGGCGCCTCGGCCATCTACGGCTCCGACGCCATGGCCGGCGTCGTGAACGTGATTCTCAAGAAGAGCTTTGTCGGCACCACGATCTCGGCCGAGGCCGGCACGACCACCGAAGGCGGCGGCACGACGGCCCACGCCACGTTCTCGCACGGCTTCGGCGATCTCGCCAACGACGGCTACAACGCCTACTTCAATCTCGAATACCGGCACCAGGACCAGATCCTGCAGTCGCAGCGCCAGGGCAAGGGCCTCTGGAGCATCTACAACTGGTCCCAATACGGCGGCCTGAACGAGACGCGCGGCGCCAACTCCCCCAACAGCGGCTCGCCGCCGCAGTCGGCGTATCTGTTCAACCCGAGTTCCACCGATCCGCTCGGCGCCACCAACACCTACTTCTACCCCGGCACCTCGTGCAGCAGCTGGGCGCAATATTCGTCCAACGGCTGCAGCTACCTGAGCCCAACGGCGCAGTACCAGCCCGAGACGCAGAACATCAACGTGCTGGCCAGCATCAACAAGAAGCTGGGCGACGACTGGGTGCTCAACACCAAGGCCTCGCTGTTCGCCAGCAAGGGCGACCAGAACGCCGGTGACCTGCTCAGCTTCCCGCAATCGCTGAACCAGGTGATCAGCAGCGGCCCGGGCCAGATTCCGACGCTGGGCGGCACGATCATTCCGCAGATCACCGTCCCGGCCAATTACCCCGGCAATCCCTTCGGCGTGCCGGCCGAGGTCTACGGCCTGATTCCCGGCTCGCCGTCCATCCATACGCTGACCGATTCCAAGGCCTGGCGCCTCGTCTCCAACCTGACGGGCAGCATCGGCGAATGGGATATCGACACCTCGCTCGGCTACGCCCGCATCAACACCGACCGCGTGCTGGCCGAAGGCATGAACGTGCCGGCCCTGGAGGCCGCGCTGAATCGCACGACCAACCCGTTCAACGTCAACGGCAGCAACACGGCCGCTGACCTCGCCGCCATCTTCCCCGAGACCTCGGTGGTGGACAGCTCGACCATCGAGTTCGCCGAATTCCACGCGAGCCGTTCGCTGGCCCACCTGCCGGGCGGCGACCTGGGCTTCAGCACGGGCGGCGAAATCCTGCACAGCGCCGTCAACTCGCCGGCGCCGAGCCTGGTCGCCAGCGGCGCCATCGGCGGCAACCAGTCGTATTTCGTCGGCTCGCAGACCAACTCCTCCGTCTACGCGGAACTGGCGGCGCCGGTCATCAAGCAGCTCGAGATCGACGGTTCGCTGCGCTACGACCACTTCAACACCAGCGCCGGCAACGCCGTCACGCCGAAGCTGGGCTTCAAGTGGAAGCCGCAGAACGAGTTCGCGATGCGCGGCACCGTGGCGACCGGTTTCCGGGCGCCCAATATTGCGGAAAGCGGTAACTCCGGCGGCGTGACCTACCAGGTCAACAACGTGGCCGATCCAAAGCTGTGCCCGAACGGCCTGCAATCCAACGGCCTGGCCTCGCAAGGCGCAGTGGTGGCCAACGGCGTCAACACCTGCAACTTCGGGCCGGTCTACATGCTCACGTCCAACCCGGCGCTGAAGCCCGAGAAGTCGGTGTCGGACACGCTGGGCGTGATCCTCGAGCCCATCAAGGGCTGGAGCACCACGATCGACCTGTATCAGGTGCGCATCAACAACCAGATCATCCGCGGCCCGTCGAACATCGATGCCGCGGTGCGCGGCTCGGCCCTGCCGACGACCTGTGCCGACGGCAACGGCGGCGTGGTTTCCTGCACGCCGCAGTACGGCCCGATTCTTTATGTGCCGGTCGAGTTCATCAACGCCAACTCCACGCGCGTCAGCGGCCTGGAACTTGAGAGCCGCTACAACTGGAAGCTGGGCGATCTGGGCAGCCTCGCGGCCGATGTGACCTGGACGCACGAGATGAGCTACATCCTGACAACGGGCGGCCAGTCCTACCAACTGGCCGGCACCCATGGTCCGGAAAACGCCAGCAACGACACGGGCAATCCCAAGGACCGCATCCAGGCGGTCTTCACCTGGGACAAGGGCCCGCTGCAGGTGGCGACGACCTTCAACTGGACCGGCAGTTTCAACCTGACCGACCCGTCGCAAGGCCTCAACAACTGCGCGTCGGCCACCTCGTCCGGCGGCCAGGGCATCTTCCCGAGCAGCCCGCCGCCCGCCGACCTGTGCAGCGTTCGCCACTTCCTCGACACCGACCTGACGGTGCGCTACCGCCTGGACAAGCACTGGACGGTGCACGGCAACGTCAACAACCTGTTCAACCAGCAACCGCCGGTCGACCTGGGCACCTTCGGTGGCGGCTGGACCATGTACAACGCCTCCTTCCACCAGGCTGGTGCGGTGGGGCGTTTCGTGAACGTCGGCGCGAACTACAGCTTCTAAGCAAAGCGCAGATCCGCGCGTCACGTCCGACGGGTGATGCAGGCCGCCGCCGCAGGCGGTCTGCCAACTCGTCGGATGTCTTCAGGGCATGCAATGCAAATTTGTATTCACGATTCACTGGAACTTCCGCGCCAGGCGGCACGGCTGATCATCGACTGCGTCCGCAGCAAGCCTGATGCCCTGTTGTGCCTGGCCGGTGGCGACACGCCGCGCGCCACCTATGGCGAACTCGTCAAGGCCGCGCGTGCCGGCGAGGTGGACTTCTCCCGCGCGACCTTCGTCGGGCTGGACGAATGGGTCGGACTGCCAGCCGACTATCCCGGTAGCTGCACGGCCTTCATGCGCGAAACCCTGTTCGCGCCGCTCGGCATCGCCGCGCAGAACATCGTCTTCTTCGACGCCGTCGCCGCGGACCTGGCCGCCGAATGCGCGCGCGTCGACGCCTTTCTGGCGCAACACGGTCCGCTGGACCTCACGCTGCTCGGCATGGGCATGAACGGCCATCTCGGCATGAACGAGCCGGGCTGCGACGTCGACGCGCCCTGCGTCGTCACCGATCTCGATCCGATCACGATCCAGGTCGGCCAAAAGTACTTCGGCGCCGGCCAGCCGGTGCTCAAGCACGGCATCACGCTGGGCATGGCGCCGTTCATGGCGTCTCGCAAAGTCCTGCTGCTCGTCAGCGGTGCGCGCAAGGCCGCCACGCTGGCGCGCGCGCTCGAAGGGCCGATCGGCAACCAGCTGCCGGCCAGCCTGCTGCGCCAGCATCCCGATGCCTGGCTGTTGGCCGACCACGAAGCGGCCGGCCAACGGGCCGCGTCGGCGCAATGAATCTTGGCGGTCAAGGGAAAGAAACAGCGGTGCAACAACAACTTCAAGCCTGCCTGAACGAACTGGAGCGGATCGCGCAAGCCGCGCCCTCTGCCGCGCGCCCGGTGTGCGCGGCGGGATTCGACGGCTTCATCGACACCCTGGTCAGCCCGGTCATGAAGGCCGGCACGCACGAAAACCGATTCCGCACGATCCAGCAGTTCGGCGAATACGTGGCCGGCAAGAGCGGCCAGAGCGGCGCCATCGAGCTCGAGCTCAAGAGCCGGCGTGCCGGAGGCAACGCGCCGATCTTCTCGCAGGCGCTGGCCTCGCTGGGCGTGCAAGTTCACTGCCTGGCCGCCATGGGCTTCCCCGAGCCCGACCCGATCTTCGCCCCGATTGCCGCGCATTGCGACGCACACAGCGTGGCGGCGCCGGGCCTGTGCACGGCCCTTGAATTCGAGGACGGGAAAATCTTCCTGACGCAGAACGACGGCATCCGCAGCATCGAATACGGCCAGATCAAAGCGCGCGTCGGCGCCGAACGCCTCGCCGAAATCGCGCGCGGCAGCAGCGCCATCGCCATGCTGAACTGGGGTGAGATCGAGGCCATGCAGCAGGTCTGGCAAGGCGCGCTGGAAGACTTCAGCGCCCAGTCCGACCCGGCCAAGCGAAAGACGCTGCTCGTCGACTTTGCCGATCTCAGCGCGCGCAGCGCGGCCGAGATCGAGGCGGTGCTGGCCCTGCTGAAGCGCTACCGGCCCTGGTTCGACACGCAGCTCAGCATGAACCGCAACGAGTTCCAGATCCTGAGCGGCGTGCTGGCGCTGGCGCCGACGCTCGATGCCGCGTCGGTGCAGAAAATGCTTCAATCGCTGGGTGTCGACGGCCTGGCCGTCCATACGCCACAGCGCTCTTTCCATGCCAGCGCGGCAGCTTGCGAGCGGGTCGAAAACCGGTATGTGGGCAAGCCCTTGATCAGCACGGGGGCGGGCGACCATTTCAATGCCGGTTTCATGTTCGGATTGCTGCACCGCCTCGACATGCAAACTGCGCTGATCCTTGCCGGCGCCGTGAGCGGGTATTTTGTTTCGCGCGGATGCGGGCCGAATCCCGCGCAGCTCGCGGACTTCATCAGGCAATGGCAGGCCAGTTGCTGAGACGTCGCACCGGCCACGAACTCAACGAACCGAACTCATCAAGCGAAAGAACGAAGATGAAGAAGACCAAGGTTGCCATTCTCGGGAATGGATTCATCGCCAGCATCCATGTCGAGTCCTATCAGCGCTTCGTGCATGACGCCGAAGTCGTGGCCGTGTACGCGCGCGACCCCGCCAAGGCCCGCGCCTTCGCCGACCAGCACGGCATTGCCGGCGCCTACAGCGACGTCGACACGCTGCTCGCCGAATGCGAATGCGACATCATCGACATCTGCCTGCCCAACTACCTGCACCACGACGCCTGCCTCAAGGCCGCGCGCGCGGGCAAGCACATCATCATCGAGAAGCCGCTGGCGCTGACGCTGGAGCAGGCCGATGAAATGATCGCCGTGTGCAAGCAGCACGGCCGCAAGCTGATGTACGCCGAGGAGCTGTGCTTTGCGCCGAAGTACGAGCGCGTCAAGGCGCTCGTCGAGGCCGGCGCCTTCGGCAAGCTGCACATGATCAAGCAGGCCGAAAAGCACTCCGGCCCGCACAGCGCCTGGTTCTACCAGCCCGACTGCGCGGGCGGCGGCGTGATGATGGACATGGGCTGCCACGGCCTGGCCTGGATGCGCTGGATCCTCGGCGGCAATCCCAAGATCAAGAGCGTGTACTCGACCATGCAGACCGTCATGCACGACACGCCGGCCGAAGACCACTGCATCACCATCGTCGAATTCGAGAACGGCGTGACGGGCGTCTGCGAGAACAGCTGGGCCAAGCATGGCGGCATGGACGACCACATCGAGGTCTACGGCGACAAGGGCGTCTCCTACGCAGACCTGTTCCGCGGCAACGCCGCGCTGACCTACGCGCTCGACGGCTACGACTATGCGATGGAGAAAGCGGGCAGCTCCAAGGGCTGGACCTTCACCGTGTTCGAGGAAGCGTTCAACCAGGGCTATCCGCAGGAGCTCATGCACTTCGTCGATTGCGTGCGCAACGACAAAGAGCCCAAGGTGACGGGCGAGGACGGCCGTGCCGTCCTGGAGATGATGTATGCGGCCTACCAGTCGGCCGGCAGCGGCCGCAAGGTGGAGCTGCCCTTCCACGCGAACGTGAGCAAGCCGATCGATCTGTGGAAGAAGCCGGTCTGAACGCAGCGGGAGACGCCATGCAAACCGCCTCCGCCCTGCCACGCGTGAGCAGCCAGGCCGCGATCGTCCCGCGGCTGGCGCTGATGATGTTCCTGCAGCTCTTCGTCTGGGGAAGCTGGTACGTCACCATGGGCATCGTCATGGGCCGGTACGGCATGAGCGCCGCCATCGGCGACGCGTACTCGCTGGGGCCGATCGCGTCGATCCTTTCGCCTTTCGTGCTCGGCATGGTTGTCGACCGCTTCTTTCCGTCGCAGAAAGTGCTGGCGCTGCTGCACATCGCCGGGGCGGTGCTGCTGTACTGCATTCCCTCGGCCTTTGCGCAGGGCGAGGGCGGCCGGGGCCTGCTGCTGGGGCTGCTGTTCGCCTACATGCTTTGCTACATGCCGACGATCGCGCTGACGAACAACGTCGCATTCCATTGCCTCGGTGCCCGGAGCGAAAAGTATTTCCCCGTCGTGCGGGTGTTCGGGACGCTCGGCTGGATCACGGCCGGCCTTTTGGTCGGCTTTGCCGGCCTGTCCGAGACCACGTCGATCTTCACGCTGGCGAGCGCGGCATCCCTGGCGCTGGGGCTCTTCAGCCTGAGCCTGCCCGATACGCCGGCGCCGGCCAAGGGCAAGCCGCTGGCCCTGCGCGATCTCGTCTGCGCGGACGCCTTTGCCGCGCTGTTCCGGCAGCGGCATTTCGTTGTGTTCGCCATTTGCGCGACGCTGATCTCGGTGCCGCTGGCCGCCTATTTCGCGTTTGCCGGGCCGTTTCTCGCGGCCAATCACATCGCCAACGTGAGCGGCGTGATGTCGGTCGGCCAGATGTCCGAGTTCTTCTTCATGCTGCTGATCCCGCTGTTCTTCAGGCGCCTGGGCGTGAAGACCATGCTGCTGATCGGCATGTGCGCATGGTTCCTGCGTTACGCGATGTTCGCCGCGGGCATCACGGAGTCGACGCGCTGGCTGATCTACCTGGGCGTGGCCCTGCACGGCGTCTGCTACGACTTCTTCTTCGTGGTCGGCTATATGTACACCGACAAGATCGCCAAGCCTGAAATCAAGGGCCAGGCGCAAGGCCTGGTGACGCTGTTCACCTACGGCATCGGCATGCTGATCGGCTCACAGGCCACCGGCGCGCTGTTCAACCGCGTGGTGAGCGCGCAAGGCGATGCAGCCTTGCCGCAGTGGCAGGCGCTGTGGTGGTATCCGGCCCTCGCGGCGCTGGTCATCGCCGTCGTGTTCTTCCTGAGCTTTCATTTCCGCGAAGCTTCGACTCCCGCGTCGACAAACGATTCAAAGAATGGCTGACATGGACAAGAAACCCTCCGAATCCTTCAAGTACGACGCGATCGTCATCGGCAGCGGCATCAGTGGCGGCTGGGCTGCCAAGGAGCTCTGCGAGAAGGGCCTGAAGACGCTGGTGCTCGAGCGCGGCCGCGACGTCAAGCACATCCAGGACTATCCGACCATGAGCATCCCGACCTGGGACTTCGCGCTGCGTGGCTCGGTCAGCCGGAAGTGGAAGGAAGAGAACCCCTACATCTCGCAGACGGCCGGCTACGACGACACGACCCGGCATTTCTTCGTCAAGGATTCCGATCACCCGTACATCCAGGAAAAGCCCTTCGAGTGGGTGCGTGGCTATCAGGTCGGCGGCAAGTCGCTGACCTGGGGCCGCGCGGCGGCGCGCTGGTCCGACATGGACTTCAAGGCGCCCGAGCGCGACGGCTACGGCATCGGCTGGCCGATCGGCTATGCCGACGTGGCGCCCTGGTACAGCCACGTCGAGAAATTCATCGGCGTGTGCGGCACCAAGGAGGGCATCGCGACCATGCCCGACGGCGAGTTCCTGCCTGGCTACGAGCTGAACGCCGTCGAGCAGCACCTGCGCACAGTGCTGGCCGACAAGTTCGACCGCCATTACGTGACGGGCCGCTGGGCCCATCTGACGCAGCCGCAGCCCATCCACGTCGAGCAGGGCCGCACCAACTGCATGAACCGCAACCTGTGCATGCGCGGTTGTCCGTTCGGCGGCTATTTCAGCTCCAACAGCAGCACGCTGCCCTGGGCCGCCAAGACGGGCAACCTGACGATCCGGCCGGACTCGGTGGTGCACTCGGTCATCTACGACGAAAAGCTCGGCGCGGCCACGGGCGTCAAGGTCATCGATTCGGTCACCAAGGAAGAACACATCTTCCACGCGCGCATCATCTTCGTGAACGCGTCGGCGCTGAACACCAACCTGATCCTGCTGAACTCCAAGTCCAGGCGCTTCCCGAACGGCCTGGGCAACGACAACGGCCTGCTCGGGACCCACATCGCCTTCCAGAACTACCGCGCGGCGGTCGGCGCCGAGATCGACGGCTTCGAGGACGAGTACTACGAAGTCCGCAAGCCGGCCGAATGCGTGATCCCGAACTTCCGCAATGTCGGCAAGCAGGACGCGGACTTCAAGGGCGGCTACATCATCTTCTCGGCGGCCAACCGCGAGACGTTGAGCGACGCAGGCCTCGAGCCGGGCATCGGCGCCGAGTTCAAGCAGGCCATCAGCGAGCCGGGCAAGTGGACGTCCTATATGTACATGCAGGGCGAGACCATCCCCAAGCAGAGCAATCACGTGCGCCTCAGTGCCGACCAGACCGACCAGTGGGGCATCCCGCTGCTGATCACCTCGGTCGACTACGACGACAACGACGAGAAGATGGTGAAGGACTTCATCAAGGAAGGCCGGCGCATGTATGAGGAGGCCGGCTTCAAGAACATCCGCGTGTACGAGAACCATCAGCCGCCGGGCCTGGACATTCATGAAATGGGCGGTGTGCGCATGGGCCGTGACCCGGCCACCTCGCTGTTGAATGCCCACAATCAGATGCACCTGTGCAAGAACGTGTTCGTCACCGATGGGGCCTGCATGACCAGCACGGGGAACCAGTCGCCGTCGATCCTGTACATGGCGCTGACCGCGCGTGCTGTCGACTTCGCGGTGAAGGAATTCAAGAGCAAGAAGCTGCCGGGATAAGCACCATGGACCGCCGCAAACTCCTCAAACTCATCGCCGCGGCTACGGGCTGCGCGCTCATCGGCATCGACCGCGCTTTCGCCGACGCCAGTTACGACGGCGCCGCCATGCTGGCGCCCTCGACCTTCGGTGCCGGCGACATCGCGCTGCTCGACGAGATCGCCGAAACCATCATCCCCAAGACCGCCACGCCGGGCGCCAAGGATGCTGCGGTCGGTGCCTTCATCGGCCGCTATGCCGACGCCTGCTACGAGCCGGCGCAGCTGGTCATCCTGAAAGCAGGCATGGGCACGCTGAACGAGCGCATGCGCAGCGAGCACGGCCGGGGTTTTCTCGACGCCAGCGAGGCGCAGCGCAAAGAGACCCTGCTCGCCATCGACCGCGAGGCCAAGGCCGTCGCGGCCAAGGAGGGTGAGCCGCCGCACTACTTCACGCTGATGAAGCAGCTGACGATCCTCGGCTTCTTCAGCTCGGAGCCGGGCATCACCCAGGTGCTGCGCTACCGGCCGATCCCGGGCAAGTACAAGGGGCGCATCAACTACATCAAGGGAGAAGCATCTTGGGCCTGACGACGACGCTGCGCCGCATCGCCTTTGGCGCGTTGCTGGCCCTGCCCCTGGTCGGCACGCCGGCCTTGGCTGCCAAGCAAACGGACGTGGCAATGCAACCCTATCTCGGCCGCTGGGACATGACGCTGGTCACGCCGGAGCACAGCTACGCGAGCTGGCTCGAAATCCGCGAGCAGAAAAAAGGCCAGTTACGCGTACGCCTCGTGAGCCGCTGGGGCCATGCGCGCTGGCTGCCGCAGGCCTCGATCGTCGATCAGCACCTGCGCTTTGTCTCGCCCAAGAAAGACGAAGAGCGGCCCGAGGACATGGTGTTCGAGGGCAGCCTTTCGGGCGACGAACTCAAGGGTACGGTCAACGGCCTGAACGGCGCCACCTGGACCTGGACGGCCGAGCGCGCGCCCGCGCTGGTTCGCAAGCACCCGCCGCGCTGGGGCGAGCCCATCGTGCTGTTCGACGGCAAGGACCTCAACGGCTGGGCGCCGGTCGACGCGACGCCCAATCACTGGCACGCCATCGACGGCCAGCTGGCCAGCCTGGGCAGCGGCGCAGACCTGCGCAGCAACGCCACCTTCGACGACTTCAAGCTGCACATCGAATTCAACTGCGCGCCCGGCGCCAACAGCGGCGTCTACCTGCGCGGCCGTTACGAGCTGCAGATCGAGGACGACGTCGCACCCGAAGGGCCGGACCGCCGTACCGCAGCCATTTACGGGTATTTGGCACCGGTCGTCGCCGCGCCGCGCACGCCGGGTGTCTGGCAGAGTTTCGACATCACCATGATCGGACGGCGCGTGACGGTAGTGTTGAACGGCAAGACCCTGATCAATAACCAAGAGATTCCCGGCATCACCGGTGGTGCGATCGACAGCCATGAAGGCCTGCCCGGCCCCATCGTCCTGCAGGGCGGAGAGCCCGGCCAGGTCGTCTTCCGCAACATCGTGCTGACGCCGGCACTGCCCGCTGAAGGAGAAGATCGTTGAAAGCGATGAAACTCGCCTGGCTGTTGTGCTGCGCGCTGGTTGCCGGGCGCGTCTCGGCCTTCGAGACCCAGCAGATCAGCATCCCGAGCGCGGCGATGGGCAAGGCCTCCAACGCGACGGTGATCCTGCCCGATGACTATCGCCAGGGAACGAACCGCTTCCCCACGGTCTACCTCTTGCATGGCTGGTCTGGCAACAACCTGGACTGGTCGGAAAAAGGCGGCGTCGGCAAACTGGCCGACCAGTACCACCTCATCCTCGTCATGCCCGACGGCGGTTTCGACAAGTGGTACATCGACAGCCCGGTTTCGCCGCGCGACAAGTACGAAACCTATGTCGGCAATGAAGTCGTCGCCTTCGTCGACCACGCCTACCGGACGGTGGCGGAGAAGGGCGGCCGCGCCATCACCGGCCTGAGCATGGGCGGTTTCGGCGCCCTCAATATCGCGCTGAACTACCCCGAGACCTTCGGCACGGCCGGCAGCATCAGCGGCGGCGTCGACCCGCGCGAGTTCACCAAGAGCTGGGGCATCGCGAACGCCTTCGGCGATCGCGTGAAGAACGCCGAGTTCTGGAACGAGAAGGCCATCGTCGACAACGTCGACCGCTTCCTGTCCAGCGGCATCGACGTGGCGATCGACTGCGGCGTGGACGACTTCTTCATCGAGTCGAACCGCGCGCTGCACCGGCGCATGCTGGAGCTCAAGGTGCGGCACGACTACACCGAGCGGCCCGGCGGCCACTCCTGGGATTACTGGTCCAACGCGATCAAGTACCAGCTCCTTTTCGTCTCGACCAAGTTCGACGAGAAACTGCGCCGGAAGTAAGCAAGACAAACATATCTGGGGAGACTGCACATGACGAAAAAAACCTGCCTGGCGATGGGAGTCGCCCTTCTGATCAACCTGGCGATCGGCCAGGCGCAGGCCGCGGCCCCGGCCGTCGAGGCGCGCGTCGACGCGCTGCTCGGCCAGATGACGCTCGACGAGAAGCTGCAGTTCATCCACTCGCGCTACGGCATGCGGGAGGTGCCGGGCGGCGGCGCGGGCTACATCCAGGGCATTCCCCGGCTGCATATTCCTGACCTGAACATGGTCGATTCGTCGACCGGTTCTGGCAGCACCTCGCAGCTGAGCACCACCTTCCCGGCGACGCTCGCTATTGCCGCCAGTTGGGACCGGCAGCTCTCCTATGACTACGGCGCCACGGTGGCCAAGCAGCTGCGGGCGCAGGGCTTTGGCATGGGCCTGGGCGGCGGCGCCAACCTCGCGCGCGAACCGCGCGGCGGCCGGATGTTCGAGTACCTGGGCGAAGACCCCGTGCTGGCCGGCGAGCTGCTGGCGCAGCGGACCCTGGGCACGCAGAGCCAGCAGGTGATGGCGACGATCAAGCACTTCGCCGGCAACGAGCAGGAATGGCACCGCATGATCGGCAACAGCCAGATCGACGAGCGGACGATGCGCGAGCTGTATCTGCTGCCTTTCGAGATCGCACTCGAACAGGGCAAGCCTGCCAGCGTCATGTGCAGCTACAACATCCTGAACGGCGATTACGCCTGCGAGAACGCGCACCTGCTCAACGACATCCTCAAGAAGGAATGGCACTTCGAAGGGCAGGTCCAGTCCGACTGGGGCGCTGCGCACAGCACGGCCAAGGCCATCAACGCCGGCCTCGACGAAGACGAGGACGTCGACCCGCCCAGCCACCTGACGCCCGAGAAAGTGGCGGCGGCGCTGAAGAGCGGCGAAGTCTCCCAGGCGCGCCTCGACGACATGGTGCGGCGCAAGCTGCGCGTGATGATCGAGGTCGGCGTCATGGACCACCCGGCGGTGATGGGCGGCGCGATCGACTTCAAGGCGGTGAACGCGTTCGCGCAGCGTGCGGAGGAGCAGTCCATCGTCCTGCTGAAGAATCGCGACAGGCAATTGCCGCTGCAGGCTGCCAAGCTCGGCAGCATCGCCGTCATCGGCGCGCATGCTGACACCGCCGTCATGACGGGCGGTGGCTCCGGCAACACCCGCAACCCGGTCAGCCGAGCGTTCCGGGACTGCACGGGACTGAGCTTCGGCACGCACGCCGGCTGCGAATGGTGGAACAACGTGTGGCTGAAGCTCGATACGCCAGTGTTGAGCGCCATTCGCACCTTGGCGCCGAAGGCGAAGGTGAGTTATGCGGGTGCGGCTGCAGACGGCAAGGCGCCTTTCCGCGCCTACACGAGCGAGGAAATCGCCGCCGCAGCGCAGTTGGCGCGACAGTCCGACGTGGCCGTCGTCTTCGTGGCCCAGCCGGCCGGCGAGGACTTCGGCGATCTGGACAGCCTGAGCCTTGCGAACCCCACGAACCAGAACGAACTGGTCGAGGCCGTGGCCGCGGCGAATCCGCGCACGGTGGTGGTCGTCGAAAGCGGCAACCCGGTGCTGATGCCGTGGAAGGACAAGGTCGCGGCCATCCTCGAAGCCTGGTATCCGGGCGAGGGCGGCGGCATGGCGATCGCCAAGGTGCTGTTCGGCGAGGTGAACCCCTCCGGCAAATTGCCCGTGAGCTTCCCCGCGCGCGAGCAGGACACACCGACCTGGGGCGCCGACGGCAAGTTTGCCGACAACCCGATCTATTCGGAACAGCTGGACATCGGCTATCGCTGGTACGACGCCAGGAACATCGCGCCGATGTTCGAGTTCGGCTATGGCCTGTCGTACACGCACTTCGCTTATTCGAAACTTTCCGTCAGCACCGATGCCAAGCACGTCATGACGGTGACGTTCACGGTGAAGAACGACGGCGAAGTCGCCGGTGCCGAAGTGCCGCAGGTCTATCTGGGCTTGCACGATCCGCAGGAGCCGCCGCACCGGCTGGCGGCCTGGAGCAAGGTCTTCCTGAAGCCCGGTGAAACCAGGCAGGTCAAGCTGCTCATCCCGGCGCGTGCCCAGAGCGTGTGGGACGTCGCGCACAACGATTGGCGTTTCGTGCCTGGCAGCGCCGTCTATGTCGGCGCATCGTCGCGCGACATTCGCCTTTCGGGAAACTGAGGGAGCAGGCAATTGCGATACGCACCTTGGTCTCGGCGTAGTTTTCTGCAGGCGGCGGGCCTGGCGGGGGCGGCGACCGCCACCGCGGGCAGCGCCCTGGCCCATGCCGCGCAGGCACCTGACGACGCCACGCTGGCGGAGTTCGATTACAGCCAGGTCCTGCTTGCTTCGGACCTGCACGAAACCCAGCTGATGAACACCCACGCGGTGCTGATGGCCTTGAGCGAGGACAGCCTGCTCAAGCCGTTTCGCGAGATGGCCGGCATGCCGGCGCCGGGGGAGAGCCTGGGCGGCTGGTACACCTACGACCCGAATTACGACTATCAGAAGAACTTCGACCTCGGCTTTGCGCCGGGCTGCCATTACGGCCAGTGGGTGTCCGCGCTGGCGCGGTGTTACGCCATCACCGTCGACCAGGCCACGCGCGAGAAAGTCCTGCGCCTGAACCGCCTGTACGCCGAGACGATTTCGCCGGAGTTCTACAAGAAGAGCCGCTTCCCGGCCTACACCTACGACAAGCTGCTGCTGGCCCTGCTGGACTCGCACACCCACGCCAAGGACCCGCAGGCCCTGGCGATCCTGGAGCGCACCACGGACGTGGCCCTGCCACACCTGCCCGGCCAGGCCGTCGAGCACGATGTGCTTTGGCAGGCGGACAAGGACAAGCAGGACGCTTCCTGGGGCTGGGACGAGTCCTACACCTTGTCGGAAAACCTGTTCCTGGCTTACCGGCGCGGCGCGGGCCGGCGCTACTACGACCTGGCGCTGCAATACCTCGACGACAAGACCTGGTTCGATCCGCTCTCGCGCAACGAGAACGTGCTCGGCGGCCGGCATGCGTACAGCTATGTCAACTCGCTGAGCTCGGCCGCGATGGCCTATCTGGTGGCGGGCAGCGGCAAGCACCTGGCCGCCGCGAAGAACGCCTTCGAGATGCTCGACGCGCAGAGCTATGCCAGCGGCGGCTGGGGGCCCGACGAACTGCTGAGCGCGCCTGGCAGCAGCGCGCTCTACGACAGCCTGACCCACACGCACGCGAGCTTTGAAACGCCCTGCGGCTCCTACGCGCATTTCAAGCTGACACGCTATCTCCTGCGCATCACGCGCGATGCGCGTTACGGCGACAGCATGGAGCGCATGATGTTCAACACCGTCCTCGGCGCGAAGCCGCTGCAGGAGAACGGCGAGAACTTCTATTACGCCGACTACGGCTTCGACGCCAAGCGCGTCTACAAGCAGGCGCGCTGGGCCTGCTGTTCCGGCACGCTGCCGCAGGTGGCGGCGGACTACCGGATCAACGCCTACTTCCGCAGTGCGGCGGGCGTCTACGTCAATCTCTACATGCCGTCGACGCTGCGCTGGATCGAGGGCGGCACCGAGCTGTCCTTGACGCAGGAAGGGCAATACCCTTTCGAGGACCGCATCAACCTTGCGCTGACGGCGTCCGAGCCCACCGAGCTGACGCTGCATTTCCGTGTGCCGGCCTGGGCGAAGGGGGCCACGCTTGCCGTCAACGGGCGGCGCCATGGGGCCGCCCTGGTGCCCGGGACTTTCGTGGCCGTCCGGCGCGAGTGGCGGACGGGCGACACCGTCGAGCTGACGCTGCCGCTTCAGATGCGCCTGGAGGCGATCGACGCCAAGCATCCGGACACGGTGGCATTGCTGCGCGGACCCATGGTGCTCATGGCGGTCAAGCAGGCGCAGCACGGCCCGGTGCCGGAAGTGGCGCGCGAGAAGTTGCTCGCCGCCGAGCGCGTCGGCACGCGGCAGTGGTTGGCGCAAACGCGCAATGGCCCGCTCGCGCTGATGCCCTTTGTCTCGCTGGGCGAGTTGCCCTATACGACTTACGTCAAGCTGGTTTAGCCGCGTCCAAAGCCGCTTTGCGAATCAAGGGGTTTCTCTTGCGTCATGCCTCATTGCCGGTTTCGATTGGCGGACTTTTCGCTGCCCTCGTGTTCGTCGCGCCCGCATTTGCCGCCGACGATCCAAAGGGATTTCGTGCACTGACCATCGATGCCTCGAAGGACATCGGGCAAATACGCTCGCTGCAGGGCGTCAATGGCCCGCCGTCTCCGATCATGGCCGGGCTGCCCAACCTCATTGAGCAATACCGGGAATTGCGTGTCGATCAGGTTCGTACCCACGACTTCATGGGGCCGACAGAAATCGACTCGCACTACGACTACCACGACGGCAATCTTTCCTCGCTCATCCCGGACCCGGCCCAGCGCGCCGGCGTCGTGCGAGCAGGAAACGCCAGCATCATCTTCCCCGACTGGAACGCCGATCCGGAAGATCCGGAGAGTTATCACTTTGCGGCGACCGACAAGGCCATTGCCTCCATCATCGCTTCGGGGGCCGAGGTCTACTACCGCATCGGCCGCAGCTGGGGCGCACGCACCGAGCCTCCGCCCGATTACGACAAATACGCCAGCGTCGTAAAGCACATCGCGATGCATTACAACCAGGGCTGGGATGATGGCTTTCACGACCACATCCGCTACTGGGAGTTCTGGAACGAGCCCGAAGGGTTCTGGGCAGGGACGCCGAAGCAGTTCTTCAGCCTCTACGAGAAGACGGCCAGAGCGCTCAAGTCGCTGGACGCCACCTTGAAGGTCGGCGGCAATGCGCAGGCCACTCCTGGCGGCGCCAGCCCATGGCGAGAGGGCTTTCTGGACTACTGCGCGGCACACCATGTGCCGCTCGACTTCTTCTCGTGGCACACCTACCAGAGAGATTCCGCCGACCCCTACGACGCGGTCCGGCTAAGCCAGCGGATCCGCCAAGTCCTGGATGGCCACGGCTTCCCGCAGGCCGAAAGCATTCTTTCGGAATGGAATCTCAGCTACGACTACACCATCAACGAGGCGGCTGAGCTGCAAGGCGCGCACAACGCGGCCTTTGTCGGTGCGGTGTTGACCTACATGCAGGACGCGCCGATAGCTCACGCGCACTTCTACCGAGGCGACGCCGCGTGGATGGGGCTCTTCGATCTGAACGGCAATTTCTACAGGCCGGCGCATGTCTTCGAGGCCATGGGGAAGATGCTGGACTCGCCCGTGCGCCTGGCCGTGTCGGGGACGGACACCTATGGCTTTGCCGCGCTCGCAGGCAAGTCAAAGGATGGCAGCGTCGTTCAAATCCTGATCAGCAATTACGAAAAACCGGCCGGCTACAAGCCGGTGGACATGCCTGAGGCGCCGGAATTCCAGGACCCGACCAGCCCATCCCTCTGGGATCGGTTTCCGCTAGAGGGCCCCATGGAGGGGCGCAGTGATATCAGCTACCGAGACAACGCTGGCTATCGCTTGCTGATTACCGCGCTGCCCTGGGGGAAGGCCTTCTTCACGATCAAGCGGTATCGCATCAGCGCCAGGCAGCCGTTCGAATTGGTCGAGAGTCGAACCGCCGCCGGTGATGGCGCGTTGCGGATGTCTGTTGCGATGCCGATCGACAGCGTTGATCTGCTTGTTTTTCGCAGGAACTGATTGCCGGGGCGCCGTCGATCGGCGGCGATGCTCAGACTTTTCGCGTGCCTCTGCGTCTGGCGAGGCCAAGACACGCAATCGCGGCGCCGACCAGCGTCACCGTCGATGGCTCGGGGACCGTGCCCACGGGCGGCGGGGGCGCCGTGGTGACCTCGGCAATCGAGAAGTCGCCGTGCTGGGTCAGATTTGAAACGGTCGGAGAGGTCGGCAGCACGGTATCCAGCGTCTCGAGCAGACCACCGCTCGTGTTGAAGACCACGTAGGAAATGGTGGGAAAGGACCCCGCATTCCATTCGTAGCCGCTGGCGGCCAGGGTGCCGAAGCACAAGCCCGAAGTCAGGTAATTGAAGAACCCGGCCGGGCCGGTACCGCACTGCGTGCCACTGTTGTCGAACGAATTCAGGCCATTGAGCACATACGCGAACGACCCGAGGGAGATGCCGTCCCAGGTGAACGAGAAGTTCATGAACTGGGAACCATCCCAGGAAAACGTGCCGTTCCCGTCGACGGTGGTCGTGCCTGTTCCGTCGTAGAGCGTGAAGTTGTAGGTACTCGTGTCGGCCATCGCTGGCAGCCCCAGCGCCGTCGACATCGAGAGTGCAGCGCCCAGTAGCCAGAAACGCTGTCGCGCAAGACACCAGCTCTTCATGGGTGACCTCCATGTGGGGATGGCGAAGCGGCTCGCACAGAATGCCCGAGGAGCTTCGCTCCTGCGACTGAAGCAAAATTTGCGCCGTTCGAAAAAACGACGAGAAATCAGCGGCTTGGAAAGTGGGAGCCTCGCGCTGGAATGGCGACCGTCAAATTTGTCGACAGCCGCCGGCGAAGGTCTTGTTGCGCCGGAAACCGGATTCGCGTCTTGGCGTAGGCCCTGAGACGGCCAGGCGCCACTATTTGGCAAGGCCTGCTTCAGTCCCGTGAAAAACCGAGTTTCGATCGGGCGCTCGTAAGATCGGCGGGGTCACGCAGGCAGCGACCGGACACCGATAGGAAGATCCATGACGCCCCAAGTTGCGAGCGAATTTCTGTTGTGGTGCGTGGCACTCAACTACGCCATTCTGATTGCGTGGTTTGTCGTCTTCGTCTCTGCCCGTTCCTGGATGCGAAAGCTCCACGGGCGGTGGTTCCACATCTCGGACGAATGCTTCGACTGCATCCATTACGCGGGGATGGCGGTCTACAAGGTCGGCATCCTGCTTTTTTGCCTGGTGCCGTATCTTGCTCTTCGAATCCTTGGGTGATGGGTCGTTCTAGCAGGCCGTCGCGGGCTTTCTGGGCACGCTGGGCTCATCAACCCTGCATCGGAACTATGTCGACATGAACATCATCAGGGCCTTGATCGTGTTGAGTCTCGCCGGCGGCGCCTACGCGGCCTTCAAGCACCACCATCAGCACGTGATGCATGACGCCGCCGGGAATCTGTCGATAGGCGCCCCCGGCCCGTTTGTCTCCCTGCCGCCGGTGGAGGGGCAGCGTCCGCAGACTGTCTTTGTCATCGCAGCGCAGAACTGCCCGCACGAAGCCGCCCAGCGGGCCGCCCGCCTCG
>Ga0213872_10000756_pt1 | contig 23837 bp, 17 predicted proteins | sample VelepicomBERX_R2_FD_160071 | JGI IMG/M metagenome (GOLD analysis project Ga0213872, IMG submission 160071) | Rhizosphere microbial communities from Vellozia epidendroides in rupestrian grasslands, the National Park of Serra do Cipo, Brazil - RX_R2 | ecosystem: Host-associated > Plants > Roots >...
CCGCTACCTCGACCCGAACGAAATTGCTGAACAGCGCAAGGCTGCGGGAGGCAAGAAAAAATGAATTTATTTCGCATAGGACGCTGTTTGCTGGTCGTTTTGCTTCCTGCCTCCCTGGCCGCCTGCGGCGACGGCGGCATGCAGGAAGTCAAGGACTGGATGAAGCAGGTCAAGGCGCAGACCAAGGTGACCGTGCCAAAATTGGCTGAACCCAAGAAATTCATCCCTTATGCCTACCCGGACCAGAACGCGGTCGATCCTTTCAACCTCACCAAATTGACGATCGCGCTGGCCAAGGCGCAATCCGACAGCCACAGTGCCTTGCGGCCGGACATGAACCGGCGTCGCGAGCCGCTGGAAAGCTATCCGCTTGACGCCATCACCATGGTCGGCTCGCTGCGCAAGGGCAACGCGACCTATGCAATCTTGCAGGCGGACCGGACCATTTTCGAAGCCAAGGCCGGCAACTACGTGGGGCAGAATTTCGGCCTGATCACCACCGTCACCGATAACCAGGTGGCGATTACGGAACGGGTGCAGGATTCAAGTGACGAATGGGTAGAGCGCAAGACGACCTTGGAATTGCAGGAGACTACAAAATGATCGTGTTAAAAAAGGAAGTCCCCCACTGGAACGCTCTCGTGCCCAGGGCCTGGCGCACCTGGGTGGCGGCCTGTGCGCTGACGATTTGCGGCGCCGCTTTCGGGCAGGAGAATGCCATCGAGGCGATCAGCGCCAACCAGCAAGGCGCGAACGTCATCGTCAAGATCAAGCTGAAGAATCAGCTTGCCAAGGCGCCGCTCGATTTCAAGATCACCAACCCGGCACGCATCGTTCTCGATTTTGCCGGCGCCAGCAACGATACGGGAAAAGCCACGCAGGAAATCGGTCTCGGCGACGTGCGCAGTGCCAACGTGGTGCAGGCCGGCGACCGCTCGCGCGTGGTTCTTAATCTGATGCGTCCGCTCAATTACGCCACGACGGTCGAAGGCGATACGCTGATCCTGACCGTCGACGGTTCGGGCGGCGTCGCCACGGCAGTGGATTCCTCCGGCCTGCCGGTTGCCAAGCCCGCGGCCGCCGCAGCCGACAGCGGCAAACAGATGTTGCGCGACATCGATTTCCGCCGCGGCGTCGGCGGCGAAGGACGCATCGTCATCGATCTGCCGAGCAACCAGATCGCGGTCGACACCAAGCAGCAGGGGCAGTCCATCATCGTCAACTTCCTGCATGCCGGCCTGCCGGACGTGCTGCATCGGCGCCTGGACGTGACCGACTTCGGTACCCCGGTGCAGACGATTTCCACCTCGCAGGACGGTGACAACGTGCGCATGGTGATCGAGCCCAAGGGCTTGTGGGAACACAGCGTGTATCAGAGCGATGCGCAGCTGGTAGTGGAAGTGCGGCCGATCAAGGAAGACCCGAACAAGCTGACGCAGGGTACGCAAGGCTACCGCGGCGAGAAAATCTCCTTCAACTTCCAGGATATCGACGTGCGCGCGATCCTGGGCATCATCGCCGACGTTTCCGGCCTGAACATCCTGACCAGCGACAGCGTCAGCGGCAAGCTGACCATACGCGTCAAGGACGTGCCCTGGGACCAGGCGCTCGACATCGTCATGCAGGCCAAAGGCCTGGATATGCGCAAGAACGGCACCGTGATTTGGATCGCGCCCAAGGACGAGCTGCTGACCAAGGAAAAGCTTGAGCTCGAGCAAAAGGCGCAGATTGCCGAACTCGAACCGCTGAAGACGGAAACCTTCCAATTGAATTACCAGAAGGCCGAGGCGTTCAAGCAGGTGTTCGGACTAGACGCAGCGGCGGGTGCGCAATCGAAGAACCGCATCCTGTCGCCGCGCGGCAGCGCGCAGATCGATCCGCGCACCAATCAGTTGTTCATCACCGACGTTGCCTCCAAGCTCGAGGATGTGCGCAGGCTGGTGCAAAAAACCGATATTCCCTCGCGCCAGGTGCAGATCGAAGCGCGCATTGTCGAAGCCAACGAAAACTTCAGCCGCAATCTCGGCGCGCAGCTTGGCATCAACGACTTGCGTTTCGCGCGTGGCGGAACGGCGGGCTACCAGATCGGCAACTCGCCGAATAGCGTACTGGTGACAGGCACTATGCAAGGTGTGCAAAGCCAGACCGGCCAGATCGCGCCGGTGGCGGCCACGGGTGTCGATACCAGCAGCCAATTCGTCAACCTGCCGGCGCAGTCCATCAACGGCTTCAATCCTACGTCGATAGGCGTGAGCCTGTTCGCCGCCTCGGCAAACCGCTTCCTCAACCTGGAACTGTCGGCGCTGGAAGCCGATGGCACGGGCAAGGTGATCTCCAGCCCGCGCGTGGTGACGGCTGACCAGCTCAAGGCCACCATCGAGCAAGGCACGGAAATCCCTTACCTGTCCGCATCGAGCAGCGGCGCCACCAACGTCTCCTTCATCAAGGCCAATCTGTCCCTGCAGGTCACACCGCAAATTACGCCGGACGGCAACATCATTCTCGACGTCGAAGTGAACAACGACTCGGTCGGTATCGCGACCGCCGCCGGCCTCGCGATCAACACCAAGCATGTCAAGACCCAGGTGCTGGTGGAGAACGGCGGCACCGTGGTGCTGGGCGGCATCTACACGCAGGATACCGAGAACGCGACTACCAAGACGCCTTTCCTGGGCGATATCCCGATACTCGGCAACTTGTTCAAGACCTCGTCGAAGTCGGATACGCGCACCGAATTGCTGGTGTTCATTACGCCGAAGGTCGTGTCGGACAAGATATCGACCCGCTAGCCGATATCGGACAGTGCAAATACAGATTGTGAAAAAATTCAGGGCCTCAATATGACATTCGAAAAATTTGGAATCTCGATCCGGAATGCGGTGCGTACCATCAGCGTCGGACTGTGCGCGCTTGCACTCGCGTCATGTGGCGGCGGCGGCGGCAATGCCGGCTCCGTACCCAATTCTTCCGGCAGCGGCAACGCCGCCTCGATCGCGCTGACCTTCAGCAGCGCGACCTTGCCGGCCTCGACGCCGGCGGGCAGCGGCGTGACGGTGACGGCGCTGGTCAAGGATTCCAACAACAACGGCCTGGGTAACGTCACGGTGACGTTTTCTTCGGACTCAGGCCTGATCACGACGGCAGCCACGCCGGCGGTCACCAATTCGAGCGGCATCGTGACGGCGGTCATCGGCACCGGCGGCAACAGTACGCCGCGCACCATCAACGTGACGGCGACTGCTGGTGGACAGACTGCAAAGGGCACGGTACAGGTAACGGCTGCCCAGCCGACCTTGCAGCTGCTGTTCAGCTCGCCGACTTTGCCTTCGTCCGGCGCATCCGGCACACAGGTGACGATTACCGCGTTGGTGGAAGATGCCAACAACAATTCCCTGGCCGGCGTCCCCGTCACCTTCGCGGCCGATTCAGGCGTGTTGACTGTGACGCAGGGAACCTCCGACTCTAACGGACATGCGACGGCGACGCTCGCAACGGCAGGCAATCAGACTAATCGTACGATCAATGTTACGGCCAGCGAGAACGGTATTTCAACGAAGGCGTCGGTCCTGGTGACGGGCACCACGGTGACTCCGACCAGCGCGCCGAGCTCGTTGACCATAGGCGTGTCTGCAAAATTCGTCTTCACCGTGACCGACTCCGCCGGCGTTGCTGTGGTTGGTACGCCGGTGACGTTCAAGTCCGCCGCCGGCAATCCGGTGACGGCCGATGCAGCCGATGCCAGCAGTGGCGGCAGCTTGGTGACGGGCGCTAACGGACAGGTGACGCTGGATGTTACGCCGACTGCAAGCGGTACAGATACGCTGACAGTGAACGCTGCGGGCGCTTCTGCGGGCGCTTCATTTACTACCACCAGTCTAAGCTTGAGTGTGAATTTGGTGGATCAAAGTACAGGCGCGATCGTTAGTGCCATGCCGCAGCCGCTGGTCGAATACACTTCTTCAAGCTGCATACAGGTCAATGCGACCTATTCCAGCAATGGCGTCGGAACCAGTGGTGCTGCTTTGGTGACGACCTCGCGTGGCGTCTTGTATACGGATAAGGCTTGTACTGTGCCCTTGGGAACCGGTACAGAGCCATTCAGCAGCTCAGGGAATATGACTCCTGTGTACTTGAGCTCACCTAATAGCGGGACGGCCACTGTGACCGTGACCGTGCAAGGTGGCGGCCCCATGCAGGCTGCATCGGTATATTTCAATGCCAAGCTGACTCCGCAATCGAATATCACGTTGACCGCCAATCCGAGCCATGTGTTGCCGAATCCAACCAGTGCGTGCACGAATCTCAGCGTGTTGACTGCAACCGTGCGCGACGGTACTTCGGGCGCGAGTGGGGTGATCAATAATCTGGTGCAGGGTGTGCCGGTGCAATTTACGTTGGTCAGCGACCCCAGTGGCGGGACTATCTCGACACCCGTGGTGGTAACGCAAGCCAATGGGCAGGCACAAACCAACTATTGCCCTGGGTCGGGAACGACTCCCGAAAATGGTGTGGTGGTATCGGCGTCGTTCCAAGCCCCTGGCATCACAATTACGCCAGCTACAAACCAGACCGCTTCGGCAACCTTGACGGTAGCCGGACAAGCGGTATTTGTCAGCATGGGTACTGGGAATACAGTTGATACGACCGAGACCACTTATTCCGTGCAATGGACGGTATTTGTGACAGATTCCAACGGCAATGCCGTGGCAAACGCGACGGTCAATGGGGCGCTGCAACCCGTGTCGTATACGAAAGGATATCTGGTGTATCTCAACGGATCATGGGTGATATTTCCTGGATCAGTTCCCCTGACTACGTCGCTTACTCCGACTGACGGTGCGGCGAATAATGGTGTGGTAGGCCCTGCCGCACTCTATAACTACTGGTGTCCGAATACTGACCTCAACTATAGTGGGGTATGGACTCCCACAGACTTCCTGACGAGTTATCCCTACGTTGCTGGCGTATCAGGCACGTTGATTACCTATGCGCCCAATTATCCTGTTTCCTCGTTGGCAGGGAAGCCCTACCAATCAGTAATGCCCGGCGTCCCCGGCAACGTTACCTCAAGTGGAGTGACAAACGCTGCCGGGCAAACGATATTGACGGTGACTTATCCCAAAGATCACTCGTATTGGACCAATGTCAATTTGACCGCAACGGCATTCGCGCTGGGAACGCAGTCGAGTACCACGGCATTCTTCCAGTTGATTGGGGCCACCAGTGACTATTCGTCGTCAAGTACTCAGCCGCCGGGGGCTACCAGTCCATACGGTGTGAACAAGTGTGAGTATGCGTTCTGAGTGGAGCGTTTCCGACCATTCAATGCGCAGCACCACGGCCAGCTGAATCCTTTCGCTTGACAGCATCATAGATTGCCGCGACCGGGAGCCTTTCAGGCTCCCGGTCGCGGACAGGTGCCCCGCTTTTCGCAACATAGTTCTCCGGTCTTGACGCGATATTGGCGCCATGTCCGCCAAACTCACAATTTCCCAAGAGTTTCCACGTAAAATGTCGACGACAGGCCTGCTGCGGCAACGCCGCAGCGCGCTAATCGGGTCATCGGCATTCGGGACTTTTTATGACATCCAGAGATTGGAGCGGTTCGTTTTTGCGTAGCGCGCGCAAGCTATGTGCTGGCGTGGCCACATTGGCGCTGGTGTCATGCGGCGGCGGCGGCGGTTCTCACGCTATCAGCTCGGGCGGCGGCAGTAGTTCTACGGGCGGCTCCACCATCGGCGCTCCGGCAATCACGTTGCAACTGACGAATAGCGCCGGAGCCGCGTCGAACCAGGTTTCCACTTCTTCGCCCCTGACTGCGAAGGCGACGCTGGTGGATGCATCGGGCACACCGGTATCCAATACCTTGGTCAGTTTCTCGACCGGGCAGAACTTCACCACGATCTCCCCGCTGTCGGCGCAGGTGTTGACCAATGCTTCCGGCGTCGCCACGGTCACGCTGTCGGTGGCGAGTCTGGCCATTGCCCAGACTCAGGGCGGCTCGGGCGACGTATTGACGGCGCAGGCGGCGGTCGACTCGACGGTTGCCAAGGGCGCGGCCCCGTTCTCGATCGGCGCCACGCAGGTTGCGCTCAGCCTCGCCGCGCCCGCGTCGGGAACCGTCAATGTGCCGGCCTACTCTTCCACCCTGATCAAGGTCAACGTGCTGGCCAATGGCGCTCCTTACACATCGACGCCGGTCAGCGTCGACTTCCAGTCGGCGTGCGCCACCAGCGGCAAGGCTTCCATGCCGGCTACCGCCACGACCGTCAATGGGCAAGCCGTCGTTACGTATACCGACAAGGGCTGCAGTTCTACTGATGCGGTCACGATTACCCTCGCCGGCGCCACGCCGATTACCGCTTCCATGGTCGACGCAGCGCCGACCGCCGCCTCGGTCGAGTTTGTGTCGGCAACACCCGCCGGAGAGGCGATCGTGATTCAGGGAGCCGGCGGAAACGGCCGTGTCGAAACGGCCACGCTGACGTTCGAGGCTTTGGATACCTTCGGCAACCCGTTGCCGAACGAGACCGTGAATTTCAGCTTGAACACCTCTCAACCGGTGACCTTGGGAGCTACCGCCGGTGTGACGGATGCAAACGGCAAGGTGACGGTTTCTGTGTCTTCGGGAACAGTGCCCACTACCTTCCGCGTCATTGCCACCTTGCCTTCTGGGCAATCGACCATTTCGGATGGCATCACGGTTACGACTGGACAGCCGGTACAGGCCGCATTCTCGTTGAGCGTGGGCACTCCGAATATCGAAGGGTGGCAATACGACAATACACAAACCAATGTCAATATTCTGCTGGCTGACCAGAACGGTAACCCGGTGGCAGACGGTACGCCTGTAGTCTTCCAGACCGATAGCGGCGCTATTGGCAGCTCGACGAACGGCGGCTGTGTGACTACCAATGGTGGCTGTTCCGTGACGTTCCGCAGCCAGAATCCGCGCTACGGCCTGAATAACTCAGCAGGAAAGCGGCCCGGTGTTGCCACAGTCAGCGTTTCGACGACCTCGGCGCTATATACCTTGAGCGGTCAAATTCATATATTTTTAAGTGGAAGCCAAGCGAGCAATATTGTGGCGGTTGCGCCGAGCGGCATCTCTGTAAACTCCTCGGGCGCTTTTGTATTGCCGTGTGGCTCCACAACCATGACCTTGTATGTGGGCGACCTGAATTACAATCCCATGCCGAAGGGAACGACGATAGCAGTCGCGGCGGCACTTGACCCAACCAATACGTCAAGCGCGCAGATTCTGAACTTTTTTCCGACGCAGGTCGCGGCCGAATCTCCGGAGACCTTGATTGGTTCAGCCGTGAACCCCGGAACCACGCATACCTTAGTATTTACGCCGGGTGGTGGTGCTGGGGCAAAGAACCAGTGCGGATCGGTCGGGAGCGGGACAAATTCCGGCACGCTTCTGATCACCGTCACTTCGCCGTTGGGCGTTGTCACTACACCGCAATATCCCATCAATTTCACCTATCCGAAATGAGCAGGTCAGGCGATTGGCAACGAAAGAGAATATTTTTCTGGTTGGATTGATGGGTGCGGGCAAGACCACGGTCGGCCGTGCCCTGGCGAAAAAGCTCAACAAGCGCTTCATCGATTCCGATCACGAGATCGAGTCGCGCACCGGTGCCTCCATTCCCGTGATTTTCGAGATTGAGGGCGAAGAGGGTTTCCGGCGGCGCGAGGCTGAAGTCATCCGCGACCTTACCGCCCAGCAAGGCGTGATTCTGGCCACCGGCGGCGGCGCCGTGCTGCGGCCCGAAAACCGCGCTTTTCTCAAGGAGCGTGGTACGGTGATCTATCTGCGCGCCGCCGTCAACCAGATCCTGCAACGCACCAGCCGTGACAAGAACCGGCCGCTGCTGCAAACCGCCGATCCGCGCAAGCGTCTGGAAGACTTGACGCGCGAGCGCGAACCGCTGTACCGTGAAGTGGCCGACCTGATCGTGGAGACCGGGCGGCCCAATATTGCCGCGCTGGTGCAATCCATACTCGATCAATTGGCGGAACGGGACGCCAACGCCTCATCATCCATGTCAACTCCGCAAAATACCCAGGCAAATAGCCATACCGTGACGCTGCAGGTCGATCTCGGCGAGCGCAGCTACCCCATCGTCATCGGACCGGGGCGACTGACCGATTCCGGCTGGTGCAAGCATGTGGCCGGCGAGCGTGTCGCCGTAGTCACCAACACCACGGTCGGCCCTTTATATCTCGAGACTGTGCGCAAGACGCTGGAAGCGGCGGGCAAGCGCGTGACCAGCGTCGTGCTGCCCGACGGCGAGGAAGAGAAGAACTGGAACAGCCTGATGCTGATCTACGACGCCCTGCTGCGCGAGCAGTGCGACCGCAAGACCACGCTGATCGCCCTGGGCGGCGGCGTGATCGGCGACATGACCGGGTTTGCCGCGGCCACTTATATGCGCGGCGTTCCGTTTATCCAGATTCCGACCACTTTGCTGGCCCAGGTCGATTCTTCGGTCGGCGGCAAGACCGGCATCAATCATCCGCTCGGCAAGAACATGATAGGCGCGTTTTACCAGCCGCAAGCCGTGGTTGCCGACATCGACACCATGAATACGCTGCCGGCGCGTGAATTGTCGGCCGGGCTGGCTGAGGTGATCAAGCACGGCGCCATCGCCGACACCCGGTTTTTCGACTGGATAGAGGCGAATATGGCGGGCCTGCTGGCCCGGGATGCGCAGGCGATCACGCATGCGGTGCGGCGTTCTTGCGAGATCAAGGCTGACGTGGTGCGCCAGGACGAGCGTGAAGGCGGTTTGCGCGCCATCCTCAATTTCGGCCATACCTTCGCGCACGCGATCGAGTCCGGCCTCGGCTATGGCGAATGGCTGCATGGCGAAGCGGTCGGTTGCGGCATGGTGATGGCGGCCGATCTTTCGCAGCGTCTCGGCTATATCGATGCCGCCGCCAAGGCGCGTCTGACGGCGGTGGTGCGGGCCGCCGGCTTGCCGGTGACGGCGCCCGACCTGGGCGCGGCGCGTTGGCTCGAGCTGATGCAGGTCGACAAGAAGAACGAGGGCGGCAAGATCAAGTTCATCCTGCTCAAGCCCCTGGGCTCGCCCATCATCACGACCGTGCCGCAGGAGAGTCTGCTGGCGACCATAGCTGCCTGCGTTGCAGGCGCAAGCTGAAGCGAACTGAAAAGGGCCGAGTTATGACGGGCAGTGTGGATCTCGAAGCGCATCTCGCTCCCTACGCTGCCCGCTCCGCCGCCTCGCGCGGGCGGCGTTATCCCGAACCCGCTCCGAGTTCGCGCACCGACTTCCAGCGCGACCGCGACCGCATCATCCACTCGACGGCGTTTCGCCGGCTCGAATACAAGACCCAGGTTTTCGTCAATCACGAAGGCGATCTGTTTCGCACACGCCTGACCCACAGTATCGAAGTGGCGCAGATTGCGCGTTCGATTGCGCGCAACCTGAGGCTCAACGAAGACCTGGTGGAAGCCATATCGCTGGCGCACGATCTGGGCCACACGCCGTTCGGCCATGCCGGACAGGATGCCTTGAACGCCTGCATGCGCGACTATGGCGGCTTTGAACACAACCTGCAGAGCCTGCGCGTGGTCGATGCGCTGGAAGAGCGCTACGGCGCTTTCGACGGCCTGAACCTGACCTTCGAGGCGCGCGAAGGCATACTCAAGCACTGTTCGCTGGCCAACGCAGCCAGGCTCGGCGACGTGGGGCAGCGCTTCATCGAACGCAAGCAACCTTCTCTGGAGGCGCAGCTGGCCAACCTGGCCGACGAGATTGCCTACAATAATCATGACATCGACGACGGCTTGCGTTCGGGGCTGCTGTCTACCGAGCAGATCGATCAGATCGACATCTATGGCCGTCACCGGCGCGAAGTGGAAGCCGTCTATCCCGGCATCAGCGGCCGGCGCGCGATCCACGAAACCATCCGGCGCATGATCAATACCTTGATCGTCGATCTGATCGACACCTCGCGCGCGCGCATCGAGGAAGCGCGGCCGCTCAGCATAGACGACGTGCGTAATGCCGGCTCCCTGATCCGCTTCTCGGAAAAGATCAGCAGCGAAGCCGTGGTGCTCAAGCGCTTTCTGCGCGAAAACCTGTATCAGCACTACCAGGTCAATCGCATGACGAGCAAGGCGCGCCGTATCGTCAGCGAACTGTTCGCGGCCTTTCTGCAGGAACCGGCGCTGCTGGCGCCGGGCTACCAGGTCTCAAACGGCGATATGCAAATGCAGGCGCGCCGCATCGCCGATTACATCGCCGGCATGACCGACCGCTACGCCATGCGCGAACACAAGCGCTTGTTCGAGATAGATGAACTGACCTAATTTGCCTCAGGTATCAAGCAAGTCGCGCAGCGGGTGTGCATGCTCGGGCCAGGGCGGCTCGAAGAATGCGTTCACCATGTGCGGCGAGACGTCTTTCAAATGCGCCGGATCCCAGCGCGGCGCATTGTCCTTGTCGATCACCAGTGCGCGTACGCCTTCCAGGATCTCGCGGTGTTCGAAGCAGCGCCGCACCAGCGAACGTTCGAGACGCAGGCAGTCGGCCACGCCGAGCGTGCCGCCGCGTTTGAGCAACTCCAGCGTGACGCACATCATCAGCGGCGAGCGCTTGTTCAGGACTGCCAGTGTCTTTTGCGCAAAAGGGTGGTCGTCGCTTGCCAGCGAAGCGACAATTTCGGCCACCGTGGCGTGGCCGAAATGGCGGTCGATCAGCGCGCGCTGTTGTGCAAAGTTGCTTTGGGCGGGATCGGCGTCAGTCAGGAAGGGGGCGGTAAACGCGCGGATGGCGTCCGCCAGTACCTGGCCCGGCGTGGCGGCGATCAGGGCATCCAGTGCCGGCAACTGCGCCGATGGAACATAGACGTCGGCCAGACTCGCGTACAGCGCGTCGGCGGCGCCTATGGTTTCACCTGTGACGCCAAGATAGTTACCTAGCTGGCCCGGTACGCGCGGCAGGAAATAACTGCCGCCGACGTCCGGGAACAAACCGATGTTGACCTCCGGCATGGCCATCTTGGTGCGCTCCGTGACGATGCGCAGGCAGGTTTCCGGCCCGCTCTGCGCAATGCCCATGCCGCCGCCCATGACCACGCCGTCCATCAAGGCGATGTAAGGCTTGGGATAGTGATGGATCAAGTGATTGAGTGCATATTCCTCGGTGAAGAAATCTTCGAGCAGCGCGCTGCCACCGGCCGGTGTGGCACGGCCGGCGTCGTAGAAGAAGCGGATGTCGCCGCCGGCGCAAAAGGCCTTTTCGCTGCTGCTGCGGATCAGCACGGCGGCAATTGCCGGGTCGTTGCGCCAGGCGAGCAGGGTACGCGTCAGCGTGCGTATCATGACCAGCGACAGCGAATTGAGCGCCTTGGGGCGATCCAGGGTCAGCAAGCCGGTTTGGCCGTGGGTTTCGACGCGTATAGTATTGGGCATGATGTAGGGGGCAGCGATGGAATAAAGCGCCCATTTTATCGGGTTATCGCTTCCCCCTTTGGGACAATGAAAAAGGGCGCCGCTGGGCGCCCTTACGGATTGCCGTCCAAGCGGCAGGCATCAAGTGCAATCACGGCGCATGAGCGGCTGCGCTCGCAGCAGTATCAGGGATGTGCTTGATGGCTTGATGCTGGTGATCCTGTACGCGAGTTTTGTACTTGATCACCTGGCGGTCGAGCTTGTCGACCAGCAGGTCGATTGCCGCATACAGATCTTCGGCAATGCTTTCCACGTGTATGTCTTTTCCTCGCAATCGCAGATTGATTTCGGCTTTCTGCCGCTTTTCTTTTTCTGGGAGCTTATCGACGGTCAGGATGACCGCTATATCAATGACATGATCGAAGTGGCGCTTGATGCGTTCCAGTTTCCCCTGTACGTACTCGCGAATCGCTGGCGTCAATTCGAGGTGATGTCCACTGATGGTGAGATTCATACGCGCTCCTAAGGATAGCGTCGCCGGAGGTTCGACTCGTCGCATGAATGACTGCGAGTTTGGAACGCAGCAACTGGTGATACAAAACTACAGGGACTTGCGCAGACTGACAGGCGGGATCTTCAATGCTTCCCGGTACTTGGCTACCGTGCGGCGAGCCACGACCATGCCCTGTTCTCCCAACATGTCTGCGATCTTGCTATCAGAGAATGGGTTTTTCGAGTCTTCGGCTCCTATCAATTGTTTGATCAGTGCCCGTATCGCGGTGGATGACGCTTCCCCGCCCGCTTCCGTTGCGACGTGGCTGCCAAAAAAATACTTCAACTCAAACATGCCATGCGGGGTCAGCATGTATTTTTGGGTCGTGACACGGGAAATGGTGCTCTCGTGTAATCCTAGTGTATCAGCTATTTCACGCAAGACAAGCGGGCGCATGGCAACCGCGCCGTGCGAAAAAAAGTTTCGTTGTCTTTCGACAATGGCTTGTGCAACGCGCAAAATCGTATCGAAACGCTGGCGCATGTTCTTGATCAGCCATTTCGCTTCCTGTAGCTGCGAAGTGAGTGAGCCCTCGCCTTTGCCGCGCTTCAAGATATTGGCGTACATGGCGTTGACGCGCAGGCGCGGCATGACGTCATGGTTGAGCACTACCTGCCAACCATTTTTTGTTCGTTTGACAATTACATCCGGAACAACATAGTCGGATGTCTCGCCCGCAAACAAGGTGCCGGGGTGCGGGTTGCACTGTTTGATGACGGCTTGCGCCTCGCGCAAGTCCTCGTCGTCGCAATCGAGCGCTCTCTTGAGCTTATTGAAGTCGCGCTGGGCGAACAGGGGCAAATGTTGTTCAACGATCAACAGCGCCAGTCGGCGGGTGACCAGCGGCACGCAGGGCATGGCCCTGATCTGCAAGGCCAGGCATTCGGCCGCGTCGCGCGCGCCGACGCCGACCGGATCGAAACTCTGGAGCAGCTTCAGCGCCACTGCCAATTCCTCGATTTCGATCTCAAGTTCTTCCGGCAGGCGCGCGTGGATTTCTTCCAGCGGTTCGCTCAAATAGCCGTTTTCGTCGAGCGCGTCGACAACCACTTCGAGCAGGGCGCGGTCGCGCGCCTCGCGCACCGTCACGCGCATTTGTTCGAGCAAGTGCTCGCGCAGCGTCACGCGGTGCGCCTCGAGTTGCGGACGCGCGTCGTCGTCGTCGGGCGCCTTGGAAGTGCGGGCCACGTCGTCGAAGCTCCAATCGCTTTCACCGTTGGCGCCGGCTTCGGCGCTGTCCCCACCTTCGCCGCGTTCGAAATTGCTGTCGAAGCTGTCGTCGCCGCCGGTTGCCGGAGCGTCACCACTATCGCCGGCACTCCCTTCGCCGTTGCCGCTGCTGCTCGCGCTGATGGCGCCGTCGGCCAGCAGGCGCACCGAATTGTCGAGCGGATCGTCGATACGCTCGAGCAAAGGATTGTCGGACAGTATCTGCTCGAGCTCCTGGTGCAATTCCAGCGTCGATAATTGCAGCAGGCGGATCGACTGCTGCAGCTGAGGCGTCAGCGCCAGATGTTGCGACGTGCGGAGCTGGAGGCTTTGCTTCATGGCCTACATCCGGAAATGTTCGCCGAGATAGACGCGCCGCACCGACTCGTTGGCGATGATATCGTCCGGACTGCCGCTGGCCAGTACCGCGCCCTGGTTGATGATGTAGGCGCGGTCGCAGATGCCCAGCGTTTCACGCACGTTGTGGTCGGTGATCAGCACGCCTATCTTGCGTTCCTTGAGGAAGCGCACGATGCGCTGGATTTCGATCACGGCAATCGGGTCGACCCCGGCAAACGGTTCGTCGAGCAGCACGAAACGCGGATTGGTTGCCAGCGCGCGCGCAATTTCCACGCGGCGGCGTTCGCCGCCCGACAAGGACATGGCCTGGTTCTCGCGCAGCTTTTCGATTTGCAGTTCGGCCAGCAAGGTGTTGAGCCTTTCGTCCAGCCTTGCTTTCGACAGAGGCTTGTCGTCTTCGCGTTGCAGCTCGAGCACCGCGCGGATGTTTTCCTCGACGGTCAGCTTGCGGAATACCGAAGCCTCCTGCGGCAGGTAGGACAGGCCGAGCGTGGCGCGCCGGTGGATGGGCAGGCGCGAAATGCCGGTGCCGTCGAGCGTGATTTCGCCGGCGTCGGACGGGACCAGGCCGACGATCATGTAAAACGAGGTAGTTTTGCCGGCGCCGTTCGGCCCGAGCAAACCGACCACTTCGCCGCTGCCGACCTCGAGCGAAACGTCGCTGACCACCTGGCGCACGCCATAGCTTTTCTGCAGGCCGCGCACGATCAGGGTGCTGGTCATTCCGCTTTGTCCTTCGCTTCGGTGGTGCTGTCTTTCGTGTCTTTCGGGGCAGCGTGGTTGTGAGGCTGGATCACGACGCTGACGCGTCCGCCACCCGGCTTGCTCTCGCCGCTCTCGCTGTTGGCGCCAGTGACGACTTCGGTCTGGCCGTTATAGGAGAGGAAGGCGCCGGTCGACTCGTCCGTGGTTTTGGGGCCGGTCAGGCGGCGCACCTTGGCGTTCGAATACAGCGTGGCGATCGAGGTCTTTTGGTCATAGGTGACGCGGTCGGACGCTTCCCCCTCCATCCACAGGTCGGGGCCGCCGTCGCGCTTCTGGCGCATGGTCGCCAGGCCGCCGGGCGGGGCGTATAGCGTGGCGAAGTCATAGCCTTCGGGCGAGGTGGTCACAACCAGCCTGGTGCCCTTCATGACCAGCGTGCCCTGGGTGAGCACGACGTTGCCGGTGTAGGTGCTGATCTGCTTGACGTTGTCGACCGCCACCTGGTTCGACTCGACGTGGATTTCCTTTTCGGAGTCGGCCTTTTCGGCGAGGGCCGGAGCTGTCGCAATCAGCGCAGGCAGCAGCGCGGCGTGCAGAATAAAAACAAGACGATGTTTCATGAATACTCTCTCAAAGTTTACTCAATAGCTCACCCCGCGGTTCACACCGGCTAGCGCGGCTGAATCACGGTGTGCACGTTATGCGCGAGCGAGAAAACCAGGGTTGCATTGTTTGCGTACATGCCGGCGCCGCTGATCTCGGCGTTGCCTTGCACGATGTCGACGGCGCGGTCGGTTTGCATGACTTCATCGTCAGGCAAAAGCTGCACATACTGCGATTTCAAATGAAAGGCCGGCGCCAGCTTCGACTCGGGCCGGTCGATGCGCACGTCGTCTTCCATCTCGACCTTGCTGGCATCGCTGTTGGCCACCGCACGCAGCGCGCGTGCCACCATGGATGGACGGTCGACGCTCAAACTGCGGATGACAGGCATGTCGATCTGGTAGCTGTCGTCGCCGGGGAAGTGGGTGAGCTTGGTGCCGGAAATTGCGTAGCGTGCCTGACCGACCTTGGAGGCGCGCACGAAATTGAAATTCTCGACGTAATAGTCGGGGTCGAGGCGCTGGGTGCGGTCATTGCCATGGTCGGCGCCGCGCAGCATCACGTCGCGCAGCCAGAAGCTGCCGAGCGCCATGGCTGCCGTGGCGGCCAGTATGGCCAATAGACGCAGGCGGTTAGCGGCGCGTGCTTCGTTCATGTGAGCGCTTACGCCAAAAACGGCGCCATCGCCGTCTCGTACTTGTCTTGTGCGCGCAGCAGGAATTCGCACAATTCGCGTGCGGCGCCGTCGCCGCCGCGAGCAGTCGTCACGTAATGGACGCGGGCGTGCACTTCAGCGCGGCCATTCGGCACGCTGGCTGCGAAGCCGACACGCGAAAGGATGGGCAGGTCGATCCAGTCGTCGCCGAGAAAGCCGCATTCTTCGGCGCGCATACCGGTGCGTTCCAGCAACTGCTCGAAAGCGGTCTTCTTGTCCAGCGCGCCTTGCTGCACATGCTCGATATCGAGATCCGCCGCGCGCTTGGCGACGATATCCGATTGGCGCGCGCTGATGATGGCGGTGGCAATGCCGGCCTGGCGCAACATCTTGATGCCGAGTCCGTCGTGCACGTTGAAACGCTTGATCGCTTCGCCGGCCGGTCCATAGTACAGGCCGCCGTCGGTCAGGATGCCGTCGACGTCGAAGATCATCAGGCGCACCCGTGCGGCGCGGGCAACTGCGTCGGCAGTGCGGGCGTCGGCGGTCATCAGATCACCTTGGCCCGGGTCAGGTCGTGGATGTGCAGCGCGCCGGTCAATTTGCCGGCAGCGTCCACCACCAGCAATTGATTGATGCGGAATTCTTCCATCATCAGCGCGGCGTCGGCGGCCAACTGGTCGGGGCCGATGCTGCGCGGATTGGCATGCATGACGTCGGCAATGGTGAGTTTGCTGAAGTCCTGGATCTCCTCGATCAGGCGGCGCAAGTCGCCGTCGGTGAAGATGCCGACCGCGCGGAAATCCTTGTCCACCACGGCGGTCATGGCCATGCCCTTCTTGGTGATCTCCAGCAAGGCAGCCGACAGCGAAGTATCAGCGGTCACCGCCGGTATCGCCTCGCCGCTGCGCATGATGTCGCGCACGTGTGTCAGCAGGCGGCGGCCGAGCGCGCCGCCCGGGTGCGAGCGCGCGAAATCGGCTTCCTTGAAGCCGCGCGCGTCGAGCAGGGCCACGGCGAGCGCGTCGCCGACGGCCAGCGTGGCCGTGGTGCTGGCGGTGGGAGCAAGGTTCAGCGGACAGGCTTCCTTATCGACGCCGACGTTCAGATGCACGTTTGCCAATTGCGCCAGGTTGGAGTTCGGATTGCCGGTCATGGCGATCAGCTTGGCGCCCATGCGCTTGATGATGGGTACGATGGCCAGCAGCTCGGCGGTTTCGCCGGAATTGGAAATGGCGATGAAGGCGTCGTGCTCGGTCACCATGCCGAGGTCGCCATGGGCCGCTTCGGCCGGATGGACGAACAGGGCCGGGGTGCCGGTTGAAGCCAGCGTGGCGGCGATCTTGCGGCCGATGTGGCCGGACTTGCCGATGCCGGAAACGACGACGCGGCCATCGCACTGCAACAACAGGTCGGTAGCCTGGGAAAAGCTGGAGTCGGTGTCAACCGCCAAACGGCTCTTGATGGCCAGGATGGCATCAGCTTCGATTTGCAGGGTTTCGAGCGCGAGCTCAAGCACGCGCGCAGCGCCGGCCGCGTCGAGCTGACTGGGCGTGATTTTTGCATGGGGGGTATTCATGCCCGCAGTATAAACGAATTCAAACGGCGAGCCAGACGTTTGCCAAGCAAAAAACTTGCCAGAAGCAACACTCGGGCTAGACGCCAGCCGGGGCGCGCTTTTTGGGTGTAAACGATGTTACTCTGCAAACATGACACCCTTGGAACTCACCTTGCTGCTGCTTTTCGCCGCCGTTTTGGGCGTGGTGGCGTTTCGCACCCTGCATTTGCCGCCCATGCTAGGTTATTTGGTGGTTGGCATCCTGATCGGCCCGAACGGGCTGGGAATGGGGGCGGACACTCAAACCACGCACACGTTCGCCGAATTCGGCGTGGTATTCCTGATGTTCTCGATCGGGCTGGAGTTTTCGCTGCCCAAGCTCTCGTCCATGCGCAAGACTGTGCTCGGACTCGGCGGCGCCCAGGTGTTGGTAACGTTGGCCGTGATTATGCTTCTGGCTTGGTTGGCCGGCAGGCTGCAGGGGACGGGCATCAGTTGGCTGGGTGCGTTCGCGCTCGGCGGCGCGCTCGCCATGTCGTCCACCGCCATCGTCTCGAAAATGCTGACGGAAAAGCTTGAGCTCGAGAGCGAGCATGGACGGCGCATTATCGGCATTCTGCTGTTCCAGGACCTGGCGCTGGTGCCCTTGCTGATCGTGGTGCCGGCGCTGGCGCGCTCGCAGCAGGATTGGGGCGTCGTGCTGGGCTGGGCCGTGCTCAAGGCGACGGTAGTGCTGGTGGTGCTGCTGTTCGTCGGTCACAAGGTATTGCGGCGCTGGTTCAACGTGGTGGTGCGGCGCCGCTCGCAGGAACTGTTCATGCTCAACCTGCTGCTGGTGACACTGGGCGCGGCCTGGATCACGCAACGCGCCGGCCTGCCGCTGGCGCTGGGCGCCTTCGTCGCCGGCATGCTGATTTCCGAGACCGAGTACCGGCACCAGGTGGAGGAAGACATCAAGCCCTTCCGCGACGTGCTGCTCGGTCTGTTCTTTGTCACGATAGGCATGCTGCTCAATGCCGGGGTGGTGCTGCACCGCTGGTGGCTGGTGCTGCTTTTGCTGCTTGCGCTGCTGTTGCTGAAGTCCCTGTTGATCGTGGGACTGGCGCGGCTGTTCGGCGCCAGCACCGGCGTGGCCCTGCGCACCGGTTTGGCGCTGGCGCAGGCCGGCGAATTCGGTTTTGTGCTGATCAACCAGATCGGCGACCTGAACCTGATCGACCCGCAAGTGCTGCAACCGGTGCTGGCGGCCATGGTGCTTTCGATGCTGGCCGCGCCTTTCCTGATTCAACATGCCGACGCCGTCGCGCTGAAGTTCTCCGCCAACGAATGGATGATGCAATCGTTGGCCCTGACGCAATTGGCTACGCGCACCATGGCCGCGCAAAAGCACGTGATCATCGCCGGCTTCGGCCGCAGCGGCCAAAACCTGGCCAAGCTGTTGGAAGAAGAAGATATTGCTTACCAGGCGCTCGACCTCGACCCTGACCGCGTGCGCGAGGCGCAGGCGGCCGGCGCGCAAGTGTCTTACGGCGACGCCTCGCGGCGCGAGAGCCTGAAGGCGGCCGGCATCCATCGCTGCGCCGCGCTGGTGATCACGCATGCCGAAACGCCTTTTGCGCTCAAGACGCTGCGCATCGCACATGAACTGGCGCCTAATTTGCCGGTAATCGTGCGCAGTTATGACGATGTGGAACTCGACAAGCTGCGCGCCGCCGGCGCCACCGAGGTGGTGCCGGAAGCCATCGAAGGCAGCCTGATGCTGGCTTCGCATGCGCTGGTGATGTTGGGCGTGCCACTGCGGCGCGTGGTGCACCGCGTGCAGGCAGCGCGCGAGGAACGCTATGCATCGCTGCGCGGCTATTTCCACGGCGCCGGTGATGCGCCCGACGACGCCGACGCCATCCAGATGCGCCTGCACTCGGTGCCGATCAACGAGCAGGCGCAGGCCATAGGCAAGAAACTTGGCGCACTCGGGTTGGCTGAGCTCGGCGCCGAGGCCATTGCCGTCAAGCGCGGCAGCAAGCGCATCGAATGGGACGCCGAGACGATATTGCAGGCAGGCGATATCGTGGTCTTGCGCGGCAAGACCGAAGGCGTGGCGCGCGCCGAGGCGCGGCTGCTGCAGTAGTGCCGCCCCTCTCGCATCGGCGATGCTTGACCCCTCTCCCCTGTGTCCCTATAGGGAGGGAAAGTTCGCTTGCAAGCGAACTTCGTTTCGCAGGTAGGCGGCTTGCCGCCTGAATTCCCTGCTACACCCTTTCCCACGCAGTGGGCGAGGGGAGCGTTTCGGCTAGCGCGTCGGATGGATGGCGAACTTGCCGTCTGAAGGGGACAGTTCCTCGCTGTCGCTGACGAGTACTTCGTCGACGCGCGAGGCTGGCGGGCCTTTCCTGGCCCAGGTGACGATGGCTTCGATCTGCCCAGTACTGCCGTGCACGCAAGCTTCGACTGAACCGTCCAGACGGTTGCGCACCCAGCCGGCCAGGCCGAGCTGGGCCGCGACAGAGGCGAACGAGGCGCGGTAGCCTACGCCCTGGACGCGGCCTTGGATGAGGAGGTGGGTTGCCAAGTTCAGACTCTAGGCTCGTTGTTGAAGCGATTGATTGCGGGTAGATATCTTTATAACAGCTATAACTGTTTCCCGTCGCCCTCGCGAAGGGTGTAGCAGGGGTTTTGCGCAGCATGCTGCGCACCTGCGGAACGACACTCCTTTGCAAGGGAGTGCGCGCGCTGCAAGCGAGGGCCCAGGTTGCTTTTCACTTCTACCTGGGTTCCCGCCTTCGCGGGAACGACGGGGATGAGACGGTGCAATGCATGAGAAGTGCCGCGCATTCGAACTGCCGATCAACTCCGCTTTAACAAAGGCTCCAAATACTTGCCGGTCACACTCTTCGGATTCTTCGCCACCTGCTCCGGCGTTCCCGTCGCAATGATTTGCCCGCCGCCGGCGCCGCCTTCGGGGCCGAGGTCGACGATCCAGTCCGCGGTCTTGATCACGTCAAGATTGTGCTCGATGATCACCACCGTGTTGCCCTGGTCGCGCAGGCGGTGGATCACCTTGAGCAGCAGTTCGATGTCGTGGAAGTGCAGGCCGGTGGTCGGTTCGTCCAGAATGTACAGTGTGCGCCCGGTGTCGCGCTTGGACAATTCCAGCGACAGCTTGACACGCTGCGCCTCGCCGCCCGAAAGCGTGGTGGCGCTTTGGCCGAGACGGATGTAGCCGAGGCCGACGTCGAGCAGCGTATGCAGCTTGCGCGCGATGATGGGCACGGCCTTGAAGAATTCGTGCGCCTCTTCCACCGTCATCTCAAGCACTTCGGTGATGTTCTTGCCTTTGTAGTGCACTTCCAGCGTTTCGCGGTTGTAGCGCTTGCCGTGGCAGACGTCGCAAGGCACGTAGACGTCGGGCAGGAAGTGCATTTCCACCTTGATCACACCATCGCCCTGGCAGGCTTCGCAGCGCCCACCCTTGACGTTGAACGAGAAGCGGCCCGCAGAGTAGCCGCGTTCCTTGGCAGCCGGCAGTTCGGAGAACAGGTCGCGGATAGGCGTGAACAGGCCAGTGTAGGTGGCCGGGTTCGAGCGCGGCGTGCGGCCGATGGGCGCTTGGTCGACCGAGATCACCTTGTCGAAATGTTCGAGGCCGGTGATGGAATCGTGCGCGGCCGGCTCGGTTTGCGAGCCGTACAGGTGTCGCGCGGCGGCGTGGTAAAGCGTGTCGTTGACCAGGGTCGACTTGCCCGAGCCCGACACGCCGGTGACGCAAGTCAGCAAGCCGACCGGCAATTCCAGCTTGACGCGCTTGAGGTTGTTGCCGCTGGCGCCGTTGATCACGAATTGGCGCTCCTTATCTTGCGCCACGCGCTTCTTCGGCACCAGAATCTTTTTCGAGCCGTTCAGGTATTGCGCGGTCAGCGACTTCTTGCTCTTCAAGATGTCGGGCAGCGAACCGTGGGCGATCACTTCGCCGCCGTGCACGCCGGCGCCTATGCCCATGTCGACCACGAAGTCGGCATTGCGGATGGCGTCTTCATCGTGCTCGACCACCAGCACACTGTTGCCGATGTCGCGCAAGTGCTTGAGCGTATCGATCAGGCGGTCGTTGTCGCGCTGGTGCAGGCCAATCGACGGTTCGTCGAGCACGTACATGACACCAGTGAGGCCCGAGCCGATCTGCGAAGCCAGGCGGATGCGCTGCGCTTCACCGCCGGACAAGGTGTCGGCGCTGCGGTCGAGCGACAAGTAGTCCAGACCGACGTTGTTGAGGAAGCGCAGGCGTGAGACGATTTCCTTGATGATGCGGTCCGAGATTTCGCGCTTGGCGCCGGTCAGTTTCAAGTCTTCGAAGAATTGCAGTGTGTCGCGCAGCGGCGTGGCGGCCACTTCATAGATTGCGCGTTCCTGCTTGCCGCGCCCGACCTTGACGTAACGCGCTTCCACGCGCAAGCGGTGGCCTTCGCAGGAAGGGCATTCCTTCTTGTTGATGAACTTGGCCAGCTCTTCCTTGACCGCGATCGAATCGGTTTCGCGGTAGCGGCGTTCGAGATTGTTGACGATGCCTTCGAACGTGTGTTCGCGCACCACGGCGCGGCCGCGCTCGTTGATGTAGGTGAAGGGAATCGCCTGCTTGCCCGAACCGTACAGCACGGCCTCGCGCGCTTTTTCCGGCAGCTTTTCGAAGGGGATGTCCAGATCGAAATCGTAGAACGTCGCCAGGTTGGACAACATCTGGAAATAGAACTGGTTGCGCCTGTCCCAACCCTTGACCGCGCCCGAGGCGAGCGAGAGATTAGGGAAGGCGACGATGCGCTTGGGATCAAAGAATTCGATGTGGCCCAGGCCGTCGCATTCGGGGCAGGCGCCCATGGGGTTGTTGAACGAGAACAGGCGCGGCTCCAGCTCCTGCAGCGAATAGCCGCAGGTCGGGCAGGCGAACTTGTTCGAGAACAGGTGCTCGGTACCGCTATCCATCTCCAGCGCAATGGCGCGGCCTTCGGCCAGGCGCAGGCAGGTTTCGAAACTTTCCGCCAGGCGCTGCTTGACGTCCGCGTTCACTTTCAAGCGATCCACCACCACGTCGATGGTGTGCTTTTCCGTCTTCTTCAGCTTGGGCAGGTCGTCGGCTTCGACGATGCGCGCCTTGGCCGTGCCGCTCTGCACGCGGAAACGGATAAAGCCTTGCGCCTGCATCTGCTCGAACAAGTCAACGTGTTCGCCCTTGCGGTTCGCCACCACCGGCGCCAGGATCATCAGCTTGGTGTCGGCCGGCAGCGCCAGCACGGCGTCGACCATTTGCGACACCGACTGTGCTGCCAGCGGGTTTTCCGGATGGTCGGGGCAGTAGGGCGTGCCGACGCGTGCGTACAGCAGACGCAGGTAGTCGTGGATTTCGGTGACTGTGCCGACCGTGGAGCGCGGGTTGTGCGAAGTGGCCTTTTGTTCGATCGAGATGGCCGGCGACAAGCCTTCGATCAGATCGACGTCGGGCTTTTCCATCAATTGCAGGAACTGGCGCGCATAGGCCGACAGCGATTCGACGTAACGGCGCTGGCCTTCCGCATACAGCGTATCGAAGGCCAGCGAAGACTTGCCGGAACCGGACAAGCCGGTGATCACGATCAGCTTGTTGCGCGGCAAATCCAGGTTGATGTTCTTGAGGTTATGCGTACGCGCACCTCTAATGCGAATTTCTTCCATGCACTGCTCTCGATAAACGTATCTGGTTTAGCCGGGAAAAGCGGCAATAAACGGGCAAAAAACAGGCAACAAACAAACATATAAGCATTGCCAAAATTGCCACGGCCGCGGCGGGTCAACCTGCTACTATAGCTGCTTTTGCAATTTGCCGGTATGGGCCCATAGCTCCCGCAAATTGATGCCAACTTTCCTCATATCTCCGTCCCCTCTCCCTCCGGGGGAGAAGGGTAGCGGAGAGGGGGCGGCGGCAAAGCCGCCGTAAAAGCCCGGAAACCTCTCGGCACGGCATATAATGGCAACCAAGCTTAGGCCCTAGAATTCAACAGGTGTCTAAGTACAATTTATTTTGTCCAAAATAGGTCCGTTAGGTACAAATTATTTTGTCCAAAATGGCGTTGGGTACAAATTATTTTGTCCAGTTATCGGATGTTGCTTTGGGCGTATCTCCGTACGTGGCAGTGCAACTGCCAAGCAAATAGCACGCAAACCATTCCCGAATGGGCGGAACAGAGCGGGTTCCTTAAGGGCTAAATACTGAGACCTGCGGCAATTTGCTACGTGTGAGAAGCATCTATTACATCGACAAAGATACAATGGAAATATTAAAGACGGTATTCCGCCGCAAGCGAGCGAAGCCTTATTATCATCTCATGCACTGCGTACCCCATCGAAAATTGCATGGATTGAACGGCTATTACGAGGTTATCGAAACCGTTGCATGGGGGCTGAAACAGCTCGGTAACGACGTCGTCTATGGATTGAATCAGCACGACCCGGAAGCAATCAACATCACCTTCGGTGAGCACGTGTTTCCGGTGGAGTATTTGGAGTCGATGCCGAAGAACACTATCTGCTATAACCTAGAGCAAATACGCAATCTCGATTCGCAGTCCCTCAATGAGCAGGTTAAATACGTCGCGCAGAACTTCACGCTGTGGGACTATAGTGCGGCAAATTTGGAAACGTGGGCCGGTTTGGGGAGAGCGGACGTCCAGGTTGTGCCGATAGGCTACGCCCCCATCCTAACCAGAATCCCCAAGGCGATAGAGCAAGACATCGATGTTCT
>Ga0213872_10000757_pt1 | contig 23835 bp, 24 predicted proteins | sample VelepicomBERX_R2_FD_160071 | JGI IMG/M metagenome (GOLD analysis project Ga0213872, IMG submission 160071) | Rhizosphere microbial communities from Vellozia epidendroides in rupestrian grasslands, the National Park of Serra do Cipo, Brazil - RX_R2 | ecosystem: Host-associated > Plants > Roots >...
GCTGAAACCAGGCGACACCATCATGGGCATGTCGCTGGCAGAAGGCGGCCACCTGACCCACGGCATGCCGCTGAACATGTCCGGCAAGTGGTTCAACGTGGTGTCCTACGGCCTGACCGCTGCGGAAGACATCGACTACGACGCCATGGAAGCCCTGGCCAAGGAACACAAGCCCAAGCTGATCATCGCCGGTGCTTCGGCCTTCTCCAAGAAGATCGACTTCGAGCGCTTTGCTGCCGTGGCTAAAGCCGTTGGCGCCTACTTCATGGTCGACATGGCCCACTACGCCGGCCTGATCGCCGCCGGCCTGTACCCGAATCCGGTGCCGCACGCTGACTTCGTCACCTCGACCACCCACAAATCGCTGCGCGGTCCACGCGGCGGCATCATCCTGATGAAGGCTGAGCACGAGAAGGCCATCAACTCGGCGATCTTCCCTGGCATCCAGGGCGGCCCGCTGATGCACGTGATCGCTGGCAAGGCCGTGGCCTTCCAGGAAGCGCTGCAGCCTGCGTTCAAGGAATACCAGCAGCAAGTGGTCAAGAACGCCGACGTGCTGGCCAAGACCCTGATCAAGCGCGGCCTGCGCATCGTGTCGGGCGGCACCGAGTCGCACGTGTTCCTGGTGGACCTGCGTCCGAAGAACCTGACCGGCAAGGAAGCGGAAGCCATCCTGGGCCAGGCGCACATGACCTGCAACAAGAACGGTATCCCTAACGACCCGCAGAAGCCATTCGTGACTTCGGGCATTCGTCTTGGTTCGCCAGCCTTCACCACCCGTGGTTTCAAGGAAGCGGAAGCCGAGCAAGTGGGTAACCTGATCGCCGACGTGCTGGACAACCCGCACGACGCCGCCACCATCGAGCGCGTGAAAGCCGCTGTGAAGGTGCTGGCCGATAAGTTCCCGGTCTACGCCAAGTAATTGCAGTGCACGGTGCGGGCGGTTGCCCGCACCGATCTCACACCGACGCCAACATGAAATGTCCTTTCTGCCAGCATGAAGACACCCAAGTCCTCGATACGCGCGTATCCGAGGAGGGCGATTCCATTCGCCGGCGCCGGCGTTGCGGCAAATGTGATAGACGGTTTACCACGTATGAGCGCATTGAGCTGACCATGCCGTATGTGGTCAAGAACAATGGCAGCCGTACCGAATATGCCGTGGCCAAGCTGCGCGGCAGCCTGATGCTGGCGCTGCGCAAGCGTCCTGTGGCGGCTGAGGCCGTTGACCAGGCGGTGCAGACCATCGAAGAAAAACTGCTGACCAGCGGGCAGCGCGAAGTGCCATCCAGCTACATCGGCGAGCTGGTGATGCAGCAGCTGAAGCGCCTCGACAACGTGGCCTATATCCGCTTCGCTTCGGTGTACAAGAATTTTGAAGACCTGGCCGAGTTCCAGGATGCGATTGCTGAAGTCGGGCAAGAACGCAAGCCGCGCAAGGCCTGATTGCTTTTGCGTCGCTGTGTGCGGAGCCGCACACAGTTGAGCCACCTCATACTTATTCCTCTTTTCGCTGCTACCTTCAAGCTCAGTTATCGCTGAGTTCTGGAGGTGCGTCATGTCGTCTGCACGCAGCGCGGGATTTACCTTGCTGGAAGTGCTGGTGGCCTTGCTGGTGCTGGCGCTGGGCATTCTTGGCGGCACGGCCATGCAATTGTCGGCGCTGCGCACGCGGCACGAATCGGCCCTGATGTCGCAAGCGGGCAATATCGCCAGCGCACTGGCGGAACGCATGCGCACCAATGGCGGGCTGATGCATGCGCCGGACGGCGGCAATCCTTATCTTTCGCTGAACTATGACGCGCTGGCGGAGCCGGATCCCGCGCCGCCCGAGCCCTTGTGCTACGCGGCGGGCGCGCATTGCGGCAGCGCTGAGCTGGCGCTGTTCGACCTCTATGAATTGAAGATGATGGTGCGCGACCATCTGCCCGCAGGGCGTGCCGTGGTATGCCGCGATGCGGGTGTGTGGGCCGGTGGGCGCCTGCAATGGACCTGCAGCGGCGGCGCTTCCGCACCGCTGGTGGTGAAGATCGGCTGGCGCGGCAAGAATACGGACGGCACGCCCCAGCGCGATGTGGATGGGCAGTTTGCGCCCGGCGTTGCGGTCGTCGTGGGGATGCCATGAGCGCGCGCTGGCATCGGTTTCGTTGCGGCGGCTGGACGGTCGTGGAATTCTTCATCGCCTTGTTGCTGGGCCTGATGATCGCGCTGATGTCCAGTGGCCTGCTGCTGGCGGCCAGCACCGGCTATCGGCATCACAGCGAAGGCAGCTGGCTGGGCGACAGCGGGCAATACGCGCTGGAGATTGTGGCGCAATCGCTGCGGCAGGCGGGTTATCAGGATTGGGATAGCGCGAGCGCGCCGGTGGCTGGCGATGGCGCGGTCAGCGGCCTGGATGCGCGCAGTCTGAGCCGCGATGGCGAGGGTATTTCCTCGCCGCTGCCTGCGGTGGACGGCGTCAGCGACGTGCTGGCGGTGCGCTTTGCCGGTTCGGGCCACGGCGGCAATGGCGACGGTTCCATGCTGAATTGCGCGGGCTTCGGCGTGGCGACGCCAGCCAGCGAAGCGGAGCGGGGATGGAGCATTTTCTACGTGGCGCTGGACGCGCAGGGCGAGCCGGAGCTGCGCTGCAAATATCGCGGCGCACATGGCTGGGGATCGGACGCCATCGTGCGGGGCGTGGAATCGTTCCAGGTCTTGTACGGCGTCGATACCGATGCGGTGCCGGATGGCGTGCCCAACACCTATGTGAACGCCAGCGGGGTGGATGCGATGGGTGCAGCGTACTGGCAGCGCGTCTGCAGCGTTCGGATTGGCTTGCTGCTGCGTGGCGGCGAGGGCTCGAAGCCGGAAAGCGTGCCTGCGACATTCGACTTGTTCGGCAAGGCTTATTCGCTGGCTTTCTCGGGCACAGATCCGGGCGTGCAGGTGGATGAGGAGCGCATGCCGCTGCGTTTACAGCATCGGGCGCGGCAGATGTTCAGCATCACGGTGATGCTGCGTAATCGCGGCGGCTAGGGGGCTGGGATGAAGCGCCAACGGGGAGCGTCATTGCTGCTGACTTTGCTAATGATGATTTGCGTGATGCTGATCGGCGTGTCCGCAGCGCAGATGGCGCTGGAAGGGGAGCAGGCCGCGCGTGCCGGGCGGGACCGGCAGACGGCCTTTCAAGCAGCGGAGGATGCCTTGAATGATGCGGAAAAGGATGTCGCGGCTGGTCGCGCTGCCTTGGGTGCGGCTGAGTGGAGCGATGGCTGCTCCCCGCCAGCGCCGGGCCTGGCGGCGCGCGCGGCCGAGGGCACGGTGCCGGTCTGGGAGCGTATCGATCTGACCGGCGCGGAAGACGGCGGGCGCTGCTCGCTTGAATTCGGGGCGATGACTGGTGCCGGCATGGCGACAGGGGAAGGCTTCCTGCCCTTCAAGCGCCCGCGCTACATCGTCGAGCGCATGCAGTGCCATCAACCAGGCGAGGATGCCAGCGCCGGCGCCTCGCCCAGCTATTGCTACCGCGTGACGGTCATCGGTTTCGGTTCGAAACCGGAGACGCAGGCGGTGCTGCAAAGCGTCTACCGGCGCAAAGACTAGGAGGCGCGATGGACTACTTTCGAATGCAGCTTCTTGCGCGGGCGTTGACCTTGGTGGTGCTCGCTTTGCTGCTGGTGTTGTTGCCGATGGAGGCGGGCGGCATCGGCTCGCCGCCCTTGCTGGATATTGCAAGCGAACCCCTGGGCGCGGGCTGCGGCGGCACCGTGCGTGGCGCCCCGGCCATTGCTCCCGATGCCACCGGCGCGTTGTTTCAGGCCAGCTTCGATACGACAAACTGGGCCGGACACTTTGACCGCTATGCCTTGGCGCCAGGTTCCGCCGCCGGCACGGCGCCTGCAACCGCTGCTGCGAGCTGGGATGCTGGCGCCGTCCTGACCGGCTCCGCGACCGATCCACCGCGCCCGCTACCCGCTGGGCGCAAGCTCTACACCGCCATCGTTGACGCGGATGGCCGGCTGCAAAACGCACCCTTTGAATGGGCCTCTCTGTCCGACGACCAGCGCGCCTTGCTGGACCGCTTGCCCGCCGCGCGCAGGGCTGATGGCCTGGGCGAGCTTCGTCTGGAATACCTTCGCGGCGACCGCCGTTACGAAGGCAATCCCTTCCGCCGCCGCGCCAGCCTGCTGGGCGACGCGGTGCACGGCAATCCCGTCTACATCGGCGCGCCCACGGAGCAGCCCTTTCTGGTGGCGCACGACGGCAGCTACAACGCCTTCTATCAACAGTACCAGACGCGCCGCAAGATGGTCTACCTGGGCGCCAATGACGGCATGCTGCATGCCTTCGATGCGCAGAGCGGCTTGGAACTGTTTGCTTACGTGCCGGACGCGCTGATGGCTTCCCTGAGCAGCCTGACCAGTCCCGCCTACGTCCACCAGGCTTATGTCGACGGCCCGTCGGTGGCAGCGGAGGCATGGAGCGGCAACCGCTGGCGCACGATGCTGGTGACTGCGTTTGGCGGCGGTGCGCAGGGCCTGCTCGCGCTTGATGTCACTGATCCTGATAACTTTGAAGACAGCGGCGCGTTATGGGAGTTCACCGACCGCGACGACCCGCTGATGGGCAACGTCATCTCGCCGCCGCAGATTGCGCGCTTCCAGACTCGCGCTGCGGAATTCCGCTACTTCGCCGTCGTGGCCAGCGGTTTGAATAACAATGCGGATGACGGGCATCGCACTTCGACGGGCAGAAGCGCGCTGTTCCTGCTCGCGCTGGACAAGCCACGCGACGCAGCCTGGCAGCTGAACGTGAATTACTTCCGTATCACCGTGCCCATTTCCGATCCCGCGCTGGCAAACGGCTTGTCCGCGCCTGCGCTGGTGGCCGACGGCGAGGGCAATGTGCGTTACGCCTATGCGGGCGACATGCAGGGCAATCTGTGGCGTTTCGATTTTGAAGACTATGCGCCATGGACTGCCCGCGCGGTGCTGTTTGCCGCGCGTGACGCCAACGGCAGACGGCAGCCAATCGCGCAGCAGCCCACCGTGGTGTATGCGCAGGGTGGTGGTTATCTGATCCTGTTCGGCACCGGGCGGCTGATCGAACGTGCTGACTTGTCGGCCGCAGGCGATGCGCCGCAATCGTTCTACGCCATCCTTGACCGGCTGGCGCGGCCGCCTGACGCAGTGCGTGGCCGAAGCGAGTTGACGCAGCTGGTCCTGCATGGCGCCAGGGATGCGGCCAGCCTGAGCCTCAGCGACGGCGATGTCGCACCGGATAGCAAAGGCTGGTACGTGGACTTTCTCGACGCCGCTGCGACCGGCGAACGAAGCCTGAACAGCGGCATGCCGCTTGGCGGCGTCTTGTATGTGAACACAATGCTCCCCGGCGCAGACAGCTGTTCTGCCGCCAAGGCGCGCAGCTATGCCTTTGATGTCGCCACGGGCAGCGCGCGGCCGGTTGAGCGGCTGATGGCGAGCGGGGCGTACGTCAGTGCGCCTTATGTCGGCGTGCTGCAGCCGATGTATGCGGCGCTGCCTTTTGCGTTCGCCATGCCTGATGCCGATTCCGTGGCCGGCCATTACCGCGTGCAAAGCTACGACATCACCAGTTTTGCCTCTGTGGACGCCACGCCTATGCGCACGGAGGGACGGGTTCAGGTGAAGACACGCTTTGGCCGCTTGAGCTGGCGCGAGGTGGCCAACTGGCGCGAGCTGCATGCGGCCAGCCGATAGGAGAAGCCCATGACTTGCCGAAACCAGGGATTCACTTTGCTGGAACTGCTGGTGGCGCTGGTGATCCTTGCCATGCTGGGTGCGCAGCTGTATCCCAGCTTTCACCGCCACGTGATCCGCGTGCGCAGGCTGGAGGCGCAGACCGCGCTGCAGCAACTGATGCAGCAGCAGGAGCGCTACTTCAGCCAGTCCAATACCTATGTCGAATTCTCGGCCAATGCCGACAGCCCGGCGGCGCGGCTGTTCAAGTGGTGGAGCGGCGGCAGCCCGGCGACCAGCGCGTATGAGCTGGAGGGCAAACCGTGCGACGGCGAGCCGATTTCTCAATGCGTGCAGCTGATCGCCAAGCCAGGCACCGCGCTGGTCATGAGCACCTTCCGCGACGAGGACTGCCAGCGGCTGACGCTGACCAGCAACGGCGAGCGCCGCGCCTCGGGCCCCGCGCCGGGATGCTGGCCATGAAGGGGCAGCCGGCGAGGCCGGGCTTCTCCCTGGTCGAAGTGTTGGTGGCGCTCGCGCTGGCGGCCATCCTGCTTGGCGTGGCTATGCCCAATCTGCAGCCGCTGATCGCCCGCTGGCAGCTGCGCACCGCCACCGCCGACCTGCAAAACGCCATCGACCTGACCCGCTCCCAGGCCATCGGGCGCGGGCGCATCGTCCTGCTGGCGCCTTTGGACCCCGCAGGCGTGGCCTGGGAGCAGGGCTGGGCCATCTTCGCCGACAGCAACGGCAACCGCCGCCACGACCCCGGCGAGCTACTGTTCGGCCATCATGGCCCGGTGGCGGGCGGTATTGCCATAAACGCCAATCTGACCTCCGCTGCACCGCCGCTCGTCCTTGCTTATAATGGTGCCGGCCGCAGTTGCAGCCCCGATAACGGCCTGGCCGCCCAGTGGGGCACCCTGACCCTGAAGCAGGGCCAGGATCTGCGGCGTATTAAAATCAATATGCTGGGCCGCTTGCGCGTGTGCGATCCGGCGGTGGAACCGGCAGACTGTGAGGGCGTGGACGCGCCCTGAACCATCATTAGGGCAGGCATGACAACTTACACGGTAGATATCCAGAACGACTTCGACGGCATGACGCTGGCGCTGGAATGGGCCGCCCAGGGCATGTACACGACCTCGCCCAATCCGCGCATCGGCTGCGTGATCGTGCGCGATGGCCGCGTTCTGGGCGCGGGCGTGACCCAGCCGGCCGGCTTCGATCATGCCGAAATCCAGGCCCTGAAAGACGCCCAGATGCGCGGTAACGACGTGCGCGGCGCAACCGCCTATGTCACGCTGGAGCCGTGCAATCACTTTGGCCGTACGCCGCCGTGCTCGGACGCGCTGGTGCGCGCGGGCCTGGGCCGCGTGGTGGCGGCGATGGAAGACCCCAATCCGCTGGTGGCGGGGCAGGGTATGGCTAAGCTGGCCGCCGCCGGTATCGCCACCAAGGTTGGCGTGCTGGCGGAAGCGGCTTACGAAATGAACATCGGCTTCTTCTCGCGCATGACGCGCGGCCTGCCGTGGGTGCGTATGAAATCCGCCGCCAGCCTGGATGGCATGACGGCGCTGAACAATGGCGTCAGCCAGTGGATCACCGGCACCGAGGCGCGCGCCGACGGCCATGCCTGGCGCGCGCGTGCCTGCGCGATCCTGACCGGCATCGGCACCGTCAAGACCGACGATCCGCAGCTGAATGTGCGTGCGGTGGAGACGCCGCGCCAGCCGCGCCGCATCGTGGTGGACAGCAAACTGGATATCAGCCCGCAGGCGCGTATCCTGCAAGGTGGCGGAGCATGGATCGCCGCCGCTGTGCGGGACGCGGAAAAGGAAGCGGCGCTGCGCGACGCGGGCGCGGAAATCATCCTGCTCCCCAATGCCCACGGCAAGGTGGAACTGCCGGAGCTGATGCGCGAGCTGGGCCGCCGCCAGATCAACGAGCTGCACGTGGAAGCGGGCGGCAAGCTGAATGGCTCGCTGATCCGCGAAGGCTGCGTGGACGAGCTGCTGGTGTATCTGGCGCCGTCGCTGATCGGCCCGGGACAGGGCATGTTTGCGCTGCCGGAGCTGACGTCGCTGGAGCAGAAAAAGAATTTGAAATTCCACGAGGTGAAGCAGGTCGGCAGCGACCTGCGCATCCTCGCCCGATTTACCTCTCATTGATTAGGCAAGACTATGTTTACTGGAATCGTCGCCGCCATCGGCAAAATTGAATCGGTCACTCCGCTGGAAGGCGGCCATGACGCAGGCGTGCGTCTGAATATCCACGCGGGCGGCCTGCCGCTGGCGGATGTGGTGCTGGGCGACTCGATCGCTCTGAACGGCGCCTGCATGACCGTGGTGGAGAAGGACGCCACCAGCTTCCGCGTGGACGTCTCGCGCGAGAGCCTGAACTGCACCGTGGGTCTGGATACCACCACCGAAGTGAATCTGGAAAAGGCGCTGACCCTGTCCGAGCGTCTGGGCGGCCACCTGGTGTCCGGCCATGTGGACGGTCTGGGCGTGGTGCGCAAGTTCGAGCCGGTGGGCGAGTCGTGGGAGCTGGTGATCGAAGCGCCGCATGGCCTGGCCAAGTTCTTGGCCTTTAAAGGCTCGATCGTGGTGAATGGCGTGTCGCTGACCGTGAACCGCGTGACCGATATCGGCGGCGGCGCGGATCTGGTGTGCCAGTTCTCGATCAACCTGATCCCGCACACCATCGCCATGACCACGCTGAAGCATCTGAAGGCGGGCCACAAGGTGAATCTGGAAGTGGACCTGATTGCGCGCTACGTCGAGCGCATGGTGTCGGTCGGCGCGGCCAAGCAGGGTTAGGCAGGTTTAAAAAGCTTTACGCTTCGCCGGCCATGCCGCGGAACATCAGGACCAGGTCGGTCTTGGTGAGATAGCCTAGCAGGCGGCCGTCATGATCCAGCACGGGCAGGCGCTCGCCTGGATGGCCGGCGAAGACTTCCATCACTTTCCACGTTGGCGCGGTGTCCTGCACGCGCGGGTAGTCGTGGCGGATCAGGGCCTTTGGCCAAGGCGCGTGGCTGTCTTCGTGGTGCTGCAGATAGGGTGCAAAGTCGTGCAGCGAGATCGCGCCGGCGAAGGCGCCGTCTTGTTCCGTCACGTAGACGTGCTGCCAGCGGTAGCGCTTAAAGACTGCTTCCAGTTCGGCCAGGCTTTGGCCGATGGTGATGCAGGGCGGATCGGGACGTAGCAGGTCGGCGGCAATCGCCAGCGAGGGCGCGTGCTGGGCGCCGTCGTAGATGCCGGTGTAGATCGACTGCGGACGCAGGACGCGCGAGATCGAGTAGCCCAGCACGCAGGCGGCCATCAGCGGGACGATGACGCTGTAGCTCTCGGTCATTTCAAAAATCATCAGGATCGACATCAGCGGCGCATGCGTGCAGGCGGCCAGGAAGGCGCCCATGCCGACGGCCACCGCCGCGTGGATCGGCACCAGGTCGGGCCACAGCCAGTGGCATAGCTGGCCGAATAGCGCGCCTGTCACGGCGCCGGTGAACAAGGTTGGCGTGAACACGCCGCCCACTGCGCCGGAACCTACCGTTGCGGCGACAGCCAGCAGTTTGAGCGCCAGGACCATCAACAGGGCTTGCCATAGCCAGCCGCCTTGCAGCACGGAGTTGACCACGCTGTAGCCGTTGCCCCAGACCGCAGGACTGGCGATCGAGATCGCACCGACCATCAAGCCGCCGACGCCCAGCTGCTGCCAGGGCGCGCCGCCATGCCAGCGTTTGAACAGGGCGCGTCCGGCGTCGAGCAGGGCGAGGTAGGCGGGGGCCAGCAGGCCGGCCACGATGCCCAGCACGGAAAGCAGCAAGGTCGGGCTGCCGCCGTGTAGCTGCAAGGCTGGCATATGGTAGACAGGCGCGAAGCCTGCAATCTGCGAGACGACCAGGTTGGCGGCGACGGCGGCCACGATCAGTGGGCCGAGGCTTTCAATCGCCAAGGAGCGCAGGACGATTTCGGCCACGAACAGGGCGCCAGCAATGGGCGCGTTGTAGGCGGTGGCGATGCCTGCCGCCGCACCGCAAGCTACGTAGAGGCGTCTGCGCGGGACGGGCAGGGCGCGCCAGCGGCCGAACAGGGCGCCCGTCAGGGCTGCCAGCTGCACCATCGGGCCTTCGCGGCCGATGGCCCCGCCGCTGGCGACGGTGAAGGCGGAGGAGCAGGCGCGCAGCAGTGAGGCGCGCACACTCAGGTCGCCGTTGCCGAGGACGACCGCTTCCATGTAGTCGCCGCCGCGCGCCTGCGGTACGCGGCGCGCCCACGCGAGCAGAAGACCGGCCAGCAGGCCGCCAATCGCCGGTGCGATCAGACGCTGCCACCAAGGCAGGCTGGTGGCGATGCCAACCAGGCTGCCGCTGCGGCCGTAGGCCAGGCGTTCGATCAGCTGGATGGTTTCGCGGAAGCCGATGGTGCACAGTGCGCCCAGCACGCCGACGCCAGCCGCAGCCACCAGGGGCCGTTGCCAGGCCAGCGGGCGCAGACGCTCGGCCAGCCGGGCACGAAGAACGGTCAGCATATTCATGGCGCGACTGCTGCCAGCGCCGGGCACTGCGTGGCGGAGCGGCGCATGAAGGTGCGGGACGGGGCGGGCGTGGTGGTCATAGCCTCAGCCTAGCACGGTTGGGAACAGCACTTTCGCTACCAGGCCGCCGCTGCTGGAGTTGCGCAGTTCGAGGCGGGCGCCGAGGTGGCTGGCGGCGGCGAGGACGATCGCCAGTCCAAGTCCGCTGCCGCTGTCGCCGCTGCCGGGCACGCGGTAAAAGCGATCCGTCACGCGCGGCAATTCGGCTTCCGGAATGCCTGGGCCGGAATCGGCGATGGTCAGCACGCCGCAGCCGTCATGGCGGCCCACGGCGATGCTCACTGCGCCACCCGGCGGCGTGTAGCGCACCGCGTTGTCGAGCAGATTGCGCAGCAGGATCATCAGACTATCCGCGTGGCCGCTGACCTGTGCCGGCATCGTATCGAGGAAGTTCAGATCGATCTGCCGCGTCGCCGCGAAGGGCGCCATCTCGGCAATCGCGTCGGCGGCGAAGGCGGTCAGCTCGATCGTTTCGGTAGGGCTGGACTCGCTCAGCGCATCCTGGTGCGCGAGTCCCAGCAGCTGTTCGGCCAGGCGGCTGCTGCGGGCGATGGCCGCCGTCAGCGCCGCCAGCGAAGCCTGGCGCTGGGCTTCCGGCTGCTCGCGGCCCAGCATCTGGATCTGCATGCGCAGCACCGTCAGCGGCGAGCGTAATTCGTGCGCGGCGTCGGCCACGAACTGGCGCTGCAGGCCGATGTTGTCGGCCACGCGCGCCAGCAAACCATTGAGCGCATCCAACAGCGGCGCCACCTCCGCCGGTGCGCCGCGCATATCGACCGGATCCAACGCTGCGGCATCACGGCGGGCGATCTGCGCACGCACGGCTTCCAGCGGGCGCAAGGCCACGGTCACAGTCCACACCATAGCCGCCAGCAGTACCAGCGACAACAGCAGCATGGGCCACAGCGTCAGCAGCGCCAGCTTGATGGCTTCGGCGCGGCGCGCGGCCAGCTTCTGCGCCACCTGCACCATGCCGTCGCCGCGCTGCACGGCATATACGCGCCACTCGCCATTCTCCAGCGTGGCGTTGGAGTAGCCGAACGGCGCACGCAAAGGCAGCATTCGGTGCTGGCGTTCCTGGTATACGGTGACTTGCCCCGCGTGCCACATCTGAATCACGAGGTCGAAGTCGGTATGAAAGTCCTGGTCCGCGCCAAACACGGCGCCATCCTTGGACAGGCGCAGGGAATGCGCAATCTGCTGCATCTGTTCGTCGAACAGGCGGTTGGTCTGGCTGAGCGCCGCAGTAAAGGAGACGGCAAACTGCACAGCGCTGATGGCCACGATCAGCACGCCCAGCAAAATCAGCAGGCGGCGGCGGATGCCCGTCATTGGCTCTTGGCGACCATGTAGCCGAGGCCGCGCACGTTGACGATCACGTCCTGCCCCAGCTTGCGGCGCAGGCTGTGGATGTGGACTTCCACCACATTGCTGTCGATATCGCCCGTGTCGCCATATAGCATCTGCTCCAGCCGCGCGCGCGAGAAGATCATGCCGGGGCGCGCCACCAGCAGATCGAGTAGGGCCCATTCCTTGGCCGACAGCGTTACCGGCTGCTCGTCGCGGATGGCCTGGCGCGCGTCGGTATCGAGCACCACGCCGTTGTGCAGATAGGCCAGTTGCTGGCGTCCGCGCGCACGCCGCACTAGGGCGCGCACGCGCGCGAGCAGCTCGTCGAGATCGAAAGGCTTGACCAGATAGTCGTCCGCGCCGGCATTCAGTCCGCGTACGCGGTCGGCCACGGTGTCGCGGGCGGTGAGAATCAGCACCGGCACGTCATGGCCGTTGCGGCGCATGGTGTTCAGCACATCGATGCCATCCTGGCAGGGCAGGGAGAGGTCGAGTAGAACGGCGTCGAACCGTTCTGCTTCCAGCGTGGGCAGGATGCCCGCGCCATTTCTGCGCCAGGTGACCTGGATGCTTTCGCTGCCCAGGGCCTGGCGTACGCTGTCGCCGATCAGGGCGTCGTCTTCAATTAACAGGACATGCATGACCGGCGCAGTGGTAGGAAGGACTCGCCTTAAGGATACACGATATCCGCACGGCGGTTCTGCGACCAGGAAGCCTCGTCGTGGCCGCTGGCCTTAGGCTTTTCCTTGCCGTAGCTGACCGCTTCCAGCTGGCCGTCCTTGGCGCCTTGAACCATCAGCACCTTCTTGACGGCTTCTGCGCGCTTCTGGCCCAGGGCCAGGTTGTATTCGGCGCCGCCGCGTTCGTCGGAGTTACCTTCGATGCGCACTTTCAGCTGCGGCTGGGTGGCCAGGTATTTGCCGTGGGCGCTCAGGGCGGTGTCGTAGTCCGACTTGACGACGTATTTGTCGAAGTCGAAGTAGACGCTGCGTTCCTTGTACAGGATGTTGCTAGGGTCTTTGTACGGTGGCAGGGCGGCTACCGGCGCCGGGGCTGGCGCGGCTGGCTTGGCGACTGGCGCCGGGGCCGGTTGTGGAGCAGGAGCCGGGGTTGCTACAACAGGAGGCGTGCTGGAGCAGGCGCCCAGCAGGGCTGCGGTGGCAGCGCAAATCAGAATATTTTTCATGGCGTTATGGGCGTGAAGTGTTCAGAAGCGTTCAAGTTCGGGCGCCGCGCATGGTGCGGCTCTGCGGCCGCAATATTTTGCCGAAACGCACTTAATTCCCACTTAATTTCATAGCAGTTTGTCCAGCACGCCGCAGTTTGACGGCTTTATTTTTCATGTCACACAGCGGTCATTTTGTCTGCCTAGACTGCGCGCTTTTACCACCGAAAGGACTGAACCCATGCAACTCAAATCCCTGACCGCGCTGCTGGCCGCCACCCTGATGATGTCGTCCGCCATGGCCGCCGACATCACCGGCGCTGGCTCCACCTTCGTCTATCCGATCGCCGCCAAGTGGGCGGAAGCGTACAAGCAGACCAGCGGCAATGGCTTGAACTACCAGTCGATCGGCTCCGGTGCAGGCATCAAGCAGATCAAGGCCAAGACCGTGGACTTTGGAGCCTCCGACATGCCTCTGCCAGCCGATGAACTGGAAAAAGAAGGCCTGGTGCAGTTCCCTGTCGTGATGGGCGGCGTGGTGCCGGTGGTGAACCTGGATGGCGTGGCCCCTGGCCAGCTGAAATTGAACGGCACCGTGCTGGCCAACATCTACCTGGGCAAAGTCACCAAGTGGAATGACGCCGCCATCGCCGCCCTGAACCCGGGCATGAAGCTGCCTGAACTGGATATCACCGTGGTGCACCGCGCCGACGGCTCCGGCACTTCCTTCCTGTTCACCGACTACCTGTCCAAGGTCGATGCCGAGTTCAAGAGCACCGTGGGCGCCGGCACCGCCGTCAAATGGCCGGTGGGCGTGGGCGGCAAGGGCAATGAAGGCGTGGCCGCGAACGTGCAGCGTCTGAAGGGCTCGGTAGGCTATGTGGAATTCGCCTACGCCAAGAAAAACAAGATGGCCTTCACCCAGCTGAAGAACAAGGACGGCCAGTTCGTGCAGCCGGACGACGCCACCTTCAAGGCCGCCGCTTCGGGCGCCGACTGGGCCAAGACCCCTGGCTTCGGCGTGGTCGTGACCGATCAGCCAGGCAAGGCCAGCTGGCCAATCACCGGCGCCACCTTCGTGCTGATGCACAAGCAGCAGGCGGACGCCGCCAAGGGCAAGGAAGTGCTGAAGTTCATCGACTGGGCCTACAAGAACGGCTCCGCCATGGCCACCGAGCTGGACTACATCCCGATGCCTGCCTCGGTCGTGACCCTGATCGAAAACAGCTGGAAAGTCCAGATCAAGGACAGCGCGGCCAAGGCTGTCTGGTAAGTACTTGCAAGATTGTATAGGGCGGGCCATCATAGACCTCGTCAGCAGGTCAAAGGTGGCTTTTTCGGAGGAGCTCTATGCGGCTGGGAATGGTCTTTGCGCTCTGTGCGGCCTTGCTGGCCGGTTGCGGTAAGCCGGATGCGCCGCAGCCCGGGGAAGTGGTGATCCTGGCCTGCACCGCCCAGCCCCAGGGGACGCTGGTGCAGGTTGCGCTGGCGAATGGCTATTTCCAGGAGCAGGGGCTGGATGTCCGGCCCCAGCTACACCCCTTCGGTAAGCTGGCCCTGCAGGCCCTGGTGGACGGCAAGGCCGATGTCGCCACAGCGGCGGACACCCCGATCATGTTCCAGATCGTGGCCGGCCAGCAGCTGCGGGTGCTGGCCACGCTGGTCGCCAGCAATGCCAACAACGCCATAGTCGGCCTGCGTTCGGCCGGGCTGGCCAGCTTGCGCGACCTGAAAGGCAAGCGCGTCGCCGTTACTCCCGGAACGACTTCAGATTATTTCCTCAGTACTTTGCTGGCGGCGAACGGGATGACGCGGCAAGACGTGATTCGCGTGCCGCTGGCGCCGTCGGAGATGCTGCGCGCGCTGGAGACCGGCACGGTGGATGCCGCCTCGACCTGGAACTATACCTTGTCGGCCATCACCAATGCGCTGGGCCCGCGCGGCGTGGTCTTGCCGGATGCGGGCGCCTACACGGAAAGCTTCAACCTGGTGGCCTCCGACGAGTTTGTGCGCCATCGCGGCGACACGGTGGCGCGGCTGCTGCGCGCCCTGATCAAGGCGGAAGACTTTGTCCGGCAGCAGCCCCTGCAGGCGCAAACCCTGATGGCCGCCGCCAGCCACGTCGATCTGCCACTGGTGCAGCAGGTGTGGCCGGTATTCCGTTTTCAGGTCTGGCTCGAACCGAATTTGCTGAACACACTGCGCGATGAAACGCGCTGGGCGGTTTCGGCTGGCCTGGCCAAGCCCGCCGCCGAGCCGGAATATCGCGATTATGTCTACCTGGGCGGCTTGCGGGCGGTGGGGCGGCTGCCGGCCGAAGTCAAATAATTTGCTTGCTATAAAGGCATTTTTCAGTCCATCCCGCAGGAGCGCCGCCAAATCTATTAAAATAGAGGGTTAGAAATATTCCCGCTCTGCTACAAAGGAACAAATATGCCTATTTCCAGCACCGAAGAAATCGTCGCCGAACTGCGCGCCGGCCGCATGGTGATCCTGGTGGATGAAGAAGACCGCGAAAACGAAGGCGACCTGGTGCTTGCCGCCGACTTCGTGACGCCTGAAGCCATCAACTTCATGGTCAAGTACGCTCGCGGCCTGGTCTGCCTGACCCTGACCGAAGAGCGCTGCGACCAGCTGGAGCTGTCGATGATGTCGTCCAAGAACGGCACCCCGTTCGGCACCAACTTCACCGTCTCGATCGAGGCGGCCGAAGGCGTGACCACCGGTATTTCCGCCGCCGACCGCGCCAAGACCATCCAGGTGGCCGTGGCCAAGGATGCCAAGGCTTCCGACATCGTCATGCCAGGCCATATCTTCCCGCTGAAAGCCCAGCCGGGTGGCGTGCTGATGCGTGCCGGCCATACCGAAGCAGGCTGCGACCTGACCGCGATGGCGGGCCTGACCCCGGCTTCCGTGATCTGCGAGATCATGAAGGACGACGGCACCATGGCGCGCCTGCCGGATCTGCTGGCCTTCGCCGAGGAACACAACCTGAAGATCGGCACCATCGCCGACCTGATCCACTACCGCAGCCGCAACGAGTCGCTGGTCGAGAAGATCGGCGAGCGTCCGCTGAAGACCGCCCAGGGCGACTTCCGCATGATCGCCTACCGCGACAAGCCAAGCGGCTCGGCCCACCTGGCCCTGGTGCACGGCAATATCGTGGCAGGCGAGGAGACCCTGGTGCGCGTGCACCAGCCGGTGTCGATCCTGGACGTGCTGGAATCGGAAGCCACCACCCACTCGTGGAACCTGTCGGCGTCGCTGGCGGCCGTGCAGTGCGCCCAGAGCGGCGTGATCGTACTGCTGAATTGCGAAGAATCGGCCGAGCAGTTCTTTAACCAGTTTGAAGCGCTGGGCCAGCCGGAAGCCAAGCCGAAAGGCCGCGCCGCCAGCATGGACCTGCGCAGCTACGGCATCGGCGCACAAATCCTGCGCGAGCTGGGCGTGTGCAAGATGAAGCTGATGGCCAATCCGCGCAAGATGCCTTCCATGACCGGCTTTAACCTGGAAGTCACCGGCTACATGGCCAAGCCAGAGCACTGCTGAACCATATAAATCGTTTTAATCATTTCATCTAAGAAGAGGCATACCATGACCGTAGGAAGCTACGAAACCAATCTGACCGGCGAAGGTCTGCGCGTCGGTATCGTCCAGGCCCGTTTCAACGAAGACGTTTGCCATGGCCTGCTGTCGGCGTGCCTGGCTGAGCTCAAGCACCTGGGCGTGGCGGACGAAGACGTGCTGCACGTGACCGTGCCTGGCGCGCTGGAAGTGCCCCTGATCCTGCAAAAAATGGCCGAGTCGCAGCAGTTCGACGCCCTGATCGCTCTGGGCGCCATCATCCGCGGCGAAACTTACCACTTCGAGCTGGTGTCCAATGAATCGGGCGCGGGCATCACCCGCATCGGCCTGGACTACGGCATTCCGATCGCCAACGCCATCCTGACCACCGAGAACGACGAGCAGGCGGAAGTGCGCATGGCCGTCAAGGGCGCCGATGCGGCGCGCGTCGCGGTGGAAATGGCCAACCTGACCATCGCCCTGGAAGAGCTGAACCAGGATCTGGGCGACGACGACTGATCCCCCACCCATAAGTTATTAAGAATAGGTATACACCATGAACGACAAGACTGTCCACGCCAACCCGAGCAAGAACCGCACGCCGCGCCACCGCGCGCGCGAGTTCGCGCTGCAGGGGCTGTACCAGTGGCTGCTCAATAACGAGGAGGCGGCCAAGGTCGTCACCAACATCCGTGCCGCGCACGGCTTCGACAAGGCGGACGGCGAGTACTTTGCCGACCTGCTGCGCGGCGCCATCGCTGAATCGGTCGAGTTGCGCGAGATCTTCGCGCCGCTGGTGGACCGTGGCATCGGCGAGCTGTCGCCCATCGAGCACGCGGTGCTGCTGATCGGTGCGTATGAGCTGAAGAACCAGCTGGAAATCCCTTACCGCGTCGTGATCAACGAGGCGGTGGAGCTGACCAAGTCGTTCGGCGGTATCGACGGCCACAAATACGTCAACGGCGTGCTGGACAAGCTGGCTGCCCAGCTGCGCGCAGACGAAGTCGCTGCCGACAAGAAGCGCTGATCCTTCGCTGAAGTATCGTCTCAAGCCACCCAGGGTAGCCTGTGGTGGCTTTTTTCATTTGCGGGTTGACCTGTCGTGGTATTTGCCATAAGTTTTGATTTTTAATTAACTCAGGGCGTGCCGATGGAGTTTGGGGCGAGGCAGGTGGACTGGCGGCGCAGGGGACTGCTGCTGGCGCTGGCAGGTCTGCATTTGGCGGCCGTTGTGCTGTGGCGGCCCGTGACGATGCGGGAGGCGCTGAAGCCGCCGCAGCGCATCACCTGGCTGCAGCTGCTGGCGGAGCCGAAAGCGCCTGCAAAACCGGCGTCCAGCGTGGCGGTCACGCCAGCGCAGCGAGCCGCACCCGCAGCACGCTTGCTGCCTGCACCGCAGACACCGGCGGCAATGCGCCTGCTTCCGCCTGCGGACGCCGCCGCAGTCGCGTCATCGGCTGGGGCGGAAGCCGCGCCACCAGCTCCGGCGGCTGCGGCCAGCCAGTCCGACTACTTTGCCACCACGCCCGCTGTCAAAGAGTCTGCGCTGGATGCGGCCAAGCGCGCCGCCGGGGCAGCGGACCGCCAGCTGCGCAAGGAAGCCTGGAATCCGCGCGACAAGGTCATCGCCAGCAACCAGTCACTCACGGCCGCGCGCATCTCGGCGGCCTATGTCGGTAACGAAGGCGTCAGCTACGAGGACGTGACTTTGCCCGATGGCCGCCACATGACCAAGATCCATGCGGGCGGCGTTACCTACTGCGCATACAAGGAATCCAATGGCCTGGTCGGCGGCCGCGACGTCTTCAAGGACGGCGTGAAGACCCGGGTCAGCAACTGCCCCCGTTAAGGCGCGGCGAGCAGCTCCTTGACCTTTTCCAGGTCGCCCGGCGTGGCCGGATTGAAGATGACCATGCCCAGATCCGGGCGGCCATCGACGGCAAACGAGGAATATTCAAACGCCAGCATCCCGGCCTGCGGATGGCGCAGCTGCTTGACGCCTTCGCCCATGCTGCTGACATCATTGTCACGCCACATGGCGCTGAACTCCGGACTGGCGGCGCTCAGTTCCTCAACCAGCGCCGCCATGCGCGCGGAGGCGCCCGCACGCGCGGCGTCGGCGCGGAACACCGCTACCATCGAGCGCGCCACGCTTTGCCAGTCCAGCTGCGCATCACGCACCTGCGGCTCGAGGAAGATCATGCGCAGGACATTGCGCTGCGAGGGCGGCAGGGCTCTATAGTCGGTCAGCACCTTGCTGGCGGCACGGTTCCAGGCGATGACGTCCCAGGTCGCCGTGCGCACCAGCGCGGGACTCGATTCCAGCGCATCCAGCACGCGCTGCAGGCGCGGATTCACCCCTTCGCTTGCCTGGTAGTGCACTTCCGGCGGCCGGTTCTGCGCCAGCAGGAACAGATGCTCGCGCTCGACGCTGCTCAGCATCAGCGCACGGGCGATGCGTTCCAGCGCTTCGGTGGAAGGCGGCCCGCCACGGCCCTGTTCCAGGAAGGTGTACCAGGTCGGGCTGACGTTGGCGCGCTGCGCCACTTCTTCGCGGCGCAGGCCGGGCGTGCGGCGGCGCGCGGCCGGATAGCCCAGCGCCACTGGATCGAGTCGTGTCCGGCGGTCCTTCAAATAAGTCCCAAGTGGGTTGTCGCTCATGGACGGCATGCACATCCTGTTAGTTTTTATACCTGTATAAGGCCTCGGCTTTTTGTCCGAAGGTTGCGTCTTTATCTTAGCAGCCTGTGTCCACAAAGGAGAAATTCCATGTTTGTATTCGTTACTGGTTCCACCGGCTTTATCGGTTCGCGCGTGGTCGATGAGTTGCTGGCGGCAGGCCATGCAGTCCTGGGCCTGACGCGCTCGGATGAAGGTGCAGCGGCCCTCGCTGGTAAAGGCGCGCGCGCTCATCGCGGCACGCTGGAAGACCTGGATGCATTGCGTGCCGGTGCGGCGCAGTGCGATGCGGTGATCCACCTGGCTTTCGATCACGACTTCTCGAACTTTGCCGCCAACTGCGAAAAGGACCGCCGCGCCATCACCGCGATGGGCGAAGCCCTGCTGGGCAGCGCGCGGCCGCTGATCATCACTTCTGGCGTAGGTATGGGGATTCCGGCGCATGGAGAGCCCGGCGTGGAGCATGTGTTCAACCGCGAGCATCCCAATCCGCGCATCGCTTCCGAGCTGGCTGGCGCTGCGCTGGCCGAGCGGGGCGTGGACGTGCGCGTGGTGCGGCTGCCGCAAGTGCATGACACCACCCGCTTCGGCCTGATCTCGCCCGCCATTGAGATGGCGCGCAAAAAAGGCGTGTCGGCTTATGTGGGCGAGGGCGGCAACCGCTACTCCGCTGTGCATGTGAGCGATGCCGCGCGCCTGTACCGCCTGGCGCTGGAGCAGGGCCGCGCGGGCGAACGTTATCACCCGGTGGCTGAAGAGGGCGTGCCAATGAAGGACATCGCCGCAGCGATTGGCCGTCTGCTGAATATCCCGGTGAAGAGCCTGGCGCCGGAACAGGCGCAGGCGCACTTCGGCTGGATGGGCATGTTCATCGGCCTGGATCTGTCGGCCTCCAGCCAGTGGACGCGCGAGCGCCTCGATTGGCAGCCGGAAGGACCGGGCCTGCTGGCCGATTTGCTGCCCAAGCACAAATAAAAAAAGCCACCTTCGCGGTGGCTTTTCTGTTTGGCTGGCGGGGAATTACAGGCCGGCCAGTTGAGTCTCGTTCGGGGCCTTCGGCTTGTCGGCGTTGGCCACGTTCACCTTGGCTGGCGCGGCGGCCAGCACTGGGGTGATGTAAGGCACCTTCTTGCCGGACGAAACCTGCTTCAGACGCTTGTACTCGGCCATCACGCGCGAGCCGTAGCCGTCGTCGGTTTCAAAGGCTGCCGCGCCCACGTAGCTCTTCAGGCCGGCTTCCACCGAACCGCCGCGATTGACGTAATCCTTCAGGATCAGCGCGCCAACGCGAATGTTTGCCACCGGATTCAGCGCTGCCTGCACGCCGCCCATTTCTTCAAACTTGTCGCTGTGGACCTTGGACATCACCTGCATCAGGCCCTGTGCGCCCATGGGGCTTTCGGCGAACGGGTTGAAGCCCGATTCGATCGCCATCACGGACAGGATCAGCAGCGGATCCAGCTTGATCTCACGCGCCGTCAGGTAGGCGGTGGATACCAGCATATTGGCCGCATCGCCGGCCACGCGGTAACGCTTGGACAGCCAGGTGGTGACCCATTGCTGCTGCTTTGGCGTGCCCAGCAGGGCGCGCTCTTCAGCCGTCAGCGGGGCTTCGCTGGGAACCGGAGCGCTGGAAGGCGCTTCCATCAGTTCGGTCAGCGGTGGCACCGTGATTACGGGCACTGGGGTTTCATTGACCAGCATTTTGCTCAGTTGCTTGGCCAGGTCGGGACGGGCGAACAGAACGCCAATCACCACCAGGGCGGATACACCAAAAATAGTCAGCGCGTGCTGGGCAGTGGTCAGGACACTGCGGACACTCACACGCTCCATGGCCACGCGCAGCACAGGCTGCATGACCATGAGTGCGCCACCCGAAGTGGCGCCAGTAGAACGATTAGTCATAGACTTCCCCTGAAATGACCGCAAAAACGACTCCTTGCCGGCGTCAAAACGCAGCTATGCAAAGAATTGCCAATGCCGTGCATCAGAAAATTCAACCATCCTCGCCGCTGGGAGCGCGCGCAGGACGACGATATTGCTTGGCTGAGCAGGTCCGCATCACTTGGGCAGAAACCTGTGCCGTACAACTTGCTCGGGGAGGTAAGGCAGACGCCTTTTGAAAACACTCCTTAAAATGTTATGTGGAGCCCCGTCTCCGTGAATGAATGAGAGACAACATTGCTTGGCGCTGTGGCCATGTCCTCATCGAGTAGGGCAAATTGTAGAAGCCGTATTATATCAAGTCAATACTAACGCAAACGAAAGCTATAACTTTTAAATCTTATTTTTCTGTATGGATTGCGCCTAAAACCAATAGAATCAACCACTTGACCTGTTTTTTTAAACAGTGGACTTCAATGTAAGAAAATATTAAAAACTGATGAAATACTCCGATCTACGCGATTTTATTTCCCAATTGCAAAAAAACGGCGAGTTAAAGACTGTTTCCTTGCCAATTTCGCCACACTTGGAGATGACTGAGGTCTGCGACCGCACTTTGCGGGCTGGCGGACCGGCTCTGCTGTTCCAGAATCCTGTCGGCCATACCATGCCTGTGCTGGGCAATCTGTTCGGCACGCCGCGCCGCGTGGCGCTGGGCATGGGCGCGGAAGATGTCAGCGAGTTGCGCAAGATCGGCCACGTGCTGGCGCGCCTGAAGGAACCTGAGCCGCCCAAGGACTTCAAAGACCTGCTGGGCCTGGGCTCGCTGGTCAAGGCGGTGTGGGATATGTCGCCGAAAGAGATGCGCGGCGCGCCGTGCCAGGAGATCGTCTGGGAGGGCGCCGATGTCGATCTGTCCAGGCTGCCAATCCAGCATTGCTGGCCGGGCGATATCGCACCTCTGATTACCTGGGGCCTGGTGATTACCAAGGGGCCTAATAAGAAGCGCCAGAATCTGGGGATCTACCGCCAGCAGGTACTGGGTCCGAACAAGGTCATCATGCGCTGGCTGGCCCATCGGGGCGGTGCGCTGGACTTCCGCGAGCACGCCATTCAAAACAAAGGAAAGCCTTATCCCGTCTGCGTCGCTTTGGGCGCGGACCCCGCTACTATATTAGGTGCGGTGACGCCGGTGCCGGATTCTTTGTCGGAATATCAATTCGCCGGTCTGCTGCGCGGCAGCCGCACCGAGCTGGTCAAGGCCATCGGCAGCGAACTGCGCGTGCCTGCTTCGGCGGAGATTGTGCTGGAAGGGCATATCTACCCGGACGAAAACCACCCGTCCGGCTACGAGCATGCGCTGGAAGGCCCGTATGGCGACCACACCGGTTATTACAATGAGCAGGACTCGTTCCCGGTGTTCACCATCGACCGCATCACCATGCGCCGCGATCCGATCTATCACTCCACTTATACCGGCAAGCCGCCGGATGAGCCGGCCGTGCTGGGTCTGGCGCTGAACGAGGTCTTTGTGCCGCTGCTGCAAAAGCAGTTCAGCGAGATCACCGACTTCTACCTGCCGCCGGAAGGCTGCAGCTACCGCATGGCGGTGGTGCAGATCAAGAAGCAGTACGCGGGCCATGCCAAGCGGGTGATGTTTGGCGTCTGGAGCTTCCTGCGCCAGTTCATGTATACCAAGTTCATCGTCGTGGTGGATGAGGACGTCAACGTGCGCGACTGGAAAGAAGTGATCTGGGCGATTACCACCCGGGTCGATCCGACCCGCGACACCACGCTGGTCGACAATACGCCGATCGACTACCTGGACTTTGCCTCGCCGATCAGCGGCCTGGGCAGCAAGATGGGCATCGACGCCACCAATAAATGGCCGGGCGAAACCAGCCGCGAGTGGGGCACCACCATTGAGATGACGCCGGAAGTGAAGGCCCGCGTGGACGGGATTTGGCAGCAACTGGGTTTATAGCCTATAATTGCCGCCGGGCGGGCCCCTGCGCATTGTGGCATAGCCAACCTGGTCAGGTCGGGAACGAAGCAGCCACAGCTATATCCCATAAGTGCCGCAGATCAGGCTCGCCTCTTTAAACAAAAAGCTGCCATTGGCAGCTTTTTTGTTATTCAGTCTCCAGCTCCGCCTCGAACGGCCGTTCCGAGGCGACCATCAGCGGGTTCTCCTTCAGCAGGCCGCTATCGGGCGACAGCTTGATATAGCCCTTGGCGTCGCTGGCGTAGGTTTTGACGCCATCCTTGCCTTCGATACGCAGCTGGGCTGGCTTGTCGAACTTGAACACCACCACCTTGATCGTCGGTGCGAACAGGCTGAGCGCGCCAGCCATCTTCTTGATGACGGCGTTGGACTGCGCCACGCTGCTCATGACCTGGGTGTAGCGCCATTGGCTGCCGTCGGGCAGGGGCGTCACCATGTCCATGCCGAAGCCGGCTTTTTCCGAGGTGGGCAGGGAGATCAGGGTCTTGGCGCCGTCGGTCAGCCATTTCTGGTTCGGCACCAGATTGAAGCGGCCATATGCCAGGATGGGCAGGGACTGGCGCTCGGCGCCGTCCTGCACGGTCAGGGTCAGCTGGTCGCGCCGGATGGCCTTGTTCTTGGGGACGATCTTGACATACAGCTGCAGCTTGTCGCGCTCGGCGGCGGGGATGGCGTAGAACTTGTCGATGCGCGAGCCTTCCACCAGCTCTTTATAGGTATGCCATTCGCGTTCGTCGGCATGAGCGGAAGCGGCCAGGGCCAGCAGGGACAGCAAGGCGAGTTTTTTCATTTTTGGCATGTTAAAAGAAAAACAAATTGTAAGGCGGGTTTTTCCTTTTACCTAATCTTGCTGCAGCTTGTTACAATTGGTCCTTTCTGCTCTG
>Ga0213872_10000758_pt1 | contig 23809 bp, 12 predicted proteins | sample VelepicomBERX_R2_FD_160071 | JGI IMG/M metagenome (GOLD analysis project Ga0213872, IMG submission 160071) | Rhizosphere microbial communities from Vellozia epidendroides in rupestrian grasslands, the National Park of Serra do Cipo, Brazil - RX_R2 | ecosystem: Host-associated > Plants > Roots >...
CGATCACACGAACGCCGGTATCCCGGAAATTTATGATCCGGCCGCCAACTCCTGGACGAAGCTTGTCAACGCCAATAATCCCTTCGAGACCTATCCGTTCATCTTCCAGCTATCTGACGGGCGTGTCATTCACGTGGGTGGTTCTGAATACGCCGTCACAACGGACATCCTCGATCTCACAAACCAGTCCTGGTCCGTCGTCGACCCCGGCATCGTGGATGGCGGAAGTGCCAAGATGTACCTTCCCGACAAAATCGTCAAAGCCGGCAGCGCCGCTGACAGCCAGATGACCGGCCCGTCCTCCAACAGCACTTACGTTCTCGATATGACCCAGCCGAATCCTAAATGGCAGCAGACGCCTCCCATGGCCTATCCGAGAACCTTCCTGAACCTTACCGAACTGCCTGATGGAACCGTGCTGGTCACCGGCGGAGAGACCGACAAGAACGGTGGCAACATCGCCAATGCTGTCTATGCCGCTGAGCTCTGGAATCCTCAAACCCAGACCTGGAGCACCATGGCTGCCATGCATACGCCGCGCGAGTATCACTCCACTGCACTGCTCTTGCCCGATGGCCGTGTGGTCGCCTCCGGCATGGGCTCGGACTTCGGAAACGTGCCTGACGAAACGAGTGCCGAATTCTTCTCCCCGCCTTATCTCTTCAAAGGAGCGCGCCCTGCAATCACGCAGGCGCCGCAGAAGATCCTGTACGGCAGTAACTTTACGGTCACCACTCCCGATGCCGCGACCATCAGCAAAGTCGTGCTCATTCGCACCGGCGCTGTGACGCACGCCTTCGATCAAAACACCCGCTACGTCCCGCTCACCTTCCAGCAAGCGAGCGGCGCTCTTACGGTCAACGCTCCCGCGAGCGGTTACTCCGCCCCGCCGGGCTACTATATGCTCTTTCTCGTCAATAACAGCGGGGTCCCCTCGGTCGCGCCTATTGTCCAGGTAGCAGCCCAGTAAACTGGCTCCTCCGGGTGATTCTCGTAACGGCCGCCTCCAGATGCTACACTCCAAGGCGAAGCCGCAATGGCGCACGACCCGGCTGAAAGCAAGGACTTTTTCATCAGCTACACCAGTGCGGATCGTGGCTGGGCCGAATGGATTGCCTGGCAGCTCGACGCGGCGGGTTATAAAGTCGTTCTGCAGGCGTGGGACTTCGCGGCTGGTACGAATTTCATCTCGCAAATGAAAGCAGCCGCTGAGGCGAAGCGCACGATCGCCGTCTACTCTCCGGCGTATTTCAAATCCAAATTTTCTGAAGCTGAGTGGAGCGCCGCGTTCGCGAAGGGTGCTCTTGTTCCCGTGCGCGTCCAACCGTGCGACATCCCCGACTTTCTGAGACCCGTTGTTTATACCGATTTGGTCGAAATGCCCGAAGCCGCTGCTCGGGAAAGACTGCTTCGAGCGGTGCGGCAAACGCCGGCCAGACCAGTAACCGCACCGCCTTATCCGCCCGGTCAGGCCAAAGCCAAACGCTTTCCGGGTCAGCTCCCCGCTATCTTTGCCGTCCCCTTGCCCCGCAACCCAAACTTTACGGGGCGTGATCAGATGCTCGAAGATCTGCATCAAAAGCTCAATTCGGGCCGTTCAGCCGCCCTCATCCAGGCAATTTCGGGAATGGGCGGCGTCGGGAAAACATCCCTCGCGCTCGAGTACTGCTACCGGTTTGCTTCTGATTACGATTTAATCTGGTGGCTTCGAGCCGAACAGTGTGCAACTTTGGCCGCCGACTACGCCAATCTGGCGCAAAGGCTTGAGCTGCCTGAGAAAAATTCAACCAATCAGCCGCAAATCATCGCGGCCGTCCGGGACTGGCTTACTCACAACTCGGGCTGGCTGCTTGTCTTTGATAACGCAGTCGATGTCAAGGGCTTCGACGAATACCTCCCACATTCAACCACCGGCAATATCTTGATAACCTCGCGTAATCCTGCTTGGGGCAACGTTGCTGCGCCGCTACCCGTGCAGCAACTGACGCGCGCCGAGTCCGTGCGATTTCTGTTGCAGCGCACAAACCGTGACGAACCCGAAGCTGCTGACAAATTGAGTGTGCTGCTAGGCGACCTTCCGCTTGCGCTCACCCACGCGGCTTCCTATATCGAAGCCAAAGACATATCGATTACGGATTACATCTCTCGCTTACAGTCCTACTCGAAGAAGTTGCTCGAGCCCATTAAGGGCACTTGGGCCCTTTCTCTGGAGAACCTCCGGAGTGAATGCCCCAACGCACTACGTCTGCTCTTCTTATGTGTCTTCCTTACCCCTGACCACATACCGCGCACGCTGTTACGCGCAAAGCTTCCCGACGATCTGGATCTCGATGACGCCATCGAGGCGCTACGCCGCTATGGTCTTGTTGAAACGACCCAGACGTTCATCAGCGTCCACCGTCTACTGCAGAAAGTGATCCGGGAAGACCTGGAGCAAGATGCACAAAGAGCTCTAGCGACAGAAGCGCTGAAGATGGTCAAAGGCCAATTCCCGGAACAGCCCGAGGACTTTCGTCAATGGCCCGCCTGTGCCCCTCTGTTTTCACATGCGTTGGAGGTGATAAAGCATGCCGAGAGCCTGCAGATTGCGCTACCCGAAGCGGCTGCACTGCTCAGTTCGGCCGGCGTCTATCAGGGAAAGCGCGGCCAACTCGAAAGCGGTCGGGACCTCATGACTCGTTCGCTTGAACTCGAAGAACAAGTAAACGGCCCCGACCACCCGAACGTTGCTATTCGCGCCAATAATCTTGCAGACACACTTATCGCGTTGGGTCAATTCGATCTAGCGATTCAGCATTTGCAGCGCGCGCTTAGGATTGACGAAAGCGCGCGCGGTCCCGATCATTCCTTCGTTGCGATTCGGTTGTTCAATCTCGGCCGCGCCCTTTTGAGAAAGGGAGACTTGAAAACCAGTCTCGAGTACGCGAAGCGGGCGCTCGAAATCGATGAGAAAGCGCTTGGCCCTTGCCACCACCGCGTTGCTCTCGATTCGGATTTGATTGGCATAGTCCTTTATCATCGGGAGGAAAAGGATGATTTGGCGAACGCTTTGACCTACGCTCGGCGCGCGTTAAGTATAGACCTGGAACTGTTTGGCCCGAATCACGTCGAAATCGCGACCCACTGGAATAACATCGCGATGATTTTGGCCCTCCAGGGCGATCTGATCAATGCCTGGAACTGCTATCGCAAAGCGCTTGAGATCTATACCAGCACTTTACCGCCAGACCACCCGTACACCCAAATCACGCGAAAGAATCTTGCAGAACTCCTGACCTACTTGCGTCCTCTCATCATGCGCGAGCATGCGAGCCTGAAATCTGGCGACCCGAAAGCGGATGTGCTGAACCGCTTAATCGCGGAGCTGGATTCGCTCGCTCCAACGCTGTTACCATAGCTGCATTCAGCGAAGGAGGCCGCCATGAGCGAACAGAGCTCGCGTCGTGACTTTCTGCAGAAAACCGTGCAGACGGCGGCAGGCATCGCCGTCAGCCCCGCGGCATGGGCTCAGGCATCCGTTGCTCCCTCCACCGGCGAGACGTCGAACGTTGAGTGGCGCAACAAGCAGCCCGGAATGGCATATCGCCGGCTCGGCCGCACCGGGCTGATGATCTCCGAGGTCGTCTCCGGCGGAGACCCTATCAGCACGACTAACTACCGGCACCTCGATCTCGCCCTTGAAATGGGCCTGAACTATCTCGACATGGCGCCGGCCTATGGTCATGGCGATTGCGAACTTGCCTACGGTAAGCTCCTTGCCGGCTCGTCCAAACGCGACAAGGTTTTCCTGCAAACCAAGGTAAGTGCGTTCGGCGGGCTGCGCAATCAGCTTTATAAAGAAATCTTCGACGGCCTGCCTCCTGACAAACAAAATGCCATTATGCGGCGCGTCGAAGAAATTCGAACCAATAACCTCGCTGAGAAACCCGGTTACTATCTGACTTACTTCCCCGGCCAGCATGATCAATTCGCAGGCGCCTATCTATGTAGCGCCATGATGCCTGATTATGCGCACCTGGTTGAAGGCAGCCAGAAGTTTCGCAAGTGCATCACCGATTCGCTCGAAGGCAGTCTCACGCGCGTCGGAACCGATCATTTCGATCTGTTGATGTGCCCGCATGGTGCAAATGTCGCCGATGAGCTGGACAATCCGCACATCTATGAGACTTTCATCGAACTCCGGAAGCAGGGCAAGGTTCGTTTCCTCGGGGTTACATCGCACAATGATCCCGCCGCCGTACTTCGCAAGGCCACCGTGCTAGGGCACTACGACGCAGTCATGATGGCCTACAACGTCATCAATGGCGGGTATGTCGACCAGGCTATCCTCGATGCTTCCGCAAAGGACGTAGGCTTGATCGCGATGAAGACTGCGCACGCCGTCGCCACGCACCACAAGGAAATCCAGCCCTTGCCTCAATGGCGTATCGACAAAGTGAACAAAATCGTTCCGGGCGACATGAAGCCGCCGCTCAAGGCGTATCTCTGGGTGTTGCAAAATCCTCATATTTCGGCAGTGAACTCCAATCTGTGGGACGAAACATTCATCCGCGAAAACCTGGCGCTTGCGGGTAAAAAGATCCAGCTCCAGCCGGCTTAGTGGTGCGTTTTTTTGGCCACCAATTCGGGCAATTCGTACCCGCGTTCTGCCCTTACGTTAGATGACTGACAAGATCTTTCAGATCGATTGCGCTGCTATCGACAACGCCCCGCCCAAAACCCGGCCCCGCGACGAGTGCCTCGTTGTGCCCCTCGAACCATACCAGAAATCGCGACTGCTCGGCGCCGGAAAGCCTCTGCTGGTTAATCCACGTATAGTACGCGCCCATATCGGCATCAATTAAGGAGCCTTGCGGATCGGGCACAGGTTTCTGTTGTGTTCCTGCAATCAACTCGCGCATCGATTGTTCGTGCAGCCTCGGCGCAAACCGGGCCAGCAGCGTTAAAGGCTGGGCTCGCCGCAAAGCCTCTCGCGCCGACCACTGCACAAATGTCGTGCTGAAAAGCTGCGTCCCGGAGCCCTCCGTCAGAATGCTCACCTGAAAATGATTCAGCACCCCTACATCGCCGGTTCCCTGCAGTCCCAGCTCTTCGGGCCGCATCTGCGCAAGCATCGTGCGTAGCAGTTCCGGGCCGCCGCCGCCCGGCTGCATCACTTTCCGCATCTTATTCACGAGCGTTGCACGTACCTCGCCAAGCGACGAGTAGTTCATGCAAGTAACCCCGTCGCGCGGCAGCGGGTCGTTCGTCGCGCCATCGATGTACCAGTGTGCAAACGGCGCCGGATGCTCGGCCGCACGTTGCGCGACAGCATCAAGCAGAATCCTGCGCCCGTCTTGAGCATTTACATTCTTGAGATACACTCCTTGCGGTCGCAGCTTGCGAAACAGCGGATAGCGGTTTTCCGTCACGCCTTCGCCCAAAATGATGAGCGACAACCGGTGCGTCGGCAGCTTCTCCGCGGGTGTTGCAGCGTTCAGCTTGTGCACATACTCGACGGATGCGGTTCGAAACTCCTCAATCTGGTGCGTGGTCCAAAGATGTGCGGTCAGCTTCTCGGAGAACTGTGCGGGAGAATTGACCCAATCTACGCTCCCGAGTTCCGGCGAAAGCCGAAGCTGTGCGAACGGCTGCATGCTGGTGTGCAGTTGATCCGCGGGCAACCCGGCCAGGTAGGCGAATTGATTGTCCAGATCGCGGCGCTCCGCCGGAAACTTCCAGTCGTACGCAATCACCTCGCGCAGCAGCAGGGGTAGAAACGCGAGCGGTAGTTGCTGCAACAGCAGAATGTGCGTTGTTGCAAGCTGTTTCGCAAGCGGCGGATAGCTGCTGAAACGCTCGGGGGTAAGCTCGCCGGGCTGCATTAGGAGACCTCCTCCACCGGCTTGCCTCGCGAGAGCTGCGTGCTGAATCCGAGCACCCTCCCGAGCGAGGGCACAAGATCCGTCGATTCAATCGCCCGGTCTACTACGACATTCTGCCGCACTTGCGGCCCCAGCACCATCATCCACGTCGTGCGCGAAAGCGAGTCGCCCGTGCGGTGATGCTGGAAGCCGTTGCCGCCCGGATCTGTATCCGAATCGCGTCCGAAGTCCGGCAGGATGAACATCGTCGTTTTGCCGGCATACTCAGGCTCGCTTTGGATGGTCTTCCAGATCTCGCTGCACAGCCGGTCTGTACGCTGGATGCCTTCCAGATAAAGCGAATAGGTGCCCGAATGCGCGATATCAATGTCGTGCAGCGTGATCCACAACAGGCTCGGGGCAAGCTGGCGCATAAGCTGCCGGGCGACATACACCGATAGCTCATCCGGGCTGGCAAGGTTGCGCGCGTGCGTGGTGAAATCGGTCACCGAGAGCTTAAGCAGTTCCGCCACTTCGTGCAGATCCAGTTGGCTGCCGGTAAGTTCGGGCGTATACAACGGCGATTCGTAATTGTCGCGCAGCAGGTGTTCGTATTGGCTCTCGCCGGCCGAAGACAAGGCCGCCGAAAGCAGACGTTTGGGCAGAAGTACGCCGGCCCCTAATCCCTGGCCGTAAGCGCGGTGAGTGCTTTCGCCGATGTGGGCGAAACCATTGCTGGGTGCCACCACCCACGCATCCGTCGCGGGACGGTTCAGGTCCTTGCGGAAATACTCGAAAACCGTCGGATTTTCCGGCGACACGGCGGCGAAGTTATTGAACGTCTCGTACACCCCGGTCGCCAGGCTCGCGGTCGCCACATAGTGCCCCAGAATGCCCCGATTGATGACCTGTGTGTAGAACGTCGATTGCGGAATCAGCTCGTTCAGCAGGTGCGGAATGTTCTCCTGCCCCTCCGGCATGAACGTTTCCTCGTCGCGCGCGCCGCCGCCGAATGTCACGACAACCGCCTTTTTCGTTCTCGGCAGCGCCAGCGCACGAACGGGCGCAAAGCTGAATAGCGCCGCTCCTGCCGTGGCGCCGGTGATGCTGCGGAGAAAATCCCGGCGGTTCCATGAGACTGCCTGCGCGATTTCGCGCGGAGTCCCTGTCAGCCGGTGCGGAAGAACTTCACGGCGAATGCTTCACCCCTTGGCAGTCCCCCGAATGTGGGGCTAAATGATTTATCTTCTTTCTACCACTTTCTTGAGAGGCTGCCCAGTATAATCCCCGACATGGTGAAGAAACGCATCGCAGTTGGTCTCCTGCTCGCGGCGCCGTTCCTTGCTGCCGCCTTCCAGGCTGGCCCCAACCGGAACGACGAGCACCGCGGCTGGCCTGTTTACGGCGGCGGTCCCGAAAACATTCACTACTCCACCCTCTCCCAGATCAACCGGCAGAATGTTCGCAACCTGCAGGTCGCCTGGACTTTCGATACCGGTGATGCGTTCCCCGGGTCGGAGATGGAGTGCAATCCCATCGTGGTGGATGGCGTACTCTTCGCAACCAGCCCCAAGCTGCGCGTCATCGCGCTTGACGCCGCAACCGGCAAGCTGAAGTGGAGCTTCGATCCCAACCAGGGGCATCGCGTCTTCACCAAGATGCGCAATCGCGGCGTAACGTTTTGGAGCGCTCCCGATGGCGGGAGCAAACGCATTTTCTTCGTGTCGCGGCAATATCTCTACGCGCTCGATGCGGAAACCGGCAGCCTGATCTCTGACTTCGGCCAGAATGGCCGCATCGACCTGCGCTTCGATCTGGGCCGCGATCCCGCGCAGCAGTCCATTTCCGATACCAGCCCGCCGATGGTCTACAAGGACCTCATCATCCTGGGCAGCATCGTGGCTGAAACGCTGCCTGCCTCGCCCGGCGATATCCGCGCCTATGATGCGCGCACCGGCAAACTGCGCTGGTCCTTCCACACCATCCCGCACCCGGGCGAATTCGGCTACAACACATGGCCGAAAGACGCCTGGCAGTACATCGGCGGCGCGAACAACTGGTCCGGCATGAGCCTCGACGTAAAGCGCGGCATCGTGTACGCGCCGCTCGGCTCTGCCTCGTTCGACTTCTACGGAGCGAATCGGTTGGGCGACGATCTCTTCGCCAACAGCCTGCTAGCACTGAATGCCGAAACGGGCCAGCGCATCTGGCATTTCCAGACCGTGCGGCACGACATTTGGGATCGCGACTTGCCCACGCCCCCTGCGCTCGTCACTATCCGGCACAAAGGGCGGTTAGTGGATGCCGCTGCGCAGCTTACCAAATCGGGCTACGTCTTTGTCTTCGATCGCGCCACCGGCAAGCCCGTCTTTCCCGTGAAGTACCGCGATTATCCGCCCAGCGAGATTGATGGCGAAAAGACCGCTAAGACTCAGCCTCTGCCCACTGCTCCTCCGCCCTTCGACCGGCAGTTGCTCACCGCTGATATGCTGACCACCCGCACGCCGGAAGCGCATGCCGCCGTGCTGGCACAATTCCAGAAATTCACCAGCGCGGGCGAATTCATTCCCCCAAGCCTCAATGGCACTATTCTGTTTTCGGGAATGGATGGCGGCGGCGAATGGGGCGGCCCGGCCTTCGACCCCGAGACGGGTTATCTCTATGTCAATGCGAACGAGATGGCGTGGATTCTGCAACTGGTCGAGAACCGGCCTCCCAACGGCGAACCGTCCACTGCCAGCGATCTGTATCTGAAGAACTGTGCCACTTGTCATCGTGCGGACGAGAAAGGAGCGCCGCCGGAATTCCCTTCGCTCGAGCATCTGTCTGAACGCTTGAATGAGGAAGAGGTCTACGAAATTGTTCACCAGGGCAGCGGTCGCATGCCGTCGTTTGCCCGCCTTTCCGGTCCCGAGCTGAAAGCCATTGTCCGTTATGTGGAGTATGGCGAAAATGCTACCGTGAACGCCACTAAGCCGGTTCCTTCACCCATCGATCTGAAATACCGCTTTGGCGGCTACACCAAGTTCCTCGATCCTGATGGCTACCCGGCCATCCAGCCGCCTTGGGGCACTTTGAGCGCGATCAATCTGAATACGGGAAAGTTCGTTTGGCAAAAACCGTTCGGTGAATACCCTGAACTCGCAGAAAAAGGTTTGACGAACACCGGATCGGAAAACTATGGCGGCGGCGTCGTCACTGCCAGCGGTCTCTACTTTATCGCCGCCACCAGCTACGACAAAAAGATGCACGCCTTCGACAAGACCACCGGCGAACTCCTGTGGGAGACCACTCTGCCGGCCGCCGGCAACGCGACGACGGCCGTCTATGAAGTGAATGGCACAGAGTATGTCCTCATTGGATGCGGGGGCGGCAAATCAAAGGCCCCCAGCGGCGGAACCTACGTTGCATTCGCTCTGCCCGATGCGCGATATGCTGCGAAGTAATCAATGTCAGGACTGAGCCTATGAACCGACGAATCTTTTCCAAAACTCTGGCGGGAACCGCCCTGGGCGCGGCAGCGCTCGAAGCCGCCTACCGTGGAAACGCAGCCGCTGGCGAATCAGGCGGCGCGCCTTACGACATTTCCGTCATGATGTGGGCCATCTTCAAAGATCTGTCGTTTGAGCAGAAACTCGACAAGATCCACGAAGCGGGTTACAAAAATGCGGAGTTGGTGGGCGAGTACCGAAAATGGTCCGACAGCGAATTTCAGCGGGTGCTGGCCAAGAAAAAGGAGTTCGGCATTAACTTCGACACCACGGCGGGCCTGCATCATGCCGTCGGAAACCCGAACGATCGCGAAGCTTTGCTGGCCGATGTGAAAAACGAACTGCCAGTGATGGAACGGCTCGACTGCCCGGCCGTCATCATCATGTCAGGCAACGTAGTTCCCGGTATGCCGCGCGAAACGCAGCACCAGAGTTGTATTGAAGGCCTGAAGCGTGCCGCGTCCATCGTCGAAGGCAAACAGATCAACGGCCAACCGGTGCGCCTCCTACTTGAAAATATCGACCCCGAAGAGAATCCGCGCTACTATCTCACCTCGGTCGCCGAAGGGTTCGAAATCATTCGCGCCGTGAATCACCCGCAGGTGAAGCTGCTCTATGACTTCTTCCATGAGCAGATTGCAGAGGGAAATCTCATCGAGAAACTGAAGAAGAATATCGACTACACCGGCCTGGTTCACATCGCCGACGTTCCCGGACGCCATATTCCAGGAACCGGCGAGATCAACTACGAGAACATCTACAAAACGCTCGCCGAGCTGAAATACGATCGCATGGTTGCGATGGAATTCCTGCCGCTCGGCGATGGCGTGGAAGAACTGCGGCGCGCGAAGGAACAGGCGCTGCGCGCCGGCCGCAGCGCCTAGCCGATTTGCTCGCTACTCGAACCTGTATACCCCCGCTTTCTCGATACTGATCTGCTGAGGCGCGAATCGCCAGTAGTGCCCCTGATCATTTTCATCGCCGTTCAGGCGGCGCCCCGGCAGCCATCTTCCATTCTCGAATTTGCCTTCTTCCACGTAACCGACCCCTGCATGCGGCAGTCCCGGCGACCTGGGCGTGAACTGCACGCGAAAGCCGCTTCCCGCACCCAGAAATTCATTCGGTCCTGTCGCGATAATCAGGCCAAACCCCTTCTCGGCGCCGGAACCGAAGATCTCGTCAAGGCTGACCGTCACCAGGTATCGGTTCATGACAAACGAAGTAGAAGGTTTCTGCCTTTCGAGCAGAAACCCGGCCGTCTCACCCTTGCCTTGATGCTGCAGAATTTCCGGTGCAAGCTGTATGAGCGCCTCGTAGCTTTTTCCGAGATCGTTCTTAGGATCTTTCGCTGAATCGATGGCGAACGGTGAAAAACCGATCGCATCATGCTGGCCCACCGCGTAAAACACATTCTGTTCGCCCGCTGCACCGCCGGCGGCTTCCGGAATGAACAGCGGATTGCCGGCCCGGTTGTACCACTTACACCAGTCCTCGAAATTCGATTGATAGATGTCAGGCGAGTAAATATCGATCGCCGACCCAACCGCCTTCCACGCGTCGATCACGCGTGGCTGCGGTCCGCCGCTTGGATAATCGCCCGGCGTCGCATCCTGGTGGGCCAGCCAGGTGTTCACGTACATGGGCAGCGGATATTCCGCCTTGCCCGCGGCCGCCACGTGATTCACGTAACGGCCGTAGTTCCAGGCCATGAAGACCTCATCCGCGCGCGGCGAGTTGCCGAAGACGTCCGTCCACGTGCCCGAAGTCTTAGCGCCATTGGCGTCCCAAAGCTCCCGCAGCTCCGGAAAGAGCGATTCACGATGCGCCTGCAAGTACGTGGTCAGTTCATGTGGCACGGCTGACGCGAAAGCCTTGTCTGCCGCTGCCGAATGATCGCGCGTATCGCCGAGCACGCCCACTTCGTTCTCCACCTGCAACATCAGCACGGTGTGGCTCTGCCCGTCGATTTCACGGATATGATGCATCAGCGCGGCGAACGCTTTGGCATCCGCCTCCATCGTTGCCTTCCCTAGCGTGCTAAGGATCTCGACTTCGTTGTCCCTCTCGATCACCCGCGGAAAACGGCGAGTGTCCCGCTTCACCCACAAGGGCGCATAGCTCGACATGCCGTTCTTCCAACTGGCCAACCAAAGGAAAACAATGCGCAGATTGTTTTGGCGTGCCTGTTGAATCAAACCGTCCACCAGGGTGAAATCGTACTGGCCTTCGGTTGGTTCGATCAGCTCCCACGAGACGGGCGTAAGTACGGTGTTCAACGGAATCTCTGCAAGCCGCGGCCAGATCGGCTTCATGTAATCGAGGCTCGAAGAACTCGAATTATGAATCTCCGCACCGAGGATCAGGTATGGCTTGCCATCGACCACAAGCTGCGTCGCCGTGCCGCGCTTTTCGAGGTGAGGAATGTTCGCATCCTGCGCCCTCGCGCTCGCCGCCAGCAGAATAGAAAATACCGCTACGTGTCGAAGTCTCATCTTCATTGAATCCGGTGCAGCAGAACCGCTGTGCTGTCGAAGTCTCCTTTCAGGGCTAGCTGCAAGCCGCTCTGCATGAGATACGCGCCGCTTACTTCGCTTTCCTTGTTGAGAATTTTGCCGTCAATCGATTCCAGCCGGTAAACGGCGTGCGCATTCAGGCCTTCGAAGTAAATGACGGGAGGAAGCGTACTATATTCCTGCGAGTGCCGGAACGCAAAAAGCACCGCCTCTTTTCCGTCCTGCGAAACATATTCGTTCGCCGTGGTGTCGTTCGTTCGCGGTGAAAGCAGCCGGTACAGATTGCCGAATTGCACCGTCTCGCGAATGCGTTTGTACAGCGCAATCATTTTCGTCGCGAGCTGCGCATCTTCCTCTGTCCATTTGTTCAGGTTTGCGCCGATGCCCAGCGCGCCCTGCATTGCCACCAGAAACCGGAATTCGAGAGGCGTGCTGCGGCCATTCATGTTCGGTACGTCCGTGACCCAAGCCGACATAAGCTTCGGCGCATATGCCTGCGAAAAACCTTCTTGGATGCGCAGCCGGTCAAACGCCTCCGTATTGTCTGATGTCCAGAACTCATCCACGTATCGCAGAATCCCGAGGTCGACCCTGCCGCCGCCGCCCGAGCACGATTCAATCTCCAGCTTTGGATGCTTGGCCCGCAGCCGTGCCATGATGTCATACAGGTTGCGAACGTACTTCACCCACAACTCCGGCTGCTCGTCCGGCGCCACCTCCGGCCAGCCTGGCTCGGCGAAGGTTCGGTTCATATCCCATTTGAAGTAGCGGATGTTGTAATCGGTCGCCAGCTTATCGAGCACCTGGAAGATGTAATCTTTCACGTCGTCACGTGCAAAGTTCAGCACAAGCTGATTTCGCAGTTCGCTGCGCGGCCTGCCGGGGAAATTCATGACCCAGTCCGGATGTGCGCGGTAAAGATCGCTGTCGGGATTCACCATCTCGGGTTCCACCCACAAGCCGAAATCCATCCCCAGGCCGTTTACATACTGGATCAATCCGTTCAGCCCGTTCGGAAACTTCTGCGGATTCACCACCCAGTCGCCGAGCCCGGCGTGGTCGTTGTTCCGCTTGCCGAACCAGCCGTCATCGACGACAAACATCTCCACACCCAGTTTTGAAGCTTTATCCGCGAGCGTCTTCTGTCCCGCCTCGCTTACATTGAATTCGGTTGCTTCCCACGAGTTGTAAAGGACAGGCCTCGGCCGCGCCTTCAGTCCATGCGGCTCGATATCGGCGAGCTCGAGTCGGTCGAGCAGCCGCGAAGCTTCGCCGAATCCGTGATCGGAGTAGCCGCCGTAGAAGGCCGGTGTTTCCAGCGACTCGCCTGGCTTCAAAACGTACGCGAAGTCGAACGTGTTGAACCCGCCCGTTACGCGCACCTGCTGGTAAGGCGTCTGCTCTACCGTAATCCGCCAGTTTCCGCTCCACGCCAGCGCTCCGAACCACACGCGTCCGTGTTCCTCTGCCGCGTTGCCCGGGTCGATCGCAAACCATGGGTTCAGATTGTGCCCGGTGTGCCCCGTACGGCTTTCCAATACTTTCATGCCTTCCTGAATCGGTTCCAGGTTCAACAGCGATTCCGCCGCCCAACGCCCGCTGAGATACGAAAGCCGGTAGCCGCCTACGCGCGGCATGTACCAGGTTGCCGATTGTGCGCTGTTCACCGTAATTTTCTGTTGCGTGCCGTTGCGAATGGTGGACGACCGGCTGATAATCCCGGTCTCGGGATAAACGCGATAGTGCAGCGTGACTTGTATATCGTCGTGAATATCCTTTAGAGTAATTTCGAGTTCATCGCCCTCGACGTGTTGATCGGCATAGTGCAACACAAGATCGCGATCGCCGTCGGCGCGAGTAATCTTGAGCGCTGTTTCGTAGTACCGCGGGCCGCCCCAGCCCGGATACTCTTCGTTCTCGATCATCTGGTGCGGATCGAATGAAGAAATATCCTGCCGCTGCTGCGCTGCCGGAACATCCTCAATCCGCCACAACGGTCCGCCCCAATATAAATGCTGCAGCTCGCCGCTCGGCCCCACTCCCATCGCATAGGAGCTGTGGGGCGTTGTGATAAGCCATACCTTGCGTGCGGCATCGAATTGAATCTGTGCAAACGTCGAACATGCCATCGTGAAAACCAGGCAAAAAAGAATCGCGAAACGGCGCATGGTGACGATTGTAATTGTTCGAATCACGAAGATGATCTAATGTTCGGTACTCATGTGCAGATACCGACTGACCACCTCAGCCTTGCTTCTGCTGTCTCTCCTCTTCACTCCCGTCCTTGAGGCCCAGAATCCCGATTGGTTCCCGAAAAAGGACATGCTCACCATCGGCGTCTACTATTACCCCGAAGCGTGGCCGCAGGAACAATGGGCCCGCGATATGGGCAATATCCGCAAGCTCGGCATGGAGTTCGTCCACATGGGTGAGTTTGCCTGGTACTTCATGGAGCCGGAAGAAGGTCATTACAACTTCGACTGGCTGGAAAAGAACGTCGATCTTGCCGCAAAGAACGGCCTGAAAGTAGTTCTCTGCACTCCCAGCGCCACGCCGCCCATCTGGCTGGAGCAGAAACATCCGGAAATCCTGATGGTCGATGCACAAGGCCGCACGATGCAGCACGGCAGCCGCGAGCAGGCCGACTGGAGCTCTCCCGTCTATCGCGAATACGTAACGAAGATCGATACCGAACTGGCTAAACGCTTTGGTAATGATCCCCGGGTCTGGGGCTGGCAGATTGATAACGAACTCAGCCATTACGGCCGGCGTTATTCCTACTCGCAGGCATCCACGCTGAAGTTCCGGCAGTGGCTGCAGGAGAAGTACGGCACCATCGATCGCCTCAACGAAGCCTGGGGCGGCGCTTTCTGGTCCACCATGTACCAGAACTTTGATCAGATCGAGATTCCAAATCCAAACACGTTAGTGGTTGACCCGAGCCCGCACGCCGTTCTCGATTTCAACCGCTGGTTCGCCCATGAAGCCGCCGAATACATCAGCATGCAGGCCGGCATTATCCGGCAATATTCGAAAAACCAGTGGATCACGACGAATTTCATGACGCTGCACCAGGAGGTAGACCCCTCGCTTTCCCAGAAAGCCGTCGATGTATTCACTTGGACCCACTATCCTGTGCATGGCGATCTGGGGGAAGGGCCGCTGGGATTCCGGCTCGGCAGCGCAGAGCAGATGTCCTTCATGCACGATTTCATGCGCTCCTTTAACGGGCTGTCCGGTCCCATGGAACTGCAGCCCGGCCAGGTGAACTGGGGCGCCGTGAATCCGTGGCCGCTTCCGGGCGCCATCCACATGTGGATCCTGCGTGCGTTCGGTGCGGGTGCGCGCCTGGTGTGTACGTACCGTTATCGCCAGCCGTTATATGGCTCCGAGCTCTATCACAAAGGGCTTGCCGAGACGAATGGAGTAACCCCGTCGCCCGGCGGACGCGAATATGCCGAGGCGATGCGCGACGTAATCGAGCTTCGCAAGCACTATGACCCGAACGCCAAGCAACCTGCAGCCTATGCGGCCCGGCGTACCGCCTTTTTGATTAGCTATGACAATCGCTGGGACATATCGAATCATCCGCAAACCACACGCTGGGACACGGTGGCGCACTGGATGCGTTACTACCGCGCTCTGAAAAGTGCTGGAGCGCCGGTGGATGTGCTCACGCCTGACCGCGATTTCAGCCAGCATCCGTTCGTGATCGCGCCGGCTTATCAGCTTGTCGATGCCGAACTCATTCAACGCTTTCAGAATTACGTGCAGAACGGCGGCAACCTGATTCTCACCTGCCGCACTGGCCAAAAAGATCCGCGCGGACATCTCTGGGAAGCTGCGTGGGCAGCTCCTGTTTATCCCCTCATAGGAGCGAAGATTCCAATCTACGATGTATTGCCCGTTAGTGTGGACGGAAACGTCGAGTTAAATGGCAAGCGTTATGCCTGGGGCTCATGGGGAGATATTCTGGAGCCGGAACCCGGTACACAGATTCTGGCGAAATACGCCGATCAGTTCTATGCCGGCCGGCCCGCCGCAATTACACGGAAACTCGGGAAGGGAACTGTGACCTACATCGGAGTCGACACCATCGACGGCGAGTTGGAACGTGCGCTGATCCGGCAGGTGTATGCCGCAGCCGGCGCAACACCCGCAAACCTCGATCCGAACTTCCTGGTTGATTGGCGCGACGGCTTCTGGGTCGCAACCAATTTTGCGAGCAAGACGGAAACCATCCCGGCCGCGGCCAATGCGAAGATTTTGGTCGGCCAGCGCCAGGTGCAACCCGGCGGCGTTGCCATCTGGATGGAACGATAAGCGCTACTGCTTCTCGGTAATGTTGAGCACGCGGTCGGCTGCTTGCTTCTCTAGCACCTGCCGCGTGCCGCTCGGCCATGCAATCTCAATGCGATCGATACTTGCGGCGGTGCCCAATCCGAAATGCAGCCGCAGATCGCTTTGTGAGAGATAGCTTCCGCCGCTGCGCACTTCGCCGAGCTGCGCGCGGCCGCCGGCGATAACCTTCACTCGCGCCCCGATCGCACTGCGATTCGAGCGCGTCCCAATCAAACTGAGAATTGTCCAGTGCCCCGGCGGATTGGCCGCCTGCTTCAGCAGCGACGGCGTTTCGTTCTGGTTGTTGATGGCCACTTCCACGGCGCCGTCATTATCGATGTCGCCAAACGCCGCACCACGCGAGGAGTGCAATTCGAGAAAGGCTGGTCCGGCCAGCCGCGAGATGTCGCGAAACTTGCCGTCGCGCATATTTTCGTACAGGATCGCGCGGTCTTTGTAGTGAATGTCGATGTGCAGCGCCTCCACTTCGGGAAACACATGCCCGTTCACCAGCAGCAGATCCTTCCAGCCGTCGTTATTGAAATCGAAGAAGCCGGTGCCCCAGCCGACGTAGCGCGTGTTCTCGCCAAGGCCGGCATCCAGCGTCACATCGTCGAAGTCTCCCTTGCCGCGATTGCGATACAGCGTTTCAAACTCGTCTGAAAAATTGGTGCGAAAGATGCTGAAGTGCCCATCGCCGGCGTAATCGGCAGCGGTTACGCCCATTCCCGACATGGCTTTGCCGTTTTGGTCGAACGCGACGCCGCGAATCACTCCTTCTTCCTCGAATTTGCCGTGTCCCTTGTTGATGTAGAGCAGGGAAGGTGTCTGATCGCAGGCGACGTAAATATCCGGCAGGCCATCCTCGTTGAAATCGCCGGTGAGCACCCCAAGCGAATAGTGCCCGTCCGGTTCGGCGATGCCCGATTGCTCCGAAATGTCGGTAAAGGTGCCGTCGCCGTTGTTGCGGTAAAGAATGTTCCGGTCGAATGGCAGCCCGCGAGGGCCACAGTTTACGGCAATGCCGCGATAGAAGCAGTAAGGATTTGCGCCGGGTTTGGGCGTTGTCGCCGGATCGAACTTGAGGTAATTCGAAACAAAAAGATCCAGGTGGCCGTCGCCGTCGATATCGAGGAAGGCGCAGCCCGTGTTGTAGCGCGTGCGGTTTTGAGTGAGGTGGGTTGATGCGGTCACGTCTTCGAAGCGCTGGCCATGAATATTGCGATACAGGTGGTTCTGTCCCCAGTAGGTAACGAACAGATCGGTATATCCGTCGTTGTCGTAATCGCCCGTGCAAACACCCTCTGCCCAGCCGGATGAACGTAGCCCGAGCGCATCGGTTACATCACGAAACCGGCCATGTCCCTCGTTGTGATACATGCGATTCGTTCCGCCCTCGCCGGACAGAACGAACAAATCCAACAACCCGTCGTTGTCGTAATCGATGAAGCCGATGCCGCTTCCGGTGGTCTCGATGATGTATTGCTTCGAGACGGACCCGCCGTTCGGAAAGACGTCGGTCAGACCCGCCTGTTTCGCGATGTTGCAGAAATTAGGCGTGTATGAATTCGCTGCCGGGTCTGCGAATGCAAGCAGCAGGCAGGATGCGGCGAGCAGGGCCGTCGTCAGGAAAGAAAGCTTCACTGTGCCGGCGGCTTCTCGCCGAGTTTCTTCAGAAAGTCAGAGAACTCGCCCTCTGGCGGCTTCTGCAGCTTGTCGAGAAGGTCCTTCTCCGCCTTCGCTTTATCCATCTGTCCCGAGTCGCGATAGGCGGTGAGCAGCGCGTAGTGCGCCGTTTCGTTTGCCGGCTGCAGCCGCGTTGCATGCGAAAGCATTTCGATTGCCTGCGGATACTGCTTCGCTTGCGTATCCATTTTCCCCAGCGCGATCAGCGCTTGCACGAAATCGGGCGAGAGCGTGAGGGCGCGCTCGAAGTGCGATCTGGCGGTTTCAGTGTGGCCCTCGACTTGTGCGATCTGTCCAAGCTGAAATTCAGAGGCCGCATCTTCCGGGCTCAGCTTCAGTTCAGAGCGAAATTCCTCGGACGCTTGCTGCAGCGCTTCCGGGCTGTGGCTCTCGAGCAGAATCGCACGTCCCAGCCGGAAATGCAGTTCCGGCGCTTTGGGGTTCGCTTCGATGGCCTTGCGGTATTCAGCGACGGCATCGGAATAGCGGTTCTGCACTTCGAAGATTTCGGCTGAGAGCTCATGCACGCGGTAGGATGCGGGCGTTCGCTGGAACATCGCGAACGTTGCGTCGTTGAATGCTTTCATATGCACCTTGGCGGTAAGGTAAAGCACGTCCGCATCGTTCGGGAATCGCTGCCCGAGCTTTACCAGAAGCGTATAAGCCTGGGCATCATCGCCCGTTGAGCTGAAACATTTCACAGCCGCGAGTCCCGCAAGACGGTAGAGGTCCGTTGATGAGGGCGGCGTCGCGATCAGGTTGGGAATCGCTGTTTTGCAATTGCCCATCGCCGCCTGCGTGAGCGCGAGAAACGTACGTGCAGTTACGTCTGACTTGTCGCGTGCTGCCGCGCTCAGTTTGGGCAACGCAACGGAATACTGTCCTCGGTTGAACGCGGCGATGCCCTCTTCGCGTTCCGAGCTGCCTGCGAACAGAACAGTAGCGAGGAGTGCAATCGCAAACAATCGGCTAATGGCCCGCATCGTCCAGCATCAGTTCGGAGTTGCCGAAGCGGTGGTGCAGCTTGCCTTCGTAATAGCGGAAGCTCAAAAGCGGCGGCGGCCCCGGCGCAATTTGGGGAGCGGGCGCGACACGCGAATCCGGATTTTCGGCGACATCGGCGCAACGGCCTGAATCGGCAACTTGTTGAATCACTCTGTTCTGCTCGGGCTGCGAAGCAACTTGCTGAGGCTGCGGATCAGGCTGCTGTCGAGCAAGCAGGAAAAACAGAAATCCGGCAGTCAACATGCTATTTCCCACTCAAATCCTGCAAGGCGCGGCGAGCGGTCGCGTTTTCCGGTTTCCTCTCGAGCAGCTGCTGCATGACTTGCCTTGCTCTGTCGATATTGCCCATGCGTGTGTAGGTTCGGCCCAAATTTAAGTAGAGTATATCTTCGTCGGGACAAACCCGAATGCCATACTCGAACGCGGCAATCGCATCGTTGGTTTGGCCCTGCTGGATGTAAAGAACGCCCAGGTTGTTGATGGCATCTGCAAAGTCGCGCTTCAGCTCTATAGCCCGTTGGAAATACTGCTTGGCCTCGGCGGTCTGACCTTGTTTTGCCATTGCCAGGCCGAGGCCGTTTGCTGCCTCAGGCGACTGCGCGTCCAGTTCTGAAGCTTTGCGATAGAACGCCTCGGCTTGCTGAAACTGATTCAGTTTGTCGCAAGCATGGCCCGCATTCAGCAGCGTGTACAGTAGATCCGGCTTCAGCGCGAGTGCCTTTTCATAGTTGGCGAGCGCTTGGGAAAAGTCGCTGCGGCTGTCGCAAACCTCGCCCATGCCCGACCACGCTTCCGCGTAGTTCGCATTTGCGTCCAAAGCGGCACGGAATGACTTCTCGGCGGCATCTACGCGATTCGCTTGCAGGTGAATCTGTCCCACCAGCACAAGAACTCGTGCATTTTCGGGAGATCGCTTCAATACCTGCTCGAGATAGGGCAGCGCCTGTTCAGAATAGCCGGACCAGAGAAACGCCGCGCCGAATTTAAAGTAATCGCGATGGGCCGGCGCAACGTACGTGCCGGCAAACGGAAGCGCGCCCTTCTTTGATACGTCTGCGAGATCCGCCTTGACCTGTTGCTCGGACGGAACTTTCGCGTAAACCTTCACGGCATGCCCGTCACTGTTCAGCAGCAGCGCGAAGGGCGTCACCAGCGACGTTCGCCAGTCGAAAAGATAGCGGCGGAAGATCTCGTATTGTTCGCGGCGCGAACCGGACTTGGCCAGCTCTTCCTCAGTTAGAACGAACAGTCCTGGTCCTGTGCGTTTTTCGGGGAGGGGTACAGGCTCAAGAAACCAGGTGTCGTCAAGACGCATGGTGTTGTCCGCTTCGATCGGCCGCGACGCAAGTTGGAAGGGCGCGCGAAACGCTTTCGTTTTGAACCCGGCTGTACCTTCGGTGATGAGGTACGTGCTGCCCGCCTGCAGATCTGAAAACTCGTCGATCGCGCCTGAAGGCCAGGTGACGCGAACATGCTTCGCACCCGTTTGCTGACCCAGGCCGAACAGTATGCGCTTGCTGTGCTGCGACAGGAAACCGGAACCGGCATCCAGCCACTTCGTCTGGTTATCTACCTGGATACGCGCGCCGATGGCATCGCGATTCGACTTTGTGCCGCGCAGCTCGAAGGCAATTGCATGGTTCGCGTGGGCGCAGTTGTTCTGCAGAATCCGAACCTGCGGGCCGAGCCGGCTCTTGAGAATGATGTCGGGACGGCCATCGCCGTCGAAATCGAGGACTGAAAACGAGCGGCTGTCTTCGGGCCAATCGAGTCCGCTGACGCCCGAGAAATCGTAGTAGCGATCGCTGCGCCGAACATGCAGCACGTTCGGCTCGTGGCCGTTCCAACTGTAGTCTTCGCGGATGAACTGGTTGATGGCGTTCCAGCCGTTCTCGTAGGCGGCCGACGGCTGCGCCTTGACCGGCGACCTGGCTACCACCTGCCGCCAGAAGAAACCGTTGAGATCGGTCTGCGACGCGTTGGTCAGCATGCCGCAGGTGACGAAGATCTCGGGGTTGCCGTCGTTGTCGAAGTCGTGCCCGCCGGAAGACCACGCCCAGCGGCCGAAGTTCACATGCTCCTGCCCGGTGCGTTCTTCGAATGTGCCGTCGCCGCGGTTGCGGTACAGCGAGTTGCCCATGGTGTGCCGCTGATAAGCCTGCGGCGCTGCTTTTGCGGGAGCGAAGTTCTTATCGTCGATGACGCGCTGTCCGGCATCGGTCCACATATTCGCGACGTACAGATCGGCTTTGCCGTCGTGATCAGAGTCAAACCAGGCAGCGCTCATGCCCGGGCCAATGTCTTCGACGCCGGCCGATGCCGCCAGGTCGCGGAACTTTCCGTTTCGGTTGACATACAGATTCTTGCGGCCGAAGTCATTAGCGACGAAGAGATCGGGCCAGCCGTCGTCATTGAAATCGCACCAGGCGGGCGCGAAGCTGAAGCGGTTGTTGTTCTCGTTGATTCCCGTTTCTTCCGTGCAGTCTTCAAAGAAGCCGGAGCCATCCGCGTTCAGCCGGTTGCGGAATAGAAAATTCGGCGGTCCGTTCTGCGCGTCGTGATAGGGAGTCGCATAAGTGTACTGCGCTTCACTCTGGAAGTAGACGTAGCAGCAGAGGTAGAGATCAAGCTTGCTGTCGCGATCGAAATCGGCGGCGGCCATTCCGGTGAAGGCGCCGGCAGGGATGGTGGCGAACCGGAACGCGTCGTCGCGCAGGCGGAGGCGATCGCCTTCGTTCAGCAGCAGAAGCGGGCCGTTGGCGCGCAGAACGACAAGGTCCTGGCGGCCGACGTTGCGGAGATCCACGAACAAGGCACAGGAGGTGTCATCGAGGATGCCGGCACCCCAGGCTTCGGTTATGTCAGTGAGGCGGCCTTCGTCCGTGAATTTGTAAAGCCGGTTGGGCAGTCCGCCGGGCTGGCAAATGTAGATTTCATCCGCGCCGTCGCCGTCGATATCGCCTACCGCGACGCCGTTACTGCCGTAAATGTCGATGCCTGAGGCCGGATCGAGGCGGGCGCGCCAGTACGGGATGCCGCGGGAAAGCTGTTCGGCGAACGACGGCGTCTTCTCGAACGCTGCGGCTGTAACGTCCCGAAAGAGCGGTTTTGCTGCCGACGCGACGTGTTCCTCGAGGGGAGCGAAAGCGGTGAGTTTGCCGTCCGTCCAGGTGATCTGCCAGCGGCCGACACGGTACAGGAACTGGCCGTCGCGCTCGCTTGCAATCTCGTAGCGAACCACGCCGCCCGGCAGGGGAAAGAACCGGGCCCGGCGGATTTTTCCGAGCGAGTCTACCCAGGCTTTCCAGTTTTTGCCAAACGAACTAGTTTGCGCTGTGTCAAAGACAGCTTCGTTCAGATCGGGAGCGATAGCGCGGTAGGACCTGGGCAGCGGCGACGAGAAATTACCAAACGAACCCACAGGCAAACCCAGGGGCGGATTGAGCGAGGCAAAAGCCTGAGCGATTTCAGCCGCGGTTTTTTCTTCTGGGAATTCATCGTTGCCGGGCAGGATGTACTTCCGTAACCCGAGATACGGAGGCGTGTGGCGCGGCTGGTCTGCGAAAGCGGGGGTGGCGCGAAGCGCGGCCAGTGCAGGCAGGGCGGCGGAAGCGGCCAGAAACTCACGACGATTGAGACCCTTCCTCATTTTCCGTTTTTGCGAAACGAACTTTCCCGGCCGGGCTCAGTGACGGTAAGTGTCTTATCTATCAATGACTTGCCTAGGGTCTGGACTAGTCCGCTTGGCCATCGGATTTCGACATTTTCGACCTCGGTCAGAGGGCCGAGGCCGAAGTGCAGAGTGAAGGAATTTTGCGAATAGAAGCCGCCGCCGCTCATGACTTCGTCAATCATCTTACGGTTTCCGGCGGTGACGATTACGCGGGCGCCAATGGCGCTGCGGTTGGATTTCGTGCCGGTAAGGGTGACGTTCAGGTAATGACCCTCCGGACCGCGGTTCTTGAGCAGGCTGGGGTAGGCGTTCATATTGACGATCACGATCTCGGGACGGCCGTCCCCATCGAGATCGCCGACGGCCACGCCGCGAGCGGGGCGGGGAACCTGAAAGGCGGGTCCGGCATCGTTGGTGACGTCCTGAAACTTTCCGTTGCCGAGATTGTGGTAGAGGACGGTCGGCTGCAGGTACGTGTCACCGAGCTGCTTCCCTTCGACTTCAGGGTAGACATGGCCGTTCGCGATGACGAGATCGCGCCAGCCATCGTCGTCGACGTCGACGAACGCTACGCCCCAGCCGAGCAACTGGCGCATACGAAGGCCGGATTCTCTTGATACGTCAGTAAAAAATTTTCCATCGTCGTTGTGATAGAGCGAGGTGAGGTCGCCCGAAAAATTCGTTTTGGCGATGTCGAGCAGGCCGTCGCCGTCGTAATCGGCCACCGCGATGCCCATGCCGGCCTGGAGCGCCCCATCGTAGTTGAAAGCAACGCCGGCTTCCGTGCCGCGCTCTTCGAACGTGCCGTTGTGAAGGTTGTGATAGAGCAGGCTGGGGGTCATGTCGCAGGCGACATAGATGTCGGGCCAGCCGTCGTTACCGAAGTCGGCTGCGACAACGCCCAGACCGTACCGGCCGCCGGGCTTCAGGATACCCGCCTTTTCCGATACGTCGGTAAACGTGCCATCGCCGTTGTTGTGATAAAGCACATTGTGCGCTTTGGGCAGGCCGCGCGGGCCGCACATGACGGGGATGCCTTTCCACACGCAGTAATCGCCCTGGCCCGGGTGCGGGGTGGTGTTCAGATCGAGATCGACGTAGTTGGCGACGAAGAGATCGAGGTAGCCGTCCCGATCATAGTCGACAAACGAGCACCCGGAACCGAAGCGGATACCGGTGACCGGCAGACGGGCTTTTTCCGTGACGTCTTCGAACGTGCCGTCGCCGCGATTGCGATAGAGGATGTTGTGGCCGTAG
>Ga0213872_10000759_pt1 | contig 23719 bp, 21 predicted proteins | sample VelepicomBERX_R2_FD_160071 | JGI IMG/M metagenome (GOLD analysis project Ga0213872, IMG submission 160071) | Rhizosphere microbial communities from Vellozia epidendroides in rupestrian grasslands, the National Park of Serra do Cipo, Brazil - RX_R2 | ecosystem: Host-associated > Plants > Roots >...
CGCCGGCACCGGCTGCATGAGCGCGCTGGAGGCCGACCGCTTCCTCGCCCATCATGGACAAATCGCCGCAGTAGCGGCACAATAATAAACGGGAACCGCGACTTAGCCCCATTCGGGGCGTCGCGGCTTGGGGAAGAAGGGGCCCAATGGACTGGGATAAGCTGCGGGTGTTCCATGCCGTCGCTTCGGCCGGCAGTTTCACCCATGCGGGGGAAGCCCTCAATCTGAGTCAGTCGGCCGTCAGCCGGCAGATCAGCGCGCTCGAGGAAAGCCTCGACGTTCCGCTGTTCCATCGCCATGCGCGCGGCCTGATCCTCACCGAGCAGGGCGACCTGCTCTACAACACCGCCCGCGACGTGTTCGCCAAGCTGGCCATCACCGAGGCCCAGCTGACCGAAAGCCGCGAGCGGCCGCAGGGCCCGCTGCGCGTCACCACCACGGTGGCGTTCGGCATGCTGTGGCTGACCCCGGCGCTGCGCGACTTCATCGACCTCTATCCCGAGATCCAGATCAGCGTCATCCTCGACGACGGCGAGCTGGATTTGGCGATGCGCGAGGCCGACGTGGCGATCCGCATGTCGCCGCCGCGCCAGCCCGACCTGGTGCAGCGCCATCTGGTCGATCTGCATTACAGCATCTATGCCTCGCCCGATTACCTGGCCAAGCACGGCACGCCGGCCAGCCCCGAGGAACTCGACCAGCACCGCATCATCGTCTATGGCGACACGCCGCGCCCGCCGGTCGGCAGCCTGAACTGGCTGCTGCATGCCGGCGCCCATGCCGACCGGCCGCGCAAGCCGGTGCTGAAGGTCAACAGCCTCTATGGAATCTTCCTGGCGGCGCAAAGCGGCCTCGGCATCGCCTCGCTGCCCAATTACTTCTCGCACCACACCGACCAGCTGGTGCAGATCCTGCCCGAACTGCGCGGCCCGACCATCGAGGCGTTCTTCGTCTATCCGGAAGAACTGCGCCACTCGATGCGCATCGCGGTGTTCAGGGACTTCCTGCTGAAGAAGATAGCGGAAAGAGGCTGAGCCTCTTTCCGCGTATCCCCGGACGCAGATCCGGGGATCTCCGTGGGTCCCCGGGTCAAGCCCGGGGGTGACGATTATTGCTTCAGCAGCTGATCGAAGTACTCGATCGTCTTCCCAAGACCCTCACGCAACGGAACCGTCGGCTGCCAGCCCAGCTTTTCCTGGGCCTGGGTGATGTCGGGGCGGCGCTGCTTCGGATCGTCGGCGGGCAGCGGGCGGGTTTCCAGCTTCGACTTCGATCCGGTCAATTCCAGCACCATCTCGGCCAGCTGAATCATGGTGAATTCGCCGGGATTGCCGAGATTGATCGGGCCGGTGATCGCCTCATCGGTATCCATCAGGCGGACGAAGCCCTCGATCAGATCCGACGCGTAGCAGAAGGACCGGGTCTGCTGGCCGTTGCCATAGATGGTGATCGGCTCGCCCTTCAGCGCCTGGACGATGAAGTTCGACACCACGCGCCCGTCATTGGGATGCATCCGCGGCCCATAGGTATTGAAGATGCGCGCCACCTTGATGCGGGTCTTGTGCTGGCGGAAATAATCGAAGAACAGGGTCTCGGCGCAACGCTTGCCTTCGTCGTAGCAGCTGCGCGGGCCGATCGGATTGACGTTGCCCCAATAGCTTTCCGGCTGCGGATGGATCGACGGGTCGCCATAGACCTCGGAGGTCGAGGCCTGGAAGATCTTGGCCCGGGTGCGCTTGGCCAGGCCCAGCATGTTGATGGCGCCGTGCACCGAGGTCTTGGTGGTCTGCACCGGGTCGAACTGGTAATGGATCGGCGAGGCCGGACAGGCCAGATTGTAGATCTCGTCGACCTCGACATAGAGCGGGAACGTCACGTCGTGGCGCATCAACTCGAAGCGCGGATGGTCGAGCAGATGGGCGACATTGGCGCGCCGGCCGGTGAAGAAATTGTCGACGCAGAGAATTTCATGCCCCTGGCCGAGCAGCCGCTCGCAGAGATGCGAGCCGAGGAATCCAGCCCCGCCGGTCACCAGGATGCGCTTGCCGATCATCTGTTCCCCCTTTTCGGATGGCCCATCCAACACCCGAAATGGTTAATGAACATCTATCGCACCGGAAGCGGGTCTTTCTCGTGCCAATACAAGGCGTTGCCCACCGCATCGGCCAGCGACGGCAGCACGGAAATCTCCTCCTGGCGCGGGGCGCGGTCCTCGCGCGCCAGGCGCTCGCACAAGGTGCGGAGCCCGGTGGCCAGCTCGATCGCCGGGGCGAATTCGGTGTCGGCGGCGCGGCGGACCAGATCGTCGGCGGTGTCCATCAGCGACCGCACCAGCGGCAGGGTGGCTTCATGGCCGCCCTTGGCGAAGGCCACGACGATCTGATCGGCGAGGCGGCGCAATTGCGTGCCGTGACTCTTGATCTTGCGCAGATTGACCAGTTCGAGGGCCTGCGAGACCTTCTTGCGGAACGCGGCGCGGTCCTCCTTGCCGATGCTAAGCCATTGAACCGGATTGGGCGCGTCGATCGTCGCCGGGACGGGCTCGCCCTCGCGATGGAAACTGCGCCGTTCCGGGCCGACATAATCGTGGGTGACCAGGAACGGCTTGCGGCCATGAACGAAATTGTCGAGCCGATCCATCACCAGGCGCCCCAGCCAGGCGGGCAGCAGCAGATCGTCGGCGCCCGCCTCGATGACCCGCCCGACCAGCGCCGGTACGGCGGCCGGCAGCAAGGCGATGATCACCATGAAGGGATTGGCCGCCGTCTGGCCGTGGCGAATGTGCCGGATCAGCTCGCCGCTGTTCCAGTCATCGTCCAGCTGGACGAGCAGCAGGTCGGGATCGGCCTGCCCGATTTTCTCGGCCAGGGCCGGCAGTTCGCCGATTTCGCGGCAATGCAGCAGCCCCTCGTCCTGGAGCGATTTGCGGAGAGTCTTGCGCGCCGCCGGATCGGGCAGCGCGATCAGCGTCCGCAGTTCCTGATAGGCCCGTTTCACCAAAATCAGCGCCTCGCTTTCCGTCCACCCTTGGTTTGACGGGCCGGCATCGATTTCCGGGCTGTGGGTATCTCCAGTTCGCTCTGCTCCAGGCGCCTGATTTCGTCGCGCAGGCGGGCGGCCTCCTCGAATTCGAGATTGGCGGCGGCGGCGCGCATGCGCTTGTCGAGATCGGCCAGCACGGCGGCGAGAGTCTGGCCGACATAATTATTGTCGCCACCGTCAGCCAATTCGACCGTCTTGTAATCCTGCTCATAGACCGAATCGAGCACGCTGGAGATAGATTTGCGCACGCTCTCCGGCGTGATGCCATGCTTGACGTTATAGGCCTGCTGCTTCTCGCGCCGGCGATTGGTCTCGTCGATGGCGTATTTCAGGCTGTCGGTCATCTTGTCGGCATAGAGCAGCACCCGGCCGTCGAGATTGCGGGCGGCGCGGCCGATGGTCTGCACCAGCGACGTGCGCGAGCGCAGGAAGCCTTCCTTGTCGGCGTCGAGAATCGCCACCAGCGAACATTCCGGAATATCCAGGCCCTCGCGCAGCAGATTGATGCCGATCAGCACGTCGAACACGCCCTTCCTGAGATCGCGAATGATCTCGATGCGCTCCAGCGTGTCGATGTCGGAATGCAGATAGCGCACCCTGACCCCCTGATCGTGCATGTATTCGGTCAGATCCTCGGCCATCTTCTTAGTCAGCACGGTGACCAGCACGCGCTGGCCCTTGGCGGCGCACAGGCGCGCCTCGGCCAGCAGATCGTCGACCTGATGCTCGACCGGGCGCATGACGCAGACCGGATCGATCAGGCCGGTCGGTCGGATCACCTGTTCGGCGAAAATGCCGCCGGTGCGTTCCAGCTCCCAGCCGCCGGGAGTCGCCGAGACGAAGATCGACGAGCCGCGCATGGCGTCCCATTCCTCGAATTTCAGCGGGCGGTTGTCGATGCAGGACGGCAGGCGGAAGCCATACTCGGCCAGCACCGATTTGCGGTTGAAGTCGCCTTTGAACATGCCGCCGATCTGCGGCACGGTGACGTGGCTTTCATCGACGATGACCAGCGCGTCCTCGGGCAGATACTCGAACAGGGTCGGCGGCGGCTGGCCCGGCAGGCGGCCGGTCAGATAGCGCGAATAATTTTCGATCGATTTGCAGTGGCCGGTCGCCTCCATCATCTCGACATCGAAGGCGGTGCGCTCGGCGATGCGCTGGGCTTCCAGCAGCTTGCCATTGGCGGTGAACCAATCGACGCGCTGGCGGCACTCTTCCTTGATGCCCTTGATGGCGCCGGTCAGGGTCGGACGCGGCGTCACATAGTGGCTGGAAGGGAAGATTCGGATTTCCGTCAGGCCGCAGGTCTTGTCGCCGGTCAGCGGGTCGAATTCGGAGATGGCGTCGATCTCGTCGCCGAACAGCGAGACGCGCCAGGCGCGGTCCTCATAGTGGACCGGGAAGATCTCGATCGAATCGCCGCGCACTCTGAACGTACCGCGCACGAAGGCGGCGTCGTTGCGGGTATATTGCAGGGCGACCAGGCTTTTCAGCAGCTCGCGCTGATCGACGCTCTGCCCGACCTGCAAACTGACGGTCATCGCCGCATAGCTCTCGACCGCGCCGATACCATAGATGCACGACACCGAGGCGACGATGATCACGTCGCGCCGTTCGAGCAGGGCCCGCGTCGCGGCGTGGCGCATGCGGTCGATCTGCTCGTTGATCTGGCTGTCTTTTTCTATGTAGGTGTCGGTGCGCGGGACATAGGCCTCAGGCTGGTAATAGTCATAGTACGAGACGAAATACTCGACCGCATTGTTGGGGAAGAAGCTTTTCATCTCGCCATAGAGCTGCGCCGCCAGGGTCTTGTTGGGCGCCAGCACCAAAGCCGGACGGCCGGTCTTGGCGATGACATGGGCCATGGTGAAGGTCTTGCCGGAGCCGGTGACGCCCAGCAGCACCTGGTCGCGCTCCCCCGCCGCCAGGCCCGCCGTCAGATCGTGGATCGCCGTCGGCTGGTCGCCCGAGGGATTATAGTCCGACACCAGGTCGAACTGAGCCGGCGGGCCGGCGGGCCGCGGCTGGAAATCGGGCAGGAAGGGCAGAACGCGCATCGTTTCAGGTCCGGGGAAGAACGTCGGCAGAACATTGATGTGGCGCAAAGACTGTTCAAGTCAATGCAGCATTGTGGGGTGTAGTGTTGCCTAGCAGCGAACCCACCGCTAGGATCGTCCCCCGCACCGCCTAAGAGGCAGGAATGGATTTCGAGCAATTTTTCGCTGATCGCATCGGCGATCTGCACCGTGAAGGCCGCTACCGCATTTTCGCCGACCTGGAACGCCAGGCCGGCGCCTTCCCCAACGCCCGCAATTATCGCGGCGGGGAAGAGCACGACGTCACGGTGTGGTGCAGCAACGATTATCTCGGCATGGGCCAGCATCCCGCCGTGATCGAAGCCATGTGCGAAGCGGCGCGCAAATGCGGCGCCGGCGCCGGCGGCACCCGCAACATCTCGGGTACCAACCATTACCATGTGCTGCTGGAAAAGGAGCTGGCCGACTGGACCGGCAAGGAAGCGGCGCTGATCTTCACCTCGGGCTATGTCTCGAACCAGACGACCTTGGGCACCCTGGGCAATCAGATTCCCAACCTCCACATCTTCTCCGACGCCCTCAACCATAATTCGATGATCGAGGGCATCCGCCATTCCAAGGCCGCCAAGCACATCTTCCGCCATAACGACGTGGCCGACCTCGAGCGCCTGCTGGCCTCGGTCGACCCCGCCGCGCCCAAGCTGGTGGCGTTCGAGTCGGTCTATTCGATGGATGGCGACATCGCGCCGATGGCCGACATCTGCGCGGTGGCCGAGAAATACGGCGCCATGACCTTCTGCGACGAGGTCCACGCCGTCGGCATGTATGGCGCGAGCGGTTCCGGCGTCGCCGAGCGCGACGGCGTCGCCGACCGCATCACCATCCTGCAGGGCACCATGGCCAAGGCGATCGGCGTGATCGGCGGCTATATCGCCGGGTCGCCGGCGATGGTCGATTTCATCCGCAGCTTCGGCCAGGGCTTCATCTTCTCGTCGGCGCTGCCGCCGTCGGTGGCCGCCGCCGCTTTGACCAGCATCCGCTATTTGCGCGAACACAACGAGATCCGCCTGCGCCATCAGGAGCGCGCCGCCACCTTGAAGCGCCGCCTCTCCGCGCTCGGCTTCCCGCTGGCGCCGTCGGTCAGCCATATCGTGCCGGTGATGGTGGGCGACGCTGCCCTGTGCAAGCAGGCCTCGGACGATCTGCTGCAGCGCCACCGCATCTATGTGCAGCCGATCAATTACCCGACCGTGCCGAAGGGCACTGAGCGGCTGCGCATCACCCCGACGCCGCTGCATGACGACGCCATGATGGACCGCCTGATCGCCGCTTTGGTCGATGTGTGGGGCACTCTCGGTATCAAGAAGGCGGCGTAACCATTCTCACGTCCCTCGCCCTCCCGCTGCTGCGCCTGCTGCCGGCCGAGACGGCGCATGGCGTTACGCTGGGCCTGCTCAAGGCCGGGCTGGTGCCGGCGCAGCGCCCGGTCCACGATCCGATGCTGGCCAGCCGCCATTGGGGCCTCGACTTCCCCAATCCGGTCGGCCTCGCAGCGGGTTTCGACAAGAATGGCGAAGTGCCCGACGCCATGCTGAACCAGGGCTTCGGCTTCGTCGAAATCGGCAGCGTCACCCCGCGCCCGCAGCCCGGCAATCCCAAGCCGCGCCTGTTCCGCCTGTCGGACGACAAGGCGGTGATCAACCGCATGGGCTTCAATAATCACGGCCTCGAAGCCGCCGCCGCCAATCTGCTGGGGCGCCAGTCGACCGGCGTGCTGGGCGCCAATCTGGGCAAGAACAAGGACACCGAGGACGCCGCCGCCGATTACGTGCTGGGCGTCGAAAGGCTGGGTCCGCTGGCCGATTATCTGGTCATCAACGTTTCCTCGCCCAACACGCCGGGCCTGCGCGCCTTGCAGGGCCGCGCACCGCTGGAGGCGCTGATCGGCAGGGTCAAGGACGCCGTCGCGCGCCTGCCGGCGCCGAGACCGCTGCTGCTGAAGATCGCCCCCGATCTGACCGGGGACGACCGCCGCGACATCGCCGAAGTGGCGCTTGAGACGAAACTCGACGGGCTGATCGTCTCGAACACCACCATCGAGCGCCCAGCCAGCCTGGCCTCGCCTCACGCCGGGGAAACCGGCGGATTGTCGGGCGCGCCCCTGTTCGCCCCGGCCACCGCGCTGCTGGGCGAGATGTACAAGCTGACCCAGGGCAAGGTCCTGCTGGTCGGCGTCGGCGGCATCGGCTCGGGCGAGCAGGCTTACGCCAAGATCCGCGCCGGCGCCTCGCTGCTGCAGCTTTATTCGGCGCTGGTCTATCGCGGCCCGGCTTTGGTCACCGAGATCAATCTCGATCTGATCCGCCTGATGAAGAAGGACGGGTTCTCGCAGATCGGCGACGCGGTCGGGGCCGATCACAAGTGACCGCCATTCCCATTCTGTCCGGCGTCGGCGAGATCGCCGATCGCTATGACGGCTTCATTCTCGATCTGTGGGGCCTGATCCATGACGGCCGCACCGCCTATCCCGGCGCCGCCGACACGCTGAAGCGCCTGCAGGACAGGGGCAAGCGGGTGGTGATGCTGTCCAACTCGCCGCGCCGCGCCAGCTCCCTGGTCGCGATGATGCGGGGCATGGGCATCGGCCGCGACCATTACACCGACATCATGAGTTCCGGCGAAGCGGTGCATAGCGAATTGCTGACGCGCCGCGACCCGTGGTTCGCCAAGCTCGGCAAGCGCTGTTTGGTGATCGGCGTCGACCGCGACCGGCTGCTGCTGGAAGGCCTCGACGTTCAGCGCGCCGAAACGCCCGAACAGGCCGACTTCATCCTCAATTCCGGCCCCGACGGCCCGGAAGCGACCTTGGAGCAGTTCCGCCCCCTGCTCGACCGCAGCCTCGCTTTGAAGCTGCCGATGATCTGCGCCAATCCCGATCTGATCGTGATGGTCGACGGGCAGCAGGTGCTGTGCGCCGGCGCCCTGGCCGCCTATTACGAACGCGGTGGCGGCGATGTGCGGTATCGCGGCAAGCCCGACCCTGCCATCTATGCCACCTGCCTGGATTTGCTTAAGATCGACAAAAGCCGGGTGGTCGGCGTCGGGGACGCGTTCCACACCGACATGGCGGGCGCCCGCAATGCCGGTATCGACGGATTGTTCTGCAGCGGCGGCATCCATGCCGAGGATCTGGGGACGCGCTATGGGCTGCCGCCCGACCCGCAGCGCCTGAAAATGCTGGCCGACGCCTATCCCGGCATCCGCCCGGTGGCGGCGATAGGCGGTTTCGCCTGGTAGAGGAGGGATCCATGCGTCTGTTCGCCCTGTGCCTCATCCTGCTGAGCCTCGCGGCATCCCCGACGCATGCCGACTCCCTGCCCCGCGCCATCTATGTCGACCCGCCCGAGGACGCCCACAATCCGGCGCGCCTTGAAATCCTTCGCATTCCCAGCGGCGGCGTCGAGCTCAACGGCATCGCCTACATCCCCTCCGGCGCCGGCCCGCACCCGACGGTGCTGCTGCTGCACGGCATGCCCGGCAATGAGAAGAATCTCGATCTGGCCCAATCGATCCGCCGCGCCGGCTGGCTGGTCGTCGCCATCAATTATCGCGGCAGCTGGGGAAGCCCGGGCGCGTTCCATTTCGCCCAGACGCTGGAAGACGCCGACGCCGCCCTCGCCTATTTGCGCGCCCCCGCCAACACCGCCCGGCTGGGCGCGGACCCCCGGCGCATGGCGATCGTCGGGCACAGTGTCGGCGGCTGGGTCGGCGCCCAGACCCTGGCCCATGATCCGGCGCTGCTGGGCGCCGCGCTGATCTCGCCGGCCGACCTCGCCCAGATCGCCGCCAAGGGACGGGACTCTGCCCGTTCCTTCGTAGTCGACGACCGCGAATCGATCGCCGAAACCGACAGCGACACCTTGGCCGACGAGATGATGGCCCATGCCGGCGATTGGGGCATGACGACGCTGGCGCCCCGGCTCAAGGACCGCCGCCTGCTGCTGCTCTATAGCCATGACGATTACCAGCCCCACGCCGTGGCGCTGATCGACTCGCTGAAAGCCGCCAAGAGCAAGACTCTGACGGTCGGCTACACCGCCACCGACCACGCCTGGTCCGACCATCGGATCTCGCTGCAGGCCCAGGTGATCAACTGGCTGCAGAGCCTGCCTCAGAACTCGGCGTCCAGTTCCTTGAAATGATCCGGCTCGGCGCGCGCCGCCTCGGTCCATTCGACCAGGGGCGGCCAGCGGCGGATCACCGCGACATAGTCGGCGCAGGGGCCGTCCATCTCGACGTCATAGGTGTAGAAGCGGGTGCAGACCGGCGCGAACATCGCGTCGGCCACCGTCGGCGAGGCCCCGAACAGATAGGGACCGCCATAGGCGGACAAGCAGTCGCGCCACAAGGCGAAGACCCGTTCGATGTCGTGGCGGGCGCCCTGCCACACCGTGAAGCCCTCATAGCGGACATTCAGATTCATCGGCAGGGCCGAGCGCAGATTGAAGAAGCCCTGATGCATCTCGCCGGCGACCGAGCGGCAATGGGCGCGCGCCTTGCGATCCGCCGGCAGCAGGCCGGCTTCGGGGAAGACCTCCGCCAGATAATCGGCGATCGCCAGCACGTCCCACACCGCGACCCCGTCATGGTCGAGCTTCGGCACCAGGAAGGAGGGCGTCAGCATCAGCAATTCGGCGCGAACGGCCGGATCGTCGATCGGCACCACCCGCTCGCGGAAATCGAGCCTCGCCATCTTGCACAGCAGCCAGCCGCGCAGCGACCAGGAGGAGTAGGTGCGGCTGGAAATGGTCAACACCGCCTGGGACATGCCGTGATGCTCCTAGTGGTGCGGGGCTCTTATGAGAGCCCCGCACCACTAGGACTCCATACGTGACCTACGCCTCCGGCTCCGGCCCGCTCAAGCGCCGCGCGGGCTGGGTGGCTATTTATCTCGCAACGCAGCATAAACTTCTTTAGAATTTCCCGACAGGCCTTACCTGACCGACTGATCGAGGACCGCTTGTCGCTGACATATTACGCCTATGACTGGCAGCAGGCGCTGCTGGCGCCGTTGCGCGCCCTGGCGGCGAGCGGTTCGGACCTCCTCCAGGCGGCCTTCGACCCCGTGCCGCCCAATTCGATGCCGTCGCACCTGGCCGCCGCCTGCCGGGTCGCCGCCAATGCCCGCATCACCCATCGCCGCCCGCCCTTCGACATCACCGAAGTCGAAATTCATGGGCGCATGGTTCCCGTGATCGAGGAGGCGGTGTCCTCGACGCCGTTCTGTACCTTGCTGCGCTTCCGCCAGGCGGACGCTTCGCCACGGCCCCGCGTGCTGGTGGCAGCGCCCTTGTCGGGCCATTTCGCCACATTGCTGCAAGCGACCGTGAAGACCCTGGTGCGCGATCACGAGGTCTACATCACCGATTGGCACAATATGCGCGACGTGCCGGCTGCGGCCGGCTCGTTCGCCTTCGACGATTATGTCGAGCATCTGATCCATTTTCAGCGCGAGATCGGCCCGGGCGCCCATATGCTGGCCGTGTGCCAGCCTTGCGTGCCCGCCCTCGCCGCGGTGGCGGTGATGGCCGAGCAGAACGATCCGGCGGCGCCGCGCAGCATGACCCTGATGGCCGGCCCGATCGACACCCGGATCAACCCGACCAAGGTCAACGAACTGGCCACGTCGAAATCGATCGAATGGTTCCGCACCCATCTGATCACCAGCGTGCCGTGGAACTATGACGGCGCCGGGCGCGACGTCTATCCCGGCTTCATCCAGCTCAACGCCTTCATGGCGATGCAGCCGCACCGCCATCTGCGGGCCCATCTCGATCTCTACGGGCATCTGGCCGAGGGACGCGCGCCGGAGGCCAAGGCCGTCGCCGCCTTCTATGACGAATATTTCGCCGTGCTGGATCTGTCGGCCGAATTCTATCTGGAGACGGTCGAAAAGGTGTTTCAGCGCGCCGCCCTGGCCGAGGGCAGCCTGACCTTCCGCAACGCCAAGGTCGATCCCGGCCTGATCCGCCGCACCGCGCTGCTGACGGTGGAAGGCGAACGCGACGACATCTGCGCGCCGGGCCAGACCCTGGCGGCGCATGATCTGTGCACCGGCTTGAAGCCCTATATGAAACGCCACCATCTACAAGCGGGAGTGGGCCATTACGGCGTGTTCAGCGGCCGTCGATGGGATAGCCAAGTCTATCCCGTCGTGCAGAATTTCATCCTGTCGATGGATGATGGCATGCCACGTCAAAAGGCTTCGGCGGTTAGTCTTGAGTTAACGGCTTAGCCATAATTTCACCACGAATTTGACGGATCTAGGTTTTGCCGTTTATGACTCTCAAGGCTTTTACACAGGGTGACGTTCTCGTGTCTCGTTCTCTGAAAATCTGTCTTGTCCTCGGTAGTCTGTCGCTTCTGACGGCCTGCGGCGGCACTGACTATTCCCCGAACACCTATGCCAGCAACACCGCGCAGATCGCCAGCAAGGTCGATGCCGGCGTCGTGATCGGCTTCCGCGAAGTGCTGATCAGCTCGAACGGCACCGTCGGCGCGGTGACCGGCGGCGCCGCCGGCGGCGTGCTGGGCGCGCAGGTGGGCGGCGGCAACCTGGACCAGGCCCTGGGCGGCGTGATCGGCACGGCGCTGGGCAGCGTGGTCGGCTCGACCATCGAGCATGTGGCCGGCGATACCAAGGGCTGGGAATACATCGTCAAGAAGTACAATGGCGACATGATCTCGGTGACCCAGACCGAGCCCAAGCCGCTGGCTCTCGGCCAGAAGGTCCTGGTGATCGCCAGCACCGCCCAGGCCCGCATCGTGCCGGATTATTCGGTCGACATTCCGGTCGAGAAGCCCAAGGACGCCAAAAAGGACGACGAGAAGAAGGCCGAGGCCAAAAAGGTCGATGAGAAGAAGTCCGACGACGCCAAGACCGACGGTACCGCCCCGCAGCCCGAGAAGCCGAACGAAGGCGACCTGCCGCCGCAGACCGCCAATATGCCGGGCAGCGGCGCCTGGGCGGCGCCGCAATAAAGCGGTTACGCCTCCGCGTCGGCTTCGGCATCCGCATCGAGATCGGCCGGGCGCACGAAATCATCGAGCCGGCAGGATCCCACTTTCAGATCGTCCCAGCCTCGGGCTGGCGCCGACAGGATCGCCAGGCTGCCGGTGGGATATTTATCCTGCAGGCGCGCCGCGCCCGGACCATGGCCCTGATCGCTCATCAGATAGAGCGCCAGCCGCTCCAGCCCGGGATTATGCCCGACCAGAAGCACCGAGTTCGCCTCCGACGGCAGGTCGGCCAGGCAGAGCAGCAGGGTCTGGTAGCTGGCTTCGTAGATGCGGCGGTCGAACTGCACCGGCGCCTCGCCGAGCACGGGGCCTAGATGTTTCAGCGTCTCGCGCGTGCGCTTCGCCGGAGAACAGAGTACGGTTTCAGGAGCGATGCCGGCGTCGCGGAAATAGGCCGCCATGGCTTTGGCCGATTTGCGGCCGCGCTTGTTGAGCGGCCGATCGAAATCGTCGAGGTCGGGATCGTCCCAGCTCGATTTGGCGTGGCGCAGCAAATACAAGAGCTTCATAGGCTTATCCCGTGGCCGTAAGCGCCTGCATTAAAACCATAAGGAGGGTGTTCGTGCCAGCCCCCAACGATGACAGCTTCAAGACAAAAGGCCCCGCGGCCATGACAGGCCCGAAGCGAGCCGGTATAAAAGGCCGGACGCCGCTCAAGGAGGCCAAGGTGAGCCAGCACGAACTGCACGAAACTCTCGATCACTCGGGCGAACCCGACGCACCGATGATCGGCCTCAGCGACCCGCGCCGCTTCATCAATCGCGAATTGTCCTGGCTGGCCTTCAACACCCGCGTGTTGGAGGAAGCCGACAACCTCTCCCATCCGCTGCTGGAGCGCCTGCGCTTCCTGTCGATCTCGGCCGCCAATCTCGACGAATTCTACATGGTCCGCGTCGCCGGCCTCAAAGGCCAGGTCACCAACAACATCGCCTCGATCAGCCAGGACGGCCTGACCCCGGCCCAGCAGCTGGTCGCCATCCGCGAAGCCGTCGAGAAGCTGCTCGACAAGCAGTCCGAGTGCTGGTTCCGCCTCAAGCAGGAGCTGCGCGATTCCCGCATCGCGGTGATCGACGTCTCCGAACTGACCCGCGCCGACCGCAAATGGCTCGAAGGCCATTTCATGGACGAGGTGTTCCCGGTCCTCACCCCGCTGGCCATCGACCCGGCCCATCCCTTCCCCTTCATCCCCAATCTCGGCGTCGCCATCGCCTTGTCGCTGACCCATCACGGCGACGGCGAGACCATGCGCGCTTTGGTGCCGTTGCCGCAGCAGCTGGCCCGCTACATCTCGCTGCCCAGCACCCATTCGCATCGTTTCCTGCCGCTGGAGGATCTGGTCGGCCTGTTCCTCGACCGCCTGTTCCCCGGTTTCCGCGTCGATGGAATGGGCATCTTCCGCGTCATCCGTGATTCGGAAATGGAAATCGACGAAGAAGCCGAGGATCTGGTGCGGGTGTTCGAGTCCGCCCTGAAGCGCCGCCGCCGCGGCCATGTCATCCGCCTCGCCGTCAGCGCCGACATGCCGCAGGATCTGCTCGATCTGATCGTCACCGAGATGCATCTCGAGCCGTCCGAAATCTTCTCGGTCACCGGCCCGATCGGCACCGTCGACGTCAAACAGATGATCGTCGACGAGCGCCCCGATTTGCAATTCCCCCGCTACAACGCCCGCTTCCCCGAGCGCGTGCGCGATTTCGGCGGCGATTGCTTCGCGGCGATCAAGAAGAAGGACATCGTCGTCCACCATCCCTTCGAGAGCTTCGACGTGGTGGTGCAGTTCCTCCACCAGGCGGCGCGCGACCCCAATGTGGTGGCGATCCGCCAGACCCTCTACCGCACCAGCAAGAACAGCCCGATCGTCAAGGCGCTGGTCGAGGCCGCCGAGATGGGCAAGTCGGTCACCGCGATGATCGAGCTGAAGGCCCGCTTCGACGAGGAGGCCAATATCGGCTGGGCGCGCGACCTGGAGCGCGCCGGCGCGCAGGTGGTCTATGGCTTCATGGAGCTGAAGACCCACGCCAAGATCTCGCTGGTGGTGCGCCGCGAGAATGGCGAGCTGCGCTCCTACGCCCATTTCGGCACCGGCAACTACCACCCGATCACCGCCAAGGTCTATACCGACCTCAGCTTCTTTACCTGCGACCCGGCTTTGTGCCGCGACGCCAACCGCACCTTCAATTTCATGACCGGCTATGCCAAGCCGGAAAAGATGGAGAAGCTGGCCATCGCCCCGCTGATGGCGCGCGACCGGCTGATCGCCCACATCGACGCCGAAATCGAAAACGCCCGCGCCGGCAAACCCTCGGCGATCTGGGCCAAGATGAACTCGCTGGTCGATGCCAAGCTGATCGACGCGCTGTACGAGGCCTCGCAGGCCGGCGTGCCGGTCGATCTGGTGATCCGCGGCATCTGCTGCCTGCGCCCCGGCGTGCCGGGCCTGTCCGAGAATATCCGGGTGAAAAGCATCGTCGGCCGTTTCCTCGAACATGGCCGCGTCATGGCCTTCGGCAACGGCCACCGCCTGCCGTCGCGCCATGCCAAATTGTTCATCTCGTCGGCCGACTGGATGAACCGCAACATGGATTGGCGCGTCGAAACCCTGGTGCCGATCGAGAACGCCACCGTGCACCGCCAGATCCTCGACCAGATCATGGTGGCCAACCTCAAGGACAATCTGCAAAGCTGGGTGTTGGACGCGAACGCCAATTACTCTAGGGTTGTCCCCGACCTTGAAGAGCAGCCCTTCTCGGCCCACACCTATTTCATGACCAACCCCAGCCTGTCCGGCCGGGGCAGCGCACTGACCCGTAACAATCCCCTGCCCAAGCTAGTCTTGAAGGATCACGATTAGACGATGAAGTCCAACGCGGTGCTGAACGCGAAAACAACCCAGAAGAACATCGCGATCATCGATATCGGCTCGAATTCCGTGCGCCTGGTCGTCTATGACGGACGTACCCGGGCACCTGTGCCTTTGTTCAATGAAAAGGCTGTGTGCGGGCTGGGCCAGGGCATGCATCAGACCGGCCGCCTCAATGCCGACGGCGTCGAAGAGGCGCTGCAGATGGTCGGCCGCTTCGTCCGGCTGGCGCGCGCCATGGATGTCGGCATCCTCGACGTGCTGGCCACGGCGGCGGTGCGCGACGCCTCGGACGGCGCCGCCTTCGTCCGGGCCATCGAGGAACGCTGCGACATCGACGTCACCGTGCTGACCGGCGAGGAAGAAGCCCGTCATGCCGCCCTCGGCGTGCTGTGCAGCACGCCCAATGCCGACGGCGCCGTGGCCGATCTGGGCGGCGGCAGTCTCGAACTGGTGGCGCTCGACCATGGCCGCTTCGCCGGCCTGTCCACCACCTTCCCCCTGGGGGTGCTGCGCCTGTCCGATGCCTCGATGGGCCAACGGGCCGCCGCCGAAATGTTGATCGACAAGCATTTCATGTCGCTGCCCTGGTGGGACCGCACGCACCAGCGTCCCTTGTACGCCGTCGGCGGCGCCTGGCGCGCCTTGGCCCGCCTCTGCATCGCCCAGACCGGCCATCCGCTGCATGTGCTCGACAATTTCACCCTGCCCGCCGACGAGGCGATCGATCTGGCCGATCTGATCTCGCGCCAAAGCTTCCGCTCGCTCGACAAGGTGCCCGGCCTGTCGAAGAAGCGGCAGCAGCATCTGCCGCTGGCCGCCCTGCTGCTCGGCAAGGTGCTGCAATATGCCAAGCCGTCGCGCCTGGTCTTTTCCGTCTATGGCATGCGCGAGGGGCGCTTCTACCAGCACCTCAATCCGGAATCGCGCAATTGGGATCCGCTGCTGGCCGCCTGCGCCGATATGGCGCGCACCGCCGGACGCTTCCCCGAGCACGGCCAGGAAATCATGGATTGGATGGCGCCGCTGCTGCCCTTCGAGACGGCTCATCAGAAGCGCATGCGCGAAGCGGCCTGCCTGCTGGGCGACGTGTTCTGGAACGAACATCCCGATTATCGCGCCGAGCAGGCTTTCCTGCGCGTCTTCCGCCTGCCCTTCATGGGCCTCGGCCACAAGGATCGCGCTTTGCTGGCCCTGGCGATCCATGCCCGCTATGGCGGCGACGATATGCTGCCGCAGGCCGCCGACGCGCGCAGCCTGCTGTCCGAGGACGAGCAGAAGCGCGCCTCGCTGATCGGCATGGCGCTGCGACTGGGCCATAGCTTGTCGGGCGGCGTGCCCGGCCTGCTGCCGACCACCCGACTGACCATCGAGGGCAAGCAGGTCGTTCTCAGCCTGCCCAAGAACGACCCCGCCTTCGCTCCCGACCTCACCGACCGGCGCTATGACCGGCTGGCCAAGCTGGCCGGTTACGACACTCTGGAAATGAAGCGCAAGTAAGGTCTACCATATCCCCCTCGCCGTCGTGACGAAGGGGGAGTGATGGAGCCGAGAGTTCGCGTCGCTTTCGTCGATGACGATGCCGCCATCCTGAGTCATCTCCGCCGCACCATGCTCGCCATGCTCGATGAATGGGAGATGGCGTTTTTCATGAGCGGCGCCGATCTGCTGAAGCGCCTGCGCGGCGAGGCCTTTGACGTGGTGGTCACCGACATGCGGATGCCCGATATGGACGGCGCGGCGCTGCTGGATGAGATCAGCCGGCTTTACCCGGAAATGATGCGGGTGATCCTGACCGAGGCGGCGGACAATGCCAGCGTCTTCCGCACCGTCGGGCCGGCCCATATCTATCTGCCCAAGCCGTGCGACGCAGCCGCTTTGACCCAGGCCATCCGCAGCCGAATGACCCTGCGCGGCCTGATGGACGGCAGCGAGATGGTGCGCCTGCTCAACAGCCTGTCGAAGCTGCCCAGCGCGCCCCGATTGTTCGTCGATCTGGTGGCCGAACTACGCTCTCCGCGATCTTCGGCGGCGAGGGTCGCCGCCATCATCGCCCGCGACGTGGCGATGACCGCGGAATTGCTGAAACTGACCAATTCCTCCTATTTCTCGACCAGCACCACGGTGTCGGCGCCGCTCCAGGCGGTGCGGATCCTCGGGCTCGAGATCGTGCAGACCCTGGTGCTGCAGCTCGGCATCTTCCAGCAGTTCCAGGGCGACGAGGCGATGGCCCGCCAGATCGAGCAGATCAACGCCTACAGCCAATCCTTGGGCGAACTGGCCGAGCGGGTGGCGCTGGCGGCGGGCGAGCCGGACAGCGTGGCCAAGGCGGCCCACTGCGCGGCGCTGCTGTCGGCGATCGGCAGCCTGGTGCTGCTCAATGAAAAGCGAGCCGATTATCTGGCCGCCCTCGAGGCCGTCGGCCCGGATCGCCCGCTGCACAGGGCCGAGGCCGACCGCTTCGGCGCCGACCACACGCTGGTGGGCGCCTATCTGCTGGGATTATGGGGATTCTCGGACGGCATCATCGAGGCGATCACCTTCGCCGGAAGGCCCGGTGAAAGCGTCAGCCTCGTCAATCCGATCCTGATCGCGCTGCATGTCGCGCGCGCCGTCGGCCCGCCTTTCCCACTTCTGCCGAAGAACCGGGCCGAACCGCTGCCGCTCGATCACGGCTATCTGTCCGACGTCGAACGGGGCGGCTCGCCCAGCGCATGGCGCCGGGCGGCAGTAGACGTCATTCCAAAGGAATCAGCCTGAGACCCTTGCCGTCGGTGGCCAGCGCCAGTCCGACCCGGCCATGCTTGAGGCGTAGCGCGTCCTCGCCGAACAGGCCTCGGCGCCAGCCATGCAGGGCCGGCACCTGGGCGGAATCGTCGGCGGCGATCCATTCGAGATCGGAGGACGATGCGATCAGGCGCTGAGCGACGTCGTGCTGGTCGCCCTTCAGCTTTAGCAGGACCTTCAGCAGATCGACCACCGGGCCAAGGCCGCGTGGCAGCTCGACCCGTTCCATCGGCGTCGGCCAGTTCGCTTCCGGCGTCGCCAACGCCCTCGCCACCGCGGCCAGCAGGGCCGAGCCCAGCTTGCCCTCGGCGGCATTGCGCGACAGGCCGCGGGTATGGGCCAGCTCGTCGACGGAGGTCGGCGCTTGGGCGGCGATCTCCATCAGGCTGTCATCCTTGAGAAGGCGCTGGCGCGGCAGGTCCTTCTCGCGCGCTTCGCGCTCGCGCCAGGCGGCCAGCTCTTTCAGGATCATCAGGAAGCGCGGCGAGGAGGAGCGCGATTTCAGCCGGCGCCAGGCCTCTTCGGGATCGATCAGATAGGTCGAGGGATCGGTCAGCACCGCCATCTCCTCGGCCACCCACTCGGCGCGCTGCTCGCGCTCGAGGCGCTGGCAGAGCTTTTCGTAGATGATCCTGAGATGGGTGACGTCGGCCAGGGCGTAATCGAGCTGGCGGTCGGTCAGCGGGCGGCGGCTCCAATCGGTGAAGCGCAACGACTTGTCGATGCGGGCGCGGGCCAGCTGCCCGGCCAGGGTCTCGTAGGACACCGCGTCGCCGAAGCCGCACACCATCGCCGCCACCTGGGTATCGAACAGGGGCGCCGGCACCTTGCCCGACAGATGCAGGAAGATTTCGACGTCCTGCCGGGCGGCGTGGAAGACCTTCATGACCGCAGGGTTCGCCATCAGCTCGAACAGCGGCGCCAGATCCATGTCCGGCGCCATCGGATCGATGGCCCAGGCTTCGTCGGGTCCGGCCAGCTGCACGAGGCACAATTGCGGCCAGTAGGTCTTCTCCCGCATGAACTCGGTATCGACGGTGACGAATTCGGCGGACGAGAGGCGTTGGCAGAAGGCGGCGAGCGCCGCAGTGTCGGTGATCAATTTCATTCTTTTGTTCTACACGCATTTTCCGCGTGCAAGCAACGATCCCCCACCCCATATAGGGGACAATCGCTCGACTCTGAGGTCAAAATCATGTCGTTGTTCGCCAAGACCACCCTGCCGGCCGCCGACAAGGCGCTGCCGGGCCGCTCCCGCCCGCTGGACGTGCCGGAGGTTCATTTCGTCAATGGCCACCCGCTGAAGGCGCCGTTCCCCGTGGGGATCGAGGTCGCCTATTTCGGCATGGGCTGCTTCTGGGGCGCCGAGCGCCTGTTCTGGGAATTGCCCGGCGTGTACTCCACCGCGGTGGGCTATGGCGGCGGTTCCACCCCCAACGCGACCTATGAAGAGGTTTGCTCCGGCCAGACCGGCCATATCGAGCTGGTGATGGTCGCCTACGACCCGGCCAAGATCGCTTACACCGATCTCTTGAAGCCCTTCTTCGAGGAGCACGACCCGACCCAGGGCATGCGCCAGGGCAACGACATCGGCACGCAATACCGCTCGGCCATTTTCACCACCACGCCGGAACAGCGCGAACAGGCCGAGGCCGCCCGCGACGCCTATCAGCAATCGCTGGCCAAGGCCGGCAAGACCGCGGTGATCACCACCCAGATCGCCGACGCGCCGCCCTTCTATTACGCCGAGGATTATCACCAGCAGTACCTCGCCAAGAACCCCAACGGCTATTGCGGCCTCAAGGGCACCGGCGTGGTCTGCGTGCTCGGATGAAACCGGCAGCCCTGCTGATGCTGGTGGCGCTGGCTCTGCCCGCGCTGCCGGCCGCCGCAGACTCCGCTTCGCAGGAACCGGTCGGGATCGCGCTGGAGAACTGGCCCTATCCCTATCCGGTTTCCTATCTGGAGCTGAATGTGCAGGGCCAGCCGCTGCGCCAGGCCTATATGGACGTGAGCCCCACCGGCACGCCGAACGGCCGGGTGGCGCTGTTGTTCCATGGCCGCAATTTCCCGGCCAGCTATTGGCAGGACGTGATCGCCGGCCTCGCCGCCGACGGCTACCGGGTGATCGCCACCGACCAGATCGGCTTCGGCAAATCCTCGAAGCCCACCTTGCCGGCCAATCTCGACCAGTTCGCCCGCAACAATCTCAAGCTGCTCGATACTTTAGGCATCCCGCAGGTCGATCTGATCGCCCATTCGATGGGCGGCATGATGGCGGTGCGCTTCGTCCGCACCTATCCCGAGCGGGTGCGCCGCCTGGTGCTTGAGGCGCCGATCGGGCTGGAGGATTACCGTTTCACCGTGCCGCCGGTGACCGACGAGTTCCTCTATGAGCGCGAAATCAAGCTGACCGCCGACGAATACCGAAAGTTCCTGAAGGTCGGCTATTCGCTCGATCTGCCCGACAGCGCGGTCGAGGATTTCGTCACCTTACGCGACCGCCTGCGGCTGTCCGGCGAATTTCCGCGCTGGGCGGCCAATTTCATCTCGTCCTACCAGATGATCCACGACCAGCCGGTGGTGCACGAATATCCGCTGGTGGCGACGCCGACCTTGTTCGTGATGGGCGTCAACGACCACAACGCCCCGGGCCGCCCCTACACCACGCCGGAACTCGGCAAGAAGATGGGCTTCAACACCGACAACGCCAAAGCCATCGCCAAGACCATGCCGCATGCCAAGGTGTTGGCGTTCGAGGGGGTTGGGCATATTCCGCATATGGAGCGGCCAGCGGAGTTCATGAAGGAAGTGAAGGGCTTCCTGGACGCGCCCTAAAACGGCATCAGCGTCTTTTCCATCGTCATCAGCGGCATGCCCTCGCCATTGGGCAAGGGCGTGTCGAACAGGCGGACGTCGAGGAAACCATGGCGGCGATAGAAGGACAGTCCGGTCAAAGTCGCCGCCAGCGACAGGGACGTGAACCCCTTCGCCAGCGCCGCCGCCTCGCAGGCGCCGAGGATGGCGCGGGCGATGCCGCGGCGGGTCCAGTCGGGATCGATGAAGAAGGCGCGGATGCGGGCCGGATCGATGCCGGGTCTCAGCGACGTGTCGTCGCGCACCAGCTGGTGCACCCCGAACAGGGTAGCGCGCCGGCTCCAGCCGCCGCAGCCGATGATTTTTCCTTCGTCGCTCACCACGACGTAATAGGTGCCGTCGTCGATCAAGGCCATGTCGACGCCATAGACCGTGCCCAGCGCCGCCTCCAACTGGCTGCGGCTGTAATCGGCGGCCTGCAGCGTCAGCACCGAGCGCTCGATCAGCGGCATCAGATGCGGCGCGTCGTCGTGCGTAGCCTGGCGCAGGCTCCATTGCCGGTCGCTCATCCCGGTCGCCTCCCCTTCTTGGTTTCACTATCTTAAGCGCCCGCCTTGACAAAGCCTACCCGGCATGTGCTTTTTGCGCGGTTTCAGACCCAGCTAATTTCGGACGTGATCATGCATCTTTATCGCACCCATACCTGCGGCCAACTTCGCAAATCGGACGCCGGCTCGACCGCCCGCCTGTCCGGCTGGGTGCACAGGAAGCGTGACCACGGCAATCTGGTGTTCGTCGACCTGCGCGACCATTACGGCATGACCCAGTGCGTCATCGACATCGCCAGCCCGGTCTTCAAGACCCTGGAGACCGCCCGCGCCGAGAGCGTCATCACCGTCACCGGCAAGGTGGTCGAACGCAGCGGCGACACCGTCAATACCCGCCTGCCGACCGGCGAGGTCGAACTGCACATCTCCGAGGTCTCGGTCCAATCCGCCGCCGACACGCTGCCGATGATGGTGGCCGGCGACCAGGAATTCCCCGAAGACATGCGCCTGCGCTATCGCTTCCTCGATCTGCGCCGCGAGAAGCTGCATGCCAACATGCTGCTGCGCTCCAACGTCATCGCCAGCTTGCGCCGCCGCATGATCGCGCAGAACTTCGTCGAATATCAGACGCCGATCCTGACCGCCTCGTCGCCGGAAGGTGCCCGCGATTATCTGGTGGTGTCGCGCGTCCATCCCGGCAAGTTCTACGCCCTGCCGCAGGCGCCGCAGCAGTTCAAGCAGCTGCTGATGGTGGCCGGCTTCGACCGCTACTTCCAGATCGCCCCCTGCTTCCGCGACGAGGACGGCCGCGCCGATCGTTCGCCGGGCGAGTTCTACCAGCTCGATTTCGAGATGAGCTTCGTCACCCAGGAAGACGTGTTCTCGGCCATCGAGCCGGTGCTGCACGGCGTATTCGAGGAATTCGGCGGCGGCCGCAAGGTCACGCCCTATCCGTTCCCGCGCATCACCTATGACGATGCGATGCTGAAATATGGTTCGGACAAGCCGGACCTCAGGAACCCGCTGATCATCTCCGACGTCACCGAAGCCTTCGCCGGCTCGGGCTTCGGCATCTTCGCGAAAGCCATCGCCGAAAAGGGCGCCGTGGTCCGCGCCATCCCGGCGACGGGTGCGGCCGACAAGCCGCGCAGCTTCTTCGACAAGCTGAACGAATGGGCGCGCGAGAACGGCGCCGGGGGCTTGGGCTACATCATTTTCGACACGGAAGGCGCCAAGGGCCCGATCGCCAAGAACCTCGATGCCGAGCGCATCGAGAAGATCCGCCAGATCAGCGGCGCCAAGGTCGGCGACGCGGTGTTCTTCGCCTGCGATAAGGTCAACGCCGCCGCCAAGTTCGCCGGCCTGGTCCGCACCCGCCTCTGCAACGAGCTGGACCTGCTGGAAAAGGACATCTTCAAGTTCTGCTGGACCGTCGATTTCCCGATGTACGAGCTGAACGAGGACACCGGCAAGATCGAGTTCTCGCACAATCCCTTCTCGATGCCGCAGGGCGAGATGGACGCGCTGCTGAACCAGGACCCGCTGACCATCAAGGCCTTCCAGTACGACATCGTCTGTAACGGCGTCGAACTGTCCTCGGGCGCGATCCGTAACCATCGCCCCGACATCATGCTCAAGGCCTTCGAGATCGCCGGCTATCCGAACGAGGAAGTCGAAGCCCGCTTCGGCGGCATGCTGAACGCCTTCCGCTTCGGCGCCCCGCCGCATGGCGGCTCGGCTCCGGGCGTCGACCGCATCGTGATGCTGCTGGCCGACGAGCCGAACATCCGCGAAGTGATCCTGTTCCCGATGAACCAGCAGGCGCAGGACCTTCTGATGCAGGCTCCGGCGGAAACCACGCCGGAACGCTTGAAGGAACTGCACATCAAGCTCGATCTGCCGAAGCCGAAGAAAGAAACGCCCAGCGCCTGAGGCGGAAAGAAAAAGGCCCCGGAGCGGCAACGCTCCGGGGCCTTTTCCTATCCTGGATCAGGCATGCTGGCGCAACAGGCGCAGCAGCTTTTCCACGCGTTGCACGTCGGGCTCGTCGGCGTCGTAATAGCGCAGCATGAAGGACACGCGTTCTTCCCAGACGCGGATCATGTTGCGCGGCGCGTCGGGCTGGGCGGGCTTGCCGGTGAGGGCACCTACGGTGCGGTTGTACTGGGGGTGCAATTCGGGCGGAAAGCCCGCCATGCAATATTCCTCCCAGCTCAGCATGCGGCACAGATACATCTCATGCGCCCAATCGGCCAGCTGGCGGGGCGACATGTTGCGCGGATCGATGCGGTAATTGCCGCGCGAGGCGCGCGACATCGGAGTCGAGAAAGGCTGCTCGGCGGTTTCGTCCGACAGAGCGGGCAATCCGGCACGCAGGGCGGAAGCGGTGGCGCCGGGGCTGAAGCGGGGCTCCTGACGACCGCGGCGGGAGGAAAGTCCCTCGCGGTTGGAAAAAAGAAAGTCGAGCTTCATGACGCACCTTTCGCGCAAGCAATCCGGTCCTATCTATAAGCAAGAGCCTTGCCAAGTTTCGGCCTAACGTTTCC
>Ga0213872_10000760_pt1 | contig 23712 bp, 23 predicted proteins | sample VelepicomBERX_R2_FD_160071 | JGI IMG/M metagenome (GOLD analysis project Ga0213872, IMG submission 160071) | Rhizosphere microbial communities from Vellozia epidendroides in rupestrian grasslands, the National Park of Serra do Cipo, Brazil - RX_R2 | ecosystem: Host-associated > Plants > Roots >...
GTCACCGCGCCGATGGCCAGGTTGGCCGACATGGCGGCCTGGTTGCCCGCCGCCGTGAACAGCACCGGCACCACGTTGGACGCGCCCAGGCCGATCAGCACAAAGCCCAGCAGCGCCAGCGGCACCGAGGGCGCCAGCACGGCGCAGAAAAAGCCCAGCGCGGCGCACAGCCCGCCCAGCAGCAGCACGCGGCGTCCGCCCAGGCGGCGCACCACGCGGTCGCCGCTCAAGCGTCCCGTGGTCATGGCGATGGCGAAGGCGGCGTAACCAAGGCCGCCCTGTTCGCTGCTGAGCCCATGGCCCGCCATCAGCAGCAGCGCACTCCAGTCCAGGATCGAGCCTTCGGCCAGAAAACAGAGGAAGCACAGCACGCCGATGAAGATCACCGCGCCGTGCGGCATCACCAGCCAGGGCGCGCCGCGTTCAGCCACGTCGGAAGTGGGCAGCAGATGGGGCGCCGCCAGCAGCAGCGACAATGCCACCGCCGCCGTCACCGCCAGGCAGGACGCCAGCGGACTCAGGCCGCACCACAGCAGCAGCGCCATCAAGCCCGCGCCGAGAAAGCCGCCCACGCTGAACAGGCCGTGAAAGCCCGACATCAGCGCGCCGCCACTTTCACGTTCGACGATCACCGCCTGCACATTCATCGCCACATCCAGCATGCCGATGGCGGCGCCAAAGCCGAACAGGGAGGCCGCCAGCGCCAGCGGCGTCGGCGCGATCGCCAGGCAAGGCATCAGCAGACAGGTGAACAGGCCCGCCAGCAGGATCACGCGGCGGCAGCCCAGGCGCGCGCACAGCAGGCTGGTGGCGGGCATGGCCAGCAGCGAGCCTGCGCCAAGGCAGAGCAGCAGCAGGCCAAGATGTGCCTCGCCCAGCTGCAGGCGCTGCTTGGCAAAGGGCACCAGCGGCGCCCAGGCCGACATGGCCAGGCCTACGGCGAGAAAAGCGAGACGGGTGGAGAGGCGCAGGTGCGCCAAGGAAGGATGGGAGGATGAAGTCGTCATCCTCCCATCTTAGCAGCGGAGATTAAAGTGCGTCGACGTCGACCACGGCTTTGGCGAAGTCCTGCGGTGCTTCCTGCGGCAGGTTGTGGCCCGCGCCTTTGACGATGCGGTGTTCACGCTTGCCGGTAAAGCGCGCGGCATAAGCCTTGCCGTCGGTGGCGGGCGTCACGCCATCCGAGTTGCCGTCCAGGGTGATGGTCGGCACGCTGATGGTGGGGCCGGCGGCCAGGCGCTTTTCAATCGCATCGTATTTGGCTTCGCCCGGATCGATGCTCAGGCGCCAGCGGTAGTTGCTGATGACGATGGCGACATGGTCCGGATTGTCGAAGGACGCCGCACTACGCGCATAGGTCGCGTCGTCAAAGTGCCACTTGGGCGAATTGTTCTGCCAGATCAGGCGGTTGAACTCGCGGCGGTTCTGGTCATAGCCCGCCTTCCCACGTTCGGTGGCGAAGTAGAACTGATACCACCAGCCGTTTTCCGCCTTGGGCGACAGCGGCATCTTGTTGGCTTCGCGGTTGTTGATGATGTAGCCGTTCACCGACACCAGGCCCTTGACCCGTTCCGGCCACAGCGCGGCGATGATGTCCGCCGTGCGTGCGCCCCAGTCGTAGCCAGCCAGGATGGCCTTATCGATATGCAGCGCATCCATCAGCGCCACGATATCGTCCGCCACCGCAGCCTGCTGGCCGTTGCGCGGCGTGCTGTCGGACAGGAAGCGGGTGGTGCCATGGCCGCGCAGGTGCGGCACGATCACGTGATAGCCCTGCTTGGCCAGCAGCGGCGCCACTTCCGCGTAGCTGTGAATATCGTAGGGCCAGCCATGCAGCAGGATCACCGGCTTGCCGTCCGCCGGACCGGCTTCGTAGTAGCCGACATCCAGCACGCCGGCGTGGATCTGGTGGATCGGCGCCAGCGGCTGCGCTGCGGTTTCTGCGGCGGCCGCGCCATGCAGCCAGCCCAGCTGCGCTGCTGCAAACAAAACACCGGCCAATACACGACGACGAACTTGATTGAACTGCTGCTTCATGGCTTGCCCCTTACGATGGATGTTGGTTATTTGATCAGGCCAGTTTAACTTCGGCTTCGATTCCGTTCTTCACCATTTTGGAATAGGGGCAGGTGGTGTGCGCCAGTTCGATCAGCTGCTGCGCCAGGCCTGCTTCGACGCCCGGCAGGCTGACGTTGAGGCGCGCTTGCAGCGAGTATTCGCCATCGTCCAGCGCCAGATCGACTTCCGCGTTCACCGCCAGATCGGCCGGCAGCTTGACGCTCAGCTTGACGGCGGCCTTGTTCAGCGCGCCGATGAAGCAGGCCGACCAGCCGGCGGCAAACAGCTGCTCCGGATTGGTGCCGGCGCCGCCGCTGCCTGGAGGCGACAGTTTGATGTCCAGGTTGCCGTCGCTGCTGCGCGCTGCGCCCGAACGGCCGCCGGTGGTGTGGGTTTTGCCGGTGTACAGAACATTGTGTGCGGTGGTCATGATGGTTTCCTTTGCTTGGGTTGATATTCGTTTTAAATCGCATCCGATTTAAGCTTGTGAGACGAATATTAATACCCGATTTTTGCAAAGTCAACGCCTTTTGAATAAATCGTGTACGAGTTTGTATCTGGCACACAAACTCCGATTAAAATTGCCGGATGATTAAACCTGCCTACCTCCTCCAGATGGCCGCCTACAACCTCGACATGAACGAGAAACTGTACGCCGCCGCCGCACAACTGCCGCATGAAGCCCTGGCCGCCGAGCGCGGCGCCTTCTTCGGTTCTATTTTGGGAACGCTGAACCATCTGCTGGTGGGAGACACCATCTGGCTCAAGCGCTTTGCCGCGCATCCGGCCGCGCCGCAGGCCCTGCAGGCGATGCAGGCGGTGCCGCTGCCGTCCAGCCTGACGCACAGCTTTGGCGGCGATCTGGCCGCGCTGCGCGCCGTGCGCCGGCAGCGTGACCGCGTGATCAGCGACTGGGCCAGCCAGATGACGGAAGCCGCCCTGGCCCAGCCGCTGAGCTATCACAGCACCAAGGGCCAGCCTTTCCGCAAGGAGTTCGGCGCCGTGATTACCCACTTCTTCAACCACCAGACCCACCATCGCGGGCAGATTTCCACCCTGCTGAGCCAGGCCGGGATCGACATCGGCGTCACCGACCTGGTGGCCATGGTGGCCGACGTTGAAGCTTAGTACGCCACGCTGAAGCGCTTGCGCGAATGGGCTGGACGCTCCAGCTCATCGATCATCGCCACCGCATAGTCGGCCACCGAGATCTTGCTGTCGCCGTTGGCGTCGGTCATCAGCTGGTCGCCGCCGATGCGGAACTTGCCGGTGCGCTCGCCTGGCGCGATCATGGCCGCCGGGCTCAGCAGGGTCCAGTCCAGCTGGGGTTCATCGCGCAGCTTGTTGAGCGTGTCGCGCGCACCCAGCGCCGAACCCTTCCATTGGGCCGGGAAATCCGGGCTGTCCACCACCTGCACGCCGGGCGCCACCTCCAGGCTGCCCGCGCCGCCCACCATCAGCAGGCGCGCCACGCCGGCCTGCTTGACGGCGGCCAGGATGCTGTCCACGCCGCGGCCGTAGTAGGCGCGCACGTCCTCATTGGCGTGGCCGCTGAAGGCGCTGATCACGGCGTCGTGGCCGGCCAGCTGGGCCGCCAGGCGCGCAGAATCCATCACATCGGTCGCTGCGGCGGTGAGGCCGGCGGCAGGCGCCAGGCGTTCCGGACGGCCCAACAGCGCCGTCACCTCGTGGCCGCGCGCCAGCGCTTCCGCCAGCAAACCAGAACCAATAAAGCCGCTCGCGCCGATCAGTGCAATTTTCATGATGAACTCCAGATAAGTTGAAAGTGGATTCAGTATGAAGGCTTTACTATCGGCTGATAAGTCGGCAAAATTCACAATCACCATGAAGCCAGTCTTAACAATCAACCATTCCCTCGATCGCCTGAAGCGTATGGCCGTGTTTGCCCGCGTGGTGGAAGCCGGTTCCATGAGCGCCGCCGCGCGCGAGCTGGGCATGACCACCTCCGCCGTCAGCCAGCAGATCCGCCAGCTGGAAGCAGAAATCGGCCTGGCCCTGCTGCACCGCTCCACCCGCAAGCTCAGCACCACCGAAGCGGGCCAGGCCTATTACGAAGACTGCGCCACCATGCTGCTGGCCGCCCATACCGCCGAGCAGCGCCTGGCCGACCTGCGCGACGAGCCGCGCGGCGAGCTGCGCATCGCCTTTCCGGTGGCCTTCAGCGAGCATCTGGCGGCCGCGCTGGCGCCCCTGCTGCGGGCCCAGCCGCGCCTGTCGCTACGCATGTTTGCCGAAGACCGCCGGGTCGACCTGATCGCCGAGCGCATCGACCTGGCCATCCGCATCGGCACCCTGACCGATTCCAACCTGGTGGCGCGGCGGCTGACCGAATGGCGCCACGTGCTGGTGGCCTCGCCCGGCTTCGCACAGAAACACGGCCTGCCGCAGGCGCCGGAAGACCTGGCGCGCTATCCCGTGCTGAATCTGAACGTGATGAACCAGACCGAATTCGTCGAGCTGTCGCGCCCGGGCGAGCCGGCGCGGCGCGTGCGCGTGAACGGGGCGGTGGCGGGCAACAGCTTCATCGCGCTACGGGCCATGATGCTGGAAGGGATGGGCATCATGCGCATGCCAGGGCCGGACGCCGAGCCGATGCTAGACGCGGGCCAGGCCGTGCTGGTGCTGCCGCAATGGTCGATGTCGCCGATGGGAGTGTACGCGCTGACCGTGCAGCGCGATTCGCAGCCGGCCAAGGTACGGCTGGCGATTGCCGCCATCCGGAACTACCTGGAGAAGGCACACTCAGCAGAGTTTTGATTGAATTGCTCAGATTGCGCCCAGCCGCTGAATATCGTCAGGCTGGGCTGTGAACTCGATGAGACTCTGGATTTTCAACAAGTTTTGCAAAGTCATCGGCAGTCCCGATCAGAAAGAGTTTGGGTCTTTCCACGACTTCTCGCGCCCAGGTATTGTTGGAATCCAGTTTGGCGCAAAAGTCCTCAGCACGATAGACAACCGGATTGATTTCCCTCAGTACTTCTGCCTGAACCGGATGCAAAGCCTCGATCACCTCGGCAAAACTAAGATCCCCCAGAATCAGCACGTCCACATCGGAATGCGTATGCTCCTCACCGCGCGCCACGGAACCAAACACCAGCGCACTCTGAATACGTCCAGACAGTGGCCGAAGCGCCTCTGCCAGCACAGCAGACAGGCCAGCGGTCTTGCGCAGCATGGCGGCAAGTTCGGCAAAGATCGGGCAATCACGGTTGGCACGGTAATGCACCTGATTGCCGATCTGCTGGCGTGCCAGGATTCCAGCCTCCGCCAGCTTCACCAGTTCCCGGCTGGTACTCCCTGGCAGGGCATCAATACGGCGGGCAAGCTCGCGGGCATGCCAGGCGGTGTCGGGATGAAGGAGCAAAGCCGACAGAATGCGGGTGCGGGAAGGGCCGAGAAGGAAGTCAGCAAGCATGCTACGAATGTAGCAGAAAAGGAGACGAATGTCTCCCGTTTGGAATCGACTTTGAAGATCGCTGGAGCGGGTGAAGGGAATCGAACCCTCGTATGAAGCTTGGGAAGCTGCCGTTCTACCATTGAACTACACCCGCGTTGAGCGGCATTCTACGCGGCTTTGCATGGTATTGACAACGCCATGGCGTAGAATGAAAGCAAGGTTGCCCTTCCACACCATCACGCTGGAATCGATCATGCGATTTGCCGCCGCCCTGTTGCTGCTGTTCGCCAGCCTGACGCAGGCCGTGGCGGGAGAGACCATTCTGCTGGCGCATCCCTGGCCCAGGGAAGCGGTCTACGCCCCCCGCGTGGTGTCGCTGATCTGCGCCGACGCCTTCAGGCAGATCGGCCTGGATGCCGAGGTGCGCGCCTTTCCGCCCATGCGCGGGACGATCGAAGCGGAGGCTGGCCGGATCGACGGCGAAGTGGGACGGGCACTCACCTACGGCGACGACCATCCCAACCTGATCCGGGTCGAAGAGTCCCTGCTATCGTTCCGCGTTTCCGCATTCACTCGTATTCCGGGCCTCAAGATCAGCGGCTGGGACAGCCTGAAAGGCAGCGCCTACCGGGTTGAATACCGCAGCGGCTACACCACCTTCAAAGCCAGGCTGGAGCAGATCCTGCCGGCGGCGCAAATCTCCTCCGTGGTCGACAGCCAGACCGGCCTGCAGAACCGCTACAGCAATCTGTACAACGCCGGCCTGGTGCAGGACACGGTGGTCTACATCTACCTGCACAAGCGCCACGCCGCGCTGGCGCCGCGCCTGGCGGAGGTTCTGACGAAGATGAAGGCCAGCGGCGCCATCAGCCGCCATATCGCCACCGCGCTGGGCGAGGAACGCCACGCGGCGCCTTAGCAGGCAGACCTTGCCTTACTCGCCGTCCGCATCGCCCCACAAATTCATGTAGAGGTCGGAGCGGTTCAGCAGGTCTTTTTCCATATCGGCCGCGCGGGCCGTGGGCGGCTGCACGCTGTGCTGGTTGAAGCCGCTATAGCCCAGGCCCAGGCGGCCGCCCGGCACTTCGTAACCGGCAAACTCCAGGATGGTCGGCATCAGGTCAAAGTGCAGCAGCTGCGCGCGGTTGGGCTGCGGCGTTTGCTGCGAAATGAAGGTGTTGAAGATGGTCCGCTCCGGCTGCTTGGTGAGCTGGTCGGTCAGCGGATTCTTGCGCGACAGATGGTCGCCCAGGATGACGATGTTGGTGTCCTCCAAATAGCCATTGTCCTGCGCGAAGCGGACGAAGTCGGCCACCTCCTGCGCGGTGCAGGACACCACGCCTTCAAAGCTGGCATAGCCCCGTTCCGTGCAGCGCGCCGACAGATGGCCTTCCGGTTCGTGCGTATCCACCGTCAGCAGGGTCAGATCGAACCTCTGGTGCGAGGCCGCCAGCTCGCGCAGCTTGGTCTTGGCGCGGCTGAACAGGTCGGCGTCGTACAGGCCCCAGCCGTTCATCTGGCTGGCGGGCACACCGCTTTTGAGCCAGTCTTCGCGGCCGTAGACTTCGTGATAGTGGTGCTGGTTGAGGAACTTGTCCTTGCCCGCAAAGCTGGTCGAGGCGCCGCCCATGAACACATTGTGATAGCCGCGCTGTGCCAGCAGATCGGTCAGGCAGACCGCGTGCTTGAGGAAGGAGTTCATCATCTCCCCCTGCGTGTTACCGTCGAAGATGCTGACCCGTTCCAGCGGCACGCCGCACTGCGTCGCCACCAGCGCGGCGATGGTCCAGCCGGTGCCGGGCGCCTGTTCGTAGTCGGCAAAGCGCGTGCCCTTCAGCTCGTTGAGCGGCGCCAGCAGATCGTGGCCAAAGGTGGCGCTGTCGGCATAGCCCTGCTCCAGGCTCTCGACGTAAATCACGATCAGATTCTTGGGCTGCTGGGCCTGCAGCCTTACTGTGGCGGGCGACACGTAATTGGCGCCGAAATAGTCGGGGCCGAAGTCGGCCGTGATGTACTTGAAGGCGGAAACATCGCACATCCAGAACGTCGCCGCGCCCAGCACCAGCAACTGCGGAAACCAGCGGTGCACGCGATAGAGCAGCGTCTGGCAGCACTGCGGCAGGCGCGCGATCACGCCCCACCACCGCAGCTCCATGTAAGACAGCATGGCGACAAAGGCCAGCGGCGCCAGCAGACACCATTTGATGAAGCGCTGCGTCAGCACGGGATCGACCGTGTCCATCAGCTCGGCGCCAAAGCTCATGTGATAGGCGATCTGCGACAGGTCAGGCTTGCCGAAGCAGCGATGAATCCAGAAGCTGAAGCACAATGCAAACAAGCCCAGCAGATAAAGGCTGCTGCGCAGGAGGCGGCGTCCGGACAGGGTCTGGGAGCGGATGATAGCCAAGATAAATTCCGTTCAAGACGGGTGATAACAAGCGTCCCATCTTGCATACGAAATTTATCTGGATGATTGCGCCGCTTAACGGTTTTGTATCGAAGTGTTGAGCGGCGCTTACATGAATTTACAAGCGAACCCTAGTCGCTTTCGGCCACAAAGCTTTTCACAGAATCGTTTGCATGTGCGTCGATTGTTTCAAGCATCCCATGATTGGCCTTGTACTTGGCTTTTAACGCACCCAATTGCCGCTTGGCGTTGCCACAGTACTTATCGATATTGCGTTCAATTTCTTCCCTGTCTTTTTGGGGCAAGCTACTATCCCACTCGCCCGCCAGATGCTCGCAAGCCTCGGCATTATTCACAAAAGCCTGAACATCCCTTGGCAGAGCCTTGCCGGCAATAGCGGCGCCGTGTATCGCCAACAAAGCCGCCGTTACAGTAAGTTTCTTAAGCATGGCGCGCCTCCTCTAACGACCGGTTGCAGACCAATGCGGTTTGTCTTTGGCTCCGCCAACAAACTTCTTCACACCGTAACTGGCGCCAATGGACTTCAGTTGGCGATTCATTCCTGTGCGAGGCGCCGTTTTAATCAGCACAGCTTTTCCATCTGCATTCCTTATTGTGACACTCCCCATCCAGGAAATGGTCATGTCGATCGCCCGGCCCTCGTTATGCAATGAGTGTAGAGCAGGTTCTGTATTCAGGCCTGCCATATCGAACGCCTCGGTCATTTTCCTAGCGGCTGCGATGGATTCCACATCAGTGGGATGTACCCAATTGATATCAACACCAGCCATCGCAGGCACATCCTCGGCCTTTACCTGCTTATGCCTGATCTTCCAGCACCAGTGCATCAGGTAAGAACGCTCTGGAGACCGATAAGTCGACGAGATACGAACCCTGACGTCGGCCGCCATCATGGCATCAACGAAGGCCTCAACGGACTTGCGGAAGGAAGGTGCTAAATCTTTAAGATCCGCGCTCGCGGCGAATTTCTTTACCCACTGCTCGCCGCTGAGTTCAGCAGCTGAAGCCGCTACGGTCGGCTTGATGTTCTTGGTTGCCATATCGCTCCCTTCCATCGCAAATGAAGAAGGTTCGAGCGTACGCGGATGTGGGCCGGGAACTTTGATCTGCCGCCAATCCCGGCCTTTCGCGGTTCCCGGCAGCGGCAATGACTAGCGCAGCAGCGCGATGAGGATGATGATGGGCAGCGGCACGCCCAAAAGCCAGAGCAGTACGGAACGCATGGTGTTCTCCTTGTTGGTCAGATGGTGGTGCGCGCCAGCACGCGCTCATGGTCGCGCTGGCGGCCGCCGAAGGTGGCGCACAGTGCGGCGACAAAGGCGCCCAGCAGCAGCGCAAAGAACATCCACAGCGCCGACCTGGCGGCAGCCCTGCGCGCCTGATCGGCTTTGGCCCTGGCGTCGCTGGCCGCCTGCAGCGCTTGCGCATAGATCAGGTCCACGCGCTGGCCCGCGTCGGCTTCCGACAAGCCGGTGCGCCGCGCCACCAGCTGCGCCAGATAGGTGCGGTCCTCGCCGCTGATCTTCCCGCCCGGCAGATCGGTCAGCAGGATGCGGTTGATCTCGGTGCGCTGGGCATCGGTGGCCACGTCGCCAGCCGGCGCGCGCAGCAGCATGTCAGCGAAGTAGGTGTTGCCGCGCCCGGCGGCGGGCATCGCCGCATTGGCCGCCGCACCGGCGCCTACGCTGGCCGCCACCGGCGCGGCCGCATCGATCGCGCCGCTCAGCGCGGCGCGCACGCCGCCCGCCAGCGTGGCCACCGTCAGCAGCGTCGCCACCGCCCATGCCAGCAGGCCATGCGCGGTATCGCGGAAGTGCACTTCATCGCCATGGATCGCGGGCCAGCGTGCGCGCAGACGCCCGGCCAGATAGCCGCCAACGCCCGCCGCCGCCAGCTGGGTAAAGGCAATCCACACCACCGCCGCCGTTCCCAGCGGCGTGGCGTTGTACTGATACGGCGACACCGCAGACAGCCCCAGTCCCATCCCCAGTATCAGCAGGATGAAGCTGAGCGATGCAGCCGAAGCCGCACCCGCCAATACGGCGCCCCAGGACACGCCGGGCCGGTCGCTGTCCGCCAGCACCGCCGCCGTGGCCACCCGCGCACCCGGCGTGGCCGGATGCAAAGCTTGAGTTTGCATGATGACTCCCCTTGAGTGAGTAAAGTAGCCAAGCCATCATGCCCGTTGCGGCCGTCGCGGTTTGTTCGATCACCAACATTGGGCAGCGATTAATTTTTCGTTGCATCCATGCACAAATTCTAATTTCGCGGAAATAGTTGACACTTGAATCTGTTAGTATGTTTGCCTTCTTCATTACCAGAATGTACAGGACAGCAGATGCGCAGCACCCCCCATGCGGCCGGCCGCGAAACCGTGCTTGAAGACGGCAAGCCCATCGTTACCACGATGGATCTCCAGGGTCGCCTGACCTACGCCAACTCCACCTTTATCGAGGCAATTGGCTACGACGACGCAGAACTGCTGGGTCGCCTGCAAAAATCGCTGCAGCATGCCGACATGCCGGCCGAAGTCGACGCCGATATGTGGCGCACCGTGCAATCGGGCGAGCCGTGGCGCGGCCTGATCCAGTACCGCTGCGCCGACGGCGGCTATTTCTGGTGCATCGCCAACGTCACCCCGGTGATTGAAAAGGGCCAGACCACCGGCTTCATGTCGGTCTGCACCAAGCCCAAGCGCAACCAGATCGAAGAAGCCCAGCAGCTCTACCGCACCATTAACGGCAGCAATCCGGACGGCGTGCGCATCGTGCGCGGCGCGGCGGCGGCGCAAGGCTTGGCCAAGTGGCGCAAGGCCCTGCGCGACATCACCCTGGCGCAGCGCCTGGCGCTGAGCTTCGGCAGCATGCTGGCGCTGGCGCTGCTGATGGCGCTGCATTCGGTGTTCTCCTACTCCGACGGCCTGCTGCATACCTTTGCCCTGCTGACCGTGGCGCTGGCCGGCTATGGCTGGTTCAACCTGTACCAGGCCGTGGTGGCCCCGCTGAAAGCCAGCATCGACGCCACCCGCGTCCTGGCCGGTGGCGACCTGACCACCCGCATGGCGGTGGACCGCCAGGACGAACTGGGCCAGCTGCAAGCCTTCATCCGCCAGATGAACCTGAACCTGGCCTCGATCCTGCTGGACATCCGCGCCAACTTCGCGCTGACCCGCAGCACCACCACCCAGGTGCGCGAAGCGAATACCGACCTGTCGGCCCGTACCGAAGCCCAGGCCAGCAACCTGGAACAGACCTCGGCCCACATGGGCCAGATCACCGGCGCGGTCAGCCAGACCGCCGACAACGTCAACACGGCCAACCACGTCGCCAGTGAAGCGGCCACCCTGGCCGAACGCACCGGCGGCGCCGTGGCACAGGTGGTGACGGCGATGAACGAGATCAGCGCGTCCTCGCGCCAGATCGTCGACATCATCAGCCTGATCGACGGCATCGCTTTCCAGACCAATATTCTGGCGCTGAATGCCGCCGTGGAAGCGGCCCGCGCGGGCGAGAGGGGCCGCGGCTTTGCCGTGGTGGCGACCGAAGTGCGCAACCTGGCCCAGCGCAGCGCGGCGGCGGCCAAGGACATCAAGGCCCTGATCGACACCTCCACCGGCAAGATCCAGGCAGGCGCGCAGATGGCCGGCGCGGCCGGACAGGATATGGATGCGGTGATTGCCGCCATCGCCCAGGTGGCCTCCATCATGGGCGAGATCAGCGGCTCGACGCGCGAGCAGAGCAGCGGCGTCAATCAGGTCCAGCAAGCCATCATGGAGCTGGACGACGTGACGCGCCAGAACGCGCAGATGGTGGAAGAAGCTTCCGCCGCCACCGCCGTGCTGGACGTGCAGACCCAGGCAGTGGCAAAGGCGCTGGAAGTGTTCAAGCTGCCGCCGCAGAAGGGTTCTTCCGAGTCCCGCAGTGTGCAGCTGGCGCCACGCCAGCCACGCAACACCCCTGCCCGCCTGGCGGCGTAATTAGCGCCGCATCAACGCGATATCAACGCAAAGAGGACGCGAAGTCAGCGTCCTGCACATTCCCGAACACGAAGCCCTCGGCTTGCAGCTGGACGATCACCGCTTCCAGCTGCTTCAGCGTGTTCGGGTGAATCTCATGCATCAGGATGATCCCGCCTTTATGCGCGCGCGCGGCCGCCACCACATGGCCCACGTAATCGCTGCGGTATTGCGCGGACACGCCGCAGGATAAGGCTTCCTTGGCATCCACCGTGCCGGTCTTGTCGTAAGCCCAGTCGCAGGAATCGATATGCCAGCCGACGATGCGGTAGCCGCGCGCACGCACCAGCGCATTGGTCTCGCAGGACGAATTCCCATACGGGTAGCGGAACAGCTTGGGCTGCATGTCCTGCGCCAGCACCTGCTCGTTGCGCAGCACTTCATTGCTTTGCTCGGCCGCGCTGATGTCGTGGAAGTTGGGATGGTCCCAGGAATGGTTGGCGATCACCGAGTGCTGCGCCGCGCGCACCTTGGCCACCAGCTCGGGATACTGCTCGGCCTTTTTACCCACCATGAAGAAGGTGGCGGAGATATGGTACTTCTGCAGCAGCGCCAGGATCTCTTCGGTGGCGCCGGGCGCGGGGCCGTCGTCGAAAGTCAGCGCCACGCGGTTCAGCGGCGGCGGGGTGGCGATCTCCGATTCGTATTTGCAGTTCAACTCCAGCTCCTTGGGATCGCTGATCAGCTTGTCCACCAGGCGGTTCAGGTGATGCTTGCGGATGTGTTCATGCTCATCGTCGGTGGTGGTGACGGCGGCTTGGCAATGGAGGGAGGACAGCGCGGCGGCGCACAGCAAGAGACGGCGGAGCATAGGGATCTGGGAAAAATTTGAACGGCCATTACTATAGCCCAGCGCTGGCCCCGCCCCAAGAAAAGTGATAAAGTGGTAAATAATTTATAACACTTCACCTCCGCGCCAATGATGCTCTTCCGGCGGCGACATCCGCAAGATCGTCAACAAGTACAACCATGCAGCTGAAAATCGCGATCAAAAGGGGCGGTGAAGTCAAATGGCGCGGCGAGCCGGACAACGGCCCGGTCTACTATGGCGGCCCGCCACCCGAAACAGGCGAGTGGAAGCTCGACATCAACCAGCTCGAGGCCTACCTCTGCAAAGCCCTGCAAGACCGCAGCTATGGCGAATCGATCGATACCTTCCTGCTGGGCTTTGAAATCGCCGAGCTGGATGGCTGGGGCCCGATCTTCACCAAGCAGCGCGACCGCGTCAGCCATCTGCCCAAGATCCGCACCCTGCTGTCGGTGGGCCAGCTCAACTGGCCGGACGTGAAAGACCTGTCCGAGGCCGAACAGTTCGAACGCTTCAGCGCCATGCTGCTGCAAGCCATCGCGCGCGCCGGCGCGATGAAGCGCAAGCCCCGGCACTTCGACGCCGCAGCATTCGCCGCCGACGTCACCCTGCTGCTGTTCGCCTATCCTATTGACAGCGCCGCCAGCCCGGCGGTGTAATGGCTTCCTTACTGGCAACTGATAGGATGTCACATGAAAGCACGCACCCTGGCCGCGAGCATTGCGCTGGCGCTGAGTACACCCGCCGTTTTGGCCCAGGCCGTGGCGCTGGCGCCGGTTCCGCCGCCGCCCGCGCTCGATCCCGTCGCCGCCCTGGTCGGGCAGCTGGACCTGGCGCAGTACAAGGCCACCATCAAGGGCCTGACCCAGTTCGGCGACCGCCGCCAGGGCACCGAGCGTAACCGCAAGGCGCTGGACTGGATCGCCGACAAGCTCAAATCCTACGGCTGCATGCCGGAACGCCTGCCGTACCAGTACACCCAGCCCGGCCCGGATGCGCCGCCGCAGAAGCGCGTGTACGCCCAGCCCTCCGGCGGCGCGGGCGGTCCCGGCGGCCAAGGCGGCAGCACCCTGTTCGGCAACCGCGCGCCCATCGGCGTCAACACCGCCCCGATGAAGCAGCCGGACGAGCGCCTGCGCGCCCTCAACGCTGAGCAAACGCCGGTCGGCACCTCGCTGCGCGAAGACGTCTACTGCACCAAGGTCGGCAGCACCCATCCGGAAGAAATGTATATCGTCAGCGCCCACATGGACGGCATCGGCTTTGGCGAAGCGGCCAATGACGATGGCTCCGGCACCGCGCTGGTGATGGAGCTGGCGCGCATCTTCAGCCAGCCTGGCGTCGAGACCGACCGTTCGATCCGCTTCGCCTTATGGAATAACGAGGAAACCGGCCTGCACGGCGCCGCCGCCTACGTCGAGCAGCGCAAAGGCTTGCAGGGGATTGAGTCGCCCAAGGGTTCGGGCAAGTACCCGGAGCCGAAATGGCTGGGCATGATCCAGCATGACATGATGATGTGGGACCACGGCATGCCGATCGCGAAGACCGACGCCAGCGGCAAGACGGTCTACGTGTCGCCGCCGGAGCAGCGCGCCGAAGCCGATGTGAATATCGAATTCCAGTCCAGCGCCAAACAATCCGAGGGGGCCGCCAGGCTGGCCTGGGCCTTCCGCGCGGCCAACGACAAGTACGCCAGCAACTATCCGGCGGCCGTGGGCTTCCACATGACCAATACGGATTCGACCCCGTTCATGGACATCGTGCCGTCGATTTCGCTGCGCGAGAACGAGCGCGGCATGCAGATCGGCGCGGGCTGGGATCCCAACTGGCACCAGCCGTCCGACGTTTTCAGCACCTACTCGGACAAGGACTTCTTGCTGGGCCTGAATGCGGCCCAGACCACGCTGGCCGGTGTCGGCCAGCTGGCTGGAGTCCGCATCAAACGGTAATTACTGCTGCGTCGCGTAGTGAGCCGAACGCGGGCCGTACAGCATGCCGTTGTAATGGCCCGCCGCCAGCAGACGCTGGGATGCCACGCCGGCAATCGGATGGCTGGCATCGGTGGTGCTGGCGATGATCTGCTTGACCGCCGCCGCCACCAGCGCGCCCACCAGGCCGCCGCCGCCGTTGTTGTTCTGCTCCGCGCTGCTGGCGCTGGCCGTGCCGTTCCACAGCTCGGCGCCCGTCCTCAGGTCCACCAGGCGCGCCGAGGCCGTAACGACGATATCGCTGCGCACCACGGCGTAGGTGCTGCCGTAGTCCTTGATGGTCACGTACAGGGCCGCGTCGGCGCCAAAGATCTGGCGCAGCTTGCTGGTGCTGACGGCGTGGATGTCGGTGGCCGTGGTCAGGCCGTTCTGCTTGAAGGTCTCGTCCACCAGCGCCACCGGCAGCACGTAGTAGCCCGCCTCCGCCAGCGGATAGCTGACCTGCGCCAGCACACTGTACGGCGCCACCACTTCCGGCGAATTGTTCACCGGCGGCAGCACCACAATGGAGGCCGGCTTGGCCGCCTTGAACGCGGTGTAGTCAAAGGGCGCCGCCTTCTGCGTGGCGCAGCCCACCATCAGGGCCGCCGGGGCCAGGCAGAACGCCAGCTTGGCAAATTTTTTCAGCATCATTGGGTCGCGCCTTTCTTCACATTCTTCAGCAGGAAGTCCATATAGGCTGCCGACTCAGGGAACAGTTTTTTCTCATCCTCGAACTGCGCCACCATCTGGTCGTTCTTACCGGTCAGCGAGTACAGATAACCCAGGTGGGCGTGGTAGCCCGGCGGCGCCTTGCCGCCCTTGGCGCTGATCACCTGCAGGTCTTTTTCCAGCACGGCGATCTGCTGGTCCGGACTCTCGCCCTTGAAGTGCTGGTACACCTGGGGCTGATAGCCTTCCCACTGGTAGATGGTTTGCGGCTTGCTGGCGCAGCCGGTCAGAACGGCGGCCGCAGCCAGCCCTGCCACGAGGGCAAATTTGGATTTCATCATGATGGCCTCGGCTTATTGACGGCGCAGCGCGCCTGCTTCCACACCGGTGACCAGGTGGTCGACCGCTTCGCGCATGGCCAGGTCCAGCACCTTGCCGTTGAGGGTGGCGTCGTAGCTGGCGGTGCCGCCAAAGCCCAGCACTTCGCGGTTGGACAGGCTGTATTCGCCCGCGCCCTGGGCCGAGTAGACCACTTCCGAGGTGGCGATGTTGACCACGTTGAGGGTGACCTTGGCATACGCCACCTGGGTCTTGCCGCGGCCGGCGATACCGAACAGCTGGTGGTCGCCCACTTCCTTGCGGCCGAACTCGGTCACGTCACCGGTGACGACAAAGTCGGCGCCCTTGATGGCCTGGGCCTGCTGCTTGAAGGCCGCTTCCTGCTGCAGTTCCGCCAGATTGTCGCGGTCCAGCACGTTGAAGCGGTTGGTCTGCTGCATGTGCGAGATCAGGATGGTCTTGGCCTGGCTGCCCAGACGGTCGACGCCGTCGGAGAACACGCCGCGCACAAAGCTGGAACGGTTATCGAATTTGCCGACGGCGATCAGGGTACGGGGGCCGGTGTAGGGACGCGCGGCGCTGGCGACGGTCGGCACGGCCAGGGCTTGCGACGATTCCGTGGCGCAGCCGCTCACTGCGGCAGCCACCGCGACGGTCAGCGCGGCCAGGCAGGCAAATTGGTATTTCATTACTTCCCCTGTTGTTATGTGGTGAAGTAATTTTAACATTTCCACGTGGCAATAATTCTCGCCAATTGTCACATGGACCAAGAATCACCGCAGCAGCAAGAGCGCCTGTTGCGGCAGGCTGTTGGCCTGGGCCACCATGGAAGCGCCAGCCTGCTGCAGGATCTGGCTGCGGGTCAGCTGGGTGGTCTCGCTGGCGTAATCGGTGTCGCGGATGCGCTCGCGGGCGGCGGACAGGTTGATCGATTCATTGGTGGCGTTGTTATAAGCCTGTTCCAGGCGGTTCTGGGTCGCGCCCAGGTAGGCGCGCAGCTCGCTGGCCGAGTCGATCTTGCTGTCGATGTAGTCGAGCGCCTGGCTGGCACCGCTGTTGCTGCTGAGGTCAATGGCCTGCTCGCCGCCGGTATTGGCCGACTGCAGGATGGTGACCGTATTGCCGGTCGGCTTGGACGCTTCCAGCCCCGCACTGAAGCCCGCCGCGCCCGGATTCAGGCCGCCGATCGAGACGTTATGCACATAGCCGCTGGCCGTATCGGTCACCGTGACGATGCCATGATGGGTGCCGGCGGCCAGTCCGATGATACCGGCCGACGCGCCGACCACGTCGATGTCGCGCCCGTCGGCCGCGTTCAAGCTCAGGGTGCCACCGGAGGAACTGGCCGTCACCCCGGTGGCGCCCGCCGCCCCGTTGATGGCCGCCGCCGCCGAAGCCGCCAGCGCGTTGGCGTTGACGCCGCTGATGGCGCCCAGCGCCACGCCGTTGATGCTGATGCCGCCGCCGCCAATCGCCGCACCATTGGCCACATCGCCGCTCAGGTCGGTGCTGGCGGTGGCCGCCACCCCGCCCTTGGGCGCGGCGGCATTGATGGCATTGGCCACGGCCCAGGCGCTGGCATTGCTCTGTCCCGCCTGGCCGCCCGCCACCGTCGCACCGATCGCGCTGTTATTGATGGTCAGCGCGCCCGCCGTCAGCGCCTGGCTGGCCTGGGCCTTGATGTTGGCGGCCTGTTCCGGCACGTCGACACTGACCACGCCCAGGGTGGGCAGGGAAAACAGCTTGGGAATGTCCACCGTGAGGGTATCGTTGGCTTCCGTCCCCACCTGGAGCTGGGTGCGGTAGCTGCCATCCAGCAGGTTGAGGTTGTTGAACTTGGCGTCGGCCGAGATCTGCAGATTGGACTTGACCAAGGCGTCGGCCTCCTTCTGCAGCGCCTGGCGGTCGAGGTCGCTATTGGTGTCGTTGGCGGCCTGCACGGCCAGCTCGCGCAGGCGCTGGAAGTTGTTCATCACCGTGCTCACCGCGCCGTCGGCCACCTGCAGCAGCGAGATGCCGTCGTTGACGTTGCGCGCCGCCTGGTTATAGCCGCGCACGTCGGCGCTCAGGCGCTCGCTGATGACCAGCCCGGCCGCATCGTCGCGCGCCGAGTTGATGCGCTGCCCGCTGGACAGGCGCTGCATGGACGTGGCCAAGCCCTCCCCTGCGCGGGCATAGCTGCGCTGGGCATTCAGAGAGGACAGGTTGGTCAAGATTTCCATGCCGGTTCAAATAGTCGCAAAGCATCCCTGACAATCCGGGTTGTCGTCCTATTAACGGCAGGAAACACCAAAATCTTGAGGCGGCTGAGAGCTTGTGACTGTGATAATCCGCGTATTTTCAAATAGGCAAGAGTGCTATGCTGACGAACACCGGCCTGCTCGGGCCGTGCCCATCCCACCTAACGAGGACGCTGATGGAAACTCAAAAAATCGCCATTATCGGACTGGGCCGCATCGGCTCGGCATTCTTGCGCAATATCCTGAAACGCAGCCAGCATGGCGTCACCCTGGTCGCCGTGGCGGAAACCGGCGACACGCCGGGCCGGCAACTGGCCGTGGATAGCCGGCTGCCGCTGATGTCGCTCGATGAGATTGTCGCCCTGGGCAGCGGCGTGGACGTACTGTTCGACCTGACCGGCATCCCCGCCGTACGCCGGGAACTGCGCGAGAAGCTGATGGCCAAGTCCAATAACCATACGGTGATTGCCTCCGAGACCATCGCACGGCTGATCTGGGCGCTGACCACGGATGATGAATTGCCCGTCATTGCAGGCCGCACCACCGGTTACTGACGAAAGCGCACAGCTACATCATGCAACTTCCGGCCAGTAACGGGCTTCTCTTTGGCTTGGGAAAGCGATATCCGGGTAATAAAAAACAACTGGGAGGCTTATGGTCTGGCGAATCCATCCGGGAAAATACCCTCCTCAAATTAGTGACGAAGTCAAAGCACAGGCTATGAGCGTGGCGCTCGCCGAAGCGCTGAAGCAGAATGTCGAATTTGACGACGTTGATCCTGACGCGATTCGTCGCCTTGGCCCGAAGTGGCAAAGCCATGTAGAAGGACTTCAGAAACGACTGCATATGCAGAACGGAGCGAACTTCGATGGACTACTGGCTTTGGCTTGGAGAGTAAACCGATTTGCGCACTACTACGAAGCGGCACTTTTCAGAACGACTTTAGATCTATCGGACAAAATCCCTCAGGAACTTAAAGAAGAACTTTCCATGCCACGAGAAATTGGAAAGCGCTTTCACTGCGGAACCCTTTTGGCCCAGCACTATGCGGCTGTAGTCGGGACAAGCGATATTCTGGCTGGAACTGGGATCACAAGTTTTCCTGAAACCGGAATACTACTGGAAGCACTTGCACTTGATTGCGTTCTACAAGCCGCGCTACGCATGCCAAATGACCTCGGAGGCGCTCTTGACTTATTAGCTGACTCTGCCTCGGCAAATAATTTGGCTTTACAAGGCACACAACAACTAGTGAATTATCTCAGCACCAAAGCTCAAAGAGCCGCGATCGGCAAAGCCGGGGCTGAAAAGCGCCACTCAAAAATGGCGCAATTGAAGGAATGGACCTTAGTGAAACACAAAGGGGGATCGTGGAAGTCTGCAAATCAAGCTGCTCATGAGTTGACTTCACAAGTGCTGGCACATAGCAAGGAGATCGGAGCGAACCTTACGGAATCGAATGCACAACGCACAATCGCGGAGTGGATCAGAAAATCCGGCTAGTCACTAGCCCGACACGTCAGCTAACCAAACAACCACGACTGGCAACTTGACGGTATAGATCGACAATCTTATTTTTGCCAAGATGACTGCACATGGCGTAGCTCAATGGATAGAGCACTTTGTTTTCGACGTACGAGGAATCATCTGTACGGGCAAAGAGATTGCGAGTTCGAGTCTCGCCGCCATGGCACGATACATTACCGCTAGAGCTATTGACTCATAGTTCTGATTTTTCCCCGTTTGTAGCCAAACAGTCCGGTGGTGCGGTTGCGGAAGCTGTCAGCGGCAGCCTCATCTGAACACGCTGCGCAATTACTCACTAGGCGGACTACGCAAGCATAATGCGCAAGGAATCCTTTAACAGCTCACAAGCCTGCTCAAAGGACGGGGGAATACCAATTGCATCAACGGCGTTGAACTGTTTGTTGAGCGCTTGATTGCGCTCTTCCAATTGCGTAAATATTGCTTCGGCATGGCGCACCATGTAGCGACGCTCCACCTTCAGGCTCGGGAGTTCATGCCGAGCGACCACCGCGAAATCGAAGATGTCCCGTCCGGTCAAGCGATCGCCTCGGTGCCACAATTTTTTGGCAATAATCTCGACCGGGGTTTCCACGCGAACCTCTCGACCCAACAGCGTCATCCACTCAAATCCGGGCGCAGTCAGGTTGGGAGTAGCAACAAAGTCGATCTCCCCTTCTGGCAGATAGAGTTTGACGTAGTCGGCAGTTTCCAGATAATCGCTGGTAACGGCTTCAGCAACATCACTGAGGCGTGGTGTGACGAAACCTAACGATTGGGGATCGGGCACGAAGATGTCGATATCCTTGCTGACGCGATGGGCGTAGCGCAGCATCAGCGCTGTGCCACCACCGAAAGTCCAGAACGGATTATCGCGGCCATGGCGGGAAATCTCATCCAGAACAGTCAAGGCTTGGGCAAACAAGCTTTCCCAAATTGCTGGGACCGCAGGCGCGCCGTTCATTGCCAGACGTTGCGGCATGTCTGAAACTCCTTGGCCCACAGGCTAAGGTGTTTCATGATTTTCTTGGGAGGGATCTCAGGCGTAGCGGCTTCGGCGACAGCCTTCTCCACGAGCGGAAGCGGAGTTTCATCGAGAAGCGCCATCAAGTGGGGATGGTACTGCTCCGGCGCTTTGCCAGAACGCAGCATCGCCGCCAGCATCTCGGGTGTCACGATGTCGCGATAGCTGGTACTGATACTGCGGGCCGCGATGTTCAAGGCGTTTTTCAAGGCGCCCTCTCGATGTCATGTATGCATAACATTATAGGACAAACGCAAACCATCCCCGGCGTAAGAGGAATCAGGCGGGCAGCAGCTCCAGCCGGGCCTTGGCCTGAGCCAGCGTAGGAGCGTCCATGCGCGCGGCGGCGGATTTGAGGTAGCGCGAGGCGACTGGCATGCCCTGGCGTTCGGCCATGGCCAGCCACAGCCAGGCTTGCGGCAGGTCCAGCGGCACGCCCTGGCCGGTCAGATACATCAGCCCCAGGTTGAACTGGGCGCGCACGTGGCCCTGGCGGGCCGCCTGCAGATACCAGTCGTGCGCCACGGTGTAGTCGCGCGCCACGCCCTGGCCGGTGTCGTAGCGAAGACCTAAGGTGAACTGGGCCAGCACATGGCCCTGCTCGGCCGCCTTGCGATACCACTGGTTGGCTTGCAGGCAGTCCGGCTGCGGACCGTCGTCCTGGTCGAACAGCAGGCCCAGGCTGTACTGGGCGGCGACGTAATCCTGCTCGGCGGCGCGGCGATACCAGCCCATCGCCTTGCGCGCATCCTGCGGCACGCCCTGGCCGCTCTCGTAGCGCAGGCCCAGGTCGAACTGGGCGCGCAGATGGCCCTGGTCGGCCGCCTTGCGGTACCAGAAGATGGCTTCCTGGTGATCCTGCACCACGCCGTGGCCATTGTCGTACAGCAGGCCGAGGTGGTACTGCGCCGCCGGGAAGCCCTGTTCGGCCGCTTTGCGGTACCAGAACTGCGCCTGTTCGTAATCCTGCGGCACGCCCTGGCCGTGGTCATAGCGCAGGCCGAGATTGTTCTGCGCCGCCGCGTGGCCCTGCTCGGCCGCCTTGCGATACCAGTCCAGCGCCTTCTGCTCGTCGCGCGGCACGCCTTGGCCATTGTCGAAGATCAGGCCGAGGTTGAACTGCGAGCTGGCGTGATCCTGCTCCGCCGCGCGGCGATACCACAGGATGGCTTTCTGCGGATCGGCCGGCACGCCGTCGCCCTTGTCGTAATGCAGGCCGAGATTGAACTGCGCCTGCGCATAGCCCTGGTCGGCGGCCTTGCGGTACCAGGACATGGCCTGGCCGATATCCTGCCCCACGCCCTGGCCGTTGTTGTAGCGCAGGCCGAGATTGAACTGGGCGCGTGGATAGCCCTGCTCGGCAGCCTTGCGGTACCAGTAGATGGCCTGCTCGAAGTCCTGCGGCACGCCCTTGCCGGTGTCGTACATCATGCCCAGGTTGTTCTGCGCGCCGGCGTCGCCCTGCTCGGCGGCCTTGCTGAACCAATGCATGGCGCGCGCGCTGTCCTGCGGGATGCCCTGGCCCTTGGCGTACAGCCAGCCCAGGTTGTACTGGGCGGCGGCGTAGCCCTGCTCGGCGGCCTGCTGATACCAGCGCGCCGCTTCCAGATAGTCCTGCTCGACGCCCTGCCCTTTTTGATACATCACGCCCAGGTTGTACTGCGCGTGCTCCAGTCCCGCGTTGGCGGCCAGGCGGTACCACGACACGGCCTGCTCGTAGCTCTGCTCCACGCCCTGGCCGTTGAAGTACATGAAGCCCAGGCTGTGCTGGGCATTGGCCACGCCGCGTTCGGCCAGCTGCTTTACGCGCAGGAATTCTGCCGTGTAGCTGCTGGCGGCGCCAGCTTCCGCCTCGGTGGGACTGTATTTCTGCATGGAGTGCTCAAGCCTGGATGGCGATCATCGCAGCTGGCGCTTCCACGGCGGGCAGCACGCGCGCGGTGGGCGCGTTCAGGCGGGTCTGCTCTTGAACGACACCGAGGAAGTTGGTCAGCGAGATCGGGCGGTAATAGAAATAGCCCTGCATGGTGGTGCAGCCGTGCGCCTGCAGGTAGCGCGCCTGAATTTCGGTCTCCACGCCTTCCGCCACCAGGTGCAGGCCGAGGCCGCGCGCGATGGAGATGATCGCCAGGATCACCGGATAGTGGCCATGTTCGTCGTGGATCTCCTTGACGAAGCTCTGGTCGATCTTGATGGTGTGGATCGGGAAGCGGTGCAGATACGACAGCGAGGAATAGCCGGTGCCGAAATCGTCAATCGCCACCGACACGCCCAGCTGGCACAGCTTGTTGAGCTGCTCGATGGCGTACTGCGGATTGCGGATGCAGATGTTCTCGGTGATCTCGACTTCGATCTGCGCCGGCGAAATGCCGTAGCGATTGAGCGCGCCGCGCATCTTTTCGAAGAAGTCGCCACGGTCGAGGTATTGCGGCGACAGGTTGAGCGACAGGCGCAGCGCCTCGCCACCCGCAGCATTCCACTGCAGCAGGTCGCGGCACAGGGCGCCGATCATCCAGTCGGAGATCGGCAGCATCAGGCCATTCTCTTCCGCGAACGGCAGGAACTCGCCGGCCGACAGCAGGCCGCGCTGCGGATGGTTCCAGCGCATCAGGCCTTCGGCGCCGATGATGCGGCCGGTGGCCACGTCGATCTGCGGCTGGTAGTACATTTCCAGCTCGCCCTGCTCCAGCGCCTTGCGCAAGCTCTGCTCCAGCGCGATCTTCTGGTGCGACACGTCCAGCATGGAGTTGTGATAGAAGCTGTGGCCGTTCTTGCCCAGCGCCTTCACTTGATACATGGCGATGTCGGCGTGGCGCAGCAGCTCGTCGATGGTTTCGCCGTCGCTCGGATAAATCGCGATGCCGATCGAGGCCGAGATGTGCACTTCATGGCCGTCCAGGTCGAAAGGCTTTTGCAGCGATTCGAGGAACTTGTCGGCGATGTGCTTGGCGTCGGCGCGGTCGCGCAGCTCCGGCAGCACGATGGTGAATTCGTCGCCGCCCTGACGCGCCAGGGTGTCGCCACGGCGCAGGCATTCCTTCAGGCGCATGGCGGCCTGCTGCAGCAGCTCGTCGCCCTTGACGTGGCCCAGCGTGTCGTTGACCAGCTTGAAGCGGTCCAGGTCGATGAACATCACGGCCAGCTCGGTCAGCTTGCGCTTGGCCTGGATCACGGCCAGGCCCAGGCGGTCCTTGAACAGCATGCGGTTGGGCAGGTCGG
>Ga0213872_10000761_pt1 | contig 23711 bp, 20 predicted proteins | sample VelepicomBERX_R2_FD_160071 | JGI IMG/M metagenome (GOLD analysis project Ga0213872, IMG submission 160071) | Rhizosphere microbial communities from Vellozia epidendroides in rupestrian grasslands, the National Park of Serra do Cipo, Brazil - RX_R2 | ecosystem: Host-associated > Plants > Roots >...
ATTTCCCCAGTCAGCAGCCGTAGCAGGGTAGTCTTGCCGCTGCCGTTCGGCCCCACCAGGCCGACGCGCATCCCTGCCGTCAGGTGAAAATTCAACCGGTCAAACAGCGTCCGCCCGTCGATCGAAAAGCTCAACTCCTCCAGTTCGATCAGTCGCTTCGTCTGCCGCCCAGTCGAGCTGAAGTCGATACCTGCGGTCGCCGTCCGACTCCGGCTGCTCACATCTTCGAGCTCCGCTATCAGCCGGTTGGCATTATCGATGCGTGCCTTGGCCTTAGTGGCCCGCGCCTTGGGCCCACGGCGCAGCCACTCCTTCTCAATGCGGACCCTGTTTTCGAGCGCCTCCTGATGCCGCGCCTGAGCGTGAAGGAATTCTTGCTTCGCTTCGAGGAACTGGCTGTAGTTGCCCGCGGAACGCAGCATTCCCGACGGATAAGCCCGGTTCAGCTCGGCCATCTGGGTCGCGACATTCTCAAGAAAGTACCGATCGTGACTGATGACCACGCTGGCGAATGATTCTCTCCTTAGCAGATCTTCAAGCCACTCGATGCCCGCCAGGTCGAGATGGTTCGTAGGCTCATCAAGCAGCAACAGATCGGGTTGCTGTACGAGCGCTTCGGCAATTGCAAGGCGCTTTCTCCACCCGCCCGAGAATGTCTCTGCGAGGGCATCGAACTCCGTGAAGCCCGTTGCGCCGAGTGTCGAACGCAATCGCGCCTCCCAGTCGGCCTCGGAAACCCCACCCCGCCTGAGCGCGCCTGCGATGACCTGCCGCACCGTGGTCTCCGGCGCGAAACGGGAGTCCTGCTCAACATAGGCCATGCGCAGGCTTTTGCGCGGAGTGACCTCGCCAGAATCGGCATCGATCTGCCCCGCCAGCATCTTGAGCAATGTGGATTTGCCGCTGCCGTTTGGGCCGATGAGACCGATCCGGTCCCCGTCGTTGATGGTGAAAGAGACTTCGCGGAACAGAGTCGTTGCGCCGAACGTCTTCGTTACCGATTGCGCATTAAGCAGGAGAGCCAACCGACCCCTCCGCTATCGCGCCGCGCTCGTCGCCGCCAGGTATTCCTCGTAGGGACCCTTGAAGTCGTCGATGGTCCCGTTCTCGAAATGCCAGACGCGCGTCGCGACCTCGTCGATCAAGTCGTGGTCGTGGCTCACGAGAAGTACGGTTCCCTCGTACCGCTGTAGAGCGATATTCAGGGCGTTGATCGATTCCAGATCTAAGTGGTTCGTCGGCTCGTCGAAGATGAGCACGTTCGGCTTCTGCAGCATCAGTTTGCAGAAGAGCAACCGCGCAGCCTCTCCGCCGGATAGCGCCGCGGTCGGCTTCAGGCCCTCCTCACCGCGGAAAAGCATCTGCCCGAGAATGCCGCGGATGTCCTCTTTCGTCGCCTTCGGATCCCACTGATGCAGCCAGTCGGCCACCGTCAGCCCAGGCTCGATGACGCCCGTGTGATCCTGCGGGAAATACCCGATCTGCGCCTCATGCCCCCACTTGATGATGCCCGTATCGAGAGTAAAGTCCTTCTCAGCGAGATCGGGCGAGGTCGAGAGCAGTGACTTGACCAGGGTGGTCTTACCCTGCGCATTGCGGCCCATCAGCGCGATCTTCTCCCCGCGCATGACGTTGGCGCTGAAGCCGTCGATGACCGTCAGGTCGCCATAGCTCTTGCGGACGCTCTCGAACTCCAGGGCCGTCTTCCCCGAGGGCCGGAGCAGATCGAAGCGGATGTAGGGGCGCTGGATATTCGACCGCGCCAGCTCCGTCGTTTGCAGCCGCTCGACCTCCTTCTTCCGGCTCGTGACCTGGCTGGACCGCGTTCCTGCGGCGAAACGGGCAATGAATTCGTTGAGCTGGGCGATCTTCTTCTCGCGCTGTGCGTTTTCGGCCTCCAGGCGCGAGCGGATCTGCGTCTTGGCGAGCACCATGTCGTCGTAGCCGCCCGTGTAGGTGATGATCGTCTCGTAATCGATATCGGCGGTGTGCGTCGTGACGCTGTTAAGGAAGTGCCGATCGTGCGAGATGGTGATGAGCGTTCCCTCGAACCTGCTCAGGAAGTCCTGCAGCCAGTGGATCGAGTCGAGGTCGAGGTAGTTCGTAGGCTCGTCGAGCAGCAGTGCCTGCGGATTGCCGAAGAGGGCCTGCGCGAGCAGCACTCTGACCTTCTGCCCGCCCTGCAACTCGCCCATCTTGCGCTCGTGCAGCTCATCTGGGATGTCGAGGCCCTGCAGCAGGACGGCGGCGTCGCTCTCCGCCGTGTAGCCGTCCTCTTCGCCGACGATTCCCTCGAGTTCGCCGAGTCGCATGCCGTCCTCGTCGGTGAGCTCGGGCTTGGAGTAGATAGCGTCGCGCTCCTCGAGTGCGGCCCACAGTCCCTTGTTGCCCATGATGACGGTGTCGATGACCCGGTAGGCGTCGAATGCAAACTGGTCCTGCCGAAGGATGCCAACCTTCTTCGGACGGACCACGGTACCCTTTTGCGCATCAAGCTCGCCGGACAGGATCTTCATGAAGGTGGATTTGCCGGCGCCGTTGGGGCCGGTCAGACCATACCGGCGGCCGGGGGTGAACGTGATGGTCACGTCATCGAAAAGAACTTTTGCGCCGTAGCGCATGCTGACATTGCTGACTGAAATCATGATGTGCTCTTTAAATTATTTAGCGCGGGGTCAAGGCGGAGATTTACTAACTCTATTGTAGCTGCGACGCAAGGAACCAGCGAAGCGCCTGGGCGCCGATCAATGAACGAAATGCGTAATGATCTGGTTCACTGCGAGCGCTGCAGTGTAGGCGAGCACGCTCATGTAAGCAAACTGGAGCGCAGGCCACTTCCAGCTGTTCGTCTCACGCCGAACGACTGCCAGCGTCGAGGTGCACTGCATAGCAAAGGCGAAGAAGACCACGAGCGCCATCGCGCCGCCCAGGGTCAGGTCGTGGCGCAGCGCTGCCTGGAGGCCGAGGGATTGCGTCTCGGGGTCTGCTCCATAGAGGGTGCCGAGCGTGCCGACGATCACTTCGCGCGCGATGATGGAACTGAGAAGACCGATTCCGATCTTCCAGTTGAATCCCAGTGGATGGATTACAGGCTCGACCCAGCGGCCCACGTGACCGATCACGCTATCCGGAAGATCAGCGTGGAACGGAATATGGCTGAGGATCCAGAGCGCAATGGTGACGCACAGGATGATGGTTCCCGCCTGCTTCAAAAACACCTTGCCGCGGTCAATCACGCGCAGCCCGAGGGAACGCACGGTTGGGAGCCGGTACTGCGGTAACTCAAGAATGAACGGAGCCGAGGCGGCCTTCAGGATCGAGGACTTGAGCAGGCGCGCGGTGCCGAGCGCAGCCAGGAATCCCATCAGATACAACGACAGCATCACAGCCGCGCGCAGGCCGAAAAATTCTCCGATGAGCGGCTTGTTGGGGACAAATGCTGCAATCATCAATAGGTATACAGGCAGCCGCGCCGAGCAGGTCATGAAGGGCGCTACGAGGATGGTCGCGAAGCGGTCGCGCTTGTTCTCGATGGTCCGCGTCGCCATGATGGCCGGAACGGCACACGCATAGGCTGAAAGGAGCGGGATAAAGGCCTTGCCGTTCAATCCGATGGCTCGCATCACGCGATCCGCGATCAGCGCAGCACGCGCCAGATAGCCGGAATCCTCCAGCACGCCGATAAACAGGAATAGCAGCAGGATCTGCGGGAGAAACACGAGAACCGAGGCGACACCCTTCCAGATACCGTCGATCAGGAGCGACTCAAACCAGCCGTGGCCGAGGTAGGCTCCGACCTTGCCTCCAATGGAGTTGAGAAAATCACCGAAAGCATTGCTGAGTGGCTGGCCGATCGAGAAAACGACCTGGAATACACCGATGACCACCGCGATGAAAAGCAACGGACCGACGATCCGATGCAGCAGGACGCGATCCAGCTTGCGCGTCCACTCCGACGAGATCGGTGCTTTGTACTTGGTCCGTGTGCTGATGCCGGTCGCCCACTGGCGATAGGAGCGGGCATTACCCACAACTGGCAATTCCAACTTCGCCGCGGGTCTCGGTTGAAAGGTTTCGCTCTTGCGGTCGAGGAAATGTGCTATGGCATCCAGCCCGGTTCCTCGCGTTGCGCTGATCTTAGCTACCGGAACCCCAAGTTCCCGCGCGAGAGCCAGGGTATCAACTTCGCCGCCTCGGATTTCCATCAGGTCACTCATGTTGAGCAGCACCAGGGTGGGCAGGCCGAGCGAGAGGATGGGTGCGGCAAGCGTCAACTGGCGGCGCAGGTGTAGCGAATCGAGCACCAGCAGAACGGCGTCCGGGGCCGGTGTTCCGGGCATTTCGCCATGCAACACGCTGACGGCAACCCGTGCGTCTTCGGAGTAAGTATCCAGGCTGTAGATGCCGGGCAGGTCGATGAGCGTGAGGTCGCTTCGGCCGATGCCATTCAGCTTGCCAAAGTGCTGTTCAACGGTTACGCCGGGATAATTTGCGACCTTCTGCCGAAGGCCAGTCAAGCGATTGAATAGGGTCGACTTCCCGGAATTGGGAGGTCCCACAAGGGCGACGGTGCGGATTTTGCCGGGAGCGCGAGGCTCGACCTTTATATCGACGGTCGCAGTGTTACAGCAGTCGCTCATCAGTGATCGTCCTCAACCGGGCGGACTCGAATGGAGCACGCCGTCTCGCGCCGCAGCGCGATCTCAAACCCATCTATGTAGTAGACCGTGGGATCGCCGGCCGGGGCGCGGCGAATCACGATCACTCTCGCTTCGGGAACAAATCCCATGTGCATCAGGTGATGTCCAACCTCTTCCGGAAGATCCAGCGCTTCGACGATCGCCATCTTCCCGATGCCTAGTTCACTGAGAGCGCTCAACTTCTTCCGGTCCTGAACATCTGTCTTTTTCCATCATAGCGTAATTAGGACCATTTCGCTCGCAATTAAGGAAGAGCTACAATTCGCCCATGATTTTCGAGGAGTTCCGCACCAGTCTGAGTGCTGCCAAGCCGCCGCAGAATGCATCGCCGCTGCTCGCCGCACTCTGGTGGGACGCCAAGGGGGATTGGGCGAAGGCGCATGAGATCGCGCAGGAGATCGAGTCGGCCGATGCGGCCTGGGTCCACGCCTACCTGCATCGCAAGGAGGGCGACCAGGGGAATGCAGGGTATTGGTATCGTCGCGCCGGCAAGCCTCATTCGAGGGCGGAGCTTGCTGCAGAGTGGGAAGAGATAGCGCGTACCTTTCTCGGGTCATAACCTCGTCGCCTCAGCGCTGTCCATTTCTGAACAGTTCTTTCTGGGTGCGGACATGGTGGTCATGTGTGCCGGGGCAGAAGCCTAGCAGATTGAGTAGATTGATACGGCTCCGAACTGGATGGCAGCATGCTTCCTACTTCGCAAGGAAAGCCTGCGATGCTCGACAATCTGAAGTTCTCGTGGCGGCAGCTGAGGAAGTCGCCAGCATTCACCCTGACAGCAGCCCTTACACTTGCGCTCGGGATAGGTGGTGTGACGGCGGTTTTTTCAGTGGTGGAAGCCGTGCTGCTTCGGCCGCTGCAGTACAAAGATTCCGCGCAACTATACCTGCTGCACGAGCATTTCGAGCACCTGTTCGAGGGCGATGCCAACCTCTCCGCTCCTGATGTACTCACCTTCGAGCGTGAAAGCAGGGCCTTCACTGGGGTCGGCGGGTTCATCGGGGCTTCCTTCGAAGCTTCGGGGCGGGGGCTCCTTTCCGGGCGCGCGCCGAGCGGCTAACGGCCTCCGTTTTTCAGGTGCTGGGCGTCGAACCGCTGCTTGGCAGGACCTTCACACGGCAGGAGGATGTTGCTTCGGTTCCAGTCACTGTTATCAGCTACGGACTGTGGCAGGAGCGCTATCAGGGCGATCCAAGCGTGTTGGGCAAAACGATAGAACTTGACCGCAGGCCGTACACGATCATTGGCGTCATGCCTCGGGATTTCCAGACTCCACACGGTCTGGGAGCACTGACTCCGCGCGATCTCTGGGTTCCGATGAGTTTTACGCCTGTCGAGAAGTCGCGGGAAGCCGATAACCTCGATTACGGAGCAGTGGCGCGTTTGAAGCCGGGCATCACGCCAGAGCAGGCACAACAGGATGTGGACCGTGTGACGGCGATCATTCAGGCGAAGATTCCGATCCGCATCTACGTTACGATGCGCGGTCTGAAGGAAGAAACCGTGCGCGAGGCTCGCCCGGTCTTACGCGTGCTGCTTGCGGCCGTGGCGTTGATCCTGCTGATCGCCTGCGCCAACCTGGCCAATTTACTGCTGGTACGTGCCGCAGGTCGGAGGCGTGAGTTTGGAGTGAGGCTGGCGCTGGGCGCAGCACGCCGAGCAATGTTGAGACAGGCTTTGACCGAAAGTTTGCTTCTCAGTGCCGTCGGCGGCTTAGTTGGGGTTGCTCTGGCCGTCGTTCTGGTCCATGTGGCCACGGCACGCTTTACGGATTTCGTTCCACGGCTGAATGAGGCCGGGGTCAGCTGGCCGGTCGTGCTGCTCGCCATTGCACTGACAGGCGTGACCGGCCTGCTCTGCGGGCTGGCGCCAGCGGCGGCCAGTATGAAAGCCGAAGTGCTCGACGCCTTGCGGGAAGGAACTCACGGAGCCGGTCAGAGCCGGGGACAACATCGGCTGCGCAGCGCGCTGGTTATCGCAGAGGCAGCGCTGGCGATGGTGCTTCTGGTCGGTGCAGGTTTGCTGCTGCGCAGCTTCGGAAAGATGCTCGCAACCGATCCTGGTATTGAGACAACGCATGTGATGACCGCTTCGCTGGCTCTGCCGGAGCATGACTATCCGACGCAGCAACGGGTCGACGAATTTTATGGCGAGCTGCAAAGGCGTCTAGAAGCCATTCCCGGCGTCCGTTCTGTCGGATTTTCATCGAACATCCCGGTGATCGGGCGGAATTCAAGCCGACTGTTCACACCGCAGGGCTATGTCAGAAAGCCAAACGAAGGATGGTCGCTGGCCTCCAATTATCTTGTCGACGGAAGCTACTTCGACGCACTGCGGATTCCGCTCATCTCAGGCCGCTATTTCGATGCCAAGGATGAACAACCTGGAGCGCCGCTGGCAGCGATCATCAGCCAGTCGTTCGCACAGCGATATTTCGCTGGAAAAGACCCAGTCGGCATGCACGTCAAGATAGGGCCCAGCTATGACAGCCCCATGCCCGCGATAACGATCGTTGGCGTAGTGGGCGACATCAAAGCCAATCATCTCGACGACGAGCAGATGATCCAGATGTACGAACCTGTATCGCAGGCGGCTGCGGACCTCGGACAGCTTGAGGCAGTGATCGGTGTGGTCAGCGATATGCGTGTGGTAGTGCGTACGGCAGGCGCCCCCGCTGCGCTCGAGGCAAACTTCAACCGGATAGTCCATCAGCTTGATCCGCTGCTAGCCATCACCGAAATGCAGACGATGGATGAGGTGGTCGCGTCGACCGAATCGTCACGGCGCTTCAACACGATCATCCTCGTCGCATTTGCGGCGGTCGCACTGCTCCTGGCGTTGCTGGGAATTTATGGAGTCCTCGCCTTTACCGTGACCGAGAGGACGCGGGAGATCGCGATTCGCATGGCGCTCGGTGCAACGCGCCAACATGTGTTGAGGAGAACCATTCTTTCCGCCCTCGGACTCGCGGCTGTGGGAATCGCCGGCGGCCTCATCGCGTCTACCGCACTCACACGCTTTCTGAAAAGCTTGCTCTATGGAGTTCAGCCCCTGGACGGAGCCGCAATCGCCGGGGCCATGGCTGTGCTGCTGATTTGTGCAACAGTTGCTGGATGGTTACCGGCGCGAAGGGCCTCCGCAATCGAACCCATGGAAGCGCTGAGAAACGAATGACACTCCGTTCAGGTGGGGCTTTAAAGGCCCATCATGTCGTGAAAAGCAGGCGATAAGCAACTTTTATGCCTGTCACTAACCGCATTTATTTGCGAACCAATCAATGCCGGTAACAGTTTGTATTGGCAGGGATCCCATACGACCTTCCTATTGTTCAGGGCGACCCAGTTCCTTCCGGCTCCATAAATTCTTAGTTATGCCAGCTATAGCTGTGAATTGATTGCCGCCCACTTTACTCTTGAAACCACCTTCACCGTGCCCTAACTTTGGGCATGGCAGCTACCCGCGCATCGTTCCACTCCTCTATTTTGCGTAAGCGGCCGGACGAATTCTTCAAAAGATGTTGACGCGATCCGTCTTTTGAAGCCGAATTTTGCCGGTTCGAGAACTCCGAAACAACATAAACGAATCTCAAGTAACCCTTTGGAGGCTATACCCTATGTCATTCCGAAGCAGGCGAAGCTTATCTTTCACATTCTTTGCCCTACTGAGCCTGTTGCTGATTCCGATCGCTCGGTCCCAGACATTTCGTGGCGGTATCAACGGTGTAGTAACCGATCAGTCTGGAGCAGTAGTTGCGGGTGCGCAGGTAACTGCAACAGATACGGCAACTGGCGTCGAGCACGCAACGGTTACATCGAGTGGCGGCGAGTATTCCTTTCCTGATCTGCCTTTGAGTTCCTATACAGTCACCGCGGATGCACCCGGGTTCCAGAAGGTTCAGGTCAGCAAGGTCGAGATTAAGGCGGGCTCCATCTACAGCTTGCCCATCAAGCTGAGCGTAGCCCAGCAGGCAACTACCGTTGAAGTGAATGCAGCTGCCCTGACACTCGATCCGACTTCCACAACCCAGACCACAGTCATCGCCAGTAAAGTGTTGCAGGATACGCCGCTCAACGGTCGCGATTTTACCCAACTAATTGTACTGTCACCGGGCTTTTCCAACTCTGGTGCGGGCGGCTATGGCTCGCTGAACGGTACTCGCGCGAATCAGATCAACTGGCAAATCGACGGAATTGACAACAACGACCTCTGGCATAACATTCCGGCGGTGAACCAGGGCGGTGTGTCGGGAATCGCCGGTATTGTGCTCCCGATTGATGCTGTCGATCAGTTCTCGGCGCAAACGCAGGCGGGACCGGAGTCGGGTCGCAACCCGGGCGGCAGCGTGAATCTTTCGCTCAAATCCGGCACAAACCAGATTCACGGAAGCCTCTATTACTACAACCGGAATGAGTTCTTTGGCGCAACGAATCCATTCACTGCCCCGGTCAAGCAGGAAGTTCGGAACTACAACTACGGATTTTCTGCCGGTGGCCCCATTCTGCGCGACAAGCTGTTCTGGTTCGTGACCTATGAGAAGCAAGATTTCACGATCGGGGTGCCGGACCAATCGACTCAACCTTCCCAGCCCTGGCAGAATCTGGCTAAAGCAACACTGGCAGAGTTTAATGTGCCTGTAAACACGGTGTCAGCGAACATGCTTGCGACGCTGTGGCCTGCTTCGGCAATTGGGAACCTGCCTGCAGTAGCGAACAATTACTTCAGCTCCGATCCAGAATACGGATATAGCTACAACGGACTCGCGAAGGTCGACTACACCATCGATTCAAAGAACAGCATCTCGGCTCACTGGTTTGGGGGGCAGGGCAACCAGGTGGCTCCGGTGGGATCGACGCTTAAGTATTACTACGAAGTTGCTCCGATCCACGTCCAGAATTATGCCCTTGTCTACAATCACGTCTTTACACCCACGATTACAAACCAGGTGCTCGCCGGCGTAAACTATTTTAACCAGGTCTTCAACGACTTCAACAACAGCTTCGACATGGCCTCACTGGGTCTTGTCACCGGGTCGACGTTGAACGGCGCAGCCAACATCAAGATCACAGGATTTGATCCCATCGGGTTGACTCCTCCCGAGGGCCGCAACGACATTACCGGACACATCACGGATGACCTGAACTGGACTGTCGGCAAGCACACCTTCAAATTCGGCGGCGAGTTCCGTCAGGCGCAGTTGAACGAGTTTTACAAGCGTCATGCGTTGGGCAGCTTCACCTTTGACGGCTCCGTAGGGCCCGTACCCGGAGAGAACATTGCGTGGAACTCGGGCGATGCTCGCGTCGACGCGCTTGCCGATTTCCTGGCGGGGAATGTCAAAACCTCGTCTATCGCGCTTGGCAACCCCGATCGCCAGGTCTTCGTGAACACCTTTGATATTTTCGCGCAGGATTCCTGGCAGGTCAGTCCGAAGCTGAACGTCAACTATGGCCTGAGATACGACTATGAGGGGCCTCTTCACAACCAGTGGAAGAATCTTTCGGTATTCCGGCCGAATCTGGGCGGCGTTGTGTACCAGGGTAACCAGATCAGCTCGCTGTACGATCCTACATGGACGAATTTCAGCCCTCGCGTTGGATTCTCCTACCAGGCAACTCCGAGAACAGTGCTGCGCGCTGGCGCGGGCCTTTACTTCGACACCCCCAACCTCAATCCATTCCTCGACAACCGGCCTGGAAACGGCGCACCGAACGGTGTGGAAGGCAATCCCGGGACTGGTCCAGACTCAGTGACGACGGCGACCCGCGGGGTCTACACGATCGTGGACGGACAAAACGTGTTTCCCACGTCTCTTGGGTCCAACAGTATCTTTTCCATTGCTAAGAACTTTGTTCCGTCGCACAACATGAACTACAACATTCAGCTGGAGCAGAGTCTGACGAACAAGATCGTCGCTCAGATCGGCTACGTTGGCAGCGAAGGAAGGCACTTGCTCGCGATTCGCGATATCAATCAGGCGCAGCCCGGAGTATATGCGACTTCTGCCGAGCAGAATGCGACGAGGCCGTTCTACTCTCAATTTCCGAACTATACCTTCATCAACGAGATCCAGAGCATCGGAACTTCAAACTACAACTCACTGCAGGCCACTTTACGCGTGGCGAACTTCCATGGGCTGACCACGCAGGGAGCCTATACGTGGTCGCATAACTTTGATGAGGTTACGGCCTATCGCGGCGCGCTTCCGCAGGACAGCTTCAACTTCAAAGGCGACTATGGACCGAGCGACTTCGATGTGCGTAACACCGCAGTTGGGCTCATCACCTATGATGTGCCGGGCGCTCAGAAATGGAAGGGGCTTACGAATGGATGGCAGCTGAACAGCCTCATTACCTTCCATGGTGGGCTACCCTTCTCGGTCTACAGCTCGGCGGATACCTCGGGTACAGATGATGGCAACCAACGAGCTGACATTGTGCCAGGTATTGATCCCTATGCCGGTTACCGCAAGGGTAAAGTCGGTGCAAATTGGCTTAATCCCGCGGCGTTTGTGGATGCTGCGCCGGGTACGTGGGGCGACTCACGCCGAAATGCTTACTACGGGCCTGGTTTCGGGGATGTAGACTTCTCCGTCTTCAAGAACACGCCGATCGGAGAGCGGATCATGACGCAGTTTCGTGTGGAGATGTACAACCTGTTTAACCGCACGAATTTTGCCCCTCCTCTTAACGGCAACTTTAACCCGTCCTACACCCAGGACAACGCACTGACGCTGTTCACAACGATCGGCAGCTTCAACGGAGCTCCGGGTATTGGAGTGGGCGAGCCATTTAACACGCAGCTGGCTCTAAAGATAACCTTCTAACTGCCTTAGTTCTATTGCGCGACGCCTGCGCCAGTTGCGGGCGTCGTGTCATGTTTTCGCTGTGCAATGCTCTGGGAGAGTGGAGGCAAAGATGGGTTGTAGCAGACGTGAGTTTTTGATGAGAGTTGGCCGCGCAGGAGGCTACAGTGCGGCTTTTCTTACGATGCAGCACCTGGGCTTGATGGAAGTTCCAGAGGCAGCCGCGGCGTCTCTAGCGATAGAGCCAGGATCGGGGAAGGGTACAAGGATCGTCATACTCGGCGGGGGAATTGCCGGCCTGGTCGCGGCTTATGAGATGGGGAAGGCCGGCTATTCCTGTACCGTCCTCGAGGCGCGTGAGCGTCCTGGCGGCCGCAATTGGACAGTCCGGAACGGTACCAAGATCGAGTTCAAAGACGGAACAACACAAATCGCCACCTGGGAGGACGACAGCTACTTCAATGCGGGACCCGCCCGCCTGCCCTCGATCCATAAAACCGTTCTGGGCTATTGCAGGGAACTAGGTGTGCCCCTCGAAGTAGAAGTGAATACTTCGCGCAGCTCTCTCCTGCAAAGCGATGCCGCGTTTGGCGGCAAAGCTATCGAGCAGAGGCAGGCCATTAATGATACGCGCGGCCATGTCTCAGAGCTGCTGGCGAAGTGCATCCGCCAGAATGTTCTCGATCAGGAGTTCTCAAAAGACGACCGGGAGCGGATGCTCACGTTTCTGCGTACATACGGCGACCTCAAGCCTGATTATTCGTTCGCTGGCTCCGATCGAAGCGGGGTGGCCAAATTCCCAGGGGCAGGTTCGGAAGCGGAGGTCCTGCGGGCCCCGCTCGATATGCATTCGCTACTTAATGCGAATTTCTGGCAGGGCATGATGTTTGAAGAGATGCTCGACATGCAGGCCACCATGTTCCAGCCGGTCGGCGGCATGGATCGCATTCCTTATGCCTTCGCGAAGAAGCTGGGCGATGTGGTGCAGTACAGCTCATGCATAAAAGAGATTCGCAAGACGGTGCAAGGCGTCAAGGTCACTTACACCGATACGAAGACGTGCTCCGCAAAAATGATCGAGGCGGACTACTGCATCTGTGCTTTGCCAATCAGCATTCTGAAAACAATTCCGAACGATTTCTCGCCGCGCATCAAGCAAGCCATCAACGATGTGGGATACGACTCGGCCTACAAGGTCGCCTGGGAATCGCCCCGCTTCTGGGAGGATAAGTACAACATCTACGGCGGACTCTCTTTCGTCGTCAATGGGCCGGTCAACCTAGTCTGGTATCCAAGCTGGAAACTGTTTTCCGAAACCGGAGTTGTCGTCGCGGGCTACGGGGTCGAGAACTACAGCGAGTTCGGCAAGCTACCCAACGTGGCGGCTAAGCTGGATGCCTCCCGAGCTGCAGTCGAAAAGCTGCACCCCGGATGCGGCAGGGAGCTGAAGAATCCAATGTACGTAAACTGGGGCGAGATTCCGTACAACCTCGGCTCCTGGGTGGGCCGCGCTCCCAGTTACGTTACCGGACATACTTTGGAGTACTACGAAGGGCCGTACAAAGAGTTCATCCAGCCCGACGATCGGATTTTTTTCTCCGGCGACCACTGCAGCCATATCATCGGATGGCAGGAAGGCGCCGCACTGGCTTCGCATCGCGCGATCAGGATGATCTCCGAGCAGGTACAGATGGCAAAGGTCAGCGGCACGACAAAACTACAACAGGGATAGACATCGGAGATAAAGATGAATTGGAGGCTGTCATCAGGCGGGGCCATCTTAGTGCTCGCCATGTTCGGCGCGTTTGCAGTCGACTCGGCGCGGGCGCAAACCACGGTAAAGCATATTCAAACTGCAGCGTCGCCGATTGCGACGGCGGTGTGGGCCGGTGACACTCTTTACGTCAGCGGTCAGCTTGCATCGCCCGTCACTCCTGCTGATTCCAGCAAAGGAACTCCCGCGGTTTATGGGGATACGAAAGCTCAGGCGACCAGCGAGATTCTCAAGATCCAGGCGATCCTCAAGGAGCAGGGCCTCACGCTCGGGGATGTCGTGATGATGCACGTCTATCTTGCCGGAGATCCGGCAAAAGAAGGCAAGCTCGATTTTGCAGGGCTCCAGGCCGCCTACACGCAATTCTTTGGTACCCCAGATCAGCCCAACAAACCAGCACGGGCCGCCATGCAGGTAGCTGCTCTGGCCGCGCCGTGGGCACTGGTGGAGATCGAAGTGATCGCCGTCCGCTCCAAATAGGTACTCATCCGCAGAAAGAAAAATCCCGGGCATTGGGGCCTGGGATTTTTTCTGCGCTCGCTCACGAGAAGTGCGTGAACGGCGTGCCGCGGAGATGCGCGGGCAACTCCGGCGGCTCCAGCCCTGCTGTGCTGGAATTCATTACCTGCTTGAAAGCGGCCTGGAATTTCTGCATGTCGCTGCGCGTGCCAACGGTGATTCGGACGTACGTCGGCATGATGGGCCACACGCGGCCTATGTAGACGTTGTGCTTGGCCATCGCTGCCATGACCTCGCGGCCCGGACGGTTGGTTTGCAGCATGAAGCAGTTGGTCTCTGATGGGATGAAGCTGAAGTTGTTCGCCGTAAGCCACTCGAAGGTTTCGTTGCGGATATCGGTATTGATCTTCCGTCGCTGCGGAACAATGTCCTTATCCTGCAGGCTCACCGTCGCAGCGGCCACAGCCATGATCGGCATCGCATTCATGCCGAAATACCGGATTTTCTGGAGCAGATCAGGACGCCCGATGGCGACTCCGCACCGGACTCCTGCCATCCCATAAACCTTTGAGAAAGTTCGCAGCACGATAACGTCTTTGTCGGACTTGACCAGATCGAGCGAAGGCGTTGCGTCCGAGAAGTGAATGTAGGCTTCATCGATGAGCAGGATCGCGCCTTTCGGTTTGTTTGCTACCAGGTAATCGATGTCCGCTTTTGGGGTGGTTGTACCAGTGGGATTGTTGGGGTTGCAGACGTAGATCACGCCGGCATTCGGATCTGCCGCAGCCATTGCCTTCGCGTCGTGCGCGTATGTTGCCGTGAGCGGAACCTTGACGATTCTTGCGCCATTAGCCGTGGCTGCATACATGCCCGCCTCATAGCCTGGGTCGGCAGTGACGTAGGGTTTGTCTTTCGAGGTAAACGCCAGCACTGTGTAATGCAGCGGCTCGCTCGATCCGGCATAGGGCAGGACGTAATCGCTCTTCAGACCCTCGAGCGCGCAGAACGTATCGACGAATTGCCCGGTCAGATCGTCGCGATAGCGTCCACCCTGTGGAACCAAGCTCGAAATGATGGCGCAGGCCCCCGAGCATGGTCCAAGCGGATTTTCATTTGCGTCGATTCGCACCGCATCGGGCGGCGGCGCATCATGAGTGAATTTGTGCCGCTGAGCATGGGCCAGGCGCGCTTCGGTGAGAATGGGGACAGCGGCGAGGGCGGAAGCTGCTGCTCCCAGGCGGAGAAACGCGCGGCGGGAGAGTCCGGAAAGATTCACGGCTTCAACAGGCATGGATGCCTCCATGGGGCACGCAGGAAAAAGGGAACGCGGGAGGATTCAGCGTCACCATGGCTCAATTTAGCCCCGGGTGGAATGAAAAGACAACAATTATCGAAGTCCGGGCATTTCTGTTATTGCGCGTATAAGCAGCAGCGATTTTGGGGCCCTCCGCTGAACGCTGATAGCATCGATCTATGAAGAGCCCGGTGAACTCGTCCGCGATTCCCAACGATCAAGCAGTCTCGACGGAATCTGCAGGTCGCGCAGCTCGCTGGGTAAACTGGTCCAGCTTCATCTTTGCCTTTCTGCAGAGTCTATGCACCGCGGTGCTCGCCGTCAGTGGCATCCGTGTTGTGATCGGCCTAGGCGCCCTTGCGGCGGCTGCTGGAACGAACGCTCCGGAGCGAGGCTTCCATCAGGACGCCATTCGAATCCCTATGATGCTTCTCGCGCTTGTCGGGGCGCTTCTTAATCTCTATGTGCTCTGGAGGCAGTGGAATCTGCGGCGTCGTCCGGCGTCTCAATGGCGAATCCAGCCGTTGTCTTCAAAGGAAAAGCGCTCTCAGTGGCTGCAATTTGTACTTGCAATTGTTACCTTGGCGCTGCTCGGGATGGAGTGGTGGGCACACCGGATGTTTCACCATCCCCATTAAGGTCCGATTCCCAGCGGTTCCGGGTCTTCGTGTTTCAGGACTTCATCCAGCCGCGCATGCAGCCGTTTGCTGAAGTCAAGCGGCAGCTCAAACACACGGTCGTCGGCCATCAAGACGATGATGTTGCGCGTCGAATCAATAATGGCGGAACAGATTTCGCAATGAGCAAGGTGGCGCTCCACTTCGGCCCGAACCTGGGGGTCGAGCGTGTTGTCGATGTATTCGGAGATGTGGTCCCAAACGTGAAGGCAGTTCAGAGCCATGACAGCCTCCCGAATGTTCGCGTTTTCGGCTCCTTCTTGCCTGCAAGCTTCAGATGCGGGGCCAGTTTCTTCTGAAGCATCATGCGCGCACGGTGCAGCCGCACCTTCACCAGAGCGATGGAGATGCCGAGCGCCGCGGCAGTCTCATTTACGCTAAGCTCCTCGAGGTCGCGCAGGGTGACGATCTCGCGGTACGTGTCCGGCAATCCCGCGACCGCGCGTTGAATGAGATCGCGTATTTCCTGGCGTTCGAGTGCGGCCAGAGGGACTTCTCGCCAGTCGGTGAGCGTCGCAGGTGTGAAGTCACCGTTATCTTCCCGCTGAGCATCGAGCGAATCGAGCGTGGCACGTCCATCCTTACGCAGCCTCGCGCGGGCTTCGTTCAGCGTGATGGCGATCAGCCAGGTGCTGAACTTTGAGTCACCTCGAAAGCTGGCCAGTTTGCGGTAGGCCTTGAGGACCGCGTCTTGAACTACATCCTCTGCTTCCGTCTCGTTTTTCATCAGCGCGAGAGCGGTGCGATAAAGTTGCCCTTCGTAGGGCCGGATGAGGAGATGAAAATTGTCGCGCTGGCCGGCGAGAATTGACGCGATGAGCTCCTGCTCGGAGGCAGTTTGTCGCGGATCGGCTGGTGCGGGGTTGGTCATGCGCTGGTTATACCTTTGCGGCCGAGCCAGGCTTTGTCAAGGATCGCGTCGAGTGAAAGCAGGCCTGCTCCGAAGATGAAGGCAATGAGCGATGCGAAGAAAAAGGTAAACGGATCGGCGATGTAGAACTTGCCAGGGTCGCTGAAGATCGACTTGAACGCTGGCAAATCGGCGGTGATATAGGCAACCAGCATGTTGCAGGCAAGGAGAAGCCCGATGATTCTCGTTCCCAGTCCGACGATCAAAAGTATTCCACCAAAGAATTCGAGACAGGAGATGAAGGGGGCCATCACGCCGGGCGCGGGAATCCCAAGGCTGGAGAAGAAATCCCTTACGTGGGAGAGGTTATGCAGCTTGCCCCAGCCGGTCTGCATGAATTGCCAACCCCAATACAGGCGTACCAGCAGCAGAAATGGGGAGCGAAGCAGACGGGTCGCGGCGCAGAATCGGCCGTACAGCCAGTGCAGGCCGGTCGAACCAGCCGCATTGAGCGATGCGGAGGAGGTACTCATGATGACTGTGCCTTTCTCTTAACGCGTGAACCAGCCTAGAGCCGACCAGGATGTGAATATCTGCTGCAGCCAGCGGCCGCGATCCTCTTCGGGAATTACGCTGTCCACGAATGCGGTCTCAATGGCATTGCCGAGGGAAGCGCCCGACAGCAGTGCCTTCAAAAGCAGATAGTCCTCCCGATCCAGTCGCTTGTAGTAAACAGAGTTCTCGTGCCGGTGAACTGCCAGAAAGATGTGTTCGGGTTCGAGCGCAGCCACTCGCCGCACACGGCGCGTCTTGCGAGCCGCGCTTGCATTGTTGCTCGAGGCATCGCCGCTGCCGCTCTCACTGCGCAACGCGATCAGAAGATCCTCGACCGGGTATTGCAGTTCCAAGATCCTGAGATACGGTTGCAGGTGTAACAGCGAATGCTCGTCGATCGTCGCCAGATCGTCGGCATCAAGCAGCGGATTTTCGGCCTCATCAAAAGCCTCGATGTGTGCCCACTCGAGGCGACACATATCGAGGACGAGCTGCCGGCGCGGGTCCAGGTATTCAGGATGCTCCAGGAGCCAGGACTCAAGGCGCGAGCCGAGATTGCGCAGCGTAAATGACTGCGATGGGCAGTCAGTCAAGTAATCCCGCATCAGAAGCTCGAACTTCTGTGCGCCAACAACAGCCTTGAGGCCGGGAAAGTCCTCTTCGAAGCACGAATAGAGCCTGAACCAATATTGCCGGTTATAAATCTCCAGGCGCTCGAAGCTGCTGAGCCGGTCGTTCGGCTTTATGTACGTCGCAGCCTCACTCGTGTTGGAAACGCCATCACGGCGGCGGCGCGGCATCGTCTCATTGCGCGTGAGCGGATGCATAATCGCGGCAGCCACCCGGCGCTGCAGTTCGAGAAGCTCGCTCATCGCGCTACTCCTTCGAGTTCATGACTCTTCGCCGGCTCCGAAGGAGGCTGGGCGGCGCCCTGCAGAAAGCGGTTTGCCTTGAGCGCCTCAGCGTGAACCTCGTCAAAGCTCGGTATTTTGTCGTCCCACTCGAGCAGCGTGGCTGTCGGGCCGGTTCGCTCGATCGTGCGCGCATAAAGCTCCCAGACCGGATCGAGAACCGGATGATCATGGGTGTCGAGGATGTATTTCTCGAACTTTGAGTGACCGGCGATGTGGATTTGCGCAATGCGCTGCGTGGGAACCGCGTTCACATAAACAAACGGATCGAACCCATGGTTTTGCGATGAAACGTAGATGTTGTTCACATCAAGCAGAATGCCGCAGTCAGCTCGCTCCACGACTTCGTTGAGGAATTCCCACTCGGTCATTTCCGATACGTGATATTCGGCATAGCTGGAGACGTTCTCCACCACGACGGGGACCTCGAGAAAATCCTGCACATGTCGAATGCGATCCGCCGTGACCTTCACCGCTTCCCACGTATATGGCATGGGAAGCAGATCGTGCGTGTAGCGTCCATCAACCGAGCCCCAGCAGAGATGGTCGCTCAGCCATGGTGTCCTGGTGCGCTTCACCAACTGCTTCAACCGCCGCAGGTGCTCAGGATCCGGATCGCTCGCCGATCCGAAATACATTGAGACGCCGTGCTGAACGACTTTGTACTGATCGAGAATCTTGTCCAGGACTTCAAGCGGCCGCCCGCCATCGATCATGTAGTTTTCAGAGATGATCTCGAACCAGTCGACGACAGGCTTCTTGGTCAGAATGTGCCGGTAGTGGGGAATGCGGAGCCCGATCCCTACTCCGTAATCGGTGTATCCGTTGAAACGATTTGCAGGCACGAGGGGAAACTCCGAAATGGCGAAGTTGCAGGGCCAGCACGGTGCTGGCCCCCGAATTGGCAAAAGCTGTGCGTCAGGACTACGAGGGATGCTTGGAGCCGTCCGTTGCGCAGCCGCCCTTGCCCTTGCAGCTGTTCTTGCCTTTGCAGCCGTTGTCGCCGGCCTTGCAGCCGCCCTGCCCCTTGCAATCGTTCTTGCCTTTACACGAGTGCTTGCTGGTGTCCTGATGGAGTGAGGCGCTGCCGAACGACGCTTTGCCCGCCTTGAGCACGGGGTTCGTGGAGTGGGGAGTCGCAGCCTGCAGTGTTGCAGCTCCACTCAACAAACCCGAAACTGCCGCAGCTACCATCAGGGTCTTCATCGAATGCTTCATTGTCATTCCTCCGTGTCGGGTCCAGGCCCGGCGATGCACCGGCGGGAGACCCGTCTACCGCATGTGAGTGCGGCAGCGCGATAAGGTTACAGCAATTGCACAACATTTTCCCGCAGGTTGGCGGCCAAAATTTTTCTACACAGAGCGAAATCCGCTGCCGGATTCCATGCGTTGTTACGGAGAACAATTGCTCGGTTTGGGACCGTCTTGCGTTCCTGAGCCAATAAGCAAAGCCTGCGAGAGTGACAGACGGCTCGAAAACTCCATCCGATCAATGCTTCTTTGGGATGAACAGTTTCGCCGACGCCTCAACCTTATACCTTTCCGCAAAATTCCTCTGGTTGATCCCCAGTGAAAGCCTGCCGCGTGAATCGATATAGAAGAGCGGCTTGCCCACAGGCACGTCACTGAAAGTCTTCTGGAAAGGGAATTGATAATCGCGGCCGTCGAGAGTCACGGGCACGGTGTCGCCGAGTTGGTAGCCAAGCTTTGCAAACGTATCCGCCGGAACGTTGAGCACGAGGTTGCCGAATGGCCCATCTGTTCCGATCACCTCGGCGTGCATGCCCCTGTCGTCAATCGTGGCGTAATGAATATCAAGCCGAACAAGCTTGCTCACGTCGAGCTCAGGACCGGCCTGCGTCCAGTCATCGCCGCGCGCCAGGTGCGCGCCGGCAGGCGAAAAGATATCTCGCCCGTGAAATGTCGATGAGAGCTTCGTCCCGATCATCCAATCCGGATTTGTGATCTCGCGCGCCGCCTCGATTCCATCACGATCTTGCACAAGCGTGAGCAGGCCATTGTCCGGAACGACAAAGAGCTGCCCAATCTTTGATTTTGCGATGATGGCCTTGCGCGAGCTGCCCACTCCCGGATCGACCACGCCGACAAAGACAGCATCCTTGGGAAAATAAGGCGCAGAACCCGCGATAAAGCGCGCTCCTTCGGCAATATCGAATGGTGTTACCTGATGTGTGATGTCGATGATGCGCACGTCGGGCGTGATTCCCACCATTACGGCTTTGCAGATCCCGATGGCATCATCGCGGACATCGAAGTCCGTGATGAACCCGATGACTCGCGTCTGAGAATGTGCCGGCACGGGCTGGGCAGAGGCTCTGTCCGAACACAGAGTGAATTGCAGCAGGAATGCGATCGCGAAAGCACAAAAGATCCAACTCCGCAGGCGTGAACTCACGTCGGTATCTCCCGAGAAATGAGGTATTCCCAGGAATTTATCAGCAATCCGCCCGCACAGCGAGGCAAAAGCTCGGGATCATTTGGATGCAGGCGATGCAACCTGCGCAGGGTTCACGTTCTGTTCGTACGGAGGGTGGTCGCGGTACAAATCCCAGTGCGTGACGATGGCATCAACGACCGGGCTTCCCACGGCATACGCAGTTTCAAGGGCCGGCAGGTACGCTCCGTATTTGCCCACCTTCTGCTGCGCAAGGCTCTCGGCTGCGGTCATGCCCGATGGCGGCTGATCGTAGTTGCTGACCGTTCGCAGAACAAGCACTCGTTTGAGGTCAATCTTCCCCGCATGAGATAGAAACGTCAGCGACTGCAGAATGCCCGTGTCTTCCATCGCGGAGACGGCGAAATTACCCTTGCCGCCGGTGTAATAGCGCACCCATGAGTTGGCCCACTCATCCATTAGCCTGCCGTGCCAGAACGTTGAAGCCGAAACATCATCTCCCTTGGCGACAAACGGCGGACGCTGCGCGGCAGGTTCAGGGAAATGAGATCGCTTCTCGCGCATCACGTCTGTATCTGGCAGCGAAATTTTACTTGTCAGGTTATAGGCCCAATCGACAAGGGACGAGTTCAGCTCATACATCTGTCCGTCTGGCGGCGTCGGTGGCTCCTCGTACGGCACCGATCTACGCAGGGGAACGTAGCCCGTCGACCAGCCTGGAGGAATCTCCCGAGCATCGATCTCATACCCGAGGTCGCCGTCGATGATCCAGTGCACCCAAACCGCAGAACCCAGAGAGACATCTGCCGGATCGCCACCCGCAATTCCCGCAACGATCCAGTAAGCGTGACTAAGATCGAATCGCGGATCGAGGCCAAGCGCCATCACGCTTGCTGCAGCCTTCGCCGTGCCGACTCCGGTCAGCACGGCGAGGACACCCTGATCGTTCATCCGCAGATGGTGGAAGCCCGCATCGAATGGCAACACGTGGTCAAGATGCTCCCGCTCCACCCAGAATTGATATTCGCCCGGCGCATCGCCCGTGTCCTCGCCGGCCTCGTACATGGCAACAACGACGACTTTGATTTGGATAGGCGTGGGAGGCACGGCATGGATTGAGCCCGTGAAAAAATACAACAGAAGAACAGGCAGATAACGGCGCATCTGCATGAATCGGCCTCACAAAATTGAAAATGGTGTGGCTTCTCTAGACTAATGCGAAGCTGTCTTTTTGACTTGCTCCCAAGCCGAGCGTGGCTGCCGGAACCGCATAATGGATCTTGTCGGCGAGGATGCGAAGGTGCCGATGAACAAGAAGGAAGCGAAGGCTGCCTTCAATAAGATTTTGTCCGACCCCTTCAGGCGATGCCGATGTGGATGCAGCGCTGGCAGAGGCGAAGAAGCTTTAAGGACGCTTGCCCGCTTCAGAGCAGCGGGCCGTTCTCAGACCCTGCAACGCAAAAATCAAAGCCAGCTACTCCAAAAGGATAGCTGGCAGATGAGAGCTTCTCAGGAGTTGGCTTAGAACTTGTAAATTACATCCATGCCGAAGAAGAACTGGTTCCTGACTGTTCCGTTGTTGTAACCCCGCCGGTCCCAGGAGTGGTCAAACCGGAGTTCCGGACGAAACATTACGGTATTGCCGATATATTTGGTCGCGTACAGGGTGTTCTCCGTATATTTGCCCGGAATTCCCGTCCTCTGCCCCTTTTTGTCGTTGAGCAGATCGGATCGGAAGCCAAGCATAAGCTTCGAATTGACTTCACGGTTCAGATAGTTAACGGCCGCGTACTCGGGAGCCGTGCAGCGCAGTTGACCAGGCGCGCAGTATGCTCCGTTTGCACCTATTTCCGGAGTGATGGGATTTGCGACGTTTCCAGCGACGTTGGGAACATCGCGCTCGTACATATACCAGGTTTCCGTGGCCATGTGCCATTTGCTGTTGAACTTGTGATACCAGGTGAAGTCGTAGTCCTGCAGATTGTTGTAGGCATATTTGCCCTCGTTGATGCCATTGGCGCAACCGTAAAAGTTATCGTTGTTCGTCTTTGTTGAGTAGTTCAGGCAGGCGATTCCGGATGGCTTGGCGTCCGGGGTCCACAACGCCACATCGTGTCCACCAGACATACCTAACTGGATCATCCACTGCTTATTCAACTTGAGAGTGCCGTAGATTCCGGTGTCCGTGAACGGGTCTATCGTATAGAGCAGCGAGTGGGTCATGTTGTAATTGTTTGGCGCCAACTGTGCTTCAATGCCGGGAACGGATAGGAAACGCCCAATTCGAATATCGAGACCTTCCTTCACGGGGAAATAGAGATCGAGATATTCGAGAACCGGATCGAAGCCATATTGCCGGTTGAAGAGAAGAAGCTGTTGACTGAAGTAACCTTTCGCTGTGGTGAACCGATAATCGATTCCGTAGAACGCCGTCAGGTGGAATCCCCAGTCGAAATGAGAATTCTGTACTGTGTTAGGCAGCCGTTCTATGTAAAGGACCGCCTGGTTCAATTCGACCTTGTTGGGAAAAACGTCATACGAAAGCGGAAAGTTGTTATGACCTGATGTGCTGAAATTGATGCTGGGCGCCACCCATCCGTAGAACTTGGTTCGAGCATTAGGGTGCTCCAGAGCCGACATCAAAGGGTAGGTATTTCCATCCGGCGCGCCGATGTCGGGCGAGCCTCCGTACCCCCAATCAGAGAATGGAAACGGCGGGGAGTCGATCGGCGCGGGAAGCCCGCGCTTTGGTGGCAAGGGTGCGGAGACATTTGTTCCGGCCCAATCCTGCAGGTAGAACTGGCCGAGTCGGTGGAAAAAGCTTCCGGTTAAAGGGATGCCGCTTGGGGTGCTCTGAGCGCCGGGCTGCTTTTGCGCATCAATGGACTCCGATACAGGGACGGAGTCCGATAGAGCCATTGCCGGGTCACCTGCCTTCCAGCTATCCGGCACGGTGAACGGGTGATTCTCTGCAATGTAGGCTGATGAGGTTGCTGGGATCGAGTCAGCTGAAGAGGGGCGGAGCTGTGCAAAGCAGACAGGGTACAGAAAGGAAGCGAGAACAGCAGATATAACCGCGGAACTGGTTTTTCGCTTGTATCGACTTGGCCATAAACTTCCCTGGGACATGGTATCTCCTGACGTTCTCCGAAACGTGCATCGTTGGATCAGAAGGCGCACACAACATTTCAGATCCGCGTTTCGGCAAACCCTTCAGTCTAAGGGCCCGGAAATAAGCTCCAGGTAATAGTTAGATAAGGAAGGCGTAAGAGC
>Ga0213872_10000762_pt1 | contig 23678 bp, 22 predicted proteins | sample VelepicomBERX_R2_FD_160071 | JGI IMG/M metagenome (GOLD analysis project Ga0213872, IMG submission 160071) | Rhizosphere microbial communities from Vellozia epidendroides in rupestrian grasslands, the National Park of Serra do Cipo, Brazil - RX_R2 | ecosystem: Host-associated > Plants > Roots >...
GAGAGTTCGAGGAAGAGTTCGAGCGGCTCGCAAAATTGGACGAGGAATGGCGGGATTACATGTCTCAAAATGTCAGTTACTCGTCGAGAAACCCTGAGGACGAAGAGCGGCGGCAGTTTTTCTTCGACTCGATTGCCAGTCAAGAGACGCTGCAACATCACCTCTGGGAGCAACTGAACACGGCCGACGTGAGCGGATCACAGCGGGAAGCGGCAGAACTGATCATCGGCAACATCGACGATTTCGGTTTCCTCCAGGGCTCTTTGGAGGAGATCTCCCAGAATACAGGGCATCCTTTGGGAGAGCTCGAGGAAATGCTCAGCCTAATTAAGACGTTCCATCCGGTCGGCGTTGGCGCTCGAAACCTCCGGGAATGTCTGCTCATTCAGCTGCGCCGGCTGGGTAAGGAGCACAGCCTTGAATATCAGATCGTAGACGAATACCTGGAAGATCTCGGCCGAAAGCGATTACCGGAATTGGCACGCAGGCTGGGTGTATCCGTTGAGCAAGTTCAAAAGGCTGCCAACTTCATTTCCACGCTCGATCCGAAACCAGGCCAAATCTTTACACCAGATCCGAATAACTACGTCCTGCCTGATGTCAGCGTGGACAAGGTTGGGGACGAGTACACGGTTTCGCTTAATGCGGATCAAATTCCGCACTTACGGATCAGCAAAACCTATAAAGACTTGATGACGCAGGGAGCCAATGGGACAGATGTACGGGATTATATCCGGGAGAAGATCCGGAGTGGAAAATTCCTGATTAAGAGCATCCACCAACGACAGCAAACGATCTTGAACATCGCGAACGAAATCGTTAAGCGGCAAAGTGAATTCCTGGAGAATGGAACCGCTTACCTCAAGCCGATGACGATGGTGCAAATTGCTGAGGCAGTGGGTGTCCATGAGACAACGGTCAGCCGTGCCATCTCCGGGAAATACATGGCAACTCCGCAAGGGGTGTTTGAGATGAAGTATTTCTTTACTCCTGGATATCAGACAGCCGCCGGGGCCGCTCTTAGCAACACGAGCGTGAAAGAGGCCATTTCTGACATGGTCCGCAATGAAGATGCTCGGAACCCGCTGAGCGATAAAGAAATTGTGGACGTCCTTTCTGATCGCGGTATACCGATTGCTCGACGAACGGTTGCCAAATATCGAGCAGAGCTGAACATTCTTCCGAGCAACCTTCGGAAGCAGTACTAATTCGGTGCACCGCATATTTTTGTTAGTATGTGCCCTTTTTGTGTCGAGCCATGCGGCGTGGTGCAGGCCATTCAACTTCCAAACCGATACTTTCGCCTTCGCGAACCAGACCTACTTTGATTACAAACCGGTTTCGGACACCGAGATAAAAATCAGTCGAAGAAGGGGATACCTAGCTGATTATTCCCGCCACTGTTTTCAGTTGTGCCGGGCGGTTCTCCAGTTTTACCAGTTCGCGGAATTTCGCCCTGATCTCCCGAAGGTCACTGAGTCGGACTATCAGCAGCTGATCCGGAGAGTGAGCAAGATTCCGGTCTGGAGTTCCGCTCCACGAGAAAAAGTAGTTTTCCCCGGATATAAGGATCTGCACAGCTTTTCTTCAGAGCATAGCCTGACACTGGAAAAAAATCTCGGCATCTGGTGGCCTTCCTATTGGAGAATCGGCAACTGGCGAATCGTTTTTCCGGCCCCGCGTTCGGGACAGGAACGCGTGGCAAATTGGTTGCGAAACGAATTGGATGCGGGCCGCATCAGAGCCGTTTATATTACTCGTTTTAAACCCATCAACCACTGCCTGATTCCCTATCACTACACATCGGAATCAAACGGCGACCTCATCTTTGACGTTTACGACGCGAACCAGCCAGGACAACTTGTGCACCTGACCTATCGCGCATCGACGCGAAGCTTTTACCTGGATAAGACCTGGTACTATAGACTCGGCCTCGTCACCGCCTTGCGACTTTATGTGTCGCCCTTGTTCTGAACTCCCAAATTGAAAACGCAAATCTTGCTTCGCCAGAACGAGCAATGCCGTCTAGATTGAACCTCCAAGCGACCAACTTTTCGGTGCGCCAAAACAACGCAAGACGTGTCCAAGCGAGTATATGCCATTCCTCAATTGGTTTAGGAAAAAGTCCACGAGCACGGAGGCCGAACCCAAGGCTTCCGGCGCTGAGAAATCCAGCCCGGAACCGACTACAGTTTTAGAAACGGCGTCCGGAAATTCAGAACAAGCCAGCGTCCCTGACGCGCCGTCAACCGAGCAACAATTGACCGAAACACCGGTCATTGCCCTCTCTGCGGCTGCCCCACCGGAGCCGAAAACGAGCTCAACAGCGGAACCGGCGTCGACTCCGCATCTATCCGTTCCACTTGGAGCCTTTTACGAAAAGTTGCCACCCCATCTACTTGCGTCGATCAGACCGGACTTGAAGCGATTGATCCAGATCGCCCCGGAAGATATTGTTATAGAAGAAAACGCTGAAGAGGCGACGATCCCTCTCTCAATTCTCAGCCTATCGTGTCCAGATATTTTCGTGTGCCCGGTCGCGACTTCCGATGAGATCCCGATAACCTTTTCTTTGAGCGGCTCGGTAGCGGCGTCAGCCGCTGAATCATCGCAACAACCTGAGGCGCAGCCACTGAAGACTGCTGCTCCGCCGGAGCCTGGAAGCCTGGTAGTTCCCGCCCACACCAGGCCGGAAGAAGGAGCAAAAATCGGCGAGCCTCATCCGATCAAAGAACAGCTCACAAAGAGCGGATCCGCGACCAGACCAGATGAAATAGAGAGCGTGGAACGACACCCGGCGCCAACCGTCAGAGCGACCACTGCAACCGGCAAAATCAACCTTCGCGATGTAACTGTGCCTGTAGACGAGCTCATCCGGCTCCGAGAGTCCGAAGCAGGGGCTAAACCTTTAACTTCAGCGTCTAGCGGAACTGAATTCAGCGGGCATACCAGCAGCGCCGAGAAGGAAATTAGAATCCGGCTCCAGTCCATTCTCTCCAACTTGCCACCTGATCTTGAACAACCTTCGATCCAGGACCTGAGCGGAACAGAAACTGAAATTGTTTTGCCTCTGGACCTGATTCAACCACAACTGGCTCAAGGTCGGGTTGTCGTTTCCGCTGCTACGTTCTGCAAGGCCTTGCCGGACGATTTGAAGCCCCACTTCGAAGCCATTGAACCCAGCGCGGAGATTCCGATCCCGTTGCGCGAGATCTTTTTGGGTCTTCCGCACGAGGCCATCAAGCTGAGAGAGGATCAAGAGATGGTTCATCCTCAGGAAACAATTCAGACCCCGTTCAGGGCGCACGCCGAGGAGGATGCCAAGCGTTTTGGTCTGGAACAAGTCAAGGTCAACTCTGAAAGGCTGCAGGCGATATTCTTGACAGACGAGCCCTTGGATTTACCCAAAACAATCAGAAAGGTGGGTGAATTGCCCGGCCTTCGATCATGCCTCCTGAATACCACGGACGGACTTAAACTCGCGGGAGGCCTCGATAGTCCAGGCCAAGAGCAAGCGGTCTCAGTCCTCGCGCCCGAATTGTTTAAGGAGGCGCGATCTAAGTTGGCAGAAATGCAGTTTGGAGCGTTGGAGACGATCACCTTACATTGCGGCAGGGATCAATTGAGTACGTTCCTGCAGGGGAAACTTTGTTTGACCGTCCTCCATGACAACCGCCCGTTCAAGCCGGGCATACGGGAAAAGGTCCAAGCGGTGATGAACGAGCTTGTGCTCTGAGCAGATCCGAAACGGAGCTATAGGACGAGCCAATGCCAACTATCAACTACGCCGCCAAGGAGATCCAATTCAAGATCGTGTACTGCGGAGCCGCGCTCTGTGGAAAGACCACCAACCTAGTGTATATCCATTCTCGAATCGCGCCCGCGCACAGAGGCGACCTGGTGTCGCTGGCCACAGCGGCCGATCGAACATTGTTTTTTGATTTTCTACCTTTGAGCGCTGTCATACTCCAAGGGTTCAAAACCAAATTCCAGCTATACACCGTCCCTGGGCAGGTCATCTACAACGCTACCCGCCAACTGGTATTGCGGAACGTCGACGGGGTTGTTTTCGTGGCGGACTCCCAGTGGGACAAGATGGAAGAAAACGTTGAGAGCTTCCGCAATCTTGAGCAAAACCTCCAAAAGCAAAGTCTTTCACTGGATGCGGTTCCGTACGTCCTACAGTTCAACAAACGAGATCTTCAAGACGTAGCTCCGACAAACTACCTCCAATACCTGCTAAACAACCGGAAAAGGCGGGTGCAAAGTTTCGAATCCATAGCCACCACGGGTGTAAATGTCTTTTCGACGTTGGACGCGGTCACCCAGGCGCTCTTGCACAAGTTTAACCGGGAACGAGGACAACTCCTAGCGGTACCTGGAGGTGGGGGCTGAAAACGCCGAGAACGCCGAAAGCGCGCGAGAACGCACGGGAACGGAAAAATGCCAAAGAAACTCGAGCGCTCTATTCTTAGCCAGTTGCTAATTACTTGGCGCTTGCCACCCAGCCATTCGCTCTCGGCGTTTTCGGGCGTTTTCGGCGCTCTCGGCGTTTTCTTGCAGCCGACTCGATGCTCATCTATTAGTTCCCGATGATCGACTACATGCAAAAAGGGGGGCCATTGATGTGGCTCATCCTGGTTTGTAGCGTTGTTTCCATTGCTGTCTTTGCCGAGCGACTGCTTTACTTCCATCGTGCGACCATTAACCTGGGCGAATTGCTTCAGGGTCTGTCCAATTTAATCAGGAGACGGAACCTGGCAGAAGCACGCGTTGAATGTCAGGCAACGTCCGTGCCTGTGACTAGAGTTATCCATGCGGCGCTCATCCGGCACCGGCTACCGCGAGCGGAACTGCGGGAGATTGTTAAAGAGGCCGGGCAACTGGAAGTCCCTCGGCTAGAGCGGAATCTCGGCATTCTCATCGCCATCGGCTACATCTGCCCGCTCATCGGGTTACTAGGTACGGTCACCGGTCTGATTCAGGCATTCGTACAATTGTCCGCTAATAACGGTTACGCGACTCTGGCGGATGTTTCGGGAGGGGTCTACCAGAGTCTGTTGACCACTGCCGCCGGCCTAGTCGTGGCCATTCCAACCATCCTCGCTTATTGCCACCTCTCTGCGCGCCTGAACGCTCTGCTTCACGACATGGAACGAGCCGGGATCGAAGTGGTCAATCTGCTTTCCGAGAGCGAAACCGACTCTTCCATTATTGAATTCGCTCCCGAGTCACCCGCGGCCAGAGAGCATCGATGAAACTGACCAGATCCATTCACCTGAATCCTTTCCTGATCTTCATCATTCCGTTGGTGGATCTCTTTTTTCTGCTGCTGCTGCTTTTCCTCATCAGTTCCACCTTTCTGCTCCATCCCGGAATCAATGTGAATCTCCCTTTCTCCAAGTTCACGCTCGGGCCGCAAAATAATCCGGTGATTGTTAGCATTACAGCGGGCCCTTTTCCGCTGATTTACTACCGCGATCAACAGATAAGGCTGGAGGAGCTTGCACGCCGGTTGGCAGAAGATCATGCCGCGGATCGCTCGATTATAATCCAGGCTGATCGTCTGACCCCACAAGGATCTGTCATCGAGATCATGAATCTTTGCCTGGAAAAGGGTTATTCGGTCGTACTGGCGACGTCGCCACAAAAATGAGTCAGCCGGAAGCGCGCTTTATCTTCGATTGGCGACGAAACCGATGGGATTATAGACTGCCACTGCTGATCGCACTCTCGCTCTTCGGGCACATTTTCTGCCTTTATGTTTTCCACGTCGTCTATCCAACGACCACAGCACTCCTCCCCCCGTCGGCTCAAGTGACTGTGCTGGATCCAAACAATCCGCAGGATAGAAGCTTGCTGGATTGGGTCCAAATGAACAATCCGGCAAACGTCAGCGCACCCAGGTTCGACCCGCGTCTTGTCGCCCAATTGACCCCGCAGTACAAACCCACTTTTTCCAGCCTCTCGGTTGAGCTGAAAACCTCCGATCCTTCCGGGGCACGAGAGCAGGGCATCCCATCGATTTTCTCCCCCGAGGCGCTGCTGCCGATGCGGTCGCAAGCGGCGCAAGCGGCTCCCGTGAAGACGTTTTCCGGCCGACTGGAGATTGCTTCAACTCTGCAAGCGCGCCCGCCGGTTTCACTGCCAGGGTTACCCGCTGCTTCGACGCTTTCAGAGCCAACCTCGCTTTTTATTGGCGTTAATCCTAATGGAGCGGTCGATTTTGTTTTTCTACGACAATCGAGCGGAATGAGCCAGCTTGATCAGGAAGCGGAGGAATTCATTCGCACGGTAAAATTCAAGCCCGGGCCGCACAGAGATTGGGGGGTGATTACGTTACACTGGGGAGGAAGCCAACCTTGATTCGCGTTGAGCTGCCTGTTCTGGTTTTCATCTATCTGTTCGTTTTCGTTGCGGCTGTCTTTTCGCTTTGGGTTGCATACGAGTGGCACCGTGCACGACGCGAGAAAGAGACCTTGCGTTACCGGGTTCAATGCACCATTTGTGCCTCTATTTTCGAAGATAGAACCAACACTCTGCTCCCGCGGTGCCCTCGCTGCGGCAGTTTGAACGAGAGATTTAGAATTGGAGGACTTTGAACTTATGGCAATGTTCATCGGGCGAAATCGAAAGGCCCGGACAACCTACGGTTTCGACGAAATCGCTCTGGTTCCCGGCACGGTGACCATTAATCCGAACGAAGTTGATATTGCATTCAGCGTGCAGCGCAAAAATGGGGAGCCGCTCAGGCTTGCGATCCCGATTTTGGCCAGCGCGATGGACGGAGTCGTTGACGTACCTTTCGCGATTGAGATGGGTAGACTGGGCGGACTAGCCGTCCTGAACCTGGAAGGGGTCCAAACCCGATACAAAAACCCTGAAGAGGTGCTTCTGACTGTCCTGGAAGCAGATAAGGAACGCGTAACCGGTCTCCTGCAAAAGATCTATCAGGAACCGGTCCAGGAAGATCTGATTGCCGGCCGCATTAAGGAGATCAAGGACGCCGGTGTGATCGCGGCGGTCAGTTCGATCCCGCAAAAGGCGGAGCGCTACGGACGCATCGCACAAGAGGCAGGAGTCGATGTATTTGTCGTCCAAAGCACCGTCTCTACTGTTCGGCACATTTCGACCGAATACAAATCACTCGATCTCAAGGGGTTTTGCCAGGAAATGAAGTGCCCGGTGATTGTCGGTAACACCGTCGGCTATGACGTCACCCTGGAAATCATCGAATGCGGCGTGGCCGGTGCGCTCATCGGTGTCGGACCTGGCGCAGCCTGTACCTCCCGTGGTGTCCTGGGTTTGGGTGTACCGCAGGTAACCGCTACGGTCGACTGCGCGGCAGCGCGCGATTACCATTACAAGAAAACCGGTCGCTATGTACCGATCATCACGGACGGCGGAATGAGTAAAGGAGGCGATGTTTGTAAAGCCTTGGCCTGCGGCGCGGACGCGGTAATGATCGGTAGCGCATTCGCAAAGGCCATCGAAGCGCCTGGAAGAGGATACCATTGGGGGATGGCGACACCGCACGCCAATCTGCCGCGAGGCACACGCATCCGGGTCGGGACCACTGGCCCGCTGCGGCAGATCCTTTTCGGTCCGGCGGACGTTGACGATGGAAGTCAGAATCTTGTGGGAGCGATTACGACATGTATGGGGAATGTCGGCGCCGCTAATCTTCGTGAGTTCCAGGAAACCGAAATCATTATCGCGCCGTCGATTCGAACCGAGGGAAAACTCTTCCAGCAAGTGCAAATGGTGGGGATGGGGTCCAGGAATTCTTGACTCCGGATTTTATGATTTAGATTTCTGTTGCTTAACCGAAGATTGCAGTCTAACGCCGTATCACAGTCCTCATGAGCAGCCGACGAGTCGTTATAACCGGTATTGGAGTGGTCTCGCCCCTAGGAAGCGATCTGAAATCGTTTTGGGAGAATTTGGTGAATGGCAAGAGCGGTGTTCGTCGGATTACCCAGTTCGATGCCTCTACCATTGACTGCCAAATTGCAGGTGAGGTCGCGGATTTCAATCCATCATTGTATTTCAAGAATCCCAAGGACGTCCGGCGCGCCGATCGATTCTCACAATTCGCAATGGCATCAGCTAAGCTGGCGCTCGAAGACAGCGGTCTGGACCTGGAGAAAGTCGATCGCACCCGATTTGGTGTACTCGTAGGAAGCGGAATTGGGGGCCTTAAGACTCTCGAAGATCAACACACGGTTCTCATGAACAAGGGTGCTTCCCGAGTCTCTCCATTCATGGTCCCGATGATGATTGTGAACATGGGGAGCGGCCTGATCTCGATGGAATACGGCCTGGAGGGTCCCAACTTTTCGATTGTAACCGCTTGCGCAACAGCGGCTAACTCAATTGGAGAGGCCTGGCGGATGATCCGATACGGGGACGCGGACTTCTTTCTGGCGGGCGGATCGGAAGCCGTCATTTCCCCGCTGGGAATAGCTGGGTTTTGTTCGATGCGGGCGATGAGTACTCGGAATGAAGAACCTGAGAAAGCGTCGCGACCGTTCGATCGAGACCGGGACGGATTCGTGATGGGCGAGGGCGCTGGAATTCTCGTTCTTGAGGAATACGAAATAGCTAAGGCCCGCGGAGCGCGTATCTATTGTGAACTGGCCGGATACGGCCTTACCTCAGACGCGTATCATATGACCTCCCCACGGCCGGACGGCCTAACCGTCGCTCGCGCAATGCGATTGGCCCTGGAGTACGCCGGCGCGAACGTGACTGAAGTGGACTACATCAACGCGCACGCCACTTCTACGGTGGTCGGAGATATTTGCGAGAGCAATGCGATCAAGCTGCTGGCGGGCGATCACGCAAAGAACGGGCTTTTAGTCAGTTCCACAAAGTCGATGACCGGGCATTTGCTCGGCGGTGCCGGAGGTGTGGAAAGTGCCGTCTGCGTCCTCGCCATCAAGCACGGGCTTGTTCCTCCGACGATCAATTTGGACAATCCGGATCCGCAATGCGATCTGGACTATGTTCCAAAAGTGGCGCGGGAAAAAGGTGTTCGGTTGGCGCTAAATAATTCATTTGGATTTGGCGGGCACAATGCAACGTTGGCTTTTCGCGCGTTACGTTAGGAGACGGGCGCTAGTGCACCGTCTCGCATATAATGATGACGTCGCCGCAGGTCAATTGGCTGTTTTTCAAGGCGGCCCATTTTGAACGCAACGACGTCACCATTATATGCGAGACGGTGCACTGGGCTGATGCTCTCCTTTCAATAGCGTGACGCAGGGGTGTCCCGCCCCGGGTGGCGCCCCTCGATCAAGGGTGGACCTCTGGGCCGCACGGCAAAGGTTGGAATCGGTTTCTACTTGAACAAACACGTACTGCTGCTACTCGCGACCGCGATCCTCTGGTCTTTGGGCGGCGTGCTCATAAAATCCATCGACTGGACGCCAGTCGCGATAGCCGGTAGCCGGAGCTTGATCGCGGCGCTCGCCATCAGCCTCGTGATGCCCGGCGTTATTCAGAAGATCTCCTGGCGGTCAATCCCGGGAGCAGTTGCCTATGCTGCAACGGTTATTCTTTTTGTTGTCGCCACGAAACTCACGACGGCCGCTAACGCCATTTTTCTTCAATACACGGCGCCAATCTACATCGCGATGATCGGCCCCTGGTTTTTGCGCGAGAGCACGAAGTGGCAGGATTGGCTGCTCATCCTGCTCGCCCTGGCTGGGGTTGCGCTTTTCTTCCTCGACCAACTCAGTCTGCAGGGTCTCTCAGGCATAGTGGCTGCGCTCGGCAGCGGTTTTTCTTACGCTTGGCTAGCGATTCTCATGCGTCAGCAGCGAGCAGGGTCGCCTGAGGCAGTCGTACTCTTGGGCAACGTGTTCACTCTCCTGTTTGCGTTGCCTTGGATGTTTCCCGTCGTAAAAATCGAGCAGAACGGTCCCTGGTTACTTCTGCTGGGCATTGTACAACTGACCATTCCATATCTGATTTATTCTGTAGCGATTCGGCATGTCCGGGCCCTCGATGCGTCCATTATCAGCATCATCGAACCGATCCTAAATCCAATCTGGGTGATGCTCGTCACGAACGAACGCCCATCATTCTGGTCGATTGTAGGAGGGTCCATCGTGTTGGCCACTTCGCTTACCAGAAGTCTGATCGCCTCTCGGGATGCACGTCAAACGGGAACCCCGCCGAACGGCTAGACTAGCGGCGAAGCCGAGACAGATGATAGCCTAGGCTGAGCTTGCGAGGCCTAGGCTATCATCTGTCTCGGCTTCGCCGCTGTTCGGACGGAGCGGCCCGACTGAGTTCGCCGAAGTCTCTGCCCTATCTTAGGCTGCGCCTCTCTCATTCATTTTAACTATGCGAACCATAGGCATTACATCTTTTACCCTGTGCTGGTTCAGACGCAGTGTACGTGCGATGAACGCGATCCACTACAGAGCACACGTTGCGGCCGCCGGCCGAACCGACCATGTTTCTCGAGGGCGATGCGACGGCTTGGAACGCGTTTGGCGATCGAATCACCGCCGGTTGACAGCCGAGGAGATTCGGAGAGCAGTCAGGCTTTTGCGGGAAGCTCTCCTGTCTGACGGCGAAGTCTATATCGACGGAGCTGGTATTTGAGCGCAGGGGTGCGCTTGCGTGACTTGGCTGGTCGTCCACCTCACTACCGAGCCTAGCGGGAGCCTGTTGCGAAATGGGTCGTTCGTGCAATTGGCCGGACCGGATTTCGAATTCGCGAAAATTTGACCTGTCTCCTCTTTCCATTCCACCATACTATTCGGCATACCACAAGGTTTTGAGGAAGGCCAGCAGCTGATCGTCTGGTCGGTCGCCGTTAGGATATTGGAAGAACCCTTTTTACTGGCACGGCAACTATTGGATAGCGGCATGATCAAACCGGCGATGTTCGCTTGAGCAGATGACGGTTCATGACATGGGGACCGCCTGACAACTGGCCGTCGGGGCCTGGTTAGGTGCCAGGCCATGAAGCAGCGATTCGGACCACGATTGCGGCAACCTGAACAATGTAAGCCTGTCACTGAAAATCTTGGATTATTGCTCTGAATGACTCAAAAGCCCAAAGAAGGAGCCCAAACCCACGCCGACAATTGGAGGAGAAGTAGCCTTACCAGCGGACTGGGAACTCGCAGCGCCCGGATCACGCGGGAGCTCGCCGCGCAGCTCCGGACCTTTCGTACCATTTACAACCCTAATAAGACGCTCTAAGAATGCGGCCGACCAACTTAAATTCCCACTGTCGTGGGATCTAACAATCTAACTAAAATTCTAAGGAATAGCATTCTATGGGAGAGCATAATCAACAAAACAAAGAAGTGACCACCTCCAATCCGGCTGAGGAGAATTCCGCGCCAGAAACGGTGGAAATGTCTCCAAGACAAGAGATCGAACCATTCATTGAAATTATCAATCTGATCCACGGTGGGATGCACCAGGTTTTCGAATACTAATATCGAACGGATCGGTTGATTTCAAAGGCCAACGCAACAACGAGCTAACAAGAAAGGGATTCATGAATAAGATTCGCATAGGAATTATAGGATTGGGCCCGATCGCTCAGAACGCCCATCTACCTGCAATAGAAAAAGCCCGTGACGTTCATCTTCAGGCTGTCGCCGACACCGATGCTGCATTAAGGGATCAGGTGCGTTTGCGCTATCGCCCCGAGACAGTGCACAAGCATAGCGACGACCTACTAAGTGACCCGAACGTTGACCTCGTAATCCTCGCGGTGTGCGACAGGCTGCATGTTCCTCTCGCTACGGATGCAGTGAGGGCTGGGAAGCATGTCTTGGTGGAAAAACCGCTAGGAATAACAACTCAGGAGTGTGAAAATCTGCGTTCGCTGGTTTCTGCTGACCAGGTGTTCGCGGTTGGCTGCAACCGGCGTTTTCTGCCGGGTGTCAAGGCGGCAAAGGCTTTCGCTTCCCGCTCCCACAGCGTGGCCAGCTACAACGCCTTTTATTATGATTCCACTTTCCGTCATAGCCTGACGCAACCGAACCTATTCCCTGTGGAAATGCGGAACTCCGGTCGAATCACCAAGGGCGCGGGTGTCGATTGGAAAGCGACTGATCGCCGGATTTATAATCTTCTTACGCACTCTCCCCACCTCCTGGATTTGGCCGGACACTTAGTTGGTCCCATCGAGAAGGTGCGCGCTCTCCACCGAGAGCGAGACATCACCCCGTTTGGCGCCGCAACCAAGACGGTATCGCACGTTTGGCACATTGACGTGTCTTTCGTTCCCAGACCCGGCGAGAGCGAGGGCGCGACTGGTCATTTTGAGTTAGTGCTGCCGCGGCATGGTGAGTTTGCCGAAGGTTTCAAGCTCGAAACCAATCTGGGACATGCACTCGTGGAATTCCCATACGTATGGTTTCAAAGGGAGCAAAGGGTGGAGATTTATGAAGCCCAGATGAGAAGCGTAGCCCGGCCAGAAGGCCAGGATACTAACACTTTCCGCCTGCAATTGGAGGCCCTCGCGGATACGATTTTAAGGGGCGGGCCTTTACTGAATGCCAATCTAGAGGACGGTATCGAGGCCGTGAAAGCAATGGTTGCTATCGGCCACAGCGCGCGGCATGGTGGCGATTGGGTGAATGTAGAAGGAATCGAGGGGGACTTGGCGCACTCACGTGTGAAGTGGCCGCAACTGGCGGCTGCGTAGTGCATCGAGTCATGTGGACAAGCTGCCCCGGACGCGCGAGAGCGCATCCCTACCACTCTAATGAATATCCAGATCGGTATTTTCGCTAAACATCTTTCACGTTCGACGCCTGAAGAGCTCTTCGACGCGATCGCCGCTCACGGCTTCAATTGCGCGCAGTTCAATGCCGCTTGTCTCGGCATGCCGAGTTTACCGGACGCGATCGACCAAGCTCTCTGGCGCAGGACAGATCGCGCTGCCCGAAGCGCGGGGATCAAGGTCGTCGCCCTCTCCGCCACTTTTAATCTACTTGACGAAAATAGTTCGCGGCTTGCGGATAATTTTCGGCGTCTCGAACTACTCGCACAAGGCGCCGCAATTCTTGGCACGGATCTGGTCACATTGTGCAGCGGTACGCGCAACCAGCAGGACATGTGGACCTATCATCCGGAGAACCAAAGTCCAGCGGCGTGGCGGGATATGACCGCCGCGATGCGACGGGCGTTGGACGGCGCCATTGCTCATGACGTCTATCTGGGAATTGAGCCAGAAGTGGCTAACGTCGTTAGCAGCGCGGAGGACGCGGCGCACTTGATTGCGGAGCTTGATTCCGACCGGATCAGGATAGTCTTTGACCCGGCAAACCTCTACCGGCCTCCAGCCGATCCTCGACGAGACGGATATGTGATCACAAATGCACTGTCATTGCTGGGCGACCGGGTTGCGATCGCTCATTGCAAGGATGTTGCCGATCCCATCGCTACAGGAGCGATCGCTGGTGGACATAGGGAGCCGTATCGGCATGTAGCCGCGGGAACGGGGATGCTCGATTACCATCATTACATCTCTGAGCTCAAGAGCTTGGTCCCGGAAAACGTACCGCTTATTTTGCACGGACTGAGTGAAGAGCAGATCGGTGCCTCTGTTTCATTTATTCGTAAACGCATAAATGAGGTCGCTAGCTTGCAATGAGCTCATTGCAGGCTAGGAAGGATTTAAACGAATGACCTCGTTCTATTCGGACAAGCTCCATTTTAACTTTGCTACCCGAGGTTCGGGAACGACCACGTTCTTGTTTCAACACGGGATCGGAGGCAGTCTTGCGCAGCCGTTTCGTTTTCTGATTTCTCCTGACGTCGAGGACCCGGACGCCGCCAAAGGGCCCGGCGGCTTTGCCCGGAAATTTAGAATGGCCGCATTTGATTGCAGAGCGCACGGAGCCACCCCGTTGGGCGATCCAGAGAAACTGCGCATCGATGTTTTTGCAGACGACCTAGTAGCCTTCATGGATCACCTGCAGGTCGAAGCTGCGGTGTTAGGTGGCATTTCGATGGGAGCCGCAGTTGCCTTGAGTGCGGCTTTACGCTATCCGAAACGCTGCATCGCCCTTGTCCTTTGTCGGCCGGCCTGGTTGAACGGTTCGATGTCCACGCAAGCTGTCGCGGCCTACGCGGAAGCGGTAAGGCTTCTGAAAAATGAGCCGTCACCGGAAAGCGCTCTGCAAAAACTCGAAGATAGCGACATACACCGCGAGGTCAGTACGCTAAGCGCGGACGCAGGAAGGTCGCTGTTGGGGCAAATCCGTTGCGTAGTCTTGGATCCGAACCTGCGAGAAGCCGCCATTGCTCGCCTGCAATACTTGCCGATAGGGCAAGCCGGCCTTGATCTTCAGAGCGCCGCGACCGTACACGTGCCGACTCTCATCATGGCGACGCCAAGCGATCCCATCCATCCCCTCTCTTTCGCCCAAGCATTCGCCGGTGCAATTCCGCGCACTTCGTTCGTTAAGCTGAGGCCGAAACAACTGAACGACAGCCCGCACATCGAGGAGGTCAATGCACAAGTCTTTCAGTTTCTCGATTCGGTTTTGCCCTAAACAGGCTTGATGAGGAGGCGGCTTGCTTTTGTTCCTGTTCCCGGGCTACATCGCGAAGCCACGAGGTGTACGCCTTAACAGATTTGCTCTGTATGGTCCTGCGATTTCGAAAGTACCCAACCTTCCGGACACTCTCCGGCCCGAGCGGCACCACGCAGCAGCCTGTGGCCAGGTGCGCCGCCATTGCCGGGATGATGCTCACCCCGAAACCTGAGGCCACTAAGGGAAAAATACTGGAAAACTGGTCGCTTTCGAAGATGGCTTGCATTTGGGCGGCGCGACGCGTGCAGGCGGTCAGGACCTGGTCACGAAAGCAGTGGCCTTCTTTCAAGACCAGCAGCCTCTCGCCCCGCAGGGCCGCCCATTCCGCCACGGTCGCGGAAGCGAGGCGATGCTCCGGCGCAACCACCAGGCACATGGGATCTCGGAACAGTTCGCTCCAAAGCAGGTCGGGATTTTGAAAGGACAAGCTTGCCACAATCAAATCCAACTCGCCCGCTTGTAGGCGCTCCACCAGACGGGGAGTAATGTCTTCGGTCAGACGTAACTCCACTTTAGGGTACTGTGTCGCAAAATCAGCCAGGTGGGGTGCCACGAAATAAGGCATTACGGTGGGGATGACCCCGACTAGGAGCTTGCCTCGAATTTCGCTCTGCAAATCGTCAATGGCCCGGCGCGCCTCTTCAAGCTCGTGTAAAACCGTCTTTGCCTTCGGAAGGAAGGCCTCTCCGAATTCGGTAAGCCGCACGCTCCGGCCGAGGCGGAGAAAGAGCGGAGCGCCGACCTCGGTTTCAAGCTTCTGGATTTGCTGGGACAGACTTGGCTGGGCGACGCGCTCCTCTTCCGCCGCTCGGGTGAAGCTCTGCAGTCGGGCAACCGCACAGAAATACCTGAGCTGATGAAGTTCCAATTCCCAAAAGGTCTCCTAGCCCGGGCATGCGTGTCAAGCAATCGCGATACCTAAACCTTCACCCGCTCGATGTGCGCACCGAGTTCTCCGAGCTTCTCGTCGATCATCTCGTACCCGCGATCGATGTGGTAAACGCGATTGATCTCTGTCTTGCCATCGGCCAGCAACCCTGCCAGAACCAGGGCAGCCGAGGCGCGAAGATCGCTGGCCATGACCGGCGCACCACTCAGATTGTCCACTCCTCGAATCCTCGCCGTGGCCCCATCCAGCTCGATCGCAGCACCCATGCGTTTTAGCTCAGAAATATGCATAAAACGCTGCGGAAAGATGTTTTCAGTCACCGAGCTCTCGCCGGCGGCGGTCGCGAGCAGGGCACACATTTGAGCTTGCATATCTGTCGGGAACCCCGGATACGGCTGAGTCTTCAGATTTAGCGGCTTGAGATTTCCGTTTGCATGAATCGTCAGTGAACCGTTGGCACCGCCGACATAAAATCCGCAAGCCTGAAGGGCGTCAGTGACCGCAGTCAAGTGGTCAGATCTGACCCGATTGGTGGTAACTTCCCGACCTGCGATCGCACCTGCAATAAGAAAAGTACCCGCCTCAATCCGATCAGGAATCACCTCGTGCTCTGCGCCATGCAATTCCTTTACGCCCTCGATCACGATTCGCGGACTACCCGCTCCGGTGATTTGCGCACCCATCTTGTTAAGAAAGTTTGCGAGATCGACAACCTCAGGTTCGCGCGCTGCGTCTTCGATGATCGTCGTACCGTCGGCCAGAACCGCAGCCATCATGACGTTGTCCGTGCCCAGGACCGTTGTGCCGAATTTTCCTTTCAGTGAAATCGTGGCTCCCCGAAGCGATGGAGCGAGAACTTTAACGTTACCCCCATGGACGCGTACGGCGGCACCAAGCGCTTCAAAGCCCCGAAGATGCAAGTCAATCGGACGGTCTCCAATGACGCAGCCACCTGGCAATGAAACCGTCGCTTCCATTTCCCGGCCAAGAAGCGGCCCCAATACGCAAACCGATGCGCGCATTTTACGAACAATTTCATAAGGAGCAACGCTTTTGACCTGTTCGGCTTTCACCGTCACGGTACCGCTGGCACGCTCCACATCCGCTCCCAGATGCGTCAGGATCTGGAGCATATAGTGCACGTCACTGAGATCTGGCACACGCTGGATGACGCAGGGATCCCTTGTCAGAAGCGTGGCGGCCAAAATCGGCAAGGCCGAGTTCTTCGACCCGCTAATTTTAACCGTTCCCGTCAAATGGTGCCCACCATGAACGATGATTTTATCCATACCTGGCGATAAGAACCCGTTCGACTCCCTGGTAGTCTTTCATAATTGAGACGTCCCGATAGTTTTGGCGAGCCAAAAAATTCGCTAGCGCTTGCGCCTGCCCCTGCCCGACCTCGAGAGCAACGACACCGTTTGACGCTATCTTACCAGGGATCGATTCAATCAATCTTTTGACAATCGCCAATCCATCTTCGCCCCCGTCAAGGGCCGTGGGGGGATCGAATCGCACCTCGCGTTGCAATCCTGAGATGTCCCCAGTGGGGATGTAGGGAAGGTTTGCCACGATCCAGTCAAACGATCCATCGATCTGATCGAGCAGATCCGAACGGCGGAACGCAATTCGCTGTGACACTCCAAGCCTCTCAGCATTTTCCTGGGCCAACGCAAGCGCATCATCCGAGATATCAGCGGCAACCACCTCAAGCTCCGGCTGCTCCAGAGCAAAGGTGATCGCCAGAATGCCGCTACCCGTACCGACGTCCACCAGGCGACTTGCCTTAGGCTCCCGGATCGCGAGCCTCTTTAGCACCTCCTCAACAAGGAGCTCGGTCTCTGACCGCGGAATTAGAGCTCGGCGATCCGTTTTAAAGGTACGCCCAAAAAAATCCCAATGACCCAACAGATGTTGCAGGGGCTCGCCTTCAGCACGCCGGCGCACTTTCTCTCGCAAGGGTTCGAGCTCACGATCAGATAGCGGTCGATCAAACTCGAGGTAGAGTTCAATGCGCTTCTTGCCAAGTGCGTCGGCTAAAAGATGCTCGATGTTCAGGCGCGGGTGCTCAACCTGCTTTTTAGCGAAGTACATCGCCGTGTTTTGGAGAACTTCGAGAACGGTCACTTTTGGGGATACAAATTCACGTCGAAGCGGCTTCTAGTCCTGCTTCCTTCAACCGCTGCTCCATGTCACTGACTTGCAGTGCCTTTACCATTTCGTCGAGCTGCCCTTCCATGAAAAGGTCTAGATTGTACAGCGTCAGACCGATGCGATGATCGGTCACGCGATTCTGTGGGAAATTGTAAGTCCGAATTTTCTCTTCTCTGCCACCGGACCCAATCAAGCTTCGCCGGTGGGCCGAATACTTTTCCGCCTCTGCGAGTTGTTTTTCCTCGAGCAGTCTGGACCGAAGAATAGCCAAGGCCTTCTCCTTATTCTTCTGTTGGCTGCGACCATCCTGACATCTGACGATCTTACCGGTGGGGATATGGAGGACCTGTACCGCCGAGTCCGTCGTGTTCACTCCCTGACCGCCCGGCCCTCCCGCCCGGCTCACTTCGATGCGAATATCCTCGGGCCTGATTTCAATATCAACTTCCTCGGCTTCAGGGAGCACAGCCACAGTCGCGGTCGAGGTGTGAATTCGACCTTGTGCTTCCGTCAGTGGTACCCGCTGCACACGGTGAACACCGCTCTCGTACCGCAGTACTCTAAAAACTGACGCGCCGCTAACCTTGAAGATGATTTCCTTGAGGCCACCGAGCTCTGAAGCGCTGCTTTCCAGCTCCTCTATCTTGAACCCGTGAGGCTCGGCGTATTTGCTGTACATCCGATAAAGATCCGCGGCAAACAGTGCAGCCTCACTCCCGCCGGTGCCGGCGCGAATTTCCATAATGGCGTCGCGATCCTCATGCGGCTCCGGAGGCAACAGTGCGTATTGGACCGCCCTGGTGAGCTCAGTAACTCGTTTCTCCAGAACCGGAATTTCGCTCTGAGCCAGCTCTGCCAGTTCCGCATCCGGTCCGGCTGCCAGTTCGTGGTTCCCTCCCAGCTCCCTTGTGGTTTTCTCCAGAATCTCCCAATCCTGCAGAAGTGATTTCAACTCGGCATGTTCACGCATCACTTCCCTGGCCCGTTTTGGATTCTCGAACAAGGAAGACGACGCGACTTGATTTTCCAGTTCCTGGAATCGTCTTCGCTTCTGATCGATTAAGGGCCCAAAGTCCATAAAAACCAAAACGGTGAAAGCGCGACATGCGCGCTGTCACCGTTCCAAAACCAAACCGGATAGGTTACTTGGATTTGCCCTTGCCTACCAGCGTCTTACCGTACCTGCGGGCAAATTTTTCGACGCGGCCAGCCGTGTCGACAAACTTCTGTTCACCGGTAAAAAACGGATGACAGGCGGCACAAATACCGATCTTGATATCGCGACGGGTCGATCGAGTGTGATAGACAGCACCGCATGCACAGACGATCGTCGTCTCCACGTATTTCGGATGAATGTCAGCCTTCATGTCTGTAAATAAAAGGAGGACAAAACTATCACACAGTTCAGGTGAAGCAAGTGGAACCAAGGCTATTCGACAGTTTCTGGAAACGGGTTTTAAAAGACAGAAGCCGGCAACCGGCAATTTTCGCAGACGATGGTTCAGTTTTGCGAACATTCCAAGGCGTGGAGGAAGAACGCTCCTTATGGAGAGCTCGGCTGTCGGGTTTTTCAGAGGGTGACTGCGTCGTTGGCGCGTTAGGGAATGATCCGTCGTGGCCGGCATTTCTCCTCGCCTGTTGGGATCGGAGACTCATTATCGCCCCAACCGAGCCGGATATCCCGGCGGTCCAGATGGATAGAATTCTGCAACTCACTCAAGCACAAGGTTTGGTGCGGGCTAAAAGTATCCAAAATCTAGGTTGCCAAAAAATTGCCTGGAAAGACCCGAGACCCGACTTGCTTAAGATCACTTCCGGAACTACCGGCGCACCGAGAGCAGTGCGATTTCGTGAGTCACAGCTTCTCGCCGATTGCCGAAACATTTGTGAAACTATGGGGATTCAACCCGAAGATGTGAACCTCGGCGTCATCCCATTTTCGCATTCATACGGGTTCAGTAACCTAATCACACCCCTGCTATTTCAGGGCACAACGCTGGTCTGCTCCAATGACCGAATACCGCGCGCGGTCTATCAAAACCTGCAGAAATGTGGAGCAACCGTTTTTCCCGGAACGCCGGCGCTATTTCAGGCGCTTGGATCGTTGCCAGACACCACCAAGCCTGTCCCTACCCGTCTCTGCATCTCGGCTGGAGCGCCGTTGGTGCCCGAAATTTCGCGTCAATTCCATCAGCGGCTCGGACGGAAGATCCACAGTTTTTATGGATCTTCCGAATGCGGCGGCATTGCGTACGACCGCGCTGATGAACTGGAACGCCCGAGTGGTTTTGCCGGAACTCCGCTGTGCGGAGTTGATGTCACCATAATAAATGAAAACAGGATCGCTGTCCGTGGGCCGAACGTTGCCGATGGTTATTTCCCCGCTTCGGACGAGGCCATCCTGGACGGCAAACGATTTGTTCCCGGAGACCTGGTCGAGTGGTCAAATGAGGGGATACGTCTCATCGGCCGCGTCACAGACTTCGTCAATGTCGCCGGAAATAAAGTCCACCCATCTATTGTGGAAGAGCACCTCCGAAAACTCCCAGGGGTAATCGATGCAATCGTCTTCGGAATTCCCTCGACTACGCGAAATGAAGACCTAGTTGCCTACGTGGTGGGATCGCCGGAACTTTCACGACAGATACTTGAGAGCCACTGTCGCGAGGGACTCAGCAGCTGGCAGGTTCCTCGCGAGATTCAGATCGTCGGGCAACTCCCATTCAACAGTCGGGGTAAAATCAATCGCGCAGAACTATCAAAGCTGCACCTGGAGGGCTACGCTCCCGACTCCGCCCCTGTACCCCCTGCTACGTCGGGCCAGCAGGGGCGCCATAGTTCCGCGTCCGCGGAACGACGGCGGCCGTCGTAGCAGCCACCGCTGAAGAGTTCCGCTTCATGCAATGATTTAGCCAGACTCACTCCCAGGCCAAGGTGAAACTTGGCCCTACCGTATATTGGCCCAGCGTCGACAAGGGACGCGCTTCGTCGCGTCCTGGCTCCAAGCCTGGGTTCCCGCCGGTAGCGCGGTGGCTGCTACGACGGAGCGTAGCCCTCCAGCGCAAGCCCGCGGCTCATGGCAATTGCGGTGGCCAGACGGCTGGTGGCATGAGCGTGCCGCCCGTGGTCCTCACCGATGCACGGGCGGGACGCCCATGCTACTTGTTCATTTCTCGCTCAACCTAAAATTGGCGAACCAATACGAAGCCGGATTCGCGGACAGGCCTGAGAGCGTAAGACGCCCTGGATTAGCCACTTCGGTCGTGTGGAAGAGGACGCTGCACTCCGTCCATTGGTCAGGAATTTGCAGAGTCGTTCCTTCTGCGACAGAAGCCTGGTTGCCATCTGCCTTTTCGGGAACAACGTAAACGAACTGTTTCGGAGAACTCTTTGATTGAAACTTCACCTCATAAGTTTTGCCCGGTTCAAAGTTAATCCCAGCCGCCCGCAATTCGACGCTCCAGAACTCTAACCCAATTTTGGTGACGACAACCATCACTGACTTTTGGCCGTCGGGCGAATCATTGTTGATGGTCGCATGGGCCTCTGCGCCCTCGATCGTTTCCAGATGAAATTGGCCTACATCGATCGAGGTCTCTTGCCCACGGAGGGATGGCGCGGCAAATAAAGGCAGGACGAGCAGAACCAATGCTAACGACCTCATTCTGCTCGCGGTCTTGAGTTCTTGACTCCTTGCGTTCATGATAGCTTCGCATTCTGGCTGGTATTGGCCGAAGGATCAACTCTCCAGCCAGATCGCCTGCCGGCACACGGGGAAACGCCGATGCCCAAATCGTTCCCAACCGGCCGTTGAGGCCAGCCTGCGCAATTCCTGGAATGAAAATGCACGCCGGATCGAGAGCCGCGCGTCAAAACGGGTCATCGGCTCGCGAAAAACGAAAGTTGTCAGGAGATAAATTCCGGCGATTCCGAAATCGGTTCGTTCGAGATCGGCGACCAGGACTCCACGTTGCGCCATGGCCCGCGCGCGTTGCAGAAGGCTGATCGCCGCATCATCAGGAAAATGATGGAGCGCCAATGAACAAAACACAAAGTCAGCCGAACCAGTGGGAACGAACTTGAACACATCTGATTCCGCAAAGGAGATTTCCGGATAGGTCTTCGATTGCTCGATCGCCAATGCGAGCGTCGCCGGTTGAAAGTCGACCGCTGTCATTCGGACCGCGATGTCGTTCGCTCGGCACCAATTGACGATGAAACGGGGAATGTCGCCGAATCCTGTACACAAATCGATCAGGGTGAATGAGTGACCCGGGCGTAGCCAACGACGCAGGAAATGCCGAATGAGCGCGTAACTCCCAAAGTATCGATTCAGCTTTTCTAGATTTTCGAGGTCGACCTCCAACTCTGCGGAGACTTGCTGAACACGATCCATCATTTCGGTGGTCGCGCCATCGAATGTCCGTTTAGAAGCGAGTAAATTTGTACACACCAATGGACCGTTCACCCCGCAGGAAATCACGCGGTCATCCACTACTGACCATTTGACGCAGCCGCCAGCGAGGCGTCCGCCTTTGCCGGTTCCGGCTTGGGAGCCGTAGCGGCTTCCGTCACCAGAACCTTCTGAGCGGTGCGTTCGTCGGTGATAATGATATCGATGCACCGAGTTCGCAATGCTCCGAGAATCGCGCTTACTTTGTCTTCACCGCCACCGACGGCTATGACTGGTCTGATTTTGCGGAGGTCGTCAAAGGTTAAGCTAATCACGCGGCTATCGAAATCTGTAATGACCGGCCGGCCTTGAATGTCAAAATAGCGACAGGAAATATCTCCAACGGCCCCTTTTGCCTTCAATTCATCGATCATCATTGGATCAAAGAATCCGGCAGAAACAACGGTTGCATCATAAGTGACCTTCCCGATCCCGATCATCGCACGAGAGGCCGAGCGGGCCATCTCCAGACAAGATCGAATATTCCTGTCTTCGAGAAGAATATCTTTGACGCTCACCGTGCTGACGACAGCCGGGACAGGCAGATGATAGACCTTAGCGCCCAGCTTCTCGGCCATGATGCCGGCTAACCGGATTGGATTGAAGGACTCTCCGCTATTCAAACAACCAATGGCCTGAGCGAGCACGATGCTATCGATCTTCTTTCCGGAAAGCGCTCGCGCGACCTCCAGCACCGTGGCTCCCCAAGCCGTCGCGAAAACTTCGCCGGGCTGCAGGGTGCTCTCCAGGAAGAGCGCACCCGCCTTACCAAGCGCCTGGCGAACCTCGATGGAAGTCGCCCCTTCCGGTGTTGGCACTATGTAAGCATTCTGGAGTCCAAAACGCGTCCTCAGCTCTTCGGCAAGCGAAAGGCGGCTAAGTAAATCAGGGCGCAGCGAGATAGTGACAATACCACGCCCGCGCGCCCGAGCCAGCAGGTTCGCCACCGTGGGACGCGAGACCTGGAGCTGCTTTGCAATTTGTGCCTGGGTTAGATTGTGATGATAGTAGAGCCAAGCCGCACTGATGGTTGCATCCATATCAGTGCCAAAAATCTTATCCACAGGCTCAGGATCTCTAGCGGTCATGGCAGTGGATAGCGCTCCAGAAAATAAGCTTGGGAACGTCTGAGTCTGAGGTGGGCACGGGATCGAAACGCCGGTGCCAAAATTTCTCGAGAATAACCATATCTGAGCTAGCGGACCTGACGCACAACCAGACAGGATATTACTCTCTGCCGGTCTTTAGAAATACAAAACAACATTTTTCGACAAACCTTGAGAAATGAGGCTTGACCAAAGATATTACAAATGTCAACGAATGCTAGCAAATGGATCGATCTGACAGAACTGCTTTCTGCGCGGACTGAGAAGGATCTGTTCGCGCGAATATTAAAATGATCGGTTCCGTTTGGCAAAAGCTTAGCTGAAAAGGAATTTTCCGGGGAAATAGAACACTGACACCCCCAGGACGCGCCGCGGCCTGGGGGTGTTTGCGTTCGTAAGGCGAGATAACCGTGCCTAGGACGCGACGAAGCGCGTCCCTACCGAACGATCCGGTAGGGCCAAGTTTCACCTTGGCCTCGTGGTGGCAAAGGCGT
>Ga0213872_10000763_pt1 | contig 23609 bp, 21 predicted proteins | sample VelepicomBERX_R2_FD_160071 | JGI IMG/M metagenome (GOLD analysis project Ga0213872, IMG submission 160071) | Rhizosphere microbial communities from Vellozia epidendroides in rupestrian grasslands, the National Park of Serra do Cipo, Brazil - RX_R2 | ecosystem: Host-associated > Plants > Roots >...
CCTATTTGCCGCTGCAAGCCTCTGCCGGCGTCTTTGACGATGACGAGGCGCGCAAAGCCATCCTGGACCTGCGCGCCAAGGTCGACAGCCTGTCCCAGCAAGTCAACGCCCGCATCGACACCAAGGCCGACAAGTCCAGCACCCTGGACCTGGTCAACCAGAACGAAGTCACGCTGCAGGAAATTTCCAAGCTGCGCGGCCAGATCGAAGTGCTGGCCAACGAGCTGGCCAACGCGCAAAAGCGCCAGAAAGATTTTTATGTCGACCTCGACACCCGCCTGCGCAAGCTGGAGCCGCGCCAGGTGACCATCGACGGCAAGCAGGCCCAGGTCGATCCGGCCGAGCAGAAGTCCTATGACGCCGCCATGCTGCTGTTCAAGGCGGGCGACTACAAGACGGCGGGCGTGGCCCTGGCGGAATTCGTGCGCCAGTATCCCGAGTCCGGCTACGCCGCCAATGCGCAGTACTGGCTGGGTAACGCCTACTACGCCCAGCGCGACTGCAAGAGCGCCATCGCGGCCCAGCAGGTGGTGCTGAAGGCCTATCCCGACAGCCCCAAGGCCGCCGACGCCATGCTGAACATCGCCAGCTGCCAGACCGAGCTGAAGGACAAGGCCGCCAAGAAGACCCTGCAGGAGCTGATCAAGACCTATCCGGACTCCTCGGCTGCCGAGACCGCGAAAGAACGCCTGAAGGGCAAATAATTCTTTCGGGCATTTGACAGCTGGGCGGGAACCCCATATAATCTCGCTTCTTTCGACGGGTCGTTAGCTCAGCTGGTAGAGCAGCGGATTTTTAATCCGTTGGTCGCAGGTTCGAATCCCGCACGGCCTACCATTCGAAAGATGCTTGAAAAGTTCACCTTGGGTCGTTAGCTCAGCTGGTAGAGCAGCGGACTTTTAATCCGTTGGTCGCAGGTTCGAATCCCGCACGGCCTACCAAGAATACACAAGGAAGCCCACGAATTTCGGTTCGTGGGCTTTTTTGTTTCTGGTTGCTCTCTGGTCTCGGTGGCGGGGATCACAGCCACACTAAGCCCCTCCCTCTTCTCCGCTAGCAGCAAGCCCCAGTAGCCTCAGAGCCGAGCATGGACCGAATATTCGATCTGATGCCTCTGTGCGGCAGAAACGAAATCAGAGCCAAAATTCCAGAAGTCGCCGTCATTGTCTACCTCTAGGACAATCTGACTGTATTTACCTCCAAGCGCCTCATTAAACTTTTCGTTCGACGCGATTTCGACGCGTTTATAGTGCGTGTTCAGGCGGGGCTTGAAATAATTGATCAACGCCATTTCCACTAGTGCAAGCTGTTGATCGGCAGATATGTCCCTGACGTGGTCCCGATGGATCATTGACATCATCCCGGGTGACTCACCCAGCGTAATAACCGAGGCATCGAATTGGAACGCGTAAAGGTACATATCGTGATCGTCGCCAACTGTCGCAAGCGCTTCCTGTATGTGCTCGTGTCGGTAGATACGGTCTTGCAAGTTCTCGGATTTCCCTATGTAGATGATTTTGGGGAAGTCCCCCAGCTCGAATTGGAACTCACTGAGAATGCCATGTATTGAAAGCGTAAAGTCTTCAACCCGCTCGTCAGGAGTGTGAATCTTCAGAGCAATATTTCGAGAACTCTGCGCTCCTGGATTAAGTGAGACGCCTATCAGTGATGGCTTTCGTTGTCTGTACCTCGAAAGATACTCGTCATGGTCACGGACGCCAATCACATACCGCTGGAGGGTCTCCGCATTGCCGTAATATTTCTTGAACAGATGCCCAAGGTTAATGATCGTCGGCGCGAATGGGAAACAGAAAGAACGTCGTTGACCATCATCAAGTATGAGCACGAACGTGATCTTTCCATCCTCCGAAAGCACGATCGACCGGGGATCGACACGCACCTTCCGGCGCTCAGCCAGAAAGTAGAGCTTCCCATGGACGATATGATCAAGACTCTCGAATACCTTACGATTATCTCCATACATCTGCTCGGGCTTGAAGAAGAGCGAGTTACTGAGGTAGGGGTTGTAAATCCTTTCCATTTCGAGCCTTTCTGATTTCTGCTAACAATGCAAATCCGCATAAGCAATAACCTGGCGACATGACTCACGCTGTCGCCGAGCTGACCAACGAGCGCCTCCGATACTGACTACAGTCTACCTTAGTGAACACAACCATGTCCTTACCCCGGCTTAGGCCAAACTTAAAAGAAGCCAAAAGCATCGCGTCAAGGACTTACTAGGCATCGGCATCTGGTTCTTTGGCACTCCTCGTCTTCCCTCAGATTACGCCATTCTTCACGCTGCGTAAGGGCTACAGCACGGCGATCAGGGTCCTCTCGTTCGGATGGGGAGTTCTTTTTACGCCCCTCTTCTTCACGATGGGTCACAAGTAAAAGTATCTCGCACGCCATAGTGTCGTGACGGTGTGCAGAGTGCACAGGGACAAGGCCTGATGCCTCGGGAGGACGCATTTCTGGGTCATCACAGCCTTGTCTTCGCTCTTCCCTTGTCGAGGGCTAAAAAGGCCCGTACAAATAGGCCTGATCAAGCACATAAACCGGCCCTTTGACCGAAATAGGACATGCGACGTAGGGTTCCCGGTGATCTATCGAACCTTGCGCTTGCTTTTCGGCAGGTCTAACGCTCGTTCACATCGCACTTCCACACCGAGCGGAAACTACCGCAATCATTGTTGATTCGCCTATTTCATCAGGACCGCAGCCGACTATGCTTGCTCGATAAAAAATTAGTGACGTTAACTCTTAGTAGTGGGAAAATGTTTCCGTAAATAATGATAGGAAAAGGCAGTAGCTAACCGTGAAGAGCGCAGCCGGTCCGGATTTTTAAAAATGCAAGCCCTTACTCGACTATGAGCAAAACAAGAATCAAATTAGTCTCCATCGGACATTTACCGATTGATTTCCAAGAGAAGAAGGTTCTGGGCTGGAAGTCCTCGACTTTCGCAATCGTCGGTGGAATCGATAATTTCGCTCTTAGGTGCGATTCTGACGCGCCAGACTGGGCATTCTCCGACGAGCTTGTACGATCCCAGCTACCGAAGAAATTCGATGCAGATTTCATGGTCGCAATCGTGAACGTCCCAATCGAGAATAATTGGTACTCGCGAAGGCTCGGCAACAATCAGATAGTCTTCACGTTCTACGAGACCAGGGAAATACTCGAACAATACAACATCCCCATTGAAAACGTGATTTACAGGATGCTTTATGCCTATACATTGCTATACAAGAGAGCCGGTGACAAGATCCCGACATTTGGTGAGACTCCTAATTTCACTCACGACGAGACTCGTGGTTGCCTATTTGATATGAATGGAATCAAGACGGATCTTGCCGCACCGTGCAGCACAGCGATCATTTGCGATCAATGCCAAGAGCGACTCAGACAAGAAAGGGTCTCTAATGATTTAATCGAAGCGACAAAGCTAGAGATCAAGAGGATACGGAAAGACCTTTACTACCGAGCGTTCGGCTTCATCAAGAAATATCCCATTTGGGCGCTTGCTCTGTCGAGTGCGTTCGCATTAGTACTGGGGATTACTGGATCAGTTGCGGCATCGTTCATTTACGATAGGATCAAGACGCAACCAGAGCAAACGGGAACTACATATCAGTCAGTGAAGCCCTCAGGACTAGGGCAACTAGCAAAGCCGGAAACCGTGACAAAAAAACGCTAGTACGTGTGCAGATACAATGTGCCATCAAACACTAGTTAATTTTGGAAGGCTACAGGGTGCGTCTCTGCTATAGCTGGTATGCACCGTAAATCTTCGACTTACTACGTCCACGTAACTCACATACCGTTTAAAGATGACCAATCTTATTTATCGCTACGCAACCGCTGAAACGTTTCTGACTATGCTAGGTAGTCAGGAATTATGGTTTTCTGATTTGCGAAAAATGAACGACTGGGATGAATATGCAGCCGGTTTCCGCATCGCGAAAGAAATAATTTCCCAAGAGTTTCCAGAACACATAGAGGCTCTTGAAGAAATTGCTCCCGAGCGAATGGATGTTCGTTTTATGGTTTTAATATGCTCATTTTCCAACACTGGTGACTGTTTGAGCATGTGGCGCGGTTACGGGGGAAATGGCCAAGGTGCCGTTATTGGCTATGACCCTGAAACAATTAAAATGATTACTCTAGGCAATCGCTACGTAAGTACGATGTCACCAGTTTCGGGAAATGTTCTTTTCTATCCAGTAATCTACGATAAAGAAACCTATCGGCTGCAGGTACGTTCTTATATTCAGCGAATCTTCGCCAACAATCAAACAACGCCCAAAGAGAATATGCCGCTATTTCTGAAGATCCGACACAGAATGCTGCAAATTGCTCTAATGCGATTGTGCACTTTATACAAGAATGATTTTTTTATCGACGAACGTGAAGTTCGTGGCTTCATCGAAATCAATGAAATAAACGACCCCTACGATTTAAAAGAACGGCTTTCTGATTTTGGTCAAGCCATATATCACAAAATCAACATCAAGCAGCCAAAATTTCCAGCCATCAAGGAAGTGATAATGGGACCATTATGCACACTAGCCATAGACTCCATTCAAGAAAAATTGCATGCTAATGGACTGTCAAACGTGATTATTAAAAAATCACGGGGAACCTATCGGTGACGAGAGCTTTTACGCGGCGTACGCTCAATGTATTCAACTTAGGATGATATTAAATGCAAGAGTACAAAAATAAGAAGGGCATAAAGTTTTTCATTGGCTCTGAACCTGCCTCTGTTCCTAGCGATGCAAATTATTTTGGTTACTACTTCACGGTAGTAGCAATTGACAACAATAAACCGATAACGAAGCATTACAAAGCTATGATTGAAAAAAGGATATGCCCTTCCATCGATCAAGCCAATACTTGGTTATATACCATTGCTTTAGATTTTCTTTACACCATCTTAGAAACCTACGATAACGGCAATACACTTATGCTACTGCCAGCAGCTGATGGGTGGTATGTAATTTAACTTATCAATGTAATCTGGTTCCACGCCAGTCTTTTAGAGAAATATTGGCCTCGATTATGCGCTTTCTTGCTGCATTGACGCTGTCAGTTGGGCTCATTGTCATAATCTAGCCAAGGTCGTTTTTCTACTCTCAACCAAATCATTTAGCGAGCAACCAGCACTTATTAAAGATTATAACTAGCAGAAATTATCGTTTGAAGTTTAGCTGGTCCGGCACCACCCTTTGTTGACGAGTAATATGCAGCCTCAAAATTCAACTTCCCAGTAATATTAAGATGCAATATTGCGCTGAAGGCGCCATAATTGTTACCTATGGCCAACGGTTTCCCCTGAAAGCAGGGGTGCAGGCTTCCCCGGTGATCTAGCGAACCTTGCGCCGGCTTTTCGACGGGTCTAACACCTCACTCATAAGCAACGGCACCTGCTCAGAAAAATGTGACAATTGGTGTATTTGTCTTTGCTCACACCAACTATAGTAAGAAAATAAGTCCGCGATCAAACGCCTTCCCAAGGATTGATTTAGCTCAGCTCACGTATGAATTTAACAATTACAATTTCTGAAGTCCGGTATTTTGGAAGGTAATTTCCGGTTAAATCGGCATTAGGAATGTTCTTGCAATCCTCACCGCATTGGAGGCTGTATGAGAAATCTAGCCCTTCCGTTCGTAGTATCTCTTTTTCTGCTCAGCTCCTGCGCTTCTACCATCGGCAGCGGCGGAAGTAACGACGACAATAGCAAAATCGTGCGGACCGACGTGTGTAAGCTAAGCTACATAACTCCCGCTGGAGATTTCAAAACATCTGCAATAGAAATTCCCTTGGGCTCGGCTGCGGGAGCAGCAACTATCAAAATTGGCGCAGTTGAATACACTCACGCCCAGGCTCAGAAACTAGCAGACGCAGCGCAGCAGGCAGAACAAGCACGCGCATCGTTCTGTATTGCTACGGATCCTGCAACGTTCAACCAACTATCGCAACAAGATAAAGGCGAGGTCGTCAAGCTAGGACTAATGCAGCAAATAGACCTATCAACATTCGCATCCATCATCAAGGGCACAACAAAACCTGAGGTCGCAGTGCAAGCTGCACAAACTTTGGAATCCGCTAGCTCAACAATAAAAGCCAAAGTCGCGGCAATAGTCCCCGCTGCGGCACCGGCTGCGATACCGGCTGCGGTAGCACCTGCTGCACCTGCACCCGCGCCTCCGCCAGCGCCTGCCCCCGCGTCAGCGGAAGACCTCAAGCAGTTGTCAAACAAGATGGACTCCCTGACTGAAAGGTTGACGAGTATTCACGCGCGAGACGAAATAAAAGTCCTGGGCTTTGACTCAAAAGGCTTGAGTCTGCCCGCCGCAGAGCGGCAGCGGCTCTTTAGTCAATTTCAAGATGCGCTGAACAAAATACCAGAGAGCCAGCGCCCCGTCGTTCTTATCGTAGGTTACGCAACCAAATCAGGTCCTTACCTCAAAAACATCGATCTGGGGCTCCGGCGCGCTCAGACAGTATTCAGTTTCCTCCAAGAACAAAAATTCTCACGGGGGTATGACGGGCATGTAATGAGCGGTGGCATCGATAACTCCGCATATGCGCAGAGGGTCGATATATTCATAACCAGCTCTTAACAAACACCCGCTATATTCACTGGAGCTAGCACCAGCTTGGCGTTGTTTAGCCAATTGGTCGAAGCTGCTACTGGCGGTGTGCAAGGTGTGCAGGCTTCTCCGACCGGAGATAGGCCGGAAACTTGCTCTCCTTTGCTGAGATTTTTTGAAAGCTGCAGCTCATATCAATGGCGCGTGCAAACTGTGCATTTGAGGTGCGCAATGCGGGTAGCGGCCAGTCAACTCAGCTGGGACATCCTATGCATTACGTACTGATCTACGATTACACCCCAGATTACCTGGAACGCCGCGCTGAATTCCGCGACGAGCATCTGAAGTTGGCCTGGGCCTCGCATGAGCGCGGCGAGCTCCAGCTTGCTGGCGTGCTGGGCGAGCCGATCGACGGCGGCCTGCTCTGGTTCAAGGCCGACTCCCCCGCAATCATTGAAGCCTTTGTCGCCAACGATCCCTACCTCAAAGCAGGCCTGATCAGCAAATGGCGCATTCGCCCCTGGCTCACCGCCGTGGGCGCCCAAGCCAATGCACCGGTTTATCCCGGGTGAATAGTGACTATTGGATAGTTTTCCTCTTGATTCAATACGTTATTATTTCCATGTGGAATTAATTAACATAAAACCAACCAAGGGGAGAATATGATTTTTGTCTGGGGTAAGCGCAGCTATGGCGCGATTCGGCGCGTGGGGAATATCAGCATCAAGACCGTCTTTGGACACCTGTGGTATCTGCCGCTGTTCCCGATGACCAGCTACTACGTCGACACCCAATCCAAGGCAGCCTACGAACTCAACGGCCTGCACTGGCGCTCCGTCCTGTTTGGCTATCTGCGCGTCTGGCTGCCCGTCATTTTCGCCTTCACCTTCATCGCCACGCTGGAAAAGGCCGACGGCAGCATGACCGGCCCCATCATCTGCATCCTGGCGCTGGCGGCATTCCTGGGCACCTATCTGTACGATAAAAAGACCCTGTCCGAAACCACCACCAACATCCGCTGGATGATGCACCGCCACTTCGGCGTGGCGCTTGATCCGCACGAAACGCTGGCCAATCTTCAGCAGGAAATCGAACACAAGAAGGGCAACGCCGATCTGCCGGAAACCTGGTACAAGGAGGCGATCCACGACGCGCAATGCGATCACACCACGCTGGAACTTGCCCTCCTGCGCGCCCGCTGCGACCAGCACGACAAGGAGCTTCAGCAAGTGGTGCTGCGGAAGATTCCGCAGCTGTCCTGATCTTATTTGGCCGGCTTCTTCTTGCTGCCGTAAGCGGCTTCGTACAGCGTCTTGGCGTCCTTGTGCGCCTGGTCGATGGTGCGCAGGGACTTGTCGTCGTCGTGCTTGACGAAGAACTCCTTGTCCTGCGCCTCCATCACCAGCTTGACGGCGGCAGCGTCCTTCAGGCCGTACTTCTCGAAGATCAGCGTGGTGACTTCGTCCAGGTATTCTTCATAGGTCATAGGACTCTCCTTTCAACGCACAGTAACAATAAAAAAAGCCAACCGCAATCGGTTGGCTTTTCTGGATGCGCAGACATCACTCTGCCTTGGCCTTTGGCTTGCGCGGTGCGCGTGGCTTCTTCGGCTTTTCTTCGGCGACAGCGGCGGCTGGAGCAGCTACAGCGGCGCCCTTGGCTTTAACCGCGTCGATCAGTGCGGCGACGTAGGTGTTGCGCGCGGTCTGGGCGATAGCGACCTGCTGCTGCAGACGGGCCAGTTCAGCGTCCACGACTTGCACATTCATGGCCTGCATCTTGGCGGCATCGCTCAGTTTTTCGGAGGCGTAGGAAGTGCCGTTGATAGTGACGTATTGCGGTAAAGACATTATGTTCCTTAATTATCTAACATTGGATTGCGCAAGCTGCGGGCCGTGATTGTATGTCCAAGCAGCGCGGGCCGCAATTCCAACGTTGCGGATTGCACCACACGCCCCAGCGGCAGCTCGATCCAGCGATAGAACAGATCCCCCACCAGCAAGCTGGCGCCCCAGGCGGTCAGCATGCCCAGGCCCTGCCACTGCGGCAGCTGCGGCGCAAAGCGGGTAAACGCGGCGTTCACCAGCAGGCACACGGGGAAATGGATCAGGAACACCGAGTAGGAAATCCGTCCCAGCCAATGCACCGGCGTCCAGCCCCGGCCTGCCGCCGCAGCCTTGACCCGGCCAAACAGGAACAGCGCGCAGGCCACCACCAGCGCCAGCGCGATGCGGCTGCGGAATTCCACCATCAGCGCGGCCAGCGCAGGCATCATCATCATGACCAGCAGCAGAAACACGGCGCCCGGCTTGCGCGCAGGATCGCCAGCCCACCAGGCCATCAGGCCCAGGCCATAGCTGCCGAAGAAGTACACCGCCCAGTTGTCCCAGTCGGAATCCAGATTAAAGTACAGCAGCGAGACCGCCAGCCCCAGCGAAGTCAGCACCGGCATCAGCCATTGGCGCAGGCGCGGCCCCGCCACCCAGCCGGCCAGCCACAGCACCGCCACCACCAGCGCGTACAGCTGGAAGTCGATCGCCACATACCAGGCGCCGGCGGAAATCGAGGAATAGCCCAGCACGCCGTGCAGCAGCAGGCCGTGTGCGCCCAGCTGGCGCAGGGTCGGCGGCGGCGAGATGGAATGGTGGGTCATCCACTCGCTGGCCAGGGTGGAGGCAATCGCGGCAATCAGGGTCGCCGCCAGGAATGGCGGGGCCAGCTTGACGTAGCGGCGCCAGATGGCCTTCAGGGGATCTCCATAGCCGGGCGTGCCTGCAGGCGACAGGGACTTGGCCGCCAGGAAGCCGCCGATGACCAGGAAAACCTGCACGGCGATGCGCGCGCTGTCGCTCAGCCAGCCGATCAGGCCGGGCAGCAAGGGGCGCACGTGGTCCGCCATCGGGCCGTAGAATGCCAGATGGTGCAGCACGATCATCTGCGCCGCGCCCGCCTTCAATAAATTAATCAAGCCAAATTGCGAGCGGGATGTCCCGTTCATGGCCCCTGCGACATCCTTCATCGCTTCCCTTTGACAATCAGTCACTCAGTGCCGGAAACGCACTCTCAAAGGCGCCCGGTCCGGCAGTTTTATAAAGGGCGATATGATAACGGAAGGTGAGCCGTTATGGCGCAAGATTGACAAATTGCAATTTTGCGCCTGCGGGAGCGGAGCTTAGTGCTCGTCTTTGTAGACCTTGCCCAAGGCCATCACGAACGGCACCTTCTTCAGCACCTTGATGTCCTGCAGCGGATCGCCATCGACGGCGATCAGATCGGCGCTCTTGCCCGCCTCCAGCGAACCGGCCACGGCGCTCACGCCCAGCAGGTCGGCGGCATTCACGGTGGCGGCCTTGATGGCCTCCATCGGACTCATGCCGAACTGCACCATCAGCTCGAATTCATCGGCGTTGCGGCCATGCTTGGACACGCCTGCATCGGTGCCGAAGGCGATCTTCACGCCGCGCGCATGGGCCAGCTTGAGCGCCTTGCCGGTGATATCGATGCGCCACTTGATCTTCTCCAGCACGGCTGGCGAATAGGCGTTGGGATCGGCCGCCAGGCGCTCCTTGTAGCCATTGATAGTCGACAGCGTCGGCACGTAATAGGCGCCCGACTTGAGGAACAGCTTGACGCTCTCCTCGTCCAGCAAGGTGCCGTGCTCGATCGAATTGGCGCCATAGGTCAGCGCCAGGTCGATGCCGTCCTTGCCGTGCGCATGCACCGCCACTTTTTTACCGTACATATGGGCCGTATCGATCAGCGCCTTGGCTTCATCGTCGAACATCTGCTTGTTGACGCCCGCGCCTACCACGCTGTTGACGCCGCCCGTGGTGGCGATCTTGATCACGTCCACGCCGCGCCCGATCTGCTTGCGCACCGCGCGGCGGCAGCTTTCCGCGCTGTCGCACAGATTATCGGTATGAATGTCTTCCTGCACCCATTCGGCATAGCCCAACCGGTCGTCCATGTGGCCGGAGGTGGTGGAGATCGGCGTACCGGCGTCGATGATGCGCGGCCCGACGGCCCAGCCCTTGGCGACCGCATCGCGCAGCGCCAGCGTGACGCCCTCGCTGTCGCCCAGGTTGCGCACCGTCGTAAAGCCGGCCGCCAGCGTCTTGTGGCCGTTCATCTCGGCCTCATAGGCCCAGGCCGCCGTATTGGTGGTGACATTGGCCAGCGCGCCATCGTTGCCGGCCCGGTCCGAGGTCAGGTGCACATGGCTGTCGATCAGGCCGGGCAGCACAAAGCGCTGGCGCAGGTCGATCACGCGCGCGCCCGGATAGCGCTCGGCGCCGACAAAGCCATCCAGCACCGCCTGCACCTTGCCGCCGTCGACCACGATGGTAGTGGCCCCGCGCGGCGCCTTGCCCGGCTGATCCAGCAATTTGCCGGCCTGAACCAGCGTAACTTCGGCCTGGGCCGCGGCGCCCAGCGCCAGCAGGACCGCCCCTGCGAGGATTCGGTACGACATCGTTGTCTCCTTGTGACTTGTAATCATTAGGCTGAGAAATTTAGCACGTTTCTTCTAGGAATTGTTGAGTTGTGAGAAATGGTGAGCTTTGCCGCCGCCTCCCTACGCTACACTGCGCGATTCGTCACCTGTCGCCCACACAATTGAAACACCTCATCCTCACCTCCATCCTCGCCGGCAGTCTGGCCGCCCCAGCCATCGCCGCTGAAACTCCGGTCCGCGAACCGTTTTCTCCCCATATCAAACTGGCCCTGGACTACCTGCAGCACGAGCTGGAGGCCCGCCTGAATCCGGCGGCCAAACAGCCGCTGCGGCTGGACCAGCCCAGCAGCGCCGCCCTCGACGATACCCAGAAGGAAGCCCTGCGCCAGGTCTTCGGCACCGAGCAGGCCCTGGACATCCAGCGCTTGCCCGGCAAAGGCCCCGCAGTGAACTACAGCCTGCGCATTCCCGGCCACCAGATCGACCGCAATGGCGAGCGGCTGGAGTGGCAGGATCTCAAAGCCCAGGTCAGCATCGACGCCGCCGGCAAACGCTACAGCGCCAACGGCAACTGGCCGGGCCTGAAACTGCTGGCCAGCGACGGCACCATCCTGATCGACAAGGTCAGCATTTCCGCCCAGGAGTCGCGCGACGCCAGCGGCATGTGGATGGGCAAATCGCGCGCCGACGCTGAACACATCAGCCTGCACAAGGGCGCCGAGCCGCTGGACGTGCAGTTCGAGCACCCCAGCATCCAGACCTTCAGCAAGCGCCTGGGCAAGAAGATGGAGCAAACCATCGATATGTCGGCCCAGCGCATGCTGGTGGCGGGCACGCCGATCGACCAGCTGCACATCGGCTACCGCGCACGCGGCCTGGACATTGACACCCTGCTGGCCTTCCGCGATGCCGCGCGCAAGCTGAACAAGGCCGAAATGAAAGAGAAGGACTTGGCGGACGCTTCGGTGGGACAGGCCCTGAACCTGTTCAAGGATCTGGCATTGAAAGGCGGCAGCCTGGAACTGAGCGACTTCAGCGGCAGCTTTGAAGGCGCCCGCTTCCAGCTGAAAGGCAGCGTCTCCCTACCCGCCGCCAAAGCGTCCGACCTGGCCACGCCCGAGCAGGTGCTGAACAAGCTGGAAGCCCGCATGGACATCGTCCTGCCCCAGCCCAGCCTGCACGCGATGGCGGCCGCCTTCGCCCGCCTCGCCAGCAACAAGGGCGAGACGGTGCGCGAGCAGGACGTGTACGACGTCATGCTGGGCAAGCTGCTCGGTCCCGGCTACGCGCGCCTGGAAAACGGCAAGCTGGTGGCCCATCTGGAAATCAAGCACGGCATGCTGCGCATCACCGACAGCAAGGAACTGATCCCGATGCAGAGCCTGCTCAAACTGCTGAAAGACCAGGACCGCCGCCCCCTGCCGGATGACCACAGCACGCCGGTCGCCGTGACCTGGCGCAGCCGCAGCCTGGAAAGCGTGCGCCTGTTTGCCGGTAACGGCAACGAAAACGCCATTGACGAGCTGTGCTACCGCTACACCAAGGGCGACCAGGCGCCGCAGAACGACGAGGAAGCCGGGCAATGGTGCGCCCGCAGCAAGAATCAGCCCGACCTGAGCGACGCCGACCACGGCAGCGACGATCCCAGCATCTACAATTTCAGCGACAAGCCAGGTTTTTATTCCGCCCGCCTGGTGCGCTTTGACGAGAGCAAGGCGCGCCAGCTGGAGCTCTCCCTCAGCAATCCCGGCAAGGATCCGAAATGGGCGCCCATGATGAGCGTGTGCCTGACGGCCGAAGCGCCCAGCGAACAAGCCTGCATCAAGTTTTCCCAGGAAAGTCTGGATGATCCCCGGCTGACAGCGCGCGTGACCCTGATCGATACCGAAAACAAGTCGGAAAAAACCGGCGACGCGCTGCGTGGCCTGCAGCCGCAGGACGGCACGGTGCGCCTGCGCGTGTTCGTGCGCGACCAGAAGGCCCATTTCATCATCGGCGACAAGGATGAGCTGGCGCAAGACGTGGTCTTCCCGGCCGAGCTGCTGCGTTTGACGTGCTCCACGGCGGATTGCCGCTTCAAGCTTCTTTAATCGTATCTGCAATGTATCCGAGTCCGGGCCTGATACACAAACAGGCCCGGACAGTCGGCTAGCGACATAGGCGGGATACACCCGCGCGATGTAATGCTCTCATCGAAAGCAGCTTTGCTTCGAACAATCAACCAAGAGAGCATTCCAATGAAAAAAACGCATATCGCCGCCATCGCCCTGCTGACCACCCTGTTTGCCGGCGCCGCCTCCAGCGCCAGCGCCTTTGGCCTGACCCACACCAGCGCCGACTTCGGCGCCTCGGCCGCCGCCCAAGCCGCCACCCGCACCATCGTGATCCAGGCCGACACCAGGTACGTCAACGTGGAAAACGGCGACACCGTGAAGTTCGACGTCAACGGCAAGACCTTCACCTTCGCCTTCAACACCTTGACCGGAGAAACCTCGTTCGAGCTGTCGCGCATCGCGCCGGAAGGCGTGGACGTGCCACAAGTTCGCGTTTTTGTCGCACCAAATCCGCTCTACCAGGGCTAAGCCGCCACAAATAGTTCCCGGGATTAGCTTTTTATGCCAAAGTGAAATCTTTGCAATCCCGGAGACTCAAGTATGACGTTGTCGGAGCTTTGCCGTACCCTGCCGCTGGAAGAAGCGCTGGCCCTGGATGCCAGTTTCTACACCGACCCGGCCTGGCTGGGGCATGAGCAACGCGAAGTCTTCGGGCGCAGCTGGCAACTGGCCGCCCACGCGGGCGATCTGCGCGACAGCGGCGATCACGTGGTCTGCGAGGTGGCTGGCAAACCCATCCTGATCACCCGCGCCACCGACGGCCAGCTGCACGCCATGTACAACGTCTGCCGCCACCGTGCCGGGCCGGTGGCCACCTGCAAGGGCAAAGGCGCCCGCACCCTGCAATGCGCTTATCACGGCTGGACCTACCAGCTGGACGGCCAGCTGCGCGCCGCCACCGAAATGCAGGGCGCGCAAGCCTTCAACCCAGCGGACATCCGCCTTCCGCAAGTGCGTGTGCACGAGTGGCAAGGCCTGATTTTCGTCGCACTTGACGACCATACGCCGCCGTTTACCGACGTTTTTCGCGACATTCGCGAGCGTATCGCGCCCATCGACCTGAGCGCCATGCGTTTTGCCAAGCGCGACAGCTACCGTCTGGACTGCAACTGGAAAGTCTACGTCGACAATTTCCTGGAAGGCTATCACCTGCCCTACGTGCATCCCGGCCTGTCCAAGGTGCTGGACTACCGCGTCTACGATACCGAGCTGCACGACTGGTATTCCCTGCAGCACTCGCCCCTGCGCAACAATGACGGCCTGTACGGCGACGGCAACGCCTACTACTACTTCATCTACCCCAACATCATGCTGAACATTACGCCGGGGCGGCTGCAAACCAACCGCATCGTGCCGGCCGGCCATGATCAGTGCATCGTCGAGTTCGACTATTACTACACCGACGATCCCGACGTGCAGGCCCGTATTGCGGCAGAACAAGCCTTCAGCGACGAAATCCAGGCCGAAGACATCACCATCTGCCAGCAGGTGCAGCGTGGCCTGGCTTCCGGCAGCTACCAGGGCGGACGGCTGAATCCCAAGCGTGAAAGCGGCGTCTGGCACTTCCAGAACCTGCTAAGACTGGCGTACGCCCGTCATGAGTAAAGCCGACAAGCCGCTTGGCTTCTGGATGTGTACGTCTTTGATCGTCGGCAATGTCATTGGCATGGGCATTTTCCTGCTGCCCGCCGCGCTGGCGCCTTTCGGCTGGAATGCCTTTCTCGGCTGGGGCATCACCCTGATCGGCTGCACCTTCATCGCCTACGCCTTCGCCCAGCTGGCCCGCACCCTGCCCGAGCAGGATGGCCCTTACGGCTACACCCGCCACACCTTTGGCAGCGGCATGGCCTTTTTCGTCATGTGGTGCTACTGGGTATCGACCTGGATCACCAACGCCACCATCGCCATCGGCGTGGTCGGCTACCTGGAGGCCATTTTCCCCACCATGAACCGCCAGCCCCTGCTGGCGCCCACCATTGCGCTGGGCCTGATCTGGATTTTTGTCCTGGTCAATTTACTGGGCGCGCGCACTTCCGGACGGGTGCAAATGGTGTCGACCGTGCTCAAGCTGCTGCCGCTGGCGGCCGTGATATTGCTTGGAATCATGGTGCTATTCACCGACAGCCAGGCTTATATCAGCCATTTACCCAGCTCGCCATTAAGCCTGGAAGCGACTGCGGCGGCCGCCACAGTTTCCCTGTTTTCCATGCTGGGCGTAGAATGCGCGACGATTCCCGCCGGTAAAGTCGATAATCCGGAAACCACCATTCCACGCGCCACTATTGCCGGGACTTTATTTGCCGCCCTGGTATATATCGGCGTCTCCGCCATTCCCCTGCTGCTATTGCCGCAGGCCGGGCTGGCAAAATCGGCGGCGCCATTTGCCGACCTGCTCAATCATTATTGGGGTGCCGGCTCCGGACGCTGGCTGGCATTTTTCGTCGTGATCAGCGGTGTTGGTGCATTAAATGGCTGGACCCTGGTGGCGGGTGAATTAACCGCCTCCTTTGCGCGGCATGGCGTATTTCCGGAAAGTTTTATGAAATCCAACCGCCGTGGCGCACCGGCCACTTCGCTTATTCTCATGGGCGTATTGGCCAGCGCCATGATCGTCATGAATTACAACCGCAGCCTGGCGGAAGGATTTACTTTTCTCAGCGTGATGGTGACAGCCGCCAATTTACCGCTGTATCTGGTGGGCGGCCTGGCGCTGTTTATATTATGGCGGCGCGGCGCCATGAATAAGCGCATCGTGCGGCTTTTATTCAGCGCGGCCATGACCTGTATTTATTCCCTGTGGATTTTTTACGGCGTGGGCAAGGAATCGATGCTGTGGGCGATCGCCCTGGGCGCCGTCAGCCTGCCCGTCTACTGGTTCATGCGGCAACGGAAGAGCGCCAGGAATTGGCGGGTACATGCCAATAATTAGCATGGATACCACGAAAAAAAGCCCTCGCCGGAGCGAGGGCTGAGCCCGTGGGCGTATATCAGCGGCGGAAGCGCTTGGGCTGGCGTTTGCGCGCGGCGGCGTTTTGATCCTGCAGCATGCCATCCACCCGCTCCGAGGCGGCGCGCGATAATTGCTGCGCCATCGCCGTATCGGGGAAATATTCCGGCAGGCGATAAGCCAGCCAGGCATAAGCCGAATATAAACGGCAGGCATCTTCCACATCCTGCAGCGACATATACGCCAGCGGCGTGCTGCTTTGCTTCATATGGGTAATACGTTTATTCGCCAATGCATTGGCCCAGCTTTCCCAGGCATGCTGCAATACCGGAACCTTGGAAGAAATCGGCACCAGCGATAAAGAAAACTTTTCCGCCACGCTTAATTCCAGGGTATCCAGCCAGGCCGCCCGTTCAAACTGCTCTTCCGTAATACGGGGATAAAAGAAACCGTCCGGCACGTCGATATTATGGACAAAACGCTTGAGTAATTTGGCCAGCGATTGCTCCGCCGTGACCGAAGAAATCCGGTGTAAGTGCTCCAGCGTCGGCGCCACGGCAAAACCTGTGGTTTTAATCGGCACCGGCTTTTCCCGCAATAGCGAGCGCATCACGGCATGGGTTTCGCCGTCATAACCGGCAACCAATCCCTCCTCATGCACACCAAAACGCCCGGCCCGGCCGGCAATCTGGCGCGCCAATGCGGCGGGAATTTCTTCTTCCTCGTAGCCGTTATATTTCACCGTGGTGGTCATGACCACCCGCGCAATCGGCATATTCAATCCCATGGCAATCGCATCGGTGCCGACCACGACATCCGCCGCCCCGTCACGGAAACGCTGCGCCTGGGCGCGCCTTACCTCGGGAGAAAGATTGCCATAGACAGTAGCCACCGACAGCCCCATCTCGGTGACCATGTCGCGCCACATCAATACCTCGCGGCGTGAGAAGGCGATCACCGCATCGCCCCGGCGCAGATTGCGCAGCTTGCCCACCGGGCTGGGTTCCATGGCCAGCGGTCCCTTGCGTTTGAGCAAGTGCACTTCCAGCTCGCATTCCAGCCGCTCGGCCAGCACCTCGATGGCGCGGCGGGCTTCCGGCGCACCCACCAGGTAGACCGTGTGAGCCGGAGCGCCACAGACGGCGGCAGTCCAGGCGGCGCCGCGGTCGCGATCGGCCAGCATCTGGATTTCATCGATCACCGCCACGTCCACCGGGGTGCGGGTATCCAGCATCTCCACCGTGCTGGCGACGTGGGTGGCGCCGGGCGCCAGGCGGCGCTCCTCGCCCGTGACCAGGCTGACGGCCAGCGGCTTGCCATGCGGGCGGGCTTCCTGCAGGCGTTCGTAGTTTTCCAGCGCCAGCAGACGCAGCGGCGCCAGGTAGACGCCGCTGGGCGCGGCCGCCAGCGCTTCCATCGCCTTGTAGGTCTTGCCAGAGTTGGTCGGCCCCAGCAGCGCGACAAAGCGGCGCTTGATGCGGCGCGCCACCTCGAAGGAGTCGGGATATTCAGCCAGGTTGATGCTCTGGCGGGTGCGCTCGGCGTGCTGCTCTTCCATATCACGCTCGACCGCGTGCTCCAGACGCTGGCGCAGACGGTCGAACACCAGCCCGGCCGGTTCGGCGGTCTGCATATCGGCCAGCCCGTGCAGGAAGGGCTGGGCGTCCATGCCGCAGTCGTCGCAGGCGTCCGCCAGCTCCTGCACGAAGGCTTGCACGCTGGCGCGCAGTTCGGCAATGGCTTCGGCGCTGGCGCGCTCACGCAGCAGTGCAGCGCGCGCCTCGCCATCCATCTTGCGCCACTTGGAGGGCTTGGCCAGCACGCCCTGGGTTGGCACCAGGTCGTAAGGCACGCGCATGCCAGCGTAGTCGATGCTGCCCGATACGCGTAGATAGACCCGGCCTTCCGAGCGTCCCAGCGCAACGCCCTGGGCCGCCAGGCCGAGCTGGCGCACCAGCTCGTCATCATCGCCAAAGTCTTGGTCGGGAATATCAGGATGGGCAGGCGAAGTCATAAGTGAAAGCAGTAAGGAACAGGTGCGGATTATATCCGTCTGCCCCGCCGCCGGCAGCCTGTCAGCTATGGCGGCATGGCGCTCATGTCGCCGGGCTCAGTTGTGGCATCTCGATGAGCAGCCAGCGCCAGTCTCGTTGAGCCGCTCGGCGGGTTCGTTGCGGCCCAGCTTGTCCTTGTAGAGCTTGCTGTTGCGCAGCTCATCGAGCGCCGTCCGCAGCGCCTGCACGATCTCCGGCGACGATTGCGGATGCATGGCGTAGTAGCTGGTGGCGTCGGCAATCTGCAGCACCTTGCTGACCTTGAACGGCATGGGCTGCCGGCTCAACTGGCGCTGCATGCGGTTGTCCGTGCTGAGAACGAAATCGACGCGGTGCAGGGAAAATTTGCGCAGATTCGCTTCCGAGCCATTGGCGGCGTCGATCGCCTGCGGCGCAACCCCGGCCGCGCGCAGGAAGTCCGCGCCGGAACTGCCGTTGACCACGCCCACCCGCACATGGTTCAGGTCCGCCAGCGACTGGATCGCCGGCGAATCCGGCCGGCCATACAGCCACACCGGTTCCGTCACAATCGGGCTGAGCCAGACAAAACTGGCTTCCCGTCCCGGCGTGCGCACCAGCGAGAACAGCAGCGCGTTCGGCTTGAGCCTGGTCAGCGCCATGGCGCGCGCCCAGGGCAGCACCTGGATGTCGCAGCTGAGCTTGGCGCGCTCGCAGGCGGCCCGCAGCAGGTCGGCGGCCACGCCCGTCACCTTGCCATTCTCCAGGTAGTGATACGGCGGCGACTCCTCGGTATAGGCCGTCACGTCGGCCGCCTGGGCGGATGCGGCGGCCGCCAGCCAGACGGCAAACAGGCAGGTCTGGTAGCGGCGCAAGGAAGTTAACAGGATCATCATCTGATTCTATGGATAAAATGTGATTCTCAGCAACTTATTTTTAGCGGGCGGGCATGGGATAATGCGCCTATGCCACAAACCATTCTCGCCCCGGTCCATCACGAACTGATCATCAAGAAAAGCCGCTTCATCGCCTGCGTGCAGCCCATGAGCGACCGCGCCTCCGCCCAGCAAGTGGTGGCCGGCCTGTGGCAGCAGCATCCGGGCGCGGCCCACGTCTGCTGGGCGCTGCTGGCGGGTGGACAATCGGCCGCCGTCGACGATGGCGAGCCGAGCGGCACGGCGGGCCGTCCCATGCTGGACGTCTTGCGCCACCAGGATCTGGAAGGCGTGCTGGCCACCGTGGTGCGCTACTTTGGCGGCGTCAAGCTAGGCGCGGGCGGCCTGGTGCGCGCCTATACCGACAGCGTGGCCCAGGCCCTGCTGGGCAGCCAGAAAGTCGCCATCATCAAGCTGCATTCCCTGGCCTGCGCGGCGCCCTACGCCATGGAAGGCCTGATCCGGCGCGAACTGGAACAAGCTAGCGCCACCCTGGACGAGGTCGAGCACGGCGAGCAGGTCAGCTTCCGCTTCCGCCTGCCCGGCGACGCCGCCCCGCCCCTGGTCAGCCGCCTCAACGAAGCGGGCCACGGCCGCCTGCTATGGCTGGACCAGCCCGAGGACTGAACGTTCCAAAGTACAATATTGACAATCATTTCGCTACTGATAGACTGAATTTTCAGCCTGTCGCTGAGCCGCCCAACAAAGACAACAAGGGGATAACAATGATTGCCAATAAAGTGAAAGTCTTGCTTGGCCTTACCCTGATCAGTGCCGCCTGCGCCAGCCAGGCGGCCGTCACCACCGTGCCGCTGACCGGCATGGATACCGATATCCGCACCTGGACCAACGGCAATGCCTACGATCCGCTGTATGACAGCACCCAGACCCTGGGCGGCGTCAGCTTCTCCTTTGCCCAGGATGCCAACCGCAATACCGCGGTCTACTTTTCGCCGGCGGCCCTCAGCACCAGCATTGCCAATGCCAGCGTGGTCTACACCCTGGTCAATAGCGCAGTCGGCGCCTATGGCAGCGATGCCGGTCACATCACCTTCTATGGCAGTGGCGGCGCCGTCTATACCTACACCTACACTGAAGGCATCAACATCCGCGACCACTTCTTCGGCAGCTATGAGAATTCGACCAGCTCGGCCGACGTGACGCCAGCGGTCTGGGGCGTCAACAGCCCCGGCAACGCCCACCTGGACATGCAGACCATTGTGCTGCCGGCCGCCTTCCATAGCCAGACCCTGACCAGCATCGTGTTCGATTCCAGCTATGCCGGTGGCGGCGGCAAAGCCTTCCTGGCTGGTGTTTCAGTGGCGGCCGTGCCGGAGCCGGGCGAATATGCCATGCTGCTGCTGGGCCTGGGCCTGATGGGCGCCGTGGCCCGGCGCCGCCGCGGCTGAGCCTTACTTCACACGCTGCACTTTCGGGTTGCGGTGGGCGCCATCGATATCGAGGAAGATGGCGCCAAACAAGCCGCGCTTGATGGTCACCTTGGGATTGTGCAGGTCGACTGTGTCTTCGCTGCCGTCCACCACCTTCCACACTTGGCCGTTGGCGAGACGGATGCGCTGCCCCGCCACCCAGCCATCGAAGTCGCCATCGATGGTGGTCTCCAGCGTTTCCAGGCGCTGCGCATGCAGCACTGCGGGTTCGCGGCCGAACATGTTTTCCATGTCGGCGCGGCTGGGCGCGGCCACCACCATGCCAGCGGCAGGCATGGCGGCAGGCGCCGCAGCGGGAGCCGCTGCCGCAGGCGTGCTGGCGGCAGGGACGCTGGCGGCCGCGCCGGGCATGCTGGCCACCGGCACCGTCACCGGCAAGGGAATCGCATCGTAGCAAGCCAGCCGGGCCGGACCATCGGCCACCTGGCGGCAGCGCAGCATGGCGGCGTCATCGGCCAGCGCGGCGCCGGACACCAGCATCAGGGCAAACATGGTTTTCATCGCAGCACTTTCATTCGTGAAGGTGTTGCGATTATAGCGATGTTGGCAAAAATTAAAACTCCTCCCAGTCGCTGCCGGCGTTGACGGCTTTGCGCGCCGTGCGGACTGGCGCCGCCAGCGCTTTGCGCGCGGCCGGCGGCGCGAGCTTTGGCAGCGGCGCAGCCGCCTGCAGGTCCACCTTGAAGATGCCGACCACTTGCTCCAGCTTGTCGGCCTGCTGCTTCATCGCCTCCGCCGCAGCGGCAGCCTCTTCCACCAGCGCCGCGTTCTGCTGGGTCACCGTATCCATTTCGCTGACGGCCTGGTTGATCTGCTCGATGCCCGCGCTCTGCTCGTCGCCGGCCGCCGAGATTTCCACCATGATGTCGGTCACGCGCTGCACGCTGGCGACGATCTCGTTCATGGTTTGCCCGGCCTGCCCCACCAGCTTGCTGCCGGTCTCGACTTTCTCCACCGAGTCGCCGATCAGCTCCTTGATTTCCTTGGCAGCCGCCGCCGAGCGCTGCGCCAGGGTGCGCACTTCCGACGCCACCACGGCAAAGCCGCGCCCCTGTTCGCCCGCGCGCGCCGCTTCCACGGCCGCATTCAGCGCCAGGATATTGGTCTGGAAGGCGATGCCGTCAATCACGCCGATGATGTCGACGATGCGGCTGGAGGAAGCATTGATCGAGGCCATGGTATCGACCACCTGCGCCACCACGCTGCCGCCCTGCTGCGCCACCGTGGACGCCGAGGACGCCAGCTGGTTGGCCTGGCGCGCGTGATCGCCGTTCTGCCGCACCGCGCTGGTCAGCTCCTCCATCGAGGACGCGGTTTCCTCCAGCGAGCTGGCCTGCTGCTCCGTGCGCGCCGACAGATCCTGGTTACCGGCGGCGATCTGCGCCGAGGCGGAGGCAATGCTCTCGGTGCCGCTGCGCACTTCGCGCACGATGCCCACCAGGCTGTCGCGCATCAGCTTCATGGCGTGCAGCATGCTGGCGCTGTCGTCGCCGCGGGTGGCCACTTCCATGGTCAGGTCGCCCGAAGCGATACGCCCGGCAATCATGGCGGCATAGCCCGGCTCGCCGCCCAGCTGCCGCAGCAGCCCGCGCGCGATCGCCACGGCGGCGGCGATGCCGGCCGCCAGCGCCAGTCCGCACAGCACCAGCATCATCGTGCGCGCCTGCGCATAGCTGGCCGCGGCGGCTGCCGCATCATCCTTGTTGTGCTGCTGTTGCAGCTCCAGGTACTGGTCCATCTCGTCCTGCCAGCGCTGGGTGGCGGGGCCGGACTGGCTCATCAGCAAAGCGGTGGCTTCCTCGTCCTTGTTGGCCAGCGCCAGCGCCAGCACGCGGTCGGTCAGCGGCTCCGCTGCCTGGCGCGCCGCGTCGATGCGTGCGCGCAGCTCGCGGCCCTTGGGCGTGCTGGGCAGCTGCTCCAGCGCCGCATGGGCCCGGTCATAACTGGTGCGCGCCGCGTCCAGCTTCTGCAGCTGGGTACGGATCTCGGACTCCTCGGTCAGCAGCACTGCCGTGCGGGTCACCCGGGCGACGATGTGGACCGATTCCGACATGTCCTGCACCAGCTCGGTCTTGATGATATTCACATTGACGATCTTGTCCAGGCTGCCGTAGATGGACTGCATATTCAGCACCCCCAGCGCCGCCACCACCACCAGCAGCGTCAGCACCGCACCAAATCCCAGTCCCAGCCGGGCGCCAACCTTCATCTCCTGCATGCCCATAGCAACTCCTTGTGTATCTCAGAGTTTCCAATGTAACAAAATGTTGTGATCTATGCATCCGCAGAAGCCGCAATTGCTGAAAATAAAATAAAAAAAGGGCCCGAAGGCCCTTTTGCTGGATGCTGAAAAAATCAGAACTTGTAGTTGTAGGCGATGCCCAGCAGCTGCAGGTGGGTCTTGAACACGCCACGGGTGGTTTCGCCGTTGCCGGTGCAGGTGGTGGCCACTGGCGAGCAAGCGTTGGTGTAGTTCAGGGCCGCATCCTTGAAGTCCAGGAAGCTGTAGGCCAGGTCAATCGACGATTGCTGGTTCAGCTTGTAGTTCGCGCCGAACGAGAACTGGTGGCGGTCGCTGTCCGGCAGCGCTGGGTCGCGCAGCTCGTTGCTGCGTACTGGCGACTGGTCGTAAGCGACGCCGCCGCGCAGGGTCAGCTTTTCGTCATAGCGGTAGTTGGCGCCCAGCGACACGCGCACGGTGTTCTTCCACTGCTGGCGGATCACTTCGTCGCCTTCGGTGGTGCCAGGGAACTGGATGTGCAGGTCGCCCAGGCGGTTATGGCGCGACCAGGTCACGTCAGCCATGCCGGCCCACTTGTCATCGAATTGGTGGAACACGTTGGCCGACAGGCTTTCCGGCGTACGCAGCGACACGGCGGAGGCCGAGTTGCCGTGGTTGGAAGCTTTGGCCACGACGGCGTTGACGATCGGGTCGGTGGTCACGTGCGAGAAGTCCCACACCGCGTCGCCCTTCAGGGTGTGCGCGATCGACGAACGGTAGGACAGGCCGAAGCGGGTGTTCTGGTCCAGGGTGAACAGATAGCCCAGGTTGAAGCCGAAGCCCCAGTCCGACGCGTTGAAGGCGCCGTGACCGTCTTG
>Ga0213872_10000764_pt1 | contig 23606 bp, 16 predicted proteins | sample VelepicomBERX_R2_FD_160071 | JGI IMG/M metagenome (GOLD analysis project Ga0213872, IMG submission 160071) | Rhizosphere microbial communities from Vellozia epidendroides in rupestrian grasslands, the National Park of Serra do Cipo, Brazil - RX_R2 | ecosystem: Host-associated > Plants > Roots >...
AATATGACAAATTCATGCGCGTGCATCTGCAGGTCGGGATCAGACTCGATGATGTGCTGCAGCCCGACGACCCCATTGCCGATAATCGCGCAATCCAGATGGCCGACCATCAATTTCCGTAACCTTGCCACTTGGTTGACGTCGCGATCGATTTCAACCAGTGCGCCCGCCAGTGCCTGATCTGTCGCCTCTCCGTAGCTCGCGCCTACTTGGCCGCCCACCCGCTTTCCACGTAGATCAGAGGGGCCGGAGAATGGAAACTCGTGACCATGCATGACGACAATATTGATGTTGTCATCGTAAATCGGGTCGGAGAAATCAAAGCGCTTGGCACGTTCGGCAGTATAGGAAATGCCAACGATGCCCGCCCCTTGCCTCAGGCTTAGCTCGTACGCCCGCTTCCACGGGTAAAGCCGGATCACGATGGGTACATGCATATCGCTCGAAGCAAAGCGCAGCACGTCGACCAGGACACCACTTGGCCCGCTCGATTGCTGGGAGATGACCGGCGCGTAGCTTTCGTCGCCGAGGACCAGCACTTCCGCCGCGCGGCCAGTGAGTGCTGAGCAGCAAAGCACGAATAACAAGACAAAGCGCAACATGCGCCATCCTTTCACTGAACGTGGTCGTAAGCCTGACCACCATTGGTCGCCGCTCGAACGATGTTCGCCGCCGTCTGGAAATCCATCTCTGCAATCGCGTGTTCAAGCTTCGCGAAGGTGGGTGAATCGAGCAGTTGGCGTAGCTCGTTGCGCAAGGCATTGAACAGCGAACTTGCGGCCATGTTTTGCTGCTGCAGCAGCTCGCCAAGCCGCGTCAGTTCGCTCCCACCGAACGCCGCTGCGGGCACGGGCAATACCAGGTCTTGGGCTTGTGATGATTGCACCGCCAGCCACGCCTGTATCTCGTCGAGCAGTATTGCCCAGTTACGTCGAACAATAGGCAAGAGCGTATCGACTTGCACCTTCTCGCCATTAACGATTGCGTGTTCCAGCTGAGAAAGCTGGTTCACGAACGCTTCGGTTGCAAACGTCCCCACAGAGCCCCGAATGGTGTGGAACACGCGTGCAGCGTCGTTATACCGTCCCTCATCCCAGGCCAATGCCCCCTCATCGATCGGCTTCGATCCGAGCTCAATTTCAAGGTGTAGCGCTTCGCAGATCGCGTCATACATGGCCCGGCTTTCCGCCCCCAGGGCCACGAGTCTTCTCACATCGATATAGCCCGTACTCGGGGCCGCCAAAGCCGCGCGTTCCGAACCTGCTGCACTGCTCGTGTGCTCTATTGCCCCCGCAGGGCCCGGCAGATGCCGCACGATGGTCGCGAGCATCTGCTCACGTTCAATCGGCTTGGCGATGAAATCATCCATCTTTGCTGCCAGGCATTCTTCGCGCTCAGTCGCCAATACACCGGCACTCATCGCCAGTATGGGTAATTCAAGCCTCAATTCGGTGCGAATGACATGCGTCGCGGTGATGCCATCCATGACGGGCATTTGCACATCCATGAGCACCAGATGAAACCGCTCAGGGTTTTGCCGGAGACATTCCACAGCTTTGGCACCGTTTTCTGCGATCTCCAAGCTGGCTCCGGCCGACGTCAGCAGGCCCTTGGCGACCACCTGGTTCAACGCGTTGTCTTCGACCAATAGCAAATGCGCACCGGCAAGCGGACGCTCCTGCAAAGCGGAAAATGTCGCTACGGATTGCGCATCGATCGCGCCGAGTGGCTTCTTTTGCACGAGGACTTCGTGCAACGCGTCGAATAGGTTCGACGGCGTAATCGGCTTGATCAAGACCACGTCGGCAGCTGCTCCTTCTCGCCCCTGTATCAGCTTGGGATGGCCAAACGCGCTGACCATAATGCCCACCGGCATTTCCGAATCCGTCCTACCTGCCTCATGTAGCAGGCTTCGAATGGACCGCATGGTGCTTAGGCCATCCGTACGGGGCATTTGCCAATCGACCAGCACCACGTCGTAGGTGCGCCCCGCCGCGAGCTCTGCGCGAATCAGGTCACACGCACCCACGCCGGAATCCACACTGTCGGTGTGCCACCCCCAGCCTGAAATGGTCTTGCTCAGGTAATCCCGACTGGTTGCATTGTCGTCGACGACCAGCAGCCTCAAACCAGCCAGCGCCTGTTGCGAGCGTAGCGCTTCCATCTCTGGCGCCTCGGCGGTCAATGGCAGACTGAGGCAGAACTCGCTGCCCCGGTCGGGTTCGCTGTGCGCGGTAAGCGTACCGCCCATCAGCTCAGCCAACTGCCGCGATATCGCCAACCCCAGCCCTGTGCCACCAAAGCGGCGGGTGATGGAGGCGTCAGCCTGGGTAAAGGCCGTGAAGAGCTTGGCCTGCTCGTCCGCGTTCATGCCGATACCGGTATCGCGTACGCGAAAGCCCAACCGAACCGAATCTCCCGTTCGCGCAATACACTCCACCAAGACGGCAACCTCGCCTCGCTCGGTGAATTTGATAGCGTTTCCGACCAGGTTGACCAGAATCTGCTGCAGTCGCAGCGCGTCGCCGTACAGGCACATGGGTACATCGGGCTCGACCCCAATGACCAGCTCAAGATCCTTCTCGCCCGCATTGACGGTCATCACCGTCGCCAGGGTATTCAATACATCGTTCAGCTGGAACACGGTGGGTGCCAGATCCAGGCGCCCGGCTTCCACCTTTGAAAAGTCCAGAATATTGTTCAGGATGCCCAAGAGAGACTGACCCGAACTTCGAATCATGCCGAGATAGCGCCGTTGCTCTGGTGTGAGCGGGGTAGCGTCCAGTAACTGCGCCATGCCCAGAACAGCATTCATCGGGGTACGAATTTCGTGGCTCATATTGGCCACAAAGGCGCTCTTGGCTCGGCTGGCCGCTTCCGCCTGCTCGCGGGCATCTGCCAGCTCCTTCTCCCTGACCTTCTGCGCCGTGATGTCGCGCATGATTGTAGAGAGCTGCTCGGGCTCGCCATTCGCGTCACGGTGCAACATCAAGACCTGCGAAACCGGAACCTCGTGACCATCCCGGTGCAGAACGGCATTTTCAGCGCGCCAGACACCCTCGCGCAGCACGGTGGGCAAGCCTTCTTTAATGACCAGCCGCCCCGCCCACTCAGGGTGCATATCCTTGATATGCAGGGTAGAAAGATCGACGTCGTCGCTCAGCCCAACCATGCGCCGCGCAGCGGTATTGTGAAACAGCAACCTGCCCTCCATATCCGCCACGCCCACGAAATCCGGAGAATTGCTCAAGATGTCGAGCAAACGACTTTGTATGTGCTGGTCCTTCTTTTGCTGAGTCAGGTCGGATGCAATGCACAGATAACCGATGGTGTTGGACGAAGACCCACGTATGGCCGTAATCGTTACCTGAACTGGTAGCGTCGATCCATCCTTGCGGACATAGGTCCATTCAAGGGTTTCCGGTATGCCTCGCCCTGCCTGGGAAAACAGCGCAGCCATGCCATGAACATCGTGCCCCAATTGCAGACTCAGTTCGCGGCCACGTGCCTCGCACTCCGCTGGCAGATGAATTGTGGCGATGGTCTGCTCTTCCACCATCTCTTCTGCCGTATAGCCCAGCATGCGCTGCGCGCCGATATTGAAGACCTTGATCGTGCCGGACCAATCGGTCGCAATGATCGCAAACTCACTGGCGGCATCGAGCAAAGTACCGAACCGGATCTCGGATTCGGCAAATGCCTGGGCAATCGTCGCGGCCTGGGCTTGCATCTCTTCACGCGATACGATCAGGCTTCGGCTGACAAGAAATGCCAGCAGACTGATCAGCGTCCCGCCCAACAACGTCATGACCGCTTTCTGTCGATCAATACCCGTTTCAAAGCCCGGAAGGGTCACTACATCGAGGGACCAAGTGTGATCACCGAATTGAATCTGTCGCGTGGTCCGCAGGGCATTCGGGTAAGCCGCGTCGCGCCCCATGCTGGCGCCTGGGCTGACGTACATCTGTGCTTCAGGGATTGGGCGCGGTCCGTCATAGATCGCTGTTGCAATATTAGGTCCAGCATCGCCCAGCAGATCGAGCATGAAGTCACTGACGCGAAACGCGCCATAGACGTATCCGGACAGCGCCTGCCGGCGTCCAGTGACCGTCACCGGCTGAAGGAGGTCACGATAGATCGGAAGGAAGATCAAGAAGCCCGACCGCTTTTCACCGTTGGCCTCTTGCACCAGCGTGACATTGCCAGATAGCGCGATGCGGCCCGAATCTCTCGCACGGATCAACGCCTCGTCCCGCGTGGCATCGGACGACAGATCGTAGCCAATCGCGCGCGCATTACGGATACTCAGCGGCTCGATATAGGTAACAGCGACATGGGATGCGTGATCATTGGCGGGCCAAACATGGTAGTCGGCAACGCCTTGCCGGCGCATCGCCGCTTCCAGCTTTTCCTGCTGCGCATGGCTGAAGTAGGTGGCATAGCCTAGTCCCTGGATACCAGGGAAAGTTTGCTCGATGCGTAGCGTTGCGACAAATTTGCGCCAATCGGTCGCCTCGATGCTGGGTTTTACGGCGAGCAGTGCTTGGCCGCTACGCAAAGCTTGTGCGTAATCCATCAAGCGATTGTTGATGCGCTGTACGACGTCTGAAACCAATGCATCGAAACGCTCGTGCGCGCGCCGTTCAGTCGCAGTCGCGATAAAGTGCCAAGCCACCGTTGTCACACAGAGCCCCAACAGGATCGCCGACCAGTGCGGTGCAATCTCGCGAAGGCTGAGCGTATCGAAACGAAGGTAGCCTGCTTTCACCCGATGGGCGATATCGGAAACCAGCAGCAGACTACTGACGCTGCACAAGCCAATAAAGCTTTGCAGGGTGAGCAGCGACTCATTCAGTGTGCCGGTTGCAAAAGGCCCGCTGCCGTGCGTTGTGCCGAGGACGGCGGCTGTGCAGATGATGAAAACAGACAGGGATGCATGACGTTGGCCGTACCGGTAGGCGCACCAAACGATGCACGGCATCAGCAGCAGCACCAATAACCTGCTCGACGCACCTGAAAGCGCGGCACCACTGAATACCAGCCAAACAACCAGCGCCAGCATCGCTGCGGCAATACACAGCTCGCCCATCGCCCGGCCGGGCCAAATCACCTCTGGCTTCTGCACCCATGCCAAGAGAAGCGGTGTGACGATCATCATGCCGGTGACATCACCCAGCCACCAGGTACTGAAGACCGCATATTGCGCTGCGGACGGAATGATCCCACCCATAAGAAGGCTGCTGGTGCCGCCCAAGGCGCTGACCAGACAACACAGCAGCGCGACCAACAGGAAACGCACCACGTCGACTGGGCTCGACAGCTGCATATCCACCTTTAACCAATGGGCGAGCGCCCATTGCCCAAGCAGGGCTTCCAAGGCATTGCCGATCGCAATGCATAGGGACACCAATGCAACGGAAGTCCCGGCTGCCACATGATTGGCTGCGAATACAGCGAAATTGGCCGCGAAGGCACCCAGCATCACCCCCGGCCAGGCACGACGCCCGAACATCAGCAGCACGGCCAGCGCCAAGCCCGATGGCGGCCACACGGGCGACGCATTGGTCTGCGCGAAGGCGAGCAGCAACCCAAGTCGGGCGGCCAGGTAATACACGATGGCCAGGGCAACAATCGTGACCAGCTGCCCCCAGGGACGGGACAGCGGCTTCAGGACCATATCAGATGCAACGTCATGTGCTTCTTGGGTCATATGCTGTCTTCGGCATCTAGAACGTTGCACCTGTCCCCGCCGAGCGTGATTCAGCAGGGAGCCACAATTCTCTAGGGAAGCGCTGCAATTACCTTACCAAGGAGAAGCCAGCACGTATCGATTTCTGCCTGTTGTTTTGGCCCGATACAACGCTTCGTCAGCGGCGTTGATCAACTGCGGGTAGCCGCTACCCCTGGGCGGAACGCCCGCAGCCACGCCCACGCTGATCGTGACAAACGACGCCGTTGCGGAGTATGCGTGGGACAGTGCGATGGTCCTCACCGCGTTGCAGACCCAGTCTCCGTACTTCTCGGCGTCAGCTTCCTCCACATTCGGTAGAACAACTGCAAACTCTTCGCCACCGTAGCGAGAAACAACCTCGCATGGGCGCCGTGACGCGGCGCCGACGGCTTTCGCGATCTGGATCAAGCAAGCATCCCCAGCGGGGTGCCCGTAGCCATCGTTATAAGCCTTGAAATGATCAATGTCGATCAACGCAAGCCCCAGCGAATGTTGCTGGCGTTGATGCCGATCGAATTCGCTGCCAACGACTTGATCGAAGTAGCGCCGATTGTAGAGCCCCGTCAGACCATCCGTGATGGCTAGGCGCGCCAGTTCCACCGCTTGCAGTTGCAGGCGAAGATGCGTCCTGACCCGTGCACGCACTACAGGCGGGTTGAATGGCTTCGTGATGAAATCCACAGCGCCCGCGTCGAGGGCGGCCACTTCACTTTCCAAGCCAGCGTGGGCGGTCATCAAGATGATGGCGCAGTCCATGGCCTCTGGCGTGTTCTTCAATATCCGACATACTTCATGACCTTTCATGTCGGGCATTTCGACATCCAACAGAATCAAGGTCGGTCGATGTTGGATCGCCATCTTGATGCCATCCGCGCCACTCGTCGCGAACAGAACCCCTGCTTGGCCATCCAGCACGCCACCCAATAGACGAATGGCAACGACATCATCGTCAATGATCAGGATCTTGCAGTCTTGGGGCCCGTGACTTTGTGTCAAGAGTGCTCTTTCTCGTTCAATGGTCGGCGACGTGCCCTTATATATTGCCAGCGTAAGGGAGATGCAACTTTAGTGATAGTTTCTCACCAAACAGACACTGAATAATCAGCCCCTCAGCAACACGTGGGACAAAACCGACGTCATGAAGCGAGAGCAGCGCAGCATTGAACGCGACTCATGCCGGGTCACCCAGGGTCTGTAAAAGCGCATTCAGCTGATTTGCCGCGGCCGCATAATCAAGTGCGTCGAACGCCTGCGCGATACGCGTGGCCTGATCCTCGCCATAGGCAAACGCGATACGCCCGCTGAGCGATCTGAATAGGTCTACGGCTTTCAGATTATGCTGGTGCACCAGCGCCAGGATCTGCGACACCTCATCAAGCGACGGCCCCTCATGGGCCAGTGGGCGGATGCCCGGCATGCGCAGGTGCGCAACTTGTTCGTCTGCTGTACGAACCGCAGCCATGGCGATTTCAAAGCGGGTCTGCCAATCCGCCAGGTCCACCGCTTGCCCCTGTTTCAGCGGCAACTCTGCATCCTTCGCCAATTGCGCGACGTCAGCGGCACCGACATTCCCCGCCGAGCCTCTGATCGTATGCATGATCAGGCCGATACGATCCCACTTCCCTGCTGCCTGTAACTGCTGCATTTCCTCGATTTGCGATGGAACAGCCTCGACGAAGAGGTGGAGCAGGTTGGCCCACAAAGCGGCATCACCAGAGAGCCGAAGCAAGACATTCTCGAGATCGATCCCCGGTAAGGTGTCTGGCAAATCCAAGGCTTGTCGTTGCAACTCGGGCACCACTGCCGTCGCACCGCCTGCAGGCCGCGCATGTCGATGTAAGGTCTCGAACAATTCCCGCACATTGATGGGCTTGGCAACATGCGCATTCAGGCCCGCCTCTTTCGAGCGTCGACGGTCCTCATCCATGGCGTTCGCGGTCATGGCAATAACGGGTAGTTCGACGAGCCCCAGCTGCTGGCGTATCGCCTGCGTCGCTTCGTAGCCATCCATACCCGGCATCTGAATATCCATCAACACGGCGTGAAAGCGCTCGGGGTGGTCGCGGAGCAGTGCGATCGCAGCAAGCCCATCAGATGCGACTTCGAGGCTGGCACCCGCCTTTTCGAGAATGCTTTTGGCGACCAGTTGGTTAACCGGGTTATCTTCCACCAACAGAAGGTGCAAACCGATGAGCTGCCCAGTCATGAGAGGCGCGGATACGCTCAGAGTTTGCACCGGCACCCCGCGCCAAACCTGGGCGATCACATCATGCAAGCTGGAAGCGGTAATGGGCTTGGTCAACACGCCCTGCACATTCAAGGCGTCGGCATCGCGCATCAGGTCCGCCGCATCACGGCTCGTCACCGCGAGAATGATGGGCGGCAGAGAAATGGCACGATCAGCCCTTGCCGCACGGACCATGTCGATACCATTGGTGCCCGGCATGCGTGCGTCGACGATCATGATATCGAACCCACCACCCGCGGGACGCGGCTGGCGAAGCTGTGCCAACCCCTCTTCTGCCGACCCGGCTGTCGTTGCGGTCCATTTGAATGAACGACACATCTCAGCCAATGCAGTTCGCGCACTCTCATTATCGTCCACGATGAGCACGCTTACGCAAAGGTCGCCGTCAACCTGGGCCGACACATCGCCCACGTCGGCCGCTTTGCGGAACGGCACAGCGAACCGGAATTCGCTGCCTTTCCCGGGCTCGCTGGAGACCGTCAGCTCCGCCCCCATCAGGGTCGCGAGCCGATGGCTGATCGCGAGGCCAAGGCCCGTCCCGCCATAACGCCGGCTGGTTGATGTGTCGGCTTGCGAGAAGGCGGCAAACAAGCTCTGCTGTTGCTCTGGGGAAATACCAATACCGGTATCCCGAACCGAAAAAGCCAATGTGATCTCATCTGCCGACTCGGCGACGCGATCGACGGAAAGCACCACTTCACCCTCATGCGTGAATTTCACGGCGTTGCCCATCAGATTCAACAGAATTTGCTGCAAGCGCAGCTGATCGCCGATGACCCCGATTGGGACCTCGGGTGCCATGCGAAAGACGGTTTCGAGGCCCTTTTCATCTGCAGTGGTCGACGTGATCACCGCGACGCCGCGCAACAGCACATCCAGCGTAATGGGGGCGTGCTCCAGTTCCAAGCGGCCGGCTTCGATCTTCGAAAAATCCAGAATGTCGTTGATGATCGCCATCAGGGCCTGCGATGCGCTGCCGACCTTCTCGACATAGTCTCGCTCTCGCTCGGGTAACGGCATATCCTCCAGCAGTTTTGAAAAGCCAATGATGGCGTTCAACGGTGTACGGATCTCATGGCTCATATTGGCGAGAAACTCGCTCTTGGCCACGCTGGCACGTTCTGCGTATTCCTTGGCACGGCGTAAGGCATTGTCGGTCTGGATACGCACGCTGACGTCGCTGAGCGACAAGACGCACTGCGGGCCGTCGGGCGTATCGACGGGGCGCAAGTCCAGCTCAATCGGGAACGTGTCGCCGTCGCGTCGTGTGCCGACCACGCGGTAGACGCCCTCAATTTGGGGCAGGAAGGCGCTTTGGCTATGCGCGGCGGGCGTTGGGTCAGTCGTACCGCTTTGATGCGTCACCAGGGTAGCGATGTGAGCGCCAATCAAGGCGCTGGGCGCATAGCCGAACATACGCTCGGCCGGGCTGCTCGCCATGACGATATGCCCTGTACGATCCGTCACCAGAATGCCGTTGGTGACCGAATCCAAAACAAGCCGCAACTTTGCTTCGGCTTCTTTGCGTTGCCCGATGTTTTGAATCTGCGACACAAAGTACTGCGGCACGCCCGACTCATCGCGGACCAGAGACACACTGAGCAAGACCCAAACGATGGCGCCTCGGCGATGGAAATAGCGCTTCTCCATCTGGTAGGTATTGACCTTCCCTGCCAGCAGATCCTGCACATGACCGAGGTCGACAGACAAGTCGTCAGGGTGGGTGATGGTCTGGAAATTGGTCGCGAGCAATTCGGCCTCGGTATACCCCACCAGATCACACATCGCGTGATTGACCTTCAACCAACGCCCTTCAAGCGAAACCAGCGCCATCCCATGGGGCGCGGTTGCGAAGGCCCCCCGAAAGCGCTCCTCACTTTCCCGCAAAGCTTCGCGGGCTTGCTTCCAGGCGGTGATGTCTTCGGTCCAAATGAAAATGCCGCCGATCCGATCATCCGCATCCCGCCAGGGCCGGACTTCCCATTTCAACCATTGCGTCGTGCCGTCTTCGTGGACAAATGCGTCTTCGTCTCGCTGCTCGATTGCGCCTGCCAGGCAATTGCGATGGATGAGCTTCCAGTGTTCGGGCATCTCTGGAAAGACCTCGTAGTGGCTCATGCCGACGACGTCGCGCCCGGTCAAACCGTAGTCGTCATACCAACGCTGCGTCGCGACCAGGTAGCGCATGTCGAGGTCGAACATAGCGACCGCGCCAGGGGCCAGCTCTGCAAACAAACGCAGACGTTTTTCGCTGACCTTGAGCGCGGATTCGGCGAGGCGCAGGCTCGCGGTGCGTTCGTCCACCAAGGCTGCGAGGCCCTGGCGGTACATCGTCAATTCGCGTTCGACGGCCAGCGCCGCTTCGGTGACCTCAGCCATCTCACGAAAGCTCGATCGGCGGATGGGTACGACGGTACCATGTCCCAAAGCGAGAATCGGCTCGGTCAAACCAACCAGGGAACGACTGATCTTGCCGCCTAGAATCCAGATCGCCACCAAGCCGACTGACAGCAATACGGCAACCATGATGGCAAGCGGCGAGATCGCCCGGAGCAGTTCAATCAACGCCGCCTCTTTGGGAATCGCGATCGCGACCAGCCAGCCTGTGGCCTGCGACCGGCTGTAGGCAATAATCGCGCGCACCCCTTCGACCGTCTCGGTGTCGACGATGGCCTCGGGTTCGCGCTGCATGTGCGCAACCAGCTCAGGGGTTGCGGGTTTGCCTACATAGCGCTCTGGCAACCGGGTACGCGCAACGATGGTGCCTTTGCTATCGACAATTGCAGCGATGCGCTCTTTCGGCAGCCGCTGTTCCGCCAGCACACGGGCCAAAGTCTCGGGCAACACACCAACGGCCAAGTCATATTTGACGACGCCATTCACCGTGACCGGCACATTGATGGAAATCACTGGCCGATGCAGCACGCCGCCGGTGAATAGGTCCGAAATCACCGGCCGATGCTCGCCAAAAACAGTATGTAGCAGCGGCCGCAGCTCAGGCTGCGTCGGCAGCGGCATGCCGAACGGGCGTAGCGTATTGAGCAATTGCTGGCCCTGCTCGTCGAACAGCACAAAATTGAATCCAGGGAAGTCTGCGGTCACGAGGCCCTGGGCCTCAGCGTGGAAAGCAGCCAGATCACCGTCCGCTAGATAGGGTGACGTTGCCAAAACGCTGGCGATGCGCTTGCCGATACTGAGTTCGCGGTCGAGCGTCGCCGTCATGGCTCGGACCATCTGCAGCTGGTCTTCTTCCATTTGAGCGCGCTCTCGCTCATAGGTCTTTACAACCAGCAGCCCCAAACCCACAAGAGACGGTAAGACACAAGCGAGGATCGTCAACGTCAGTCGCGTGCGGACCGATGGGAGTGTTTTGGCGTGATGCACGCTAAGCGGTTCATTGCTGCTGGCGGGATCGGCGGGTTTTCCGTCCATGTGCTCTAAACGCGGAAATCGAATATCTCGTCTGTATACATCTTTCGAGGCGCAACGGTAAGGCGAATTGCGCGGCCAGGGCCACAAAGCACAGCTTTTTACCGTGATCTATATTGATTCGAGATAAAGAAGACGCGGCCAAACGACTAGCCATCGACTCAATCAAGAGACCCGAAAGTATGGCCGCTACCCGCTGCAGGAGGATTTGAGCATGAACTATGACCGCCTGGGTGCGCCGCCTTCCATCCTGATCGTCGATGATCAAGCGGGCACGATTCTATTGCTGAAGGAGGCAATAGGCGACTTGGGCAATGTATTCTTTGCAACCAGTGGCGGCGGCGCGCTGGCCTTCGTCGCAAAGCAGGTGCCCGATGTGGTGCTGCTTGATATTGAAATGCCGGGGCTTGATGGCTACGCCGTGTGCCGCGCTATCAAGTCCGACCCTCGCTTGAAGGACGTCGACATCATTTTCGTAACGTCACACGATAACGACGTAAACGAATTGCACGCCTTGAGCATGGGGGGCGCGGATTTTCTACCCAAGCCACTCAACGTGCCCATCGCGCGTGCGCGGATCAAGGCGCATCTTGCGTTGCGCTTGAAGACCAAACTGCTGACGCTTGCCCGGCAGGACCTGGAAGACGTTGTTCAGAATCTGCCTGCCTTCGTGGCGCACTGGAATGCCGACCTCCAGAACGATCTCTGTAACGACGCCAGCGGGAACTGGTTCTCAGTACCCGCGGCACAGATGCTGGGCATGCACTTACGTACTGTACTGGGCGAGACCAACTATCTCGCCATCGAAGCGCAGCTCCAGGCAGTCTTGCGCGGTGAAAACGTATCGTTCGACCTGACCCTGCAGCGGCGGGACGGTCAGTTGCTTTACGGACAGGTTTCGCTGGTTTGCCGCCATCAAGCCACTTTCGATGCGGGCTTCCTGATGCTGATCACCGACGTCACAGAACGCAAGCTCGCCGAGTTGGCACTCTACGATGAAAAGGAGCGCATTCGCATCACCTTGAACGCGATCGGTGATGCGGTGATCGCAACTGATGCGGAAGGGATCGTCACCTTCCTCAATCCGATTGCGGAGTCCATGACGGGATGGATGGGCAAGGAAGTGATCGGCCAGCCGATTGAGTACGTCATGCAACTCCGTGATGTCGGCACCAATCAGCCGGTGCAAAATCCGGTGCGATTGGCGTTGAAGGAGCAGCGTGTCGTGGGCATGGCCTTGAATTGCGCATTGCTGCGGCGAGACGGACGATTATTCGACGTGGAGGACTCCGCCGCGCCGATCTTTGACCATACAGGCACGATCATCGGCACGATCATCGTATTCCACGATGTCAGCGAAGCGCGCGCCATGGCCATCAAGATGACCCACCTGGCCAATCACGATGCATTGACCAGCCTACCCAACCGCATGCTGCTGCAGGACCGTACGCAACAAGCGCTGTTTCAGGCATCGAGGAATGGTAGCCGGGTGGCGATGTTGCTGCTCGACCTTGATCATTTCAAGTCAATCAATGACTCGCTTGGTCACACCACCGGAGATCACCTGCTGCAGCAAATCGCAAACCGGCTCAAGGATGCTCTGCGGTCGTGCGATACGGTCAGCCGGCAAGGGGGTGACGAATTCATCGTACTGATGCCGGAACTGGAGAGCATTGAACAGATCGGCAAGCTCGCCGCACGCTTGCTTCACGTCGTCTCCGAGCCCTATTGGGTCGGCGAAACGCGTTTTGACCTATCGGTGAGCATCGGCATTGGCACCTACCCCGACGATAGCGCTGACCTAGAAGCCCTCTACAGGCACGCGGACGCCGCGATGTATCGGGCGAAGCAAGAGGGGCGAAACCGGTTCCTATTCTTCTCGCCAGAGATCGAAGAAGCGATGGCGGCCCGGCATCTGCTGGAGCGACATATGCGCGCGGCCGTCGAGCGTGCCGATTTCGAGGTCCATTACCAGCCCAAGATCGACGCCAACACAGGTCAAACCGTGGGCGCTGAAGCCCTGGTCCGTTGGCGGAACAGCGAAGGGAAACTCATTTCCCCAGCGCAATTCATCCCACTCGCGGAGGAAACAGGGCTGATTGTGCCACTGGGCCATTTCGTGCTCCGGCAAGCCTGCCTGCACGCCAAGCGCTGGCATGATGCGGGATTCGAGATTCGCATTGCGGTCAACGTATCTGCCGTGCAATTTGCAGACAGCACATTCATCGAGACGGTCCGGCAGGTCATCGAAGAAACGGAAATCGAGGCCGAATTTCTGGAGCTGGAGATTACCGAAGGCGTGCTCGCCAAGGATGTAGAAGACACGCTGATTTCCATTGGAGAACTCAAGGCGCAAGGTGTGTCGATCGCCATTGATGATTTCGGTACCGGTTACTCAAGCTTGACCTATCTCAAGCAGTTTCCAATTGACGTCATTAAGATCGACCAGAGCTTTGTACGCGAGATGTTGTTCGACAAGAGCAGCGCCGCCATTGTGCAGGCCATCGTCAACATGGCCATTGGGCTTGATCTTCGGCTTGTGGCCGAAGGGGTGGAGGAAGAAGAGCAATCGCAGGGCTTGCTCGCCTTGGGTTGCCACATCATGCAGGGCTATCTATATGGAAAGCCCATGCCATTTGACGACATGACCCGCTTCCTTGAGGCGAGCGCGTCGTCCCAGGCTAACAACCTGTCGCCAACCCGCCGTGGAGATGAGAATGTTTGACGAAGTCTTGGCAGCACATTTCAGCATGATCTCGCGCCAACCATTTCCGCATGTGCTGATCGAGCGGCAATTGCTACAAATGGCAGGCGACGCATCCAAGGCCAACAAGTTTCGCGCAGATGTGCTGGCGGCGGCCGGGTGGCGACACTCTAGCCTGGTTTCGTTTGGGAAGTATCCTGACGAAGCAGCCGTTGCGTTCAATCGCATCCGGGCCGCCTTGCATGAAAACATTCAGCCGAGTGAGTTGCTGGATGCCCTCCATAAGCAGGGCTAAAGAAGCGCTGTAAAAGCATCACGCAGCTGTTGCGAAAACCAGCTGCTGCGCTACGCCCAGCACGCCCGATTGCGGCCGCCGGCCTTGGCCACATACAAGGCCCTGTCTGCCCGGTGCACACTCATTTCATCCGAGCGATCGTCTTCTAGCACCATCGATACGCCGATACTGGCCGTGACACGTCGTGGGATAGGTGGGGTGGAATCCGCAATCGCGTGGCAGACCTTTTCTGCGACGAGCATGGCTTTCTCGGCCTCATCGGCATCCACGATCAGCAAAAATTCCTCGCCGCCGAATCGGGATGCGAAATCTCCCGAGCGCAACGATTGCGTCAAAACACGTGTCACATGCTGCAACACGCGATCACCCGCCTCGTGCCCAAAGGTATCGTTGACCAGCTTGAAGTAGTCGATGTCCAACACGCACACCGCGTAGCGCGTCCCCTGGCGCCGATAGCGCTCATAGGCAATGCGCAGTTGCTCGTTGGCCGCCATGCGGTTAGGTAGCGCTGTCAGGGTATCCTGCCGGGCGAGCCGCGCGAGTTCATCTGCTTTCTCAGCCAGAGCCTGGTTTGCAATCTGCCAGGCCTCCGTACGCTGCTGAACCAGCATCTCTAGATTGGCGTTGGTTTCCTCAAGCGCCTGCCTGCGCGCGATCAGCATGCCTGTCATATTGGTCAGCGAGGTTGTGAGCTGCACCATTTCGGTCGTGGAAGACTCCACGCGCAGCGAGACATCTTCATGACCTGCCTCGATACGACGAGCCAGTCCGGCCAACTGCTCCACCGGCTTACTGAAGCGTGCCGCGCCTCGGTAAACCAAGATCATCAGGACCAGCGTCGTCAACGCTGCAAACACCATCAGCGCAACACGTAGCGACGTCACTGTCGCTAGCGCCAATGCAACGGGCTGCCGAACGATGACGCGCCACCCCAGGTCGGTTTCCTCATGCCCAGGAATATCGGCCTCGGAATATAGATACCGGCCGCCATCAGGCCAATTGCCGATCTGGTAACGCACAGGTACCGCCGACTTGGGCGGCAAATGCAGCTTACCGACGGCGTCGAACGGCGACAGCACGTTGCCGATCCGGTCGACAATAAACACCTGCAAACCCAATTCGTTCGAGCGGGCAGGCAAAAAGTCGGCAATAGTCTCTTCAACCCAGGACCACAGCGCATGCGTCGCGAGTACACCGCGCGGGTTACCTTGGTCATCGAAAATCGGCGAAGCAAAGTCGACAAAGCGGAGCGGCTCGTCCCGCGCAGACGGTGACGGGCTCAGCAATTTGCTCAGCAGCACGGCCTGGTGCACGTCGCCTACAAACGGTTGATGCAAACCATGCTGGAACCAAGGGCGCATTGCGACGCTTTCCCCTTGCAGCATACGGCCAGTCGACGCGCGAACGATGCCCGACGTATCCGCCACGCCGATCCAGGCGTAGTGCTTATAGGATTCCTTGGCCCGCTCAAGGCTCAGGCGCAGGTCTTCGGCATCCAGCGGGCCTCGTACATAGGTGGGTGTCTGGGCCAGAAGCCTGACCTCGCGTTCGCGCTCGCGGATATTGATGCTGATGGCCCGCGAGATGCTGCGGGCGAGCCCATGCGCGGCCTCGCCACTTGCCTGCGACATACGCGACGACACGACCGTATCGACATAGGCTGCAGCCGCCATGAACGTCAGCAAAAACAGTGCGCCAAACAGCAGCGTCAGCCGCACCCGAAAGCTCTTCGTCCAACTGATTGCCGATTGCATGTTTGCTGCGCTCACAATGCCTTTTCGTCCGGTATCCGAGATACCTGCAATATAAAGCGTGTGCGTTCAAACCGGGAATGGGAAGAGTACACATCGCCCACGTTCGCCGCCTGTAGACGATCTGCCCAATCTAAGCTAAAACGGTCCGCAGGATTCGGCCGATATTCGACCGGCTCACCTGCGATAAGATCAACCGGATATGAGAGCCATGCTCCAACGACGACCGCTTTGGTTTGCACTTGTCTTGTCCTGCCTCACCTTTGCCCATGCAGCCGACACAAGCGATGCCCGCACCAAGGGTTGGTTCGGTTTTGACGCCAAGGCGGAGATACAAGGCGCGCCCTCTCAAGACCCGGTGCTGGCGTCGCTACAGGTTGAATCCGTCGCGCCAGCGTCCCCCGCAGCGATGGCAGGGCTGGCAGCCGGGGACTTGATCGTTGCCGTGCAGGGCACGCAAGTCAGTGGCACCCACGCAACCGCCTTGCGTAGCCTCATGCAGAAGGTCGCTGGCGAGACGATCCAGCTCACGATCAAACACGGTACTGAGGCACCGAAGGCCGTCACGCTGACGGCCATGCCAAAGCCAGGCGGCGCTTGAGCGAGGCCCAGGCGCCCCATACGCCGCGCGGGATGGATTCGACCCACGTGGTAGAATTACGGCTTACAAAGCCGGTGACCCATGAATCTGCTCGCGTTCGATACCTCGACCGAATACCTCTCGATTGCCCTGCGCTACAAAGGCGAGCGCATCGACCGTGAATGGCCAGCACAGCAGCTGCACGCCGAGATGGCTTTGCCCGAGGCGAGCCGCCTCTTGGCCGACGCCGGCGCAAGCTGGGCCGACCTTGACGGTATAGCCGTATCGACCGGCCCGGGCTCATTCACCGGGCTGCGCATCGGCTGCGGCATTGTGCAGGGCTTGGCGTTTGGGCTCGATATCCCCACCGTCGGCGTCAACACACTAGCAGCACTCGCGGCCGACCAGGATGCCGACCGTGTACTGACCGTACTGGATGCTCGCATGGGGGAGTTTTACCTCGCCGGCTTCGCGCGCAACACAACGGGGTGGGATGAAGTGCTGGAAACCACCGTCGTTGGCCCACAGAACCTGCCTGCGTTGCCGGGGAATGGCTGGACAGGCGTCGGTAGCGGCTTTACGGTGGCAGACGGCCTATTGGCCGCGCATTACGGTGCGGCGATCAACACCATCGTGCCTGGATGCTTTCCGCATGCGCGTGGCGTGCTTGCTTTGGCTGAACGTGCCTTTGCGGCGGGCCAGGGGCATGCACCCGATCAATTGCAATTGGTCTATGTGCGCGACAAAGTCGCACTCAAGACAAGCGAACGCGCGCGTACTTAGGATCAAACAGGTGGGAATGCTTCAAACTACAGGAATGTCGAGAATTTCAACTGATTCGGTCGCATCGACCATGCTGAGATCGATCCGCGTTGCGAGGTCGTAGCAATAGAACTCGCGCACCGCATCGAATTGAGATACGCCAAACGATTCGAACGAGGGTTCAAGCGCCTTCATGACCTTGCGCGCACGGCTACCTGCATCATCGTCCGTCGATACGAATACCCGACCGTCCATCGCAAAACCGGCTTGCACCATCGAACGCTCGACCATCAACCACAGCATGCGGCAGAGCTCGCACGACAAGTTCATGTAGTCGAGGTTGATGACAACGGCAGTGCCGGGCGGTCGGACAGACATGAGAGGAATCCGTGAGTTGTGTGTAACTTTAACTGCATTATGCGACCAAGTCTTAGAAATAGCATAGATAAAATTACACTCATGCCGCTGTTACTTTTTACAAAATGACCACAGCATACCCAACCGTAGTTGACATTCGCCCCATGGCTGAGGCAGACGTCGCAACCGTCGCCGCCATCGAAGCGTCGGTGCAGGATTTCCCCTGGACTGAGAACCTGTTTGCCCAATCGCTCAAGGACCAACATAGCGCCTGGGTGATGGAAAAAACGGGCGAGATCGTTGGTTTCGCCGTCAGCATGCAGGTCTTGGATGAAGCCTCTTTGCTGACGATCGGCGTGCGGCCGGATCACCAGCGGCAGGGCCTCGGACGGCGCCTCGTGGAAGCCGTATTCGATCATGCGGCTGCGCACGGCGCCGCTGTGCTGTTTCTCGAAGTCAGGCAAAGCAACAAGGGTGCGCGTACCTTGTACCGGCGCATGGGTTTTGTCGAAACAGGGGTCAGAAAAGGATACTATCGTGCGCTTGATGGCCGCGAGGATGCGATCCTGATGGCTCTAACCGTGGACGAGGGCGGGCGATGAACGCCGAACGGCGCGATGTGGTGCTGGAAGAGCTCGGGCTCACCCCCTTGTGGGTGCGTCGCGAGCTGCTGCAAGCTCAATCGGCGGCGGAAGCACAAGCCACGCCGGTACCCGCTGCATCGATAGAGGCCCCCTCGGTCGTCACGCCAGTTGAATCCATCGTTGCGCCCAAACCACGCGCTACGGTACCTGCCGCCCCCATCCCGTCGCCCTCCGTGCCGGTGGCCGACACCACCGCAACCCCAGACCGCGATGCCCGCGCTGCAGAAATTGCGCAGATGAACTGGAGTGAGTTGGAAGCGGCGGTTGCGACATGCACGGCCTGTGCACTGTGCAAGTCTCGGCAAAAGACCGTATTCGGCGTCGGCAATGCAAGCGCGCCATGGGTCATCGTCGGCGAAGCACCGGGTGCGGAAGAGGATCGGCAAGGTGAACCTTTTGTGGGCCCTGCCGGTAAGCTGCTCGACAATATGCTGGCCTCGGTCGGCCGCTCGCGCCGCGAGAACGTCTATATCCTGAATACCCTCAAGTGCCGACCGCCGCAAAATCGGAACCCCGAACCTGCGGAGCTGGCCATGTGCGCGCCTTTCTTGCACCGCCAGATCGAGTTGATCGCCCCCAAGGTGATCTTGGCGACTGGCCGATTCGCAGTGCAGACACTGTTGGGCCGCGAGGCCACGATTTCCAGCGTGCGCGGTCGCGTGCACACCTATCGCGCTATTCCCGTGATCGTGACTTACCACCCTGCTTATTTGCTGCGCAACCTGCCCGATAAATACAAGGCCTGGCAAGATCTCGTGCTGGCGCGCCGCACCTTGCAGGCGACCGAATCGGCGAACACTGCGACACCAGCTTAAAACAAACCGCCAAGCCCATGGTGGCCCATATGCGGCCAACTGTGCAGGGCATGGGTCGGATCTACCACGCCGTACCAGGCGCTGACATCATGGTGATCGGCCAGCCATTGGTGGGCTGCCAGGAGACCCATGCCCACGCGCGATTGCACGCCGGGTATATACACCAGCCGCCCGGTCTCATCGACGCATTGCCAGTTGCCCTCGTGCTGTCGGCAATGCTCAGCTGCAAGCCGCTCGCTTTGAAAGCCGATGACAATATGAGTATCAAAGTTAATGGCGTAGACCATGGGTGCGCTCCTCTCGTTCTGTTTTTAACAGCGACGAAGGCGCGCCCATCACCACTCAGGCATCCATCGCCTCTGTCAACACATCGATAAACCGGGCATTTTCTGCCGGCAGCCCGATCGAGACACGCAGGCTGTTCTTCATACCATAGCTCGCCAGCGGACGAATGATGACCCCGCGTTCCAACATAAAGCGGTTGAGCGCAGCACCATCGCCCACATGGAAGGTCACGAAATTGCCGTAACTCGGGATAAAGGGCAGGTCGAGCTTCATCAGCGCATCAGTGATCTGCACCATGCCGGCTGCGTTATTGGCAACGGTCTGGCGTAGAAAATCGAGGTCGTCGAGCGCCGCCACGGCGGCTGCTTGCGCCAGCAGATTCACGTTGAACGGCTGGCGCACGCGATTCATCAGCTCAGCCACCTCGAGCGACGCGAGACCAAAACCGATGCGCAGGCCCGCCAGGCCATAGGCTTTGGATAGCGTACGGCTGACGATCAGATTGGGGAATTGCCGCATCAGGCCGATCGCATCCACTCGCTTCTCGGCAGGCAGGAATTCGGTATAGGCCTCGTCCAGTACGACCAGCACATGTGCCGGGCACGACTCCATGAACTCGACCAGATCACCGGGTCGGCACAAGGTACCCGTCGGGTTGTTCGGATTCGCGATAAAGACCATCTTGGTATCAGGCGCAATGGCAGCCAGCATGGCCGGCAGGTCGTGACCGTAGTCCTGCGCGCGTACTTCAATGCCTCGTGCACCCACGGCCTGGGTCGCCAAAGGGTAGACGGCAAACGAATACTGCGAATACACCACGCTGTCGTTCGGCCCGAGGAAGGTCCGCGCGGCGAGCTCGAGAATATCGTTCGAGCCATTACCCAGCACGATCTGGTTTGCGGCCACGCCAAATCGACTGGCGATCTTGGCTTTCAGCTCAAAACCGTTGCCGTCGGGGTAACGTGCCAGCTCATCCATTGCAGCCAGCATGGCTTGCCGTGCTCGTGGGCCGATGCCGAGCGGGTTCTCGTTGGATGCGAGCTTCACAATGGCTGACTCATCCAGGCCGAACTCACGCGCCAACTCGGCAATCGGCTTGCCGGGGACATATGGGGCAATGCTGCGAATATGGTTTGGCGCCAAGTCGCTCAAGGACATGGGGGACTCCGGTCCAGGGTGAACGACCCAAGGTCTTCAACCGACCGGGTCGTAGGGATCATCGAATCGATTAAGGAAGCCTGGTGGCTTCAAGTCTGCTCAAGCTGCACCTTGCCCACCCAGTCTTCGGTGGGTGCTGCGTGCTGCCGCATCTGCTCAAGCAGCGCCTCTGCGTTATTCGCCACCGTGTAGAGCTGGCGGTGATGCGGGCGGATAAATCCCTCCCGCTCCGCATGGTCGATCCACTGCAGCAGGGGGTCGAAATAGCCGCCCACGTTCAAGAGGCCAACCGGCTTGCCATGAATCTGCAACTGGCCCCAAGTCAGGATCTCGAACAACTCATCCAGCGTGCCAAACCCGCCCGGCAAGGCGATAAAGCCATCGGCTCGCTCAGCCATGACGGCCTTACGGGCGTGCATGGTGTCGACTTCGATCAGCTCGGTCGAGCTGACATGCTCTACTTCGCGCTCGACCATGAAGGTTGGAATCACGCCAACGGTCTGCCCGCCCCCAGCCAATACAGCGTCTGCAATTGTGCCCATCAGCCCAACACGGCCACCACCCCACACCAGATGTACGCCTTGGCGTGCCATGGTGGTACCAAGATCAATCGCGGCTTGGCGGTACTGCTCTTGCCGGCCCATCGACGAGCCGCAAAATACGCAAATATGCTTCATCTTCATTCCAGCGCGCCTTGTTTGCCAAGGTTCGCCCTATTGTTCGTCCATGCTTTCGACCAGATGCTGCCGATTTTCCGGTGGCGCATAAGGTTCTGGCCAGTATTCGGTCTGATGCGCGATCTTGCCATCGCGGATCGTTGTAAACGTCAGTGCACGTGCCGTTTGCACCCCATCCGTGATCGAGACATCGCTCACTGCTTCGCGATCGTCGCCCACAATGCGGTTCACCGTGAACCGCCATGGCCCGTTCGCCGGGTACTCTGAATTCACTGCTGTGAACCTTGCCGGGCCCCGTATCCGCTCGCGTGTCTGCGGCCAATCGAGCACATAGTCTTGCGTCAGCAAGGCCGCCGCGTGGGCAAAATCATTCGTCGCCATGCGGGCCCAGAACGCTTCGACAATATGTACGGCATCACTCTTGGTTTGCTTGTCCAAACACGTCTCCTGCCCGCATGGGTAATGATTCCATCACACTCCCCACAATCATACCGTTGGTAGACTGGCTTGGGGATGGCCACCATGCAACTGCAGCAGCCCCTTTGAAGAGGGGGTCATCTGACGCCATGCAGCTCGTCAGAGAACGGCAACCGGGTAAGCTCCAAGCACCTTGACGAAGGCCGCACGATCCCGCAGCGCATCGAGCGTACGCGAAACCTGTACCTCCCCTGCATGCCCCTCGATATCGACGAAGAAGACGTATTCCCACAAGCCGGTGCGCGAGGGGCGCGATTCGAACTTACTCATCGAAACGCCGTATTCCGCCAATGGGCTCAGCAAGGTATGCACCGCACCGGGCTTGTTCTGGGCCGACATGACGAGGCTTGTCTTGTCGCGCCCGCTTGGCGTGGTCTCGTGATAGCCCAGCACCAGGAAGCGCGTCGTGTTGTTCGGCTCATCTTCGATATTCTCGGCCAGCTTCAAGAGCGCAAAGCGCTCGGCCGCCGCATCCCCCGCGATCGCGGCACAGTGCTTGTCGAGGCTAGCGAGCCGGGCCGCTTCTGCGTTCGATGACACCGACACGCGCTCGACTTCAGGCGGCAGATTCTTGTTCAGCCATTCATGGCATTGCGAAAGGCTTTGCGCATGCGAATACACGCGGCGGATGCCTTCGAGTCCCGGCTCGGCACGCAGCAGGTGATGGTGAATACGCAGCACCACTTCGCCGCAGACTTTCAAGGGAGTATTGACCATCAGGTCCAAGGTGCGGCCGACTGCGCCTTCGGTGGAGTTCTCAACCGGCGCAACGACATAGTCGGCAGAGCGGGCTTCGACGACGCGGAAAGCCTCATCGATGCTGCCACAGGCCTGCGTCACTGCAGCATGGCCAAAATGCTTGATGGCGGCCGACTGGCTGAAGGTCCCTTCCGGCCCCAGATAGGCAATCGTCAGCGGGCGCTCGATACTGAGGCAGGCCGACATGATCTCGCGGAACAGCTTGGCAACCGACTCGTCGGGTAGCGGGCCCTTGTTGAGTTGCTTGATACGCGTCAGCACTTGCGCTTCGCGCTCGGGCCGATAGACCACCCCGCTGCCTTTCAGCTCGCCAATCGTACGGGCATGGTTGGCGCGCTCGTTCAAAAGCTGCAGGATTTGCACATCGAGCGCATCGATGGCATCGCGGTGGGATTTCAGTAGATCGTCGGACATGGTCACCTCTCGGGAGCGATGAGCATAACATGGCTCTGGCGGGGTGATTTATGCCTTGCGGTGCTATATGCATGCAGAGTTTCCCCATCCGATCGCGTGGTCGCCTTGCTGTTAGAATGGGCAGCACACTTATAAAAATAACCTGGAGAGAGAACCACATGGATGCTGTCGCCGAATTCACTGTCCTGCATGCCACGCCGACCGTCGACACCTATCGGCAGCTTCGTGCCAGCGCGGGGCTCAGTGGCAAGACCATTGAAGCGGCAAGCCGAGGGCTGCTCAACTCCTTATTCGCAGTACAAATCCTGTGCGACGGCCAGTCTGTCGGCATGGGACGCGTCATCGGCGACGGCGGTTGCTTTTACCAGGTTGTCGATATTGCCGTTCTACCTGCACACCAGGGGAAAGGTTTGGGTAAGCGCATCATGGCCGAGATCATGGCCTACATTGAGGCGCATGTGCCGGAAAGCGCCTATGTCAGCCTTATTGCAGACGGCAAGGCACAAGACCTGTACGCTCA
>Ga0213872_10000765_pt1 | contig 23597 bp, 18 predicted proteins | sample VelepicomBERX_R2_FD_160071 | JGI IMG/M metagenome (GOLD analysis project Ga0213872, IMG submission 160071) | Rhizosphere microbial communities from Vellozia epidendroides in rupestrian grasslands, the National Park of Serra do Cipo, Brazil - RX_R2 | ecosystem: Host-associated > Plants > Roots >...
CGCTCACGGTCTATGCCACGCACATCGTCCAGGCGGGCAACCTGCAGGCTCCGTTCGGTGAAATCACGCTGGGGAACATCAACAGCGCGGTCGACGCCAACATCACCAACGACCTGACCTACTCCGCTGGCAGCCTGACCTCGGTCGCGGGCCAGGGCGGCATTCCCTTCGGCATCGTCGCCAATGGCAGCGTCCCCACGGCCAGCGTCTGGACCGCGACATTGAACGACGGCAACAGCGTGACCATCACGCAGACACCGGTTTCGACGCCCAGCAATCCTGAACGCTATCTGCCCACCAAGGCCATTGTTTCGCAAGCCGCCAACATCAACGTGGCCAAGGACGCGACCGTCGACCTCGCGGGGGGCGGTTCGATGTTTGCCTACGAGTTCACACCGGGAAAGGGCGGCTCGACCGACGTCCTGAACAACAACACCACCTTTGCCATCATGCCGGCGTACAGCAGCAAGGTGGCCGGCACCAACAACGTCGCACCGGTCGATTCGAGCAACAACAACTACGGCGGACAGGGGGGGCTGCAAGCCGGCGACTCCGTCTGGCTGTCGGGCATGGGCAACCTGCCAGCGGGTTATTACACCCTGCTGCCGGCGCACTTTGCATTGCTGCCCGGCGCCTACGCCATCACGGCCGTGTCAGGCACCGCCAACATGCAGGCCACCGCCAACGCGGTGGAAGCGGACGGTTCGATGCTGATGTCGGGCGCGCTGTCCAACAACGGCTCCGGCATCAGGCAGTCGCAGACCCAGGGCTTCCTGGTCATGTCGAATGCGGTGGTCAACACCAAGTCGCTGTTCACGCTCTACGACTTCAATACCTACTTCTCCAACAAGGCGCAAACAGCCGGACGGGTCCCGCCGCAATTGCCTGTGGATGGCGGCCAGTTGGTGCTGAACGCAACCGGCGGCACCGCCAACGCCCTGCAGCTGAACGGCATGGTGAACCTGGCGGCGGCATCCAGCGGACAAGCGGCGGGACAAGCGGGCGTCGCCGACATCGCGGTGCCCAATCTGGAAATCACCTCCACCTCCGGGCCCGGAACCAGCAACACGGTGGACCTGTCGGTCCAGCAGCTCAACAGCCTGAATGCCCGCAGCCTTTCGATCGGTGGGGTCCGCCAATTCGCCATCGATGGCAGCGGCGCCGAAACGCTGACGGTGGCCAGCAACACGCTGACTCTGGCCAATGACGTGGCGCATCCCTTGACCGCGCCGGAGCTGATCCTGTCGGCCACCAACCTGCTGGACATTGCGCCCGGCGCGGCCTTGCGCGCCACGGGCAACGTGGGCACGGGACTGAGCGATCTGAAAGTCGCCAATGCCGGCGCCTTGTTGCGCGCATCGGGTCAAGTCCAGGCCGATCCGCTGCGAGCGGGCGGCCCGAACTCCGGCGGCACCCTGCAAGTCGGCAGCAATGCGGTGCTTGCCAGCGCCGGCTCGCTGTCGCTCGATGCAGGCAAGGGCATGCAGGTGAACGGCTCGCTCGATGTCGACAGCTCCGGCACCCTGAGCCTGTACGCGCCGGGCATCAACATCGGCGACCTGTCTCAAGTGTCCGGCAACACCACGGCGCTGGGCCTGAGCGAAAGCCTGCTGCCCAGTTTCAACAGCCTTTCGCAGCTCAGCCTGAACGGCAATGGCCAGCCGATCTACTTCTGGGGCAACGTGACGCTGGGCAGCTCCGCGCTGAAAGCGCTGAACATCAGCAGCAGCGGCTTCGTCAACGGCGGTGGCGGCAATGTCAGCATTCAGGCAAACACGCTGAACCTGACGGGCAGCACCGGCACGCCGCCCACCGCCATCAACGGCGACGCCGGCACGCTGACCGTGACGGCCGCCACCATCGGGGTCGGCAGCAATACCTTTGCGCTGGCCGGGTTCGCCGATGCAGCCCTCAACGCCAGTGCCAAGGTCATGGCCAACGGCACGGCCGGCGTGTTGAGCGCAGACCAGGAACTCGACATCTCCACGCCCCTGATCACGGGCAGCAGCGGCAGCAGCGCCAGCTTCGTGGCGCTCGGCGACATGCACCTGAGCCAGAGCAGCTCACCGGCCGCCGGCACCGCGGCAGGCCTGGGCGTCAGCCTGTCGTTCCAGGCGCAGGACATCTACAGCAACACCAATATCTTCGTCCCCTCCGGTCAGATCTCGATGAGCGCCGTGGACAGCCTCAAGCTGACCGGCGGCACCGTGTCAGCCGCAGGCGCGGTCGCGAGTTTCAACGGCACCTCGGTGGCAACGCCGGGCGGCGCCATCGTCTTGAGCGCATCGGACCTCGAAGTCGAGTCCGGCGCCACGCTGAACGTGTCGGCCATGAGCGCGGCAGCCGGCAGCCTGCAGCTGGCGGCGCAAACCAATCTGCTGCTGCAAGGCACCCTGGTCGGCAACAGCACGAATCCCGACGGAAAAACCCTATCGAACCTGGCGCAAGGCCAATTCCAGCTGTCTTACGCCGGGGCGGCGCCGCAAGATTTTGGCGCCTTCAACGACATGCTCAACAGCACTACTGTCGGCTTCACCCAGTCGCGCAGCTTCCGCTACGGCAGCGGCAATGTGGTGCTGGCCGGCAGCGACCAGATCGTCGCCAACCAGGTGTCGATCGCGGTCGACAACGGCAACATCAACATCGGCGGCCAAGCGATCATCAATGCGTCCGGCCCTGAAGGCGGCAGCATTTCGCTGTACGCCGCTCAGCCCACGGCCAGCGGCTCGAACGGCACCATCACCATCAGCGGGCAGGCCCTGCTGCAAGCGCGCGGCAACAGCGCGCAGACGGGCACCGGTGGCACGAATGGCAATGGCGGTACCGTGCTGCTGTCGTCAGGCAACACCGATGGCAGCGCGCCCTTGAGCGTCAACGGCGGCGCCAGTCTCAACCTGTTGGGCGGCACCATCGACGTCACCGGCGCCACGGGCGCGAGCAACGGCAGCGTGACGCTGCGGGCGCCGCGCACGGCCGGCGGCACGGACCTGGCGGTGGCCAGCATCAACACGCAGATCGTCGGCAGCGCGCAGACCGTGCTGGAAGGCTACAAGGTCTACCAGGCCACCAGCATCTCGGAACAGCCCGACTCCAGCACCAACTCCAGCATCAACCTGGATGCGACCACCAGCGGCCAGATGTACCAGGACGCCACGCTGTTCGGGAACAGCGCGGCCGCCATCCTGTCGCGCCTGGGCGCGCCCACACTGGAAGTGCGGCCCGGCATCGAGGTGCAGTCCTCCGGCAACCTCACCGTGTCGGTCAACGAATTTGCCACCAATCCGGCCGATCGCGGCTGGAACCTGGACGCCTGGCGCTTCGGCGGCCAGCCGATCAACCTGACCCTGCAGGCCGCCGGCACGCTGGACATCATCGGCTCGATCAGCGACGGCTTCGTCAAATCGACCAACCCCAAGCTGAGCATGCCGGACTGGTCGCTCGACACGGGCGCCTCGGCCAACCTCACGCTGGTCGGCGGCGCCGACCAGCACGCCGCGCGCGTGACCGACACGATCGCGGGCGCTGGCGATGTGGTCGTGCAATTCGCCGCACGCACGCCCGACCCCGGTTCGGCCACCCCGATCGAAGTGGCGGGCACCAACACCGTCGTGGCCCAGAATCCGAACGCCCCCATCACCGCCACCGACGAACCGGTCGCCGTGGTGCGCACGGGCACCGGCAGCATCAGCATTTCCTCCGGCCGCGACGTGGTGCTGGGCATGGCGCCGTTCTACGTCTTTGCCACGGCAGACGACACCAATGGCACGCCGGTCATCTATGACAAGCAAGTCCAGCCCAACGGCTTTGCCGTCTCGCTGTTCGGCGCCTCCATCTACACCGCCGGGCAGGCCACCAGCGCCAGTGCGCCCAACTTCGTGCTGCCACAGAACGCACTGAACACACAGTTTGGCGGAACCGGCATGAGCCCCGCCAGCTTCGCCAGCGGCGGCGGCGCCATCAGCATCAATGCGGACCGCGACATCATCGGCGCGCAAAGCACCACGGCCTGGTATTACCGCAACAGCGATGGACAGCCCGCAGCGACGGGTACGCCCGTGCAATTGGGAACCGAGGTTCCCCTGTCGCAGGTGGTGCCTCAGCTGGTCGACAACTGGCTGTTCCGCCAGGGCCGCACCAGCGTCGATGCCAACGGCAACGTGAGTTTCGAAGTGCTGGGCGCCAGCAACGCCGTGCTGTCGGCCGGCGACACGCTGAACACGGCCTGGTGGGTCCGCACCGACTATTTCGATTCCGGCATCGCCACCTTCGCGGGCGGCGACCTGAGCATCAACGCCGGACGCAATATCAGCAACCTGTACGCCAGCGCGGCCACCGATGCCCTGGCACAGACAGCCGGCCAGGCTCCCACCCAATGGGGCGGCGGCAATCTGCAAGTGGTGGCGGGCGGCAACATCCTGGGCGGCCAGTTCTATGTGCAAAAGGGCACGATGAACATCCAGGCCGCCGGCTCGCTGGTGCAGGGCCTGCTGGAGCCGTCCGCCTCGGTCGGCACCGCCTCCACCGCGTTCTACCCCATCCTGGCGCTCGGCGATGCCCAGGCCAACGTGGTCGCGGGCGGCAGCCTGGGCATCGAGACCGTCTACAACCCGACGATCACCGAACAGAGTCTCTTCAACCAGAACCTGAGCGGGGCCAGCCCGGTCTACAGCCCCACGTCGGCCTTCAACCCCTCCGATCCGCGCGCGGGCGACCGCCTGACCTATGCGCAGTTCAGCGACTTCCTCAGCTACAGCACCGAGAGCGCGGTGAACCTGATGGCCTTGTCCGGCGATGTGCTGATCAATGGCAACACCAACGGCCTGGCATCGGCTGCGCAGTGGCAGATTCCCAATTACCTGCAGCAGGCGGCGCCCTTGGCCGACTTCCCGCTCCTGTACGCGCTGATGCCCGGCACGCTCAATGCAGTAGCCATGAACGGCGACGTGGTGACCAACAGCAGCTTCGTGATGAGCCCCTCCCCGACAGGCCAGCTGAGCCTGCTGGCCTCGGGTTCGATCCACCTGAACAACATCAGCAACGCGCCGATCACGATGCTGGACGCCGATCCCGCCAGCCTGTCGACCGTTGCGGCGCCGCGCCTGCTGAGCGCCGTCGACATGGGCATCCTGACCGGCACAGGCACCAACACGCTGTCGGCTCATGCGCTCACCGGCCTGCATGCCAACGACAGTCAGCCTGTCGAGCTGGTGGCGTTGAACGGCGACGTGACAGGCACCTCCTCCGCCGTCACGACCTTGAACGTGCCCAAGCCCATCAACGTGGTGGCGGGCCGCGACATCGTCGACCTGGGCCTGACCGTTCAACAGGACAGCGCGTCGGATGTCAGCACCTTCTATGCGGGCCGCGACGTGCTGTACACCACGCAGCTGAACCCCAGCCCGGTGTCCGTCGTGGTTGATGGTGGCGGCACCTTCGAAGTTTTCGCCGATCGCAATGTGGACTTCGGCAACAGCTCGGGCATCGTGACGCGCGGCAACCTCGACAACAGCTACCTGCCCAGCGGCGGCGCCAGCTTGCGGGTCATTGCCGGCACGCAAAACCCCGATTACGCCGGGTTCCTGGGCTTCTTCGACAGTTACGGCTCGTCCACCATTGCCACTTCAGCCCAGTTGGTGCAGTTGGCCAGCTTCCTGGCGTTGCCCACGACTATCAACGAGGGTACGGTTGCCGGCCAGCAGGCCGACTACGCCTACTTCCAGACCCTGAGCGCCACCCAACAGGCGCGCTTCCTGGCGCAGGCGACGATGCCGGCGGGCTTCAACCTCAACATCCACAATCTGCCCAACTTCGCGCAATGGCCCGACAGCCTGCGCACCCAGCTGCAAACCTATATCGACGGCCTGGGCGTTCGCAAAGACGGCGCACAACTTTGGGCTGCGCTGAACAGCCTGCCGGCAGCCCAGCAGAAGCAGTTCTACAGCGAAGAACCAGCTCTGGTTGCGAACTTGAACGAGATCGATCTCGCGTTGAAAAATGATCTTTCCAACCACGATGTGGTCGAACTTGCCAAGGTCTTCTTTGCAAACCTGATCGAGACCGGCTCGCTGGTCCAGAAAGACAGCAATGGCAATCCCATCAACAGCTCGCTGAAGTTCTTCGACACGGCCATTGCGAGCCTGTTCCCGAACGCAGTCAGCACCGCTGGCGACAACATCTCCCTGTTCGGCAGCCAACTCAAAACAGAACAGGGCGGTGACATCACGATGTATGCGCCGGCTGGCTCAATGTACGCCGGCCTGACCCTGGGCTATCCCAACAAGCCACCGTCCGACCAGGGCATCTTCACCATCCAGGGCGGGATGATCTCTGCATTTGTGGCGCAGGACATCCACGTCAACCTGGGCCGCATCTTCACGCTGGACGGCGGCGACATCGTTCTGGTCTCGCAATACGGGAGCATCGACGCCGGCAACGGCTCCAAGACTGCCACCTCGGCACCGCCTCCGGTGATCACGATCGACGCCAACGGTCATGTGCAGGTCGACTTTTCCAGCTCGATCAACGGCTCGGGCGTGGCGACCTTTCAAACCAATCCGGACATACCCGGCGGTAACGTCTATGCCGTAGCGCCGCGCGGCGCATTCGACGCTGGCGATGCCGGCGTGCGTTCGGCCGGTTCCGTGGAAATTGTGGCGAACGTGGTGCTCAACAGCAACAACATCAGTGCCGTCGGCTCGGTGACAGGAGCGCTCGCGCCCGTCGCAACCCCCAGCGTGCCCGCCGCGGCACCCGCCAACGTCACCACGTCCAAGGACGACGACGTGGTCAAGGCCGCGACCGGTGCCAGCACGGGGTCCAACAACCTCACCGTGACGGTCGAATCGCTCGGCTTTGGCGAGGACTGCGACGACACCACTCCCGACTGTGCCAGTGACAACGCTGACCCCAAGAAGCGCAAGAAGGCGCCCGAGAAAAACTGAAGCCGGCCACGCCGACCCACCACCCAGAAGTACCGAAGCCATGGACCTTACACACCGACAACCTGGATCCAGCCGCCTGCGCCTGGCGCTGAGCCTGAGCCTGCTGCTGGCCGCTTTCGCGCTGCCGATGAGCAGCGCATCGGCCGCCGACTGGGCGCACAAGAAAAAGATCGGCCTGGACACCACGGCCGAAGGCGCCAACCTTTCCGAAGAAGTGCAGTCCCTGTCGATTCCGGTGCGCCTGCACAGCGGCGACTTCAACTTCAAGGAAGCCAAGGCCGACGGCTCGGACCTGCGCTTCTTCGCCGCCGACGGCAAGACGCCGCTGAAGTACCACATCGAGAATTTCGACGCCGCCAATGAGCTGGCCACCGCCTGGGTGACGCTGCCCAAGCTCAGCGCCTCCAGCAAGGCCGACGCCATCGTCATGGCCTGGGGCAACGACAAGGCCACGGCCGAGGGCGACGGCACCGGCGGCTACGACGCCTCGCAGATCTTCGTCTACCAGTTCCCCGCCGGCGCCGAAGGCAAGGACGCCACGGGCAACGGCAACACCGCCAAGCTCAACGGCGCCAAGCCCCAGCCGGCCGGGCAACTGGGCGGTGCGCTCACTTTCGATGGCAAGGCCAGCCTGGCCGTGCCAGCCTCGGTCACCATGAAATTGAGCGGCGCCAACGGCTTCACCTACACCGCCTGGATCAAGCCCAACGGCGCCGGCGACGGCACGCTGCTGGCCATGGGCGACCGCGCCCGCGGCCTGCGCGTGGGCCTGACGGCGGGCCACGTGTCGGTCTCGCTGGGCGGCGGAAACGCCACCTCCGGCAGCGCCTTGAAGGCCGGCGAATGGCAGCACCTGGCCGTGGTGGTCAGCGGCGGCAAGGCGAGTTTCTACCTCAACGGCGTTGCTGCCGGCAGCGGCAGCGTGACGGCGGCTGACGTGTCGGGCGAGGCCGCTATCGGCGAAGGCTTCTCGGGCGAGCTCGACGAGCTGGGCCTGGCCGGCGCGGCGCGCTCGGAAGGCTATGTGAAGGCGCTGGCGCAGAGCCAGGTGGCCGACTCGCCCCTGATCGCCATTGCCGACGACGAAGGCGGCGGCGACAGCGGCGGCTCGGTGTTCGCGATCCTGATCAACTCGGTGACCATCGACGGCTGGGTCGTGATCGGCCTGCTGGCCGTGATGGCGTCCGTCAGCACCTACGTGATGGTCAGCAAGACCATGATGCTGCGCGTGGCGGGCCGCGCCAACAACCGCTTCCTGGCCGACTTCGCCGACAAGTCCTTCAACATGCTGACCCCCGGCCACGAGCAGGCTCAAGCAGCGCTGGGCGACGCCGAGAACAAGCGCTCTTCGGTCTACCGCCTGTACGAGACCGGCCTGCACGAGGTCGAGAAGCGCTTCAAGAGCCAGCGCGAATCGGGCAAGGAAACGCGTTTGAGCGCCGCCGGCCTGGAAGCCGTGCGCGCCTCGCTGGACGCGGCCATGCTGCGCGAGAACCAGCGCTTCAACAGCGGCATGGTGCTGCTGACGATCGCGATTTCGGGCGGCCCCTTCCTGGGCCTGCTGGGCACCGTGGTGGGCGTGATGATCACCTTCGCGGCCATTGCCGCCGCGGGCGAAGTCAACGTGAACTCGATCGCGCCGGGTATTGCCGCCGCGCTGGTGGCCACGGTGGCGGGTCTCGGCGTCGCGATTCCGGCGCTGTTCGGCTACAACTGGCTGGCGGCGCAGATCAAGAACATCAGCAACGACACGCAGGTGTTCGTCGACGAGTTCATCACCAAGTCCGCTGAACTGCACACGGATTGACGACAGGGGCAGTACCGTGCACGTTCAAGAAGAAAACCAGCCCTTCGATGACATCAATGTCACGCCCATGCTCGACCTCGCGTATGTGCTGTTGGTGATCTTCATCATCATGACGACGGCTTCCGTGCAGGGCGCCAAGGTCGAGGTGCCGCGCACCAAGACGAGTTCGAGCCTGGCGAAGTCGCACCTGAAGGCCATCACGGTGACGGCGGCGGGCGACGTGTTCCTGGACGCCTACCCGGTCTCGATCGACCAGTTGGAGGCGCGGCTGCAGCAGCTCAAGGCCGTCTATCCCTCGCAGCCCATCGTCATCAAGGGCGACGCGCATGCGCAGTACCTCAAGGTGATGCAGGTCATGGAGGTGCTCAAGCGCGTCGACATCACCGACATCGGCCTGGTGACCGGCCATTCGCAGGCGGGCTGAGGAGTCGAGATGAAGGTTCAAGACGAAGCCAAGCCCTACGACACCATCAACGTCACGCCGATGCTGGACCTGGCCTACGTGCTGCTGGTGATCTTCATCCTGATGACGACGGCGTCGGTGTCGGGCATGAAGATCGACCTGCCCAAGCCCAGCAACAAGCCCAGCACGGCCGAGAAGAAGGAAATCCGCATCATCCAGATCCTGCCCAACGGCAGCCTGATGCTGAACGGCGCGGCCATCTCCATGGGCGAGCTCGAATCGCGCCTGTCGCAGGCCGTGGCGCGCGACCCCGCGACCTCCGTCGTCATCAAGGGCGACCCGCAGGCCTTCTATTCGATGGTGGTCGACATCATCGACCTGATGGCGCGGCTGAACATCACCAACGTCGGCCTGGTGACGGCCCGGATCGGGACCTGAATGCAAGCGCAGCCCTCCCCATCCGAACGCACCCGGCTGCCGCGCAAGCTGCTGGTCGCCGTGGTCGTCGCCGCCGCGGTGCTGGGCCTGCTGCTGGCCGGACGCTACCTGCGCGAGCTGCTGGGCAAGTCCGAAGGCCCCAAGAAGCCGCCCAAGATCAGCCTGGTGGCCCCGCCACCCCCGCCGCCTCCGCCGCCGCCGAAGTTCGAGAAGAAACCGGACCCGCCCAAGGAGCAGAAGGAAATCAAGGTGCCGCAACCCGTGCCGCAGCAAAGCCCGCAGCCGCCCGCGCCCTCGCAAGACCTGAAGATGGACGGCCCGGCCGGCAATGGACCGAGCGCCTTCTCCAGTGGCGGCATCACCAGCGAAGACCTGAGCCACGTCGGCACCGGCAACGGCGGCAATGGCTCGGGCGCGCGCACCGGCATGTTCAACCCCTTCACCAATTACGCCAACCTTGCCAAAGGGGAGCTGCAACGCTTCCTGAACAAAAAAGACGCCCTGAAACATCGGCGTTATTCACTGGAAGTGCACCTGTGGATGACGGCCAGCGGCAGCACCATCAACCGCGTCGAGCTGGTGGGCGGCACCGGCGACGCCGAGACCGACGACGTGATACGCCAGATCCTGGCGGCGCTGCCGCCCATGTCCCAACCCGCGCCCACCGACATGCCCATGCCGATCCGGCTGCGCATCACGACGGGCGCCTGAACCTTTCAACGAACACGACAAACCCGAGCGACAAACCATGAAATACCAAGCTCCGAAACGCCCCCTGCTGGTTCCCTCCGCCGTCATGGCGGCCGTCTTGACGCTGGCGCCGCTGGCCGCGCATGCCGATGAACACGAAGACCTCGAAAAGCTGCGCGCCACCGTGCTGGCGCTGATCGACACGCTGGTCAAGAGCGGCCTGCTGCCGCGCAACCAGGCCGACGCAATGATGAAGGACGCGCAGCGCCGCGCCACCGAACAGCTGGCGCAGGCCCCCGCCCCCGAAGTCGGCGCGGACGGCAAGAAGATCGTGCGCGTGCCCTACATCCCCGAAGCGGTGAAGGTCCAGATGCGCGAGCAGATCAAGGCCGAGGTGCTGGCCGAGACGCGCGCGCAGCAGACCGTGGCATCGGCCGACTCCGGCATCGGTACGCGTTTCAACATCATGGGTGACTTCCGCCTGCGCACAGAGAACCTTCGCCCGAATTCGAGCAACACGGCGGCGCTCGCCTACAGCACCAACAACCCGGATTTCACGCGCGCGCCGGATCTCTGGGCCAATCCGAACGCCAATACGCAAGCGGCAGAGAAGCGCACCCGCATCCGGCTGCGGATCGACTCCGATTTCATTGTCAACAACCAGGTCACGGTGGGCGCGGGGATCTCCACGCTGGCCTCGACCCCGAACTCGCAAAACCAGACCATGGCCACGGGCCCCGGCGGCGCGCCCAATTACTTCAACGGCTATGCCGTGGGCTTCGACAAGGCCTTCCTGACCTACAAGCCTTTCGAGGCCCTCGCGTTCACGGGCGGCCGCTTCAACAACCCGTTCCTGGCCACGGACCTGGTCTGGGACGAGTCCGTGAACTTCGAAGGCGCCGTGATCAAGGCCAAGGGTCCGACGCCTTCCACCAGCAACATCTTCATGACGGCGGGCTGGTTCCCGCTGGCCTTCACCTCGGTCTCCTCGAACCTGTACACCCACCGCGATTTGTACGCGGCACAGGTGGGCGCCGACTGGACGTATGGACTGAAAGACAACCATCTGAAGGTGGGTGCGGCCGTCTACGACTACAACAACGTCGAAGGCATCATGCAGTTCACCACGCTGCCCTCCGGCACGGCCGACTACCTGGCCTCGGAATACGGCTCGGGCTACCGCCAGCGCGGCAACACGCTGTTCCGCATCAACACCAGCCCGCTCTACGACAGCGCGACCAACTGGGGCCTGGCGTCCAGTTTCAAGGAGCTTGACTTCACCGCCGTGGCCGACGTCGCCGAGTTCGACCCCGTCCACGTCAGGCTGACGGGCGACTTCGTCTACAACCTCGGCTTCGACCGCAAGCGGATCGCGACCCGCACCGGCGCCCACGTCATCGACGGCAGCCCCTACGGCTACTTGCTGAGCCTGCAGGTCGGTGCCGCCAAGATCAAGGAACAGGGCGACTGGAATGCGGCCATCAGCTACCGGCGCCTCGGCAGCGACGCCGTGATCGACGCCTTCCCGAACGGCGACTTCGGCGGCGGCGGCACCAACGTCAAGGGCTTCATGCTGACCGGCAACCTCGGCATCGCCAGGAACACCTGGCTGACCATGCGACTGCTGTCCTCGCAGAACATCGACTCCGCCGTGCCGAACGTCGGCCAGGGCAGCACCGCGACCAAATTCGATTTGGACACGCTGCAACTGGACCTGAACGCCCGCTTCTGATCGCAAAGGCCTGAGCATGGAACTCCACACCCGCGCCCGCTGGCACCGCCTGCTGTTGCCCCTGGCGCTGATGATCGCCATGAACGCGGCGCACGCGGCTGACAAGGAAAAAGGTCAGGCCCAGCGCCTGCGCGCGGCCGAGCAGGCCAAGGCCCAGCTGACGCAGCAAAAGGCGCAGTTGGAGGAAGAAGTCAAGGCGGCCGGCGACAAGCTGGAGAAGACCCGCCAGGGCGCCGAAGCCGCCGAGCGCAAGCGCGCCTCGCTGGCCAAGGAGCTGGACGCGCGCAGGGCCGAGAACGGCGCGCTCGAAGACAAGCTGGCCGCCCTGCAGGCCAGCTTGTCGGAGGCGCAGACCCGCGCGGCCACCCTGCAAGACCAGCTGGCCGTCAGCGCCGGGCAGCTGGCGCGCAGCGAGGCCAACAACCGCCAGCTGAACGAGGAAGTGGCCAAGCGCGGCAAGCAGCTCGACGAGGCGCGCGACAAGAACGAGAAGCTCTACAACGTCACCGCCTCCCTGCTGGGCCAGCTTGAATCGCAGCGCAGCGGCGGCTGGCTGTCGGGCGGCGCCGTCACCGGCCTGTCGCGGGTCGAGGTCGAGAACCGCGTCGAAGAGATTCGCGGCCAGATGGATCAGCAGCGTGTCGACGCTGAAAAGTTCGAGAAGGAACGGCTGCGCGCGCTTCAGCTCAAGCAACAGGACCAGGAACGCCAGGCCCAGGACAAGCTGGACCAGGAGAAGCAGGAGCAGGAGAAGCAGCAGCTGGCGCGCGCCAAGCAGCAGGACCAACTGGACAAGTTCACGAAAAAAGTCCGCTCCTTCTTCGCGAACACCGAGTGGTGAGCACCGATACCGGCCAAGGAAAGTCACACATGAAGATGCAGCTCAATTCAGGACCAAGCCGCCGCGCGACGCTGCGCGGTTTCACATTGCTGGAATTGCTGGTGGTGATCGTCATCATCGGCATGCTGGCCGCCTATGTCGGGCCGAAGTATTTCGCCCAGCTGGGCAAGTCGGAAACCACCATTGCCAAGGCGCAGATCGAAGGCTTCGCCAAGGCGCTGGACGCCTACCGCCTCGACATGGGCCGCTACCCGAGCAACGAGCAGGGGCTGGCGGCGCTGGTCACCAAGCCGAACGAAGGCGGCGAGCGCTGGAACGGCCCCTACCTGAGCAAGGCCGTGCCCAAGGATCCTTGGGGTCATCCTTATGTCTATCACAGCCCCGGCACCGGGGACGCGGCCTACGACCTGATCAGCTACGGCAAGGACGGCCAGCCGGGCGGCACGGGCGAAGACGCCGACATCAGCAACTGAGCTGCAACTGAACCCGATCGACGCCGGCATCCCACATGAAGTTCGAAGTCCAAACCCTGTCCGCCGACCACATGCTGGGTCGCGAGCTGGTCGAAGCGCGCGACGAGGCCGAGGCGCGCGCCCTGGTCCGCTCGCGCGGCCTGACCGCGGCCATGGTGCGGCCGGCGGGCGCGCTCGCCGACCTGGGCGCACTGGGCGGCGGCCGGCGCAGCTTCAATGTGGCGCTGTTCAGCCAGGAACTGCTGGCGCTGCTGCAGGCGGGCCTGGCCCTGGTCGAGGCGCTGGAGGCGCTGGCGGAGAAGGAAATCCAGGTCAGCACGCGCCAGGTGCTGGAACGCATCCTGAGCGGCCTGCGCGAAGGCAAGCGCTTCTCGGCCACGCTGACCGAGCAGCCCGAGCATTTCAGCGCGCTCTACATCGGCCTGGTGCGCACGGCCGAGGGCACCAGCGACCTGCCGCGCGCTCTGGAGCGCTTCATCGAATACCACGAGCGCGTCTCCAAGGTGCGCGGCAAGATCATCAGCGCGGCCATCTACCCGGCCATCCTGATGGCGGTCGGCCTGCTGGTCAGTGGCTTCCTGCTCGGCTATGTGGTGCCGCGCTTCGCCACCGTCTACGAAGGCACGGGCCGCAAGCTGCCCTGGCTGTCGGACCAGATGCTGCAGTGGGGCCGCTTCGCCTCCGAGCACGCTCTGCTGGTCACGCTGGTGCTCGCCGGCGTGCTGGGCGGCGCGGCGCTGGCGCTGCGGCAGCTGTGGCGCAGCGGCGGCCTGGGCGCCCTGGTGGGCCGGATTCCCGGCGTGGCGGCGCGCGTGCAGATGTACGAGCTGTCGCGCCTGTACCTGGCCCTGGGCCTGCTGCTGGAAGGCGGCATTGCCCTGGTGCCGGCCATGCGCTCCGTGGAGGGCCTGGTCTCGCCGCGGCTGCGCACGGGGCTCGACCACAGCCGCAACCGCGTTGAGTCGGGCTTTGCCCTGTCGCAGGCCTTCGAGGAAGCCGGCCTGACCACGCCGATTTCGCTGCGCCTGCTGCGCGTGGGCGAGCGCACCGGGCAGCTGGGCGCGCTGCTGCGGCAGTCGGCAGCCTTTTATGACGGCGAGATCGATCGCTGGATCGACCGCTTCACGCGCAGCTTCGAACCCTTGCTGATGGCCTTCATCGGGCTGGTCGTCGGCGTCATCGTGCTGACCTTGTACATGCCGATCTTTGACTTGGCGGGGAGTCTGTAATGAATGCACAGCTCGATGTGAACACTGTCCTGGACCTCGCCACGCTGCAGCGTGCGCAAAAGCAGGCGCTGGCCTCGCAGCGCCCCTTGCTGGACGAGCTCTGCTCGCTCACCGGCGAGCAGCCGCGGGCGCTGGTGCGCGAGCTGGCGGCGCTATTTGCCATGCCCATGCTGGAGACCGGCGACATGCTGGCGCTGGAGAGCGCCTTCGACCGCCTGCCCTTGCCGCGCGCGCTGCAACGCGGCTGCGCGCTGCTGCGCGGCATCGGTGGCGAGCTGCATGCCGTGATCAGCGATCCGTTTGACGTGGCGCTGCAAACCTGGGTGTCCGCGCAGGCCGGCTCGCCGGTGGAGTTCGGCCTGGCGCTGGCCGCCGACATCCACGCCTACCTGGCCAAGCAGGAGGAAGGCGCACGCGCGCTCGAGTCGCAGATCAGCAAGAGCAGCGGCGCCGCGCAGGAAACCCGCAGCGCGCCGCTGCTGAGCTTTGCCACCGTGGCCGAGGGCTCCAGCGCGGCCGTGAAGCTGCTGAACTCGACGCTGTACGACGCGCTGAAGATCGGCGCCTCCGACATCCACCTCGAATGCACGCCCGGCGGCCTGGCCATCAAGTACCGCATCGACGGCGTGCTGGACCATGCCAACGACCTGCAGGGCGTGGAGCTGGCCGAGCAGGTCATCTCGCGCCTGAAGGTGCTGGCGGAGCTGGACATCGCCGAGCGGCGCGTGCCGCAGGACGGCAGCTTCCGCGTCGAGTACGGCGGCCGCGACATCGACCTGCGCGTCTCCATCATGCCCAGCATCCACGGCGAGGACGCCGTGATCCGGGTGCTCGACAAGCGCGCCATGGTCGAGGCCTACGGCGCCCTGACGCTGGAGGCGCTGGGCTTCGACGCCGAATCGCTCAAGACGCTGCGGCGCCTGTCCGAGCAGGCCTACGGCATGCTGCTGGTGACCGGGCCGACCGGCTCGGGCAAGACCACGACGCTCTACGCGACCCTGACCGAAATGCACAACGGGCGCGACAAGATCATCACGATCGAAGACCCGGTCGAATACCAGCTCGCCGGCGTGCTGCAGATCCCGGTCAACGAGAAGAAGGGCCTGAGCTTCGCCAAGGGCTTGCGCTCCATCCTGCGCCACGACCCGGACCGCATCATGGTGGGCGAGATCCGCGACCGCGAGACCGCCGAGATCGCCGTGCAGTCGGCGCTGACCGGCCACCTGGTGCTGACCACCGTGCACGCCAACAATGTGTTCGACGTGTTCGGCCGCTTCGGCCACATGGGCGTCGACCCCTACGCCTTCGTCTCGGCGCTCAACGCCATCTGGGCGCAGCGCCTGGTGCGCGTCAATTGCCCGCATTGTGCGCAGCCGGTCGAACCGGACGCCGACGAACTGGCGCGCATGGGCCTGAGCGCCGCCGACGTGGCCGGTTATCAATTCCGGCAAGGGCAAGGCTGCGGCGACTGCCGCGGCACCGGCTACCGCGGCCGGCGCTCGATCGCCGAGATCCTGATCATGGACGACGAGGTGCGCGAGATGGTCGTCGACAAGCGCCCCATCCGGCAGATCAAGGATGCGGCGCGGCGCAACGGCACGCGCAGCCTGCGCGAGGCCGGCCTGGACCTGGTGCGCCAGGGCCTGACGACGCTGACTGAAATCCGCAGGGTGACGCAGAATGCTTGAGCGCTTCTTTCCTCCTCCCCTGCAGCTAGGTCTCGCCAGCCGCGGATTGGCGCTGGTGTCACCCGCCCAAGGTGCCAAGCGCCAGGGTGCCTGCTGGGAAAAGAGCTGGCTGCAGGCCCCCGGCGAAGCGCCGGATTTCGAACTGCTGCTGACACACCTGGAGTCGGTCTTGAACGAGGCCAGCGCCGCGCACGGCCGCCCCGTCAAGGTGGTGCTGTCGGATGCCTGGGCGCGCCTGTGGGTGGCCCGCCCGCCGGGCAACGCGCTGCGGCGCCAGGACTGCGAGGCCGCTGCGGCGGCGCGGTTCGAGGCCCTGTACGGCGAGCCCCTGGGCGATAAATTCCGCCTGAGCGCCGACTGGTCCGCCCGCCGTCCCTTCGTGGCCGCCGCGCTGGAGACCTCGCAGCTGCAATCGCTGCAGGCCCGGCTCGAGGCCTTCGGCCTGGAGGCCGAATCGATCCAGCCCCACTTCGTCACGGCCTGGAACGGCTGGCGCCGCGCCGTGCCCGACGGCGCATGGTTCGGCACCCTGCACGAAGACATGCTGACCTTCTTGATGTTGTCCGACGAGGCCCCCATGGAAGTGCGCCGCCTGAAGGCCGATGCCAGCGCGCAGTCAGACGCCGGCTGGCTGCACCAGACCTTGCAGCGCGAAGCCCTGCGCCTGAGCGCCAGCGCGCCCGCCTGCATCGCCCTGGCCGGCGCGGTGCCTGCCGCTTGGTCGGCTGCGCAAGGCCCCGACTGGCGCTGCGTGGCGCTGGAATCCCTGTCCAAGCCCTTCGCGCAGGCTGCCATGCAACTGGTGGCACCGCAGGCGGCGGCAGGAGGAGCAGCGCGATGAATGCCATGCAGATCGACTTCGCGCGCCCCGGTTGGCGGCGCAGCCTGCGGCAGGCGCCGCGCTGGACCTGGATCGCCCTGCTGGCCGGCCTGGTCCTGCTGGGCGCAGCTGCGCTGCGCTGGAGCAGCAGCCATGCCGCTGAGCAGGCCCTTCTCGCCGACCTGGCGCGCATCGACAGCCAGTTGGCGCGGACCCGGAACAAGGACAGCGAACACGTCGCGCAAGTGCGCGCCGCCCTGCCTTCGGTGCAGGCCGCCAACGGCGTGATCACGCAGCTCAACACGCCCTGGTTCGAAGCGCTGGACGCGCTGGAGCACGCGAACGGCGCTTCGATCGCCTTGCTGGAGCTGAGCCCCGACCGCGCCCATGCGCGCATACGCGGCACGGCCGAGGCGCGCAACGTCAATGCCATGACGGCCTACATCGAGGCCGTGAAGGCCGCGCCCATGTTCGGCACCGCCTGGCTGAAACGGCACGAATGGGTGCAGGCCGAGGACGGCACGGTGTCGCTGCGCTTCGATTTCGAAATCGACTGGCCCGGAGCCGCACGATGAATGCCAAGACCCTACAACTGGACTGGCGGGCTGCGGCGCTCGCCTCGGAGCTGGCCCTGCGGCGCTGGGGCTTGATGCGCGTCCTGGCGCTGGGCATGCTGGCCGGCGGGACCATGGCGCTGGCAGCCCAGATGGCGTATTCCTTCTCGCGGCCTGAACGGGATCTGCAAGACCAGCTGACGGTGCGACGCAACGCCCTGCGCCAGGCCATGACGGTCGATCCCAAGGCGGCGCAGACCAGCACGGGCCTGGACCCGCTGCTGTCGCTGCTCGGCGAGGGCGACCGCGTCGAACAATATGTGAAGGAGGTCTTCGCGACCGCCCATGAGTCCGGCATTGACCTGGGCGCCGGCGAATACCGCTGGGCGCGCGAGGCGCATGCCGAAACCGACCGCTATCAGGTGCGGCTGCCGGTCAAGGGCAGCTACGCCAGCATCCGCGGCTTTTGCGAGCAGGTGCTCGTGAAACTGCCCTTCGCCTCGCTGGACGACTTCAGCCTCAAGCGCGAATCGATCGGCGACGCCGAGGTCGAGGCCCAATTGCAATTCAGCTTCCACCTGCACGCCAGCGCCGCGGGCCAGGCCGGCACCAAGGAAGGCCACTCATGAAACCTCGTCTGGCACTGCTGCTGGCAACCGCCTTGGGCATAGGCGTGCTGTACGCATCGGACGACGGCGATCCCGTCGCCGAGCCGGTTCGCACATCCGAGCATGCCGACAACGCGCCCATGGCGCGGCACGGCGCACCCAAGGCGTCCGCTGCGGCATCGACAGCGCCGACCGAACTCCTGGCCGTGCGCGCCAGGCAGGTGCCGGACGAGCGCGACGAGGCGCGTGCGCGCCTGTTCGCCGCCACCTCCTTTGCGCCGCCGCCCCCGCCGCCGCCAGCGCATGTCCAGGCCGCGCCGGCGGCGCCGGTCGCGCCGCCCCTGCCCTTCGTGGTGGTGGGCCGGCAAAACCTGGCCGGCAACGACGAGGTGCTGCTGGCGCAGGGCGATCGCCTGCTGGGCGTGCGCGCCGGCACCGTGATCGACGGCCGCTACCGCGTGGAATCGGTCGACGCCAGGATGCTGACCCTGGTCTACCTCCCCTTGAATCAAACCCAACAGCTCGCGATCCGAGCCTCCAACTGATGGCGCACTCCACTCCCCCCTCTCAACCCCGGCTGAACAAAGCCGGCTTGGTGCCGGTGCTGCTGGCGGTCGCGATCCTGGCCGGCTGCGCGGCGCAGGCCAACCTGCGCGAAGCGCGCGTGCTGATTTCCACGGGTCAGGACGACGCCGCCCTGGACAAGCTGCAACTCGCGATGCAGGCCGACCCCAAGGACCTGGAAATCCACAACGCCTGGCGCGCGACGCGCGCCAATGTGCTGGCCAACCACCTGGACCGCGGACGGCGCGCGCTTGAAAGCAACGACCGCGCGGACGCCGAGCGCCACTACCGGCGCGTCATGGCGATCGACCCCGACAGCACCACCGCCCGCGAGGGCCTGCGCCGCCTGGCCCGCCTGGAACAGCTCGACAAGATGCTGAAGACGGCCGAGGCCAAGGCCGATGCCAAAGAGTATGAGGCGGCGCGGCGCATCCTGCTGCAGCTGCTGAACGAAACGCCCGAGAACGAAGCCGCGCAGGACCTGATGCGCTCGGTGGACAGGCAACTGGCCGCCATCGAGGCGCAGGGCCGTGCAGCCCGCGCGATGCGCAAGCCGCTGGGCATCGAGTTGCGCGAGGCCAGCCTGCGCCAGGCCTTCGAGATCGTAGGCCGCGCAGGCGAGCTCAACATCCTGCTGGACAAGGATGTCAAGGCCGACCAGCGCGTCTCGCTGATGCTCAAGGACAGCTCGGTCGAGGCCGCCTTCCAGTACCTGCTGATGACGAATCAGCTGGCGCAGCAGAAGCTGGACGCCAATACCGTGCTGGTGTTCCCGAACAATGCCGGCAAGCTGCACGACTACCAGCAGCTGACGGTCAAGACCTTCATGCTGTCCAACGCCAACGCCAAGGCTGTGGCGGAAATGATCAAGACCATCGTCAAGTCGCGCGACGTCGTGGTCGACGAGAAGCGCAACATGATCGTGATGCGCGACAGCGCCGAAGCGGTGGGACTGGCCGAAAAGCTGGTGGCCTTGCAGGATGCGGCCGACCCCGAAGTGCTGCTGGACGTGGAGGTGATCGAAGTCACCCGCGACCGCCTGCTCAATCTCGGCGTGGCCTGGCCGCAGCAGATGTCGCTCACGCCCTTGAGCCTGAGCGGCGGCGGCAACCCCCTGACCCTGAACGATCTGTGGCACCAGAATTCCAACTCCCTCGGCGTGACCATCAATCCGCTGACGGTCAACGCGCAGGCGACCGACACCGACACCAACTTGCTGACCAATCCGCGCATCCGCGTCATCAACCATGAAAAGGCCAAGGTCGTGATCGGCGACAAGGTGCCCATGGTGACGGTCAACACCGTGCCCAACGCTGGACTGGTGAGCGACACCGTCACCTACCTGGACGTCGGCCTCAAGCTGGAGGTGGAGCCCGACATCTTCGTCGACAACGAGATCGCGCTGAAGATGAACCTGGAGGTCAGCAACATCATCAGTCAGCAGACCACCAAGGACGGCACGCTCGTCTACACCATCGGCACGCGCCAGGCCATGACCACCTTGCGGCTCAAGGACGGCGAGAACCAGATCCTGGGCGGCCTGATCAGCGACCAGGACCAGCGCACCGCCAACAAGGTGCCCGGACTGGGCGAACTGCCCATTGCCGGCAAGCTGTTCGGGGCTGACCAGCACGATCGCACCAAGACGGAAATCGTCATGTCGATCACGCCGCACCTGATCCGCAACGTGCACCGGCCGAGCGACGAGAACGCCGCATTCAACAGCGGCACCGAGGCCAACCCGCGCGGACAAAGGTCGAACGCCGCAGAATCGGCCAAGGAGACAAGCAAAGTGGCCGGCAAGGCGGCGGACCCCGCAGCCTCGGCCGAGGCCGAGGCGGTGGCGACGCCCAGCACCGAACCCACGCTGATCTCGCCGCGCCCCTCCGCGCAGGCGCCCGTGTCGCTGCCGCCAGCCTCGCCCGACGCCGCGCCGGCATCGGAGCCGGTGCCAGCGGTGCCGGCCGCGGCGCCCTTGTCCATCTCGCAGGCCGAAACCTCGGAGCAATAAGAACCATGCGCGGCTTCTCGCTGATCGAGCTGATGATCTCGTTGGCCATCCTGGCCGCGCTGGCGCTGGTCGTGGTGCCGGTCGTGCAGACCGAGGTGCAGCGCAAGCGCGAGCAGGAGTTGCAGACCTCGCTCACCGAAATTCGCCATGCGATCGACGCCTACAAACGCGCCAGCGACGAAGGCCGCATCCCCAAGGTGGCGGGGCGCTCCGGCTACCCGCCCAACCTCGACGCCCTGGTCGAGGGCGTGGCCGACCAGCGCAACCCCAAGCGCCACAAGATCTACTTCCTGCGCCGCCTGCCGACCGACCCCCTGCGCAAGGACAACGCCGGTCGCCCCGACGCCAGCTGGGGCAAGCGCAGCTACGACAGCGACGCCGACGACCCGCAGGAAGGCGACGACGTCTACGACGTCTATTCGCTGGCCCCTGGCACGGGCCTGAACGGCGTGCCCTATTCAAAATGGTGAGAGCCCCCATGCGTGCCATGAACACGATCCACAAGCTGCGCGGCTTCACCTTGATCGAGCTGCTGGTGGTGCTGGCCATCGTCGCGATGCTGCTGACGCTTTCCGTGCCCCGCTACATGAAAGGCCTGGACAAGGCCAAGGAGCAGACCCTGATCGAGAACCTGCGCCTGACGCGCGAGGTCATCGATCACTACTACGGCGACACGGGCGCCTACCCGGAATCGCTGGAGCAGTTGGTGGAGAAGCATTACCTGAAGGCCCTGCCCATCGACCCGGTCGCCGAAAGCGACACCGCCTGGACCCTGGTGCCGCCCCCCAGCGACGTGGCCGGCAGGGTCTACGACCTGCATTCCAGCGCGCAAGGGGCCAGCCTGTCGGGCCGCCCCTACGCGGAGTTATGAACAAGCGTCTGCACCAGCCAAGGCAAGGCGGCTTCACGCTGGTCGGGACCCTGCTGATCGTCGCGATCCTGGCGCTGGTGGCCGCCGCCAGCGCCAGGATGGGCGCCTTGATCCACCGCCGTTTTGCCGAGCAGGCCCTGCTTGAGGATGGGGTGGCCTTCAGCCGCGCCCTGGGCAGCTACGCGCGCGCCACGCCGCCCGGCCAGCCTGATGCTCCCAGGACGCTGCAGGAGCTGCTGCGAGACCCGCGCCTCCCCGGACGCGTCAGGCATCTGCGCAGGATTTATGCCGACCCCCTGACCGGCAAGGACGACTGGGGCATCGAGCGCGACCCGACGGGCCGCATCCTGGCGATCTTCAGCCTGGCACGCGGCAAGCCCATCAAGCGCGGCGACTTCGAACCGAGGTTTTCCACCTTTGCCGGGCAGAAGACCTACCAGGGCTGGAAGTTCATGCGGACGCCCGAGGAATCGGGCCGCGCCAGCAATGCGCCAGGCGGGCCCAACGCGACCGGCTTCGATGCGCCGGTCGATATCGACACCATCGTGCCGGGCGAACTCGGTACGACGCCGACGCAAACCGGACCCGGACCGACCGGCGGCCGACCGTGACAACAATTCCCATGAGTGACTCCGACACCCCTCTTCACGCCACAGCGAACGGCGCGCGCCAGGTCCGCAACGAAGACCTGCGCGCCTACAAGCCCCTGGTGCGCGCCATTGCGGGCCAGCTGCGCGCCCAGCTGGCCGGCAACATCAGCTTCGCGGAGTTGGAGCAGGCGGGACTGATAGGCCTGGCCGAAGCGCTGGCGCGGTTTGAAAGCGGCCAAGGCGCCACCTTCGAGACCTACGCCTCGCGCCGCATACGCGGGGCCATGCTGGACGAGCTGCGCCTCAACGACACCCTGGACCGCGGCGCGCGCGGCCGCTTCAAGAAGCTCACGGCTGCCGTGCAACGCCTCGAACATCGGCTCGGCCGCGTGCCGCGCTCCAAGGAGGTGGCGGCGGAACTCGGCTGGTCGCTGGAAGAGCTGCACGACTGCATGGTGGAAGCCGGCGCCGGGGCGCGGCGCGAGGGCGACACCGCGCTGGACGACGCTGATCTCGCCGCGCTGGCGCCGACCCCGCACGGCGACGACGAGGACGAAGACCATCCGCTCGACGAGCAACAGGACCCGCAGCGCGCCACGCAGCAGCGCCAGCGCATGGCCGCCTTGCATGCGGCATTCGACGCCCTGGACGAAATCGAGCGCTACGTGATGGAAGCCGTCTACACCGAAGGCCGCGAAATGAAAGACGTCGGCCGCGAACTCGGCGTCAGCGGCCAGCGCATCTCGCAAATGAGCGCCGCCATCATGTTCAAGCTGCGCGAGCGCTTGCAGGGTTACTGATACTTTAGAGCTACTCCGTAGACCGATTGGACTAGTCGCTTCGACGCCGCGTCATCACGCCACAAAAAGCGCTCAGTACGCTTCAGGCCTCATCTTGGTCCTTGCGCTGGAGTACTGTCGTGAAAGCTGTTGTACGCGTTCTTCCCCTGTCCGCCGTGGCTGCGGCTGCCCTGTCCCTTGTCGCCTGCGGTGGTGGCGGAGGCGGCGGTGGCGGCGGAACCAGCACCCCAGCGGCCGCTCCCACCTACTCGGTCAGCGGCACGATCAGCGGCTTGACCGGCAGCGGCCTGGTGCTGCAGGAAAGCGCCGGCGGCACCCAAAGCACCGTAGCCGCAACCGCCACGACCTATTCGTTCTCGTCCATCGCCAGCGGCACCAATGTGTCGGTCAGCGTCCAGACGCAGCCGTATTGGCAATATTGCAGCCTGAGCGCCGGCGATCCAGCCATGGGCGCCGTCACGGCCAGCATTTCGAATGTGAACATCAGCTGCGTCGCCGCCGCCGCCGTGGTGACGACTTATGCTGGCAGCACCGGCA